>Ga0180220_1001505_pt1 | contig 17068 bp, 12 predicted proteins | sample eDN5th37CBELigBY_FD_151335 | JGI IMG/M metagenome (GOLD analysis project Ga0180220, IMG submission 151335) | Enriched backyard soil microbial communities from Emeryville, California, USA - eDNA 5th pass 37_C BE-Lig BY (version 2) (version 2) | ecosystem: Environmental > Terrestrial > Soil >...
TTGTGAGGAAGACTGTCCCGTAATGTTATTAATAACTATTAAAAAGAAAGTACATCCCAACTGCAAATAACAGAATAACAAGAACAATAAGCAAGATCGAAATAACTAAGATGATCCAACCAGCCACTTTTCTGCCAGTAACAATTAAGTATATACCTAACACGATTGGGCCAAATAGGAAGCCTAAAATTCCCCAAAGCCATGGATTTCGGTCATGCTTTGGAGCATCAATTGCTAAGTATATGGCGATGATAATCGAAATAATAAATCCAAAAGAAAATTCCAAAAATGATCCCTCCCTACAGATGATTTCTTTAAAGAATATGGAATCCGCATCAAATTATTCCTACTAGATTTTATGAAAAAAGCCAACGTATTTTCTGATTAAAATTCCCTATTCTTATGAATTATACCAAAAAGGATACTAAAAAAGTTAGCCCGTTTAAATTAGGGCTAACTTCCTGAAAATTAATTTGAACTTGCAGTATTTGATTTTAATTCAAGATGATCCTTTAGCTGGTTTGATAAAGCCAAACGTTCTTCCTCTGGAACGATGTAATAGTAGATCCCATTAATCTTGTCGCCAGATCCTTTTACTTGGAATTGCTCAAGATTTTGTGCAGCTGCTTTATAATTCGCTTGAATATCCCACATTTCATCGAATGTTAAGTTTGTTTTCACGTTATTTCGAACAACGCCAAACATATCACCAAATTTGGTTATCGAGGAAATGTTAGCACCTTTTTTAATAACAGCTTCCATAACCAGTCGCTGGCGCTCTTGACGACCGAAGTCACCGCGAGGATCAACCTTTCTCATTCTTGTGTAGGCTAATGCTTTCTCACCGTCAAGTGAGATTGTTCCTTCAGGGAAGTCATAGCCGCCATATGAGAAGTTTAGTGTATTATTAACCTGAACTCCTCCTACAGCGTCAACTGTATCTTTAAAGCTTTCCATATTAATTTTCACAAAATAATCGACTGGCACATCTAAAAAGTTTTCAACTGTGTTCACAGCCATTTCCGTGCCGCCGAAGGCATAGGCATGGTTGATTTTATCCTGTGTGCCTCTCCCTACAATTTCAGTTCTCGTATCACGAGGTATGCTGACCATTTGGGTTGAATTTGTATTAGGGTTTACGGTCATTAAAATTAATGAGTCAGAGCGACCTCGGTCACCTTCACGTTCATCAACACCCATTAAAAGAATTGAAATCGGATCTTTTTCCTTAAATTCAACCTGTTCTGTTCGTTTCGCTGATTTATCTCGATCAAGATCTTCTTGAATGCTGGCAACTGTATCTGCTGCTGATTTATATAAATAAAAAGCATAGCCGCCTGTCCCTAAGACAAGGAGGCCGATGATACTTAATGTGATCCATAGCCACTTTTTCTTCTTCTTTTTGTTTGCTCTCATTTTCTATATCATCCTTTTAAAGTTTTTTCACAATAGCCTATTAAGATTATATTGCTATGAGACTATTATCACAATCATTTTTTGTAAAAAAATGTTTCCAAATGGTATGACGAATGAGAGTATCAAAAGGTTTCAGTCTTTGTGGAAATTTGTCTAATTAATATGATAGGCAGATTTGATTTAAAAAATTATAATTTATTTGTTAAAATGTAGAAATTTTTTAGGAGGAAAGTCTAACTTGGGTAATCGTCTTGTTTCACTACTATTAGTTTTTGCTTTACTTTTTTACCCTATTTGTTCCTTTTGTGCAGAAAGTAGATGCACAGGAAAGCAGCATCACATTTTTACCCGCTGAGAGTACAGAAGAAGGAATTCAACTCCAGTGGAAACAGTTATTATATCACATGACGAGGAAGTCTTTGTTGTCGAGAAATATAACGAAGAGCTTTCTACAGAAACAATAAAACAGCTTGATTCAGTTGTGAATTAAAAAAATCAAGTCGAGAGAACATATCAACTTCTAGATACAGATGTTTATGTTGATGGTGAATAAAGCTATACGGTGAAAAAAAGCTGGTGAACCTCCTCTTCAAACAGAAAACATAAGCGTAACGTACAAACAGGATGTTCAAGAATCAACGCTATATATAACAAATATAACAGAAAATTCTATGACTGTTTCATGGTCAGACGTTCAACAAACTGATTCCTATCATTTAGTCGTAAATGGTAAAGTTGTGACCATAGCGTTTGATTTATACAGAATTGATCCAGAAACAGAAGAACAATACTTCTATGGGTGTCTGATGAAGACGGCAGACTATGGGATTATACAGGAGAAGAAGCGGTTGACCTATATACACTTCCAGTTGGGAAGTATGAAATTGCGTTTGTGACAGCTGAGGGAGAGATCGTCGCCTTCCAGTTTGAATTCGCTCTGAAGACGATTATATGATAAATCCAATTTTCTTTGTGTTAGATGAGGAGGAGGGAGAACAACCATCAACAGTACCAAATAATCATGAACAAGATCAAGATGGTCTAGAAGATAAGGAACAAGACAAGGACCTTGATGAAAATCAAGACAATGCACCGTCACAGCCTATAAAAGCCGAGTCAATCAAATAAAGCAAAGATTGAAAAGAAAAAGAAAGAATCTACTATTCAACAAAAGAAGGAGATTTCGCAAACTGCCACTATGACACATAATTTTTACTATTAATTGGAGATATGTTATTAGTGTTCGGTGGAGTCATACTATCGATTCAAAAAAGGAAGCGGGCATAATACAAAATAGGGAGCTTAACGGCTCTCTTTTTTGTATTTTCACTAAATGATACTAAAAAAAGTATAAATCTGACCGAAATAAATAGAGGAATAATTACTTGTGAATTTCATTTGGAAATAAGAGCATTAAAGGAGTAGAGCATGATAGAACGAGAGTTAACAGCCCACTTAAAATATGTACATAAATTACTGTCAACCTTGATGAACAGCTATGAAGACTATCAATCAAAGAAGAGACAGGAAAAAGAGCAAACAATTCCTCTAATATGGCATTTTATATATATTGTTGGCATCGTTGCTGTTATCCTCATAGCTACACTTACAATTAGTTTTTTCATTCAAGTAACAAAGTCGGTTCTTTTATCGATCACTATCGGCCAAATTTTTTTAGCTATTGGTGTTTATGCAATTGTAATGAGAATATTCATGAAGGATCGTGCAAAGGAAGGCAAGTCAGAACCAAAAGCAAAATCAACCATGTCGATTTATGAACTTGATCAATTACGTTTTAAGATCTTGCAGGATTTGGCTAAATCCCCAATTCCACCAACATATTTAACCCCAACGGCGATCGATAATATGCTTAACCTTGTTGAAAGCGGGATGTGTATGACGTTAGAAGAATGTATGACTACGTTTAATAAAGAGGTAAACAACCAAAAACACATAAAAGAGCTCGAAACAATAAAGCATCTACAAATGATTTCCTACCATTGATTTTTAATAGAAATATGGAAATTGTTTGTAGGTTCTTATATTTTGTGTATAATTTTACTAGGAATGTCGAAAAATTGGGGGTTTCATAGTGAAAAAAGTATTGGTTATAGTGACACTTATTGTGTGCGGAGCTGCAATTATACTTGGTAATCTTCATTGGAATGAAAAAATATCCGCACAAGGTGAATCGACAGCAACCAACATTGAGCAAGCAGATGAAAATAAAAAGGAAGAACAGGTAGAGTCTGAGTCTGATAACTTAGTATACGCTGTCAATCTCCCTGAAAAACTACAAGAAAAAATAAAAGAAGCTACGGATCCTGATAAACCGGTAAAGTTTGTGATATTTGGAACATCTGAAGCAGAGGGTACTTGGATTGATTCGTTTACAAAAGAGTTAGCTGCTAATTATGGGAAAGAAGTATTTGAAATCACGGTGATATCAACTGGTGACAACTCAACCCGTGAGATAGTCAATGAAGGTACATTTGAAGAAATTAACCAGCTAAATCCGGATGTCTTGCTTTTTGAGCCGCCAATGCTTAAGGATAATGGAAACGTTGGAATTAGCAATACACTTAGTAACCTTGAAAAAATGTTTGAGTCATGGCAAGAGGTAAATAAAGAACTGGTACTAATGGTTCAACCACCAAACCCATTATATGCAGCTACATATTATCCAAGTGAGGTACAACAATTACAAAAGTTTACTGAAGGAAACGATTTGATTTATTTAAATCATTGGGATAACTGGCCAGCATTAGATGATGTGAAAATGAAAGACTATTTAACCGAAGATAATAAGGCAAATGAAAAGGGCTATGCTATTTGGGCGGAGTATTTAACTGAATATTTTGTAGCAAAGTGACACACAGGAATTAGATTTCTGTGTGTTTTTTATCCCTAAAATAAACAAAAAGGGGAAAAGTAGGGAACACGGAACAAAAAAGAACAAGCAAGTGCTAAAGACCAGCAATAACAAATCACGATGAATCCCGAGTACTGTACGAACAAGTTAACCCTATTATTGATTAGTGATACTTCTATTAGGTGGTTCTGGAATTCTTTAGTGCACAAAAACACAATAGAGCGAAGGGACTGTCGTTTCATTAGAGAGCGGGGCCCTTCTTTACTTCACATTCAAAAGTAATGGTTTTATCCAGAAGGATTTTTATGAAATAAAAGCTTTAATTGGTCTGGTTACCCTCTCTTTAGCTTTTATCGTCGTTGGCTGTTAGAATGGTGAAAAGAGTAGTGCAGCAGGGGAAAACAATACAGAATTACAAAAGGAAATTCAGGACTTAAAATTAGAATATAGTCAGTCAATTGAAGGCTGAAAATGAGAAACTTAAGAAGAAAATTGAGCTGTTGCAGAAGAGTAAATGATTAGGGATGTAACATATCAAAAGGCTGTCGGTTAGATGGACCGGCAGCCTTTTACTTTTTAAGGTAGATTCTGTTTTGTTTAAATTTCCGCAGTATTAGGCTTCCACACATACCCAATTCTTCCTAAGAAATCAATTTGATACCAGAAGTCTGTTTCCGAAATAATCGGTAGGATTTGCCCTTTGTGGACTTTACCAAATGTTATTTGCTTTCCAGTTATACTGTCTTTTACATATAAGTCAGAAATAGCTTTTACTTTTATTGAACTGTTCTTTTGGCCATTGTTTAAAGAAGGGATGGATTGGTTAATTAAAAATCTTGTATCCTGCTTTTTGACATAACCAAGCTGGTCGCCGACTTTGACTTCGTACCAGTTTATAAATTTATCCTCATTAATTGGATAGGCTTCACCTTTATATAATGTACCGATCGTTGCATTGCCTGTCATATGCTTATAAACCACTACATTTTTTGTTGGGGCAAAATACCCTTTATTTAGAGTTGTGTTAGGCTTCCATACATATCCAATTCGACCTAAGAAATTAATGCGATACCAATGATCTGACTCCTGCACGATCGGATAAGACATTCCCTTTTCTATCATACCAATGGTGATTTGTTTTCCAGTGGTGTTGGCCTTGACGAATAGGTCTGTGGTTGCTGTAAAGGATTTAGATTGTTCCTTGCTTGAATTGAGTTTGCTTTTGTCAATTGAAGCAACCCTTTTCGTATTTTCTTTTTTGATATAACCGTAGATGGACCCTATTTTCACTTTGTACCAATTAATAAATTCATCTTCAATTATCGGAAAAACTTCACCTTTATATAAGGTTCCAACCTTTTTATTTCCAGTCATATGTTTAAAAATGGGAATATTTGTGGTCGGTGTAAAGTAATCTCCACCATTTGTACTTGCAAAGTCTGCGATTGTTTTGTTTAAGTTGCTTTCCTCACTAATAATAATATGCGGATTCAACTTAGGATCTAATTGCTTCATAATTTTTACTAAGCTGTCCTTATAAATTGCTACACAACCTAATGTGTATTTTGTAGCAGAAGTTCTTGTGTGAAGGAAAATGGCACTTCCTTTTCCTTTCACAATCGGGTTTGTGTTGTAATCAATGACAACTGCATGTGAATATAGATGATGTGTTAACCTTTCAAAGGATTTCCATTTCTTGTTAGGATCTCCTTTATACGTAACCATCTTATTGTAATCACTGGAACTTGCATCATCAATCCAATAAGAATATTGGTTTGTTTTTGTGTATGGTAGTTTTACTCCTGCAGGCTTTGTTTCGAATCCAAAAGAAGATGTAAGGCTATAAACTCCTTTAGGCGTTTTACCGTCTCCTTCCTTTTTATTAGAAGTAAGACCATTTTTACCTACTACTCCACTCATTCTTGAGTATACTCTTACCCATTTTCCATTTTTCTTGTGATAGTAAGATATTGTAGCACTTCTCGAGCTTGTCTTATCTGTCGTAGCAATCACAACCTGTTGAATATCATTATTTAACTGATTTAATTGTTGTTCAACAGTTGAAACTGCTGTTGTTTCGTTAGAGAAAAATAATAGAACTGTCATAGCAAAAAGTGATAAAAAAATAATGGCTTTCTTCATTATTATATACATCCTCCTTTACTCTATTAAAAGTATAGTGAACAATGATCGTGATTGGAAGCAAAATAATAAAGGGAATTGTAAAATGTTAAATAGATAACAATCCTTTTTCGTACTCTTTACAGGTGTTTTATTTTTAAGTAAAATAATGATTGGTAAAAAATATCATGATATAGTTATTTAAGAAATGAGTAGTATGATCTTTCTTCTGCTATATTAAAAGTAAGGTTTTAACGTTAATAGATAGACTAAAATTTGTGGAGGTACATCCAATGTCAAAAGAAGTTGTTTTAAATGATATTAAATTCGGGGGAAATAACCCATTTGTTTTAATAGCAGGCCCATGTATGATCGAAGATGAGTCGCTAGTGTTATCTACTGCAGAAAAAGTAAAAGAACTTACAACAAAGCTTGGGATTCCTTATGTATTTAAAGCATCATATGACAAAGCGAACCGTTCATCGATTCACTCTCACCGCGGTCCAGGACTTGAAAAGGGATTAGAGATTCTAGCAAAAGTAAAAGAACAGTTCGATCTGCCAGTTACCTCTGATATTCATGAGCCAAACCAAGCAGCTGCAGCAGCAGAAGTGCTTGATATTATTCAAATTCCAGCTTTCTTATGTAGACAAACTGATTTGCTAGTAGCAGCAGGTAAAACAGGAAAAATTGTAAATGTGAAGAAGGGGCAATTCTTAGCACCTTGGGATATGAAAAATGTTGTGACAAAATTACGTGAATCAGGTAATGACAACATTCTTTTAACTGAAAGAGGATCTACCTTCGGATATAATAACCTTGTTGTTGACTATCGTTCTTTAATTACAATGCGTGAGCTTGGTGTCCCGGTTGTATTTGATGCGACACATAGTGTTCAAATCCCTGGCGGAAATGGAACAACAACTGGTGGAAAACGTGAGTATGTACCATATCTTTCACGCGCTGCTGTAGCAGTAGGGGTAGACTCAGTATTTATGGAAGTACATCCAAATCCAGATGAGGCTCTTTCTGATGGTCCTAATACTGTCAAACTTGAAGAACTGGAAAATATCCTTAAGCAAATTAAAGAAATTGATCAAATCATGAAGGGCTAAATCTTTTTTAGGGGGAATGATGATGGCTAGTACTAAAAGTACGACAGACTATCTTTCAAGTTTTCATCAAGTGTTAGAGCAAGAGGCTGCGGCTATTATTGCTTTAAAAGAAGTACTTGATGAAAAAACAGTTAATCAAGCAATTGATATGATTCTTGAGTGCAAAGGTAGACTCGTCATTACAGGTGTTGGCAAATCTGGTATTATTGGTAGAAAAATGAATGCAACGTTGGCTAGTACTGGTACTCCATCTCTTTTCCTTCATCCTGCAGAAGGTTTACATGGCGATCTAGGAATGGTAACAGAGCATGATATTGTGATGGCCATTTCGAATAGTGGAGAATCTGATGAGGTTTTAAGGCTGATTCCGTCAATCAAAAAGATTGGGGCTAAGATGATTGCTATTGTTCAAAACACGAAATCTACCTTAGCGATGAAATCTGATCTTGTTCTTACAATTGGCAAGGTTACAGAGGCATGTCCGCTTGGATTAGCACCTACTACAAGTACAACTGTAACACTTGCATTGGGAGATGCTCTTGCTGTTGCCTTATTAAAAGCTAGAGATTTTAAGCCGGAAGATTTTGCGGTCTACCATCCAAGCGGCTCGTTAGGTAGAAAACTTTTATTAACAGTAAAAGATGTAGTAAATTCAACAAATAAAAATCCAATTATTCATGGATCTGCTACTATAAAAGAAGCACTATTCCTTATGACAGCTCAAGGAATGGGTGCTACAAGTATTGTTGATCAAGAGGATAAATTAGTTGGAATCTTAACTGACGGAGATATTCGCAGAGCATTTGCTTTATCCGATCAGTTGCTCCAATTAACTATTGATGAATTCTGTAACCATAATCCTGTTGTTATAACAGCTGATTTGCTTGCAGTTGAAGCATTAAAAATCATGGAGGAAAGAAAAATTAATGTTCTTCCAATAGTAGATGATCATAACCGTCCGATCGGTATGATTCATATCCATGATTTAATGAATTTAGGGATATAGGTGTTTCCATGAAAATAAAATTGATCGTTTTTGATGTAGATGGAGTTCTTACAGATGGCAAGCTTTATATTGGTTCAGATCGGGAGGAATATAAAGCATTTCACACACAAGATGGTATGGGAATTAGCTTAGCTCATTATGCTGGTATAAAAACAGCCATTATTACAGGGAGAACCTCCAACTCTGTATTAAAAAGAGCAGAGGAATTAAAAATTAATTACGTCCATCAAGGAATTCATGAAAAGCTGGAAGTAATGGAGCAAATTATGAAGGATTTGGACATTACGTTAGAGGAGGTTTGTTATATCGGAGATGATATAAATGATCTTCCGATATTACAAGTTGTTGGCTTTTCTGCTGCACCATCTAACGCTGTACCGATCGTTAAGCAGCATGTTCAATATATATCGACTGAATCAGGCGGAAACGGAGCTGTGAGGGAAATAATTGACCATATTTTAAATCAAATGGCTGATTACAATGCTTTATTGGCAGATTATTTAAAAGGGAAATTTAAAATTACTCAATAAATGAAGGAGGAATCTTGATCCATTATCACTAATTGGAAAGATTCCTTTTTTTATACAAATTTTTTGAAAAACTAAGCCTTTTGCCTTTTTGAATCCTATGATGTTCCATCATAAAATTTGTATCAATTACTCTTTTAAAAAAGTAAAATAGGAATATGAAATGTTAGTGATCGTGAGGGAAGAGATGATGTTGAAATCCAAGTTATTATTGCTAATGATAGTTATGTTTATTCAGTTTATACTGAGTGATATTTCTGTCTTTGCGACCACTTCTACTAATGGAATGACAAAAGAAGAGTTGCTTAAAAATGAAGCAGTAAGGAAAGAAGAGGAAGAAACGAAACTGCTAGTATCATATAAAGAAGGGGCAGAAGATCGTCTTCAAATAAAAAGTGATCATGCGGAGATAACAGAATCATTCGAAAATGTAAATGTTGATGTTCTAACACTTTCGAGTGAAGTGGAAAAAGAAGAAGTTATCCAAGATCTGAAAAAGAATGGCAATATCGAGTTTGTCGAAGAAAACCGTGTGCGTTCTCTCTTTGCACTACCAAACGATCCTTTTCTTAAGCAGCAGGGATATATTGAAAAGTTAGAATTGCCGTATACATGGAATCTTGTGAAAAATAAGTCCCGGGATGTAGTGGTTGCTGTACTTGATACAGGTTTAGATATAAATCATGAGGATTTGAAAGGAAGAGTAGCACCAGGTGGTTATAATTTCATAGATAATAGCACTAGTGTTTATGACCTTAATGGTCATGGCACAGCAGTTAGTGGTGTGATTGCTGCACGTTCAAATAATAGTATAGGAGTTACAGGGGTAGCTGGAAGTTTTAATATAAAAATCCTGCCTCTGCAAATCGGATACTCTGATGGGGTTATATATCAAGAAGATATGATACGTGCGATTGATTATGCAATCGAGAAAAAAGTTGATGTTATTAATATGAGCTTTGGTGGTCCTGGTTCTTCTAAATTAGAACAACAGGCAATGAATAGAGCTATTAATCATGGAATAAGCATCATTGCTGCTGCCGGGAATGAAGGGAATTCAGCATATATGTATCCCGCTTCATATGATGGTGTTATTTCAGTAGGAGCAATTAATGAGTCAAACAAACTGTATTCATTTTCTAACCGAAATAATAAAGTAGATGTTGTTGCTTATGGAAGTGTATACACAACTGCGCTTAATGGAACATATAAGCGGTGGGAAGGCACTTCATTTTCAACTCCAATTGTTTCAGGTGTGATTGGATTAGTGAGAATGGTAGATTCTACATTAACCCCTTCACAAATAGAAGGTATTATCGAGGGTACATCTATTGATTTAGGGACAAAAGGAAAAGATACACTCTATGGTTCTGGGGTGGTAACTCCAAAGACAGCGATTGCTGAACTATATCAGCCAAGAATAGAAAAAGTTGGAGATCGTGACGAAATAATCAAGGGTACATCGCTTTATGATGGCTATAGAATTGAGGCAATTGTAAATGGAAAAACAATTGGAAGTGCATCGATAAAAGCTGATGGTCATTTTTCTATTCCTATTTCTAAGCAAAATGCTGGAGCAAAAATAAACATTGTTGTAAAAGACACGAATGGCTCGGAAAAGGGAACAGTTTCTGTCACGGTTATCGATAATACTCCTCCTAAAATACCTACAGCAGATCCTATTACAAATAAATCTACTACGATTACAGGGAAGGCTGAGGCAAACTCTGCTGTTTTTGTTAAGAAGGGAAATACAGTTATTGGTCAGGCAACAGCATCTTCTTCGGGATCTTATTATGTAACGATTTCTCCTCAAGAGGCAGGAACAGTGCTATCCATTGTTTCGGTCGATAAGGCGGGAAATAGCAGTAAAATTTTATCAAGCAAGGTCGACCAATATAATGGGTTTGAGGAAAAGCAGGGTGTAGCTCTGTCATCAAATGTTGAGGTCCGAAATGGATATAAGCCAAGTAACAAAAAAGTAGGTTCATTAAAAGAGGGAGAAGCTGTTAGGCTTATTGATCTTAAAAGTGGCTATTACCGTGTTATTGGTCCTGCTATAAGAGGATGGGTCCATCATAAGAACTTGCTAGTGATACCGCCGAATAGCATTTATTATGGAACAGTTAAAACAGATACAGCTCCACTTCAAAATGGATTTACCGAGCAAAATAAAGTGATTGGAACATTAGTTGAAGGTGAACCTTTAACGATTATTGAGACAAAAGAAGGATATCATAGAGTTATTTCTTCATATTCGAGAGGCTGGATTAAAGCAACATATGTTAACGTAACATTAAATCCAATCATATATCCAGAAAATACAGGTACGGTAATAAAGGATAAGACGATAGTGAAGAATGGGTATATGCCTTGGAATTACACAACAGGATTGATTTCTACAGATGATTCTGTCCAGGTCATTGATCTTAAAATGGGATATTATCGAGTAATTACATCCTCTGGATTAAGAGGGTGGGTTCATTATAAAAATATTAAGCTAGATAATTCGGATCAACCACTTGTCAGTCCAAAACCTATCCCTCATAACACTGTTTTATATGGTGCAATCAATCGTGATGGAGCGGAAATGAAAAATGGGTTTCTTGCAACAAATAAAGTACTTTATCAATTAAATAAAACGGAGCCTTTAACAATTCTGGAATATAAAAATGGCTATTACCGTGTGATTGCATCATATATTAGAGGATGGGTGCATTGGAAGGATGTACAATTTAAGGATGATGAAATAGAATATCCACATACAATAGGGATTGCGCGTCTAGATTCTATTCCCGTCAGGAATGGTTATATGCCGCATAACCATCAAGTTGGGACATTATCGAAGGATGAAACAGTCCAAATCGTTGGGTTGCGAAATGGCTATTACCGAGTCATTGCTGACAATACTAGAGGGTGGGTGCATTATACTGATCTAAGTGTTGAAAAAACAGCAATAGTTAATGCAACATCCTTACAAGTTAGAGAAAAATACAGTGATGACTTCAACGTAATTGGTTCACTTCAACAAGGGGAGGAAGTCATTGTATTAGATACTCAGTTTGGTTGGCAGAAAGTGAAAAAAGAGGATCTTATAGGGTGGGTTTCGGCAGAATATTTAGATGTAACCGGTGAGCCTACACCTCCAAAACAACCTGTATACTAGGTTAAATGGTAAAGAGAGGCTAAGTGCCTCTCTTCTTGTATCATAGAATTAGATTACTTAAAGTGATTTTTGCATCCTCATAATCTGCTTGGCTAATTAAGCCGCTTTTATACATTTCTTCAAGTCTTTGAAAACCATTTGTTTTTTGTCCAGAGGATATTTGATAAAGCTCATCCCATACTGCTTCTTCTATTTCCATTTATCATTCTCCTTTCAGAAAATTGATGAGTAAAAGAGAAATTTTATGTTTTAATCAGTATACCCACATTTTCCTGGAAAAATTACTAAAAAAACCCGTACTGATCAAAGTCAATACGGGTTTATGAAAATTATTACTCATCTATATTTTCTTGTTCTTGTGTTTCATCTTCCTGTGTTTCATTTGTAGCTGGAATTTCTAAATTAGGATCATCTAATTTTTCTTCGTCCTCTGAAGTTGTTTCCTCTTGAATAGAATAAGGTGCAAGTGTTGATTCTACCTTCATCCAATACTCTTTGCTGGAAAACTCAACTAGAATCCAATCCTTCCATTGTTTTTTAGCTGTAACAATAGAGTCTTTTGTTATTGTTTCATTGCTTGACGATAGTGAAGGGATGATATAACCTTTACTATCCTTTGTAAGCTGATATTGTTCGTCAACTTCTTCCGGTTGGAAAGCTGTTATTACAGAAGCACTGGAGATCCAACGTTGACCATTTTCAGTTTCTACTGAGTACCAATCACCAAATTTTCTAGTAGCTTCGATGATCATTGGTTCAAGTGATTCATCTGTATTGCTGCCATAAGAAGGGAGCATAAATAAAGCTTTTCTTGTAAGTAATACTAATTGTTGATCAGCTGGATTTGTTGATTGTACTGTACTGAATGGCTGTAATACACTATCTGTCCGTAACCAATAAGTTTGTTTATCGTAGATGACAGAAGTCCAATCTTTCCATTCACCTGTTGCTTGAACAATCGTGTTGACAGGAATAGAGCGAACTGCCGCAGATCCTGATGGAATACTATGAGCAACCTTAGGTTTCACTAGTTTATAGCTTTGGTCGATTGATTTTACTTGTCTTTCTGTAATCGTAGATGCATCGCTAATCCACTTAGATCCAAAGCTGGTTTCAATTTGGTACCAGTTGTTCATTCTTCTTGTCACTTTATATGTTCCTAATGGAACTGATTTACCTGTATTTGATCCAAATGAAGGTAAATGAAATAATACTTTATTTGTTAGCAAAACAATTTCTTCGTTTACTTCATCCGTAGAATCGCTAATTGTAAATGGCTCTAATGTATGGTCTTCACGAATCCAATATTTTGATCCATCAAATTGAACTTGGATCCAACCGTTCCATTTTTGTGTTGTCTTCACAATCGTATTCTTTGGTAAAGACGTTCTTTTCGCTGTATAAATTGGTGCTTGCCACGCTACCTTCGGAACTAATAATTTATAGGTTTCATCCAGCTTAGCAGGATTATAATTTTTAAGAACTGAAGCATCAGTAATCCAACGTTTTCCGTGAGGTGTATTAATTAAATACCAGTTATTCCATTTTTGTGTGGCTGTTACCACTTGTTGATTGATTAACACTTTCGTATTTTTATTTGATAAAGGCATACTAAACAGTGTCTTCTTTGTTAACAGAAGAAGCGGTTCGTTAATCGTTTCTACTTTCCCGTAAACAAAACTGGATGCATAAACCCATTTTTTACCTGTGTTAGTTGAAACTCTTAACCATTGGTCTTTTACCGCATCAACTTGGTATACTCCAGGATTAATCGTTTTAGTTGTAGCATGATTAGTATTTGGTCTATTTAATGTAGCTTTATTATCGAAGGTTGTGATCGTTCTATTAACATGACTTACTTTTTTCTCCCAAAGTTTATCAGCTTCTTGTGCAAGATATAGACCTACAGCTTTGTTTCGTCTCCATTCTTCTGGAAATACTGATATAGGTGGGTTTGTGTTATTTACATAATAACTGATTTCTGGTGTAAGACCCGGACGGCCATATGTTTCAATAAACCAATCCTTATACCCGCCGCCAGCTGGTGTTGATGTAGGCATTACTAATCTATATCCAGTCATTTCACCAACTTTTCTTGCAATGGTGTAATCTCGATTATAATTGCTAGCCTTTACTTTATAATTCCAATATAAAATTCTTCCAGATGAGTGGTAAGAAACCGTGATTTCCGGATCAACCCAATGAGTAAAAGCAGCTAGTTTTGCAGCTTCAGGAGCTTCTAATGCTCTTTTTCCAGGGTAATTCATGTAGGAAGGCTGTTTTACTAATCTAGATGTCCAACCAGCAGGATATTGACGATTTAAGTCAATTCCTTGTGCATTTGCTTTCCATCTTTTGAAGTTTCTGCTTCCATCATTCATGTTTATTAACGATTGATGGGACCATGAGGGAAATGCACTTAACCCGCTTTGTTGAAGAGTAACTCCATCGGGGTTTACCATAGGTACAAACCAGATTGTTACTTCATCTAAAAGGTTTTTAGCAGAATAACCATCTATTTTCGTGTTATTCTTATAAGCTTCACTATATTGATCAATCATTTCCATTGTAATATTAGTGGTTAGCCATTCCCGGGCGTGGTGAGAGCTGTTAATAAATAATGTAGCATCTCCTCGTCCGACGCCTACTGCCCATAATTCTCTTCCGAAAGGTGTTTTGCCTAATGATTTGTATGTTATAAGTTCCGGGTAAGCCATTCCTAATGTTCTAATATCAGCAGTCATCTCGTCATATGTATAGGTTTGATTAGGATTAACATAGCTTTTAGCATTTGACTCCTCAGGTAAAATCAAGAATGCTACACATAGGAAAAATGCAAAAGATAGTATTTTTTTCATTTTTCAGCTCCTTATCTAGTAATAAATAACCAAGTTCTATTATACTATTTTACTATTTTAGGATAAATACTAAATTTGACTTAATTCTACAAAAATAGAAAAAAAGAGTTGCCGTTAAAGGCAACTCTTTTATCTTAAGGATATACTCTTTTTGCATACGTACTGCTAACCCATCCGATTTTACCGTCTGGAGTCTGAATTTGATACCAGCTTCCACTAGTTGTAAGCTTATTGTCTGAATTGAGAATTCCTTTTACATGTGTATAGTTCTTAAGTGTTGAGACTATTTTACTACTTGTATTAGGGCTTTCTCGTACGTTTAAAGTTTCATCAACTTGGATTCTAATGAGATTTTGAATACTCATGAAATTAGAATATGTTGAGAAGCTGAAGGTAGTCCAATACGTATATCCGTTATATCTGATTTGTAACCAATAATCATTTGTTTTAGCTGATACCACAAAAGTTTCACCTTTAGGAATTGTAATTTGTGATTTCCCGCCATTTTTACTTAAATATAATGTAAGATCACTATTTGCAACAGCAACAATCCCATTTGGAAATGTATCTGTGTGATTTGGTATAGAATAGGATGGAGTTCCTACACTAAAAGGAGTTGCATTTTCATAATCTTTTGGATTATATGGTAAGATTTTTTCCATATGGCTTGCAATCTTACTTCCCCATAGAGCATCACTGGCATAATAGACGTTTACACCGCCGGATTTATCACCGAGATATGCTCCTCGATATTGCCACCAAGAACCGTTAGGGGCAGGTGATAGATATCTGTGACGAATAAATGCAGCTTCGTAATTAAGATTGTCCTCTACTGTATCAAAATAATAGGCTGAGTCATAAGGAGCGCTATCAAAGGCACCTAAACCGAATAAGTTATTTTTTGATTTTGCGATAATAGACGTTCCATACGCAGATTCATGAATAGCAAATGCTGCAAAGAATAATTCGTTTAAACCATATTTTCTAGCAGTATTGATAAATGTTTGACCTTTACCTGAAAATACACTTTTTTTACCTGTACTATTTTCGTAACTAGCAATATAGTTATTGATTTGGGTAGCTGTTACGTTTGATGGTTTTCTTAGATTAATATATTGATAGGTATTGTTCACTAAAGGAATATCATCAATATAAGTCGAAGACGCCCAACCTTTCACACCGTTACCTTCAATTTCGTACCAGCCTTTTTGTTCATCTAAAATAGTAACATCGTCATTGAAACTAACGGATCCGACTTTAGAATATTCAGTACCTGGGCCTGTACGAACATTTAATGAAGAAACATTCACAATACCATCTCGTTTAACGATTACTTCAGGCTGGGAAGGAGTTTCAGGCTGCGATGGTTCATTAATGTCTGTGTTGGTCGTTATCTTAATAGAATTGTGATGAACCCATCCTCTAGTATGATCAGCTACAATTCGATAAAAACCATTTTTAATATCGATAATCTCTACTTTTTGTCCAGAACTTAATGTGCCAACCTTGTGGTTGTGGGGCATATAGCCATTTCTGACGGTAACCCCCCCGGCAATTGATTCACCGTTTTGTTTTTCATAAGGTACTGGCTCTGCTTGTATTTGCACTGAAGTAGTTTTAATCCAACCTCTAGTATATGGTGCGATAACACGGTGATATCCGTTTTTTGTTTCGAGTACTGTTAATGGTTGGTTTGATTGAAGAGTTGCGATTGTATTATTGCTATCAGAAAACCCGTTTTTTACTGCTGTGTTGCTATTTGTTGTTACACCGTAATAAACACCGGTTGGCATTACTTGCAGGTCACTCTTATGGACCCAACCCCTTGTTTTTAGACCAACAACACGATAGTAACCATTTTTTAAATCAATCAGCCTTACATGCTCATTTAAGTTTAAAGTACCAACCTGATGATTATGCGGCATATACCCATTGCGAACAATCACGCCATTTTTATTTGCGACAGCTTGAAGTTCGTTAAAAGGTA
>Ga0180220_1001506_pt1 | contig 17042 bp, 16 predicted proteins | sample eDN5th37CBELigBY_FD_151335 | JGI IMG/M metagenome (GOLD analysis project Ga0180220, IMG submission 151335) | Enriched backyard soil microbial communities from Emeryville, California, USA - eDNA 5th pass 37_C BE-Lig BY (version 2) (version 2) | ecosystem: Environmental > Terrestrial > Soil >...
GGAGGTCTTCGACGCAATCCGCGAGGGGCTGCTCCGCGATCGCGCGCAGTACTACCGCGACCTCAGCGCCCCGTTCTACGGCGTGAACCGGCCGGGCGCGCAGGTTTCCGAGGGGGTCCGCGATGCCTTCTGGCTCTGGTCGATGCAGGTAGGTCTCAAGGGAGCGTACGACTGCGTCGCAGCATTCTCGGAGACCGACTTCACCGAAGACCTGAAGAAGTTCGACGTCCCGACATTGATCATCCACGGCGACGACGACCAGATCGTACCGATCGCGGCGTCTGCCATGCGCTCGTCGAAGCTGATCGAGGATGCGACGCTGAAGGTCTATCCCGGCGCGCCGCATGGGTTGACGGCGACGCACAAGGACCAGGTGAACGAGGACATTCTGGGGTTCATCGAGGAGGCGCGGGGGAGGATGGCGGCTTGAGGGGGGGGGGCGTGGGTGGCACGGTGGCGTCGATGGGGCGTCGGAGCCTGGAATCAACACTGCATCCTTACTAGAGACGAATGTCAGCCTTTCTACATACTTTCGTGAAGCCGGAGGTGACGTAGTCGGACTGATTGTCATACCCCTCCCGTACATTGCCGCTCACCACCACCGCAATGTGTCGCGGTGTGGGGAGCGGCGCTGGGAAGGCGCTGTTGTCATCACCTTCAACGTGGAGGGTACCTATCATGGCGACGTTGCCGAAAGTCTGGAGGGCGTTGCCGGCGGTTGCCGCCCTGATCGTGCTCACAGGGTGCGCCACGATCGTGCAGGGGACCAGCCAGGCGGTCGGGATCTCGAGCAGTCCGCCCGGTGCTCGCGTGCTGGTGAACGGTGTGGAGCAGGGGGTCACGCCCACGGTGCTGAAGCTCAAGCGGAGGGAGAACCACGTCGTTGTCGTCGAACTCGAGGGCTATCACCCGTATACGGCGACGCTGACGCGCAGCGTTTCTGGCTGGGTCGCCGGCAACCTCGTCTTCGGCGGGCTGATCGGTCTGGTCATCGACGCCGCGTCCGGCGGGATCTACAAGCTGAGCCCGGAGCAGATCGCCGCTGCCCTGAACCGCAATGTGACGGTCGAACAGGGTAGTGATATGATATTCATCGGCGTGGTGATGGAAGCCGATTCGAGCTGGACGAAGATCGGCGAGCTGGAGCCGGTGAACGCAACGCGTTGATCTAGCGGGCGAGTTCTCCAAACTGGTTTCCGACCGATCAACTTGTAGAACGGTGGCGCCCCGATACCAAGTGGTACATCGGGGCGCCTGCACATCGCGCAGCGATCGAAGACTTCCTTCAAAATGTTCATCACACGCAGGGGTTACCCACTAGTCACCTCCTCATACGCCACCACCAACGCCCCGCGCGGGTTCGGACGCCCGAACGGGCCGTAGGCCTCGAACCCGGGCAGGGGACCGGGCAGGGCCAAGATCTCATCTCGGGTCCTGCCTGCCCGCACCTGCTCCTCCACGAACGTCAGCAGCGCAGCGAAGTAGTCGCGGAAGGCGAGGAGCTCGGCGCGGGAGCCGACCACCGGGAGCCCGGTGTTGGCGTGGCCGAAGATGTAGATGGTGTCGGCATCGTGATCGTTCGCGGCCTGTTCGAGGACCTTCATCCAGTTGCGGATGGAGGCGCCGGCGGGGCGGTCGATCACGGGGTGGCGCTGGTGGAACATGAGGTCGCCCATATGGACGACGTTGGCGCGCTCGAAGGTGATCACCGCATCCCCGCTGGTGTGCGCGCGGCCGTAGTAGCGCGCGGTGATGCGCTCGTCGCCGATGTCGGTGGACCAGCTCTCGGCGAAGGTAGTGGTCGGGAAGAGCTGGTCCTCGGGTGCCTGGCCGCCGCCCGGCGGATGGCGCATGTGCTCGGCGGTCTTCCCGTGGGCGACGACGCGCCGGGCCACCCCCCGGAAGACCTTGTTCCCGCCGGTGTGATCGGCGTGGTGGTGGGTGTTGAGGAGGACGTCGACCGGGCGGCCGCCGGCCCGCGAGCCGAGCCCATCGAGGAACGCTTGCGCCGAGTCCGGGAACTGTGCGTCGACCACGACGACGCCCCCGTCGTTCACCAGGTACCCGATCGTCCCACCGCGCATGGTGAAGTAGCCGACATTGCGGCGGATCGGGGTGAAGACCGGTTCTTGGCCGGGGGCGAGGAGGATGCGTGCGAGCCCGGGGCGCGCGAGGGCGGCGGCGAGGAGTCCGGCTAGGGAGGTGGCGAGGAAGTCGCGTCGGGTGGTCGGCATGGCGGCATCCGTCCAGCTGGATGGTTTGTGTCGACGCCGGGGGCGGAACGCGGCCGGTGTGGTCCGGGGGCGGCCATCCGCGACGGCGTGGGAGATGAGTGGTCTCCACGAGAGTACGCGGGCGGTGCTGAGTGGGCAAGGGAGGAGGTGCGGCTTGTCGGAGTGTTCGCCCTGTGCCTTATATCCCCGTTGCCGGGGATAGTGGCGGCGTGCCGTCCCTTCATCCCGCAGTTGATGCCCGAGATGTTCGTCGGGACGCCGATGGAGGACGAGTACCGGAATTTCGTCGCCAACTCGGGCGGCGCCCGCGCATCTGCGTTACACAGGTGTGGTGACGCGGTAGAGTACGGGGCTCTTCTTCACCACGTATGTGCCCGCGAGCTTGTCGTGCCACCCCTGTCGGTCGCCATCGAACAGAATCCAGAAGAAGCCGATCGACAGGAGGAGCCCTGAGACCCACTTCCCGATCGACTCCCGGAAAAGCATACGCCAGAAGCCGGCGGTGCTCCCGTCGGTCTTCACGACGTGCATTCCGAGGAGGGCTTTCCCTATGGACGTCCCACGTGTGTACAACGCGAGTCTGACAAGGAAGTAGAGCGGGAAATGAGCCCAGAACACGAGCATCGGAAGCGCGTCGTCGGTGGTGGCAAGGGTTTTCGGCGAGGCTAGGGACTCCGCTACGACGAAGGCGATCAAAACCATCACGACGACGACCACCAGCTCGAGGACTTCAGCTGCGAGCCGCCTGCCGGGCGATGCCAGTCGACCGGCGTTCGGGTGCGTGAGGTGCGCCCGGCACCTCACGCACCACAGGGACCAGGGTGCATTCTGGGTGCTACATACGACGCAGGTTGCCACGATGTCCGAATCCTTTCTGTGGGAATTGGGTCGCTGATGTTTTGAAGCTCTGCCCTTGGGATAGGGATCACACGATATCCAGGGTTTCCCTGTGCGGCAAGGAGACCATTTTTAGCGCACAAGATCCAGAGGGCGGCGAGGGTGGACCGCCGTGGGCGTTGCGAATGTCTCGGCGCAACTCAGCGCGCCGCACGATGATATGCCCCGAGTCGTCGCGGATCTCGTCGTCACGCAACCTTCCCGATCTTGCGCCATTAGAAGTCCAGGATCCGCTCGTCAGGGACAGTGCCGACGTGACGGCAGCCGTCGCCCAGATGTCGTCGTCGCCGACGATGGCGATCCTGCGGCCGTGTTTGTCGTAAAGGGCGTGTTCCCGCATCTCGTAGTATGTATTGCGCATCCTCGCGCTGCCCCTCACCCCGAAATCTGATCCACTCGGACTCACGTTGTGAGCTATCTTGGTGGCGGACTCAATTCCCCGAGGCCGGGGAGGAGAGACGCCCGTGAGAAAGAGTCGATTCACCGAGGAGCAGATCGCCATGGCACTGCGGCAGGCGGAGGCCGGCACTCCGGCCGCTGAGATCTGCCGCAAGCTGGAAGTCACCGAGACCACGTTCTACCGCAGGAAGAAGCAATACGGCGGTCTGGGTGTCTCGGAGCTGCGTGAACTGAAGCAGCTCAGGGAAGAGAACCGGAAGCTGAAGCAACTCGTGGCCGATCTCTCGCTGGACAAGAGCATCTCGCAGGAGGCGCTCCGAAAAAAATGGTAGCGCCCACTTGAGGTGCGGACGGTGGCCCGAGTGGGCTAGGGAGGCATACCGTCTGAGCGAACGCCGGGCGTACCAGGTCTTTGGCGCAAATCGCTCGAGCGTTCGCTACCAAAGCCAGCGGCAGAGCCGGGACGCACTGCGTCGTCGGCTCAAGGAACTTGCAGCTGTGCGGGTGAGCTGGGGCTACAAGCGGCTCCATGTACTCCTTCGGCGAGAAGGCTGGCGGGTGAACCACAAGCTCGTCTACCGCCTGTATTCCGAAGAGAAGCTTGCCCTCAAGCGCAAGCGACCGAAGCGGAGGAAGAGTGTGTTTCCTCGCGAAGTCCGGCCACCTGTCGCTCAAGTGAACGAGCGTTGGGCGATGGACTTCGTGCACGACGTGCTGGCCAGCGGCCGTACGATCCGCATCCTCACCGTAGTAGACGTTTTCTCGAGAGAGTGCGTGGCCCTGGTGCCCAAGACCACCTTTCGTGCCGAGGATGTCTGCCGTATCCTGAGTGAGGCAGGAGAGAGGCGGGGCAAGCTGCCTGGGCTCATCTCGGTAGACAATGGGACTGAGTTCACCTCGAAAGCGCTCGACCACTGGGCCTACTGGAACCGGGTCCGAATGGACTTGTGTCCGGCCGGGCAAGCCAACTGATAACGCCCACATCGAAGCCGTGGGTGGCAGCCTCCGACGTGAGTGCCTATCGCAGCACTGGTTCCTGGACCTGAACGACGCCAGAGGGATCCTCTCCGGCTGGAGAGAGGACTACAACAACATTCGGCCCCACAGCAGCTTGGGGCATCTGCCGCCCGCCCACTTCCGGGTCGGCGGCGCCTTCACCCCCGCCCCCGAGAGGCTCGAAAACTTACCCGTATAGTGGACCAAGATTGGAGAGAGGGGCAAATCAACCCGGTTGTCCCGGAATCGCCGGACCAGCTATTCCGGGACAACCGGGTTGATGGTGACTGCGAGGGCGACCTCGCTCGAAGATTGAGCATGTACGAACTCGTTCCCCCGCAGCCAGGCGACGTAGCTCGTCGACGTGAGGGTTCCCGCGTCCACGCCGCATACGACCGGCCCGTCGGACGTCGCCTATCGCACCGGATCCGGCCCGAGCCGCGGCCGCGCCGGATACTTCCTCGCGTTCGCCTCCAACTTGCGCAGCGCTGCTGCGTGCAGGTCGATCCCCGCCACGTCGGCGAAGCGCAGGATGCCGAGGAGCACGTCGGCGACCTCGGCCTCCACATCGTCGCGGCGCTCGCTAAGCGCGTCCTGATCCCAGCGGAAGAGGGCGAGCAGTTCGCCGGCCTCGCTCGCGATCAGCGCGGCGAGGTTGCGGGGCGTGTGGTACTTCTCCCAGGCGCTCCCGGGCGAACTGGGCGAGGCGTCGCTGGAGGTCTTCGGGCCAATCCACGGCCTCACCCCCGGAACACGTTCTCGTTGTGCCAGCTCAGCAGCTCGGGGGCCGGTTGGTATTCCGGCTTGTTCGGCACCCAGATCTCGCTGCCGTGCAGCTTCATATAGTTCTCGCCGTCGTTGAAGTCGTCGCGCATGCGCGGGCTCGCCTCGACGCGCAGCTCGGGCGTCACGGTGATATAGCCGGCGTCGAAGAGACGGTGAAGGTCGGAGCGGAGGAGCAACCCGTTGCGGACGTAGTGGGTCTGGACCTCCGCGAACGGCCGGATGTGCGCGGCCTCGAGGGCGGGCACCGCCTTCTCGCGCGTGACCGCGCACTGCCGCTGGTACGCGTCGAGCAAGGCGACGCGGAAAGTGCCCTGCCCGATGCGCCGCTTCCCGAGCACGGGGTCCGAGTACCCGCCCGCGATCAGCTCCGCCTCACCCTGTTGCTGCCGCGGCCTGGCCACCTGCAGTCGCTCCAGCACCTGCTCCCACAGCGTGGCGCCGATGCCGTGCCTCAGGTCGTATCGCTTACCGCGAACGATGTTCGGGGTGAAATCCTCCGGCTGCGGGATCCACCACTCCTCCGGCCAGAAGAACGGCTCGACGAGGATGATGCAGCCAATAGTGAAGTCCTCGTACCAGGGGACGTCGCCGCCGCGCAGACCGGCGATGCTATCACGTAGCTGATGTAGCGACGCGGCGCCGTTCTTCCGGCCGAACGAGTCCCACGCGATGCTGATGGGAAGGTCGACGTAGTACTCGAAGAAGCCGCCGCCGGCGATCACGTTCCTCGGGCTCTTCAGCTTGAAGAGCATGAGCTCGCCGCGACGCAGGACGCGGAACCGGCCGCCCCACGGGTTGGGCTGCCAGAAGTTGACCTCGTCGACGTTCTCCTGCCGCGAGAGGAAGTCGAACCAATCGAGATCGGTGACCGCGACCCAGGCGTTCATGCGACACGCTCCTGGCCCGAGGTCGGGGCGGTCCAGGCCCTCGCGTCGTCGTGCCGGTAGCCCGGAACGTATTCGCCGTCGGCGGCGTTCCTCGTCGTTCTCGGCATGGCGTAGTGGGATTGGGGACTGAGTGACGGGACTGCAGAACTGCGTACAACATACAACGTTGTTCCGACGAGGGAAAGGGAAAAATCGGCGCGGGGTGGGAATCGTCGTCAGCGTACCGGCCCACGGAGTCGGCCTGTGATGGATGAAGGCGCGGTGGGCCCGCGACGCTGCTCCGCGCCCACCGCGGGCTCAGGCAACGTCGCCCCGCTCACCCTACGCCATTAACCTCACCCCCCTCACCCCACCCTCACCACCACCTTCCCCAGATGATGCCGCCCCACCGCCTCCATCGCCTTCCCGATCTCCTCGAGCGCGAAGACCCCGGCCACGTGCACCTCGAACGGTCCGCTTTCGACCAACCGGTTCAGGCGCTCCATGACGTCGGGGGCGGGATCGCCGTCGTACCCCTGGAGCCGGACCCCCTCGACGGCCTCGGGCTCGGGCTCTATCCCGTGGGGGTAGGCGCCGCGGCCGCCCTTGCGGAGGGTGGAGAGGACGAGCTGGGCGACGTCGTCGCCGGCGGTGAGGAGCGCGGCGTCCAGGCCGTCGGGCGCGAACTCGCGGGCGGCTGCGACGACGTCGCCTTCACGGCCGTCCACGACCGCGTCCGCACCGAGCCGCCGGGCGAGCGCGACGCCATCCGGGCCGGATGCGACGGCCAGGACGCGGGCGCCCATCAGCCGGGCGAGTTGCACTGCCGCGTGGCCGACGCCGCCGTTCGCGCCGAGGACCAACACGGACTCGCCCGGCTCCACGTGCAGCACGTCCTCGAGCCCGCGGAGCGCCGTGACCCCGATCCAGCCGAGCCCCGCGGCCTGCTCCATCGGGAGCGTCCCGAGGACTAAGGCGACGGCGTCCTCGGGCACGGCCGTGTACTCGGCGTAGAACCCGCCCCGCGGCAGCTTCATCGCGTAGACGCGGTCGCCGGGGCTGAAGCGCTCGACCTCGGCGCCGACCTCCTCGACGACGCCCGCGCCCTCGGAGCCGAGGACGTAGGGGAACGTCGGCTCTCCGTCGAGCATACCGGCGAAGCCGCCTTCCCGCTCGTAGAGGTCCCACTCGGCGACCCCGGCGAAGGCAATGCGGATGAGGACGTCGCGGGGGCCGGGCGTCGGGACGGGGAGCGACTTCACCTCGAGGACCTCGGGGCCGCCGAAGCGATCGATCGCAACGGCGCGCATGGTTTTCGGTACGTGGTGCATCGGGCGCCTCCTGGTTTCGCTCCACGTTGTGGTCCGCACCTGTCGTACCAGCGGTGGGCCATGCGTTGCGCCGGCCGGGTCTGGATCTGGCGTTCGACGAACGTGAGAAACGCCTCGGTGTCGTCGCGGGGATCTCGCAGCCCCGTGGCCGCGCCCTATCGCCGGAGCACGCGGGCGCAGCATATTCCCGACCATGACGAGCGCAGCGACGAGGAGAGAGGAATCCGATGCATCGCGACGGACGGGCGCCGTTCTGGCCGCGGGGTTCCGCCACTCCGTCGCGCTCCGCACGGGCGGCACCGTGGTGGCCGTAGGTGACGACCGCTACGGTCAGTGTCGCGTCGAGGGTTGGCGTGACATCGTCGCGATCGCGGCCGGCAACGCCCACACCGGGAACTCCCACACCGTGGGCCTCAGGTCGGATGGGACCGTGCTCGCCGTGGGGTGGAATAAGCACGGCCAGTGCGAGGTGGGCGGATTGGGCGACGTCGTCGCCATCGCCGCCGGGTGGCGCCGCACAGTCGGGGTCAGGGCGGACGGGACGGTGGTGGCCGTAGGCCGGAACGGCCAGGGGGAGTGCGACGTCGACGGGTGGCGGGAGATCGTCGCGGTCGCGGCGGGCGACTGGCACACCGTCGGACTCCGGGCGGACGGCACCGTGACTGCTGTGGGCAACAACCGCTACCGCCAGCTCGAGGTGACCGGCTGGCGCGACGTGGTGGCGGTCTCGGCTGGCTACCTCCACACCGCGGGGCTGCGCGCCGATGGCACCGTCGTGGCCGCGGGCTCGAACAGGGACGGCCAGTGCGAGGTGGACGCCTGGCGCGAGATCACGGCGATCGCCGCGGGGAGCCACCACACCGTCGGACTCCGGGCGGACGGCACCGTCGTCGCAGCGGGGTGGAACGGCTTCGGCCAGTGCGACGTCGCCGAGTGGCGCGACATCGTCGCGATCGCGGCCGGCTGCGCCCACACCCTCGGCCTGCGCTCCGACGGCGTCGTTCTCGCCGTGGGCGACAACCGCTTCGGCCAGTGCGATGTGGGTGGGTGGCGTGGGGTCCGGGTGCCCCGGCGGTCGTGAGGGCGCGATGGAGAGGGCCCGCCGGCACGATCCGCCTCAACGGGATGCTCGTCACGGTGATCGGGATCGCGCCGCGCGACGTCGCCGCGCCGGACCCCTCGGTGCGGATCTGGCTGCCGCTCGTAGTTGCAGAGCCGAGTCCACCCCCCGCACGCGAACGCGCCGATCAGGGCGCCCGCATCCAGCAATAGTAACCGTGGCTTCTGCCGCATGGGCCAACCCTGATTCCGGAAGGGGGAATGAACCGAGCGGCTTCTCCAGGAACTCCGACAGCTTCGTCGGACCTATGATTTTACGTTCGTGAGCTCGTTGCGCGATCACACAGACAACAACGCCGCCAGGGGCAGCGTGAACCCAGGCAGCACCTCCCCGCCTTCCAGCACACCGTCCGCTCCCAAGTGGATCACCTCGCCGTCGGCGCGATAGGCGGTTGCGGTGCGTGAGGTAGGGTAGATCACCCAGACGAGTCGGACACCGGCGTCGAGGTATTCTCTCGCCCTCTCCTGCATCTCCCCGGCGCGGTTCCCGGGCGACGCGAGCTCCACGGCGAGGTCGGGAGGTCCCCAATACGTCGTCGCGTAACCACTCTCCGGGATGCGCGCGTGGGAGTAGAAGGCGATGTCGGGGCCGCGCACCGTGTCCGGACCGCGCTCCAGGAGCGTTCCCGCTTCCACCACCACGACTCCGTGGCCACCTGCCTCCACGAAGTCATCCAGGAGCTTGGCGAGGCGGAGTACCAACCGGCCGTGAAGGATACCGGGGCGGGGGGTACGTACCACGCGCCCGCGCACGAGCTCCATCCGGTAGGGGCCCTCTCGGGGGAGAGCAGCGAACTCCGCCGCGTCGATCGGGTGGTCGGTCGCGTGGGGTCGGGGGCTGGCCATCGTGGCACCTCCCGGTATGGAGTGGATGGGCTCTCAACATCGCGGAATATGTGGTGATCGGCCGCACGAGACCATAGTGGGCTGGGACGCGGCGGGGGCGACTAGCCCGAGGGTGCGTGGGGCACCGGGCACGGGATGGTGGTGGGGCCGAACCATTCGGCGTCGTATGCCGGTCGGAGCTGCGGCTCGAGCCGGCGCGCTTGCCAGAACTCCGCCCAATCGTCGAGCCATCCGTTCGCCTGCGGGAGGGAGCCGATGAAGTTGTCATTAGGCCACCCGTAACGGTCGGCACGGGTGCGGTAGAGGGTGGCGAGCCCCTGGTCGAGTCGTTCCCAGAGCGCGGGCGTCGGGGGACCGGGTTCGAGCCACTCGAGGAGGATCCAGGGGGGCGACGTCGTCTGGTCGCCGAGGGCGATCACCGCCGGGACCCTGACCGCGGCCGCAGTGCGCAGCACCTCGAGGGCGTCTGCCTCGGCTGCAAAGAGCCCCGGACCTCTGATCGCCCTGGCTCCTCTCGGACCTTCCACGTCCCCCATGCTCCACTTTAGGAAGGTGACGTCGCCCGTTGCGCACTCGACCCGCGCCGTGGGGCTGATGCACCCGCCCCCGACAGGGATCGCTGTGAGGGGGCCAGGGTCGCGGCCAAGGTGCTGGCGCAGGGAGGTTTCGACCGCATTCGAGATTGGATGCGGATATGGATCGCGGTTCCGGTCCTAGGTGTTTCGGTCGGGGGATGGCGCAGTATTATTACGAATGGTCCGTGGAATCAGCTTCGCCCCTTTGACTGTTGTCCAAAATGTCAGACCGGGTGATTATGATATCGGGAGGATAGGCAACCATTGCCTTCGAGGTATGACCGCGGTACCATAGGTCAGGTCATGTCTCTGCGAGCCGCGATGCCATCCGCTCGCGACAAATAGCATCGAAAAAAAATCCCGCCCCACTGGGAGGCGGGCGGGTTAGCCTCGACGTATCGAAGCTTAGCCCTGCGTAGGCGATTGCCCACTTACTATAACTCCGGGAAATCGCCGTTGGGGTACTTGAACACCAATATAATTACCGACCACCTACAGGTCAAGGAGATCGTCATGAGTGACCGACCGACCATCCTCGGATTGGACCTCGGCGCCTCTTCAATTGGCTGGGCGCTGCTGTCTGCCAGAGCCGACGGCCGCTCCTTGCAGCCCGACGGACTAGTCGCTGCCGGCGTGCGGATCTTCCAGGCCGGTATGGAAGGCAATATGGAAGCCGGTCGGGAAGAGTCGCGGGCGAAGGGGCGTCGCGTCGCGCGGCTCGCGCGTCGTCAGACGGAGCGCCGGGCGCGCCGCCTCCGGACCGTCTTCAACGCGCTCCGCACCGCGGAGTTGCTGCCCACCTACTCCGACCTCGACCTGTCGTCGTCCTCCGGGCGGCACCAGACCATTCTCCGCCTAGACCAGGAGATCCGCGATAGTGGCCGTCTCGACGGGCTGGCGCGGGCGATAGGCGTCCAGGGTGCGGCCGACAAGCTCCCGTATGTGTTGCGCGCGGCGGCGCTCGACCACCCGCTCGAACCCCACGAACTGGGTCGCGCCCTCTACCACCTGGCTCAGCGTCGGGGCTTCCTGAGCAACCGTCGCTCCCCTCGCCGGGATGACGAAGAGGGTGTAGTGCTCTCGGGGATCAGTCAGCTCCGCGACGACATGGCGCGCACCGGCTCCCGGACGCTCGGGGAGCACCTCTCGCAGATCGATCCGCACCAGCAGCGGATCCGCTCCCGTTACACCGCACGCGCGATGCTGATCGACGAGTTCGAGGCGATCTGGACGAGCCAGGAGCGCTTCCACCCGACGGTCCTGACCCCGGAGCTAAAGAAGCGGGTCCATCACCGCATCTTCCACCAGCGCCCGCTGAAGTCACAGAGCGACAAGATCGGCCGCTGCGAACTGGAGCCGAAGCGCCGCCGGGCGCCGTGGGCGCTTATCGACGCCCAGCGGTTTCGCCTGCTCCAAGCGGTGAACAACCTTCGCATCAGGAACGAGTTCGGAGTCGAGTACGAGCTGACCCCCGAGCAGCGCCAGACGTTGATCGACGAGCTCAATCGGAAGAAGGAGGTGACGTTCGACCGGATGCGCCGGCTCCTCCGGATCCCCGACGTCACCTTCAACCTCGAGCGCGGCGGCGATAAACGACTCCGCGGCAACGAGACCAACGCGATCCTGGCGAAGGTGTTCGGTGACCGGTGGTGGCAGTTCGACCGCGATACACGGAATAGGATCGTCGAGGACCTGCTCAGTATCGAGAAGGCCGAGACGCTCGAGCGTCGGGGACGCGAGGTCTGGGGGCTGGACCCGGAGAAGGCGCGGGAGTTCGCGAACACCCGTCTCCCGGACGGCCATTGCCGGTTCTCGCGGAGAGCGCTGGCGAAGCTCCTCCCGCACCTCGAGGAGGGCCTCAACCTCCAGCTCGCGATCGAGCGGGCATATCCCGGCCACCGCCTCGTGGGCCGTGCACAGGAGCACCTCCCGCCGGTGAAGCAGGTCCTCCCCGACCTGAGCAACCCCGCGGTGATCCGCACCCTAACCGAGTTGCGCAGGGTGGTCAACGCGATCATCGACCGATACGGCCGCCCGGCCGAGATCCATATCGAGCTCGCGAGGGACCTCCGGCGCGGCAAGGACGAGCGGCAGCGCCTCCAGTCGGAGAACCGCAAACAGGAAGCAGCTCGCAAGGCCGCGGCGGCGGAGATCCGAGAATTCCAGGAAGGCGAGGAACCGACCAGACGGGATATCGAACGTCTTCTCCTCGCCAAGGAATGCGAGTTCACCTGCCCGTACACGGGCCGGAAATTCAGCATGGCGGCGCTCTTCGGGCCGGAGCCGCAGGTGGATGTCGAGCACATCATCCCGTTCCATATGTCGCTCGACAACTCCTTCGCCAACAAGACGCTCTGCTTCGCCGAAGAGAACCGGAATGTGAAGCGGGGGAGGACGCCGTTCGAGGCGTACGGCGGCACGCCCCGGTGGGACGAGATCCTCGAGCGGGTCCGCAACTTCAAGAGTCGCCTGGCGGGTGAGAAGGCGTTCCGCTTCCAGCTCCACGGCGAAGAGCTCGAGGAGTGGCTGTCCGACTTCGCGTCACGGCAGTTGAACGACACACGATACGCCTCCCGCCTCGCCCTGCGGTACCTGTCCCTGCTCTACGGCGGTACCGCAGATGGTGTCGACCCCGAGGGTAAGCGGCGGATCATGGTCGTGACCGGTCAGACGACGGCGCACGTCCGCAACTGGTTGCAGCTGGGATCGATCCTGAACGACGGGGGCGAGAAGACGCGGGACGATCATCGTCATCACGCCGTGGATGCGATCGCCATCGCACTCACGAGCCAAGGAACCGTGCAGATGCTCTCGGTTGCTTCGAGGAAGCAGCTACTCCGCAACGGGAGGTTGTATGGCGACCCTGAGCCACCCTGGCCGACCTTCCTCGACGATGTCCGCGAGACGATCTCGCGTCTGGTCGTCTCGCCGCGTGTCGAGCGCCGGGTGCGTGGGCCGCTGCACGCGGAGACCTTCTACAGTCCACGGACGGAGGAGGGAGCGAAGTCGCGTGAGGGGCGCTACGTCTACTACACCAAGCGGCTCGAAGACCTCTCGCGGTCGATGGTCGAGAAGATCGTCGATCCGACCGTGCGGCGGCTGGTGGTCGAGGCGCTCGATGGCGAGGAACCGAAAGATGTCTTCAAGGATGAGAGCCGTCTCCCGCACTTCGTCCGCCGCAATGGCAAGACGGTCCCGATCCGCAAGGTGAGGATCAGGGACAAGGTCCCCGTCACGCAGATCGGCGAAGGCGATCGGCAGAGATTCGTGCAAACGAGTGGGAACCACCACCTCGAGGTATTCGAGGTCACGGACGCCAAGGGACGGTCGCGCTGGGAGGGGCGCGTCGTCTCGATGCTCGAGGCCTACGAGCGGGTCAGGAAGGGTCTGCCGGTGGTGAACCGCGAGTACCTGCCCGGGAGCCGGTTCCTCTTCTCGCTAGTCGGCAATCCCGGCGGCGATGTGATCGAGCTGGACGAGCCGGATGGGACGAGGGGGTTGTACCTCGTGGAGAGTATTTGGATGCAAGAAAAGCATGCCCGCGTGCGCATCCGCCCAATCAATCAAGCTGTGACCCGAAGCGAGCGCATTCAGCCCAGGATCAATGTGCTGCAACGGACACGTTGTCGAAAAGTTTCAATCGATCCCCTCGGCAACGTAAGCTACGCCAATGACTGATCGTCTGATCGATATTGCGGAGACGCCGGCGAAGGTCCGGGTCCGAGGGAGGCTGCTCACCATCGAGCTGGACGGGCAACCGCCGATCACGATTCCGCCGGCCGAACTCGGCGCCATCGCCGTCGCTCCTCAGGCGACGCTCACGGGAGCGGCTCTCGCCTGCCTCGCGGAGCACAACGTGCCACTCGTCGTCAGCGATGCCCGGCGCATGCCGATCGCGATGCTATTCCCGCTCGCGGGCAACTACGTCCAGGCCGAACGCTTCCGCAGGCAGGCGACGGCGTCCCTGCCGACACGGAAACGGCTCTGGAAGCAGATCGTCGTGGCGAAGGTCCAGAACCAGGCGAAGGTCCTCGAGCAGGTTCACGGGACGGACTTCGGACTCCGCGACCTGGCCAGACAGGTCCGTTCGGGCGACACGACCAACATCGAGGGGCAGGCCGCCCGGCGCTACTGGCCCCGACTCTTCGAGGTTTCCGACTTCCGCCGAGACACTGACGGGATGGACGGGATCAACTGCCGCCTCAACTACGGCTACGCCATTCTGCGCAGCATAGTCTCGAGGGCGATCTGCGCCGCGGGGCTCCACCCCTCGCTCGGCCTCCACCATCACAACCGGTACAATCCGTTCTGCCTGGCCGACGACCTGATGGAGCCACTACGGCCCCTCGTCGACTACCAGATCGCGCAGATATCCGACGCGAACACCCTCGAGGAGATACAGCTGGGGCCGGAGGAGAAGCGGGAGATCGTCGAGCCGTTGCTGGGGAAGTACCGGTTCGGCAATGCCCATCGAACTATCTTCGATATAGCCGGCCGAATGGCGACGTCGCTCGTCAAGGTGTTCGAGGGGAAGGCAGAAAAGCTCTCCATCCCCGAGTTGTGGGGCCGTGAGAGGGGAATCGGAGGGCGATGAGTCAGAGTCGTCTACCGCTATCCGAATACAAAGGGATGTGGCTCTTCGCAATGTTCGACCTGCCGGTCGCTACCCCGAAAGACCGGAAGAACTACGCTCGCTTCAGGAAGAAACTCCTCGAGGAAGGGTTCATGATGCTCCAGTTCTCGGTGTACGCCCGTTACTTCCCGAGCGAGGAAGCGAGCAAGGGCCACCGTCGGAGAATCCGCGCAGCCCTTCCACCTGGAGGCCACGTGCGGCTGCTATATGTGACAGACCACCAGTTCGGGAAGATGGAGGTGTACATTTCGCGGAAGCGCGAAAAAACGGAGCAGCCACCCGCGCAGCTCACCCTCCTATGATCATTTTTCTCGCGCTGGTACCGTACCGCCGGAATCCATCAGACCGCCGGAAAACCCTGAAGGCATCGCACTTTGCCGACGGGCGGGAGCCGGTTCCCGAATCGTAATGATTGTACCCCAACGGCGATTTCCCGTCAGCTACAGCGCTCTTCGCGGTCGAGAGCGCGACGGAAGATTGTACCCCAACGGCGATTTCCCGTCAGCTACAGCACGGATCGTCGAAGAGACAGACGCGTACGATTGTACCCCAACGGCGATTTCCCGTCAGCTACAGCATCCGGCTCGGAGGGCGCGAAGATCCGGTAATTGTACCCCAACGGCGATTTCCCGTCAGCTACAGCTGACGGTGGCCACTACGGCTAGCCCGACCAATTGTACCCCAACGGCGATTTCCCGTCAGCTACAGCCAACTCCCCCAGCGCGTCGGAAATCCAGACATTGTACCCCAACGGCGATTTCCCGTCAGCTACAGCACGAGTAGGTCGTTGCCGTCCCCTGTCGCGATTGTACCCCAACGGCGATTTCCCGTCAGCTACAGCCGAAAGAACGCGAAATCGGTGAAGGCGGCGATTGTACCCCAACGGCGATTTCCCGTCAGCTACAGCCCAAGAATCGATAGATCTGGCAAACCATGCATTGTACCCCAACGGCGATTTCCCGTCAGCTACAGCCAGGACAGAGATGTTGCTACCTCGCGCGTTATTGTACCCCAACGGCGATTTCCCGTCAGCTACAGCGCACTCGAGGGTGAGATCAAGGAGGCAGCATTGTACCCCAACGGCGATTTCCCGTCAGCTACAGCGGCAAGGTGGACCCCAACACGCAGGCGGTCATTGTACCCCAACGGCGATTTCCCGTCAGCTACAGCGTCAGCAACTACGAGGTGGGCCTGTGGGCAATTGTACCCCAACGGCGATTTCCCGTCAGCTACAGCTCCAGGTGATCGGCGCGTAGGGGTAGGGCAATTGTACCCCAACGGCGATTTCCCGTCAGCTACAGCTTATAGCAATTTCGGAGCATTCTCATTCTAATGTACCCCAACGGCGATTTCCCGTCAGCTACAGCGAGCCTTGTCGTACTGAAGGACACCGGAGGATTGTACCCCAACGGCGATTTCCCGTCAGCTACAGCGACCTGGGCATCGTCAGGCGTGCCCGCGACATTGTACCCCAACGGCGATTTCCCGTCAGCTACAGCCGAAGCGGCAGGGGCCAGGGGTCTGCACGCATTGTACCCCAACGGCGATTTCCCGTCAGCTACAGCTGCATTGGACGGTGGTGGTGCTTGATTCGTATTGTACCCCAACGGCGATTTCCCGTCAGCTACAGCCCACCGGCTCAGCCCGGCCACGACCGCCGATTGTACCCCAACGGCGATTTCCCGTCAGCTACAGCCCGCCTGACGTACTCGCCCCAGGCGACCGATTGTACCCCAACGGCGATTTCCCGTCAGCTACAGCTTTGGCGAACGCGAGTGCCGCCTCTTTGTCATTGTACCCCAACGGCGATTTCCCGTCAGCTACAGCCCTCGTCGACGGGGTACGCCTGCAACACGAATTGTACCCCAACGGCGATTTCCCGTCAGCTACAGCCGTGCCGCACGCCGGGTTGATGCAGCGGTAATTGTACCCCAACGGCGATTTCCCGTCAGCTACAGCTCCTCGTCCGTCACTAGGTGGCCGACGTCGATTGTACCCCAACGGCGATTTCCCGTCAGCTACAGCTGTTCAGGTAGACGCGGGCTCCATCCTCGTATTGTACCCCAACGGCGATTTCCCGTCAGCTACAGCTCTCGGACCTGCCGGGCCGCCTCGCGGTCCATTGTACCCCAACGGCGATTTCCCGTCAGCTACAGCAATCTGGCTGGCCTCGCTCCGCACCAGCGCATTGTACCCCAACGGCGATTTCCCGTCAGCTACAGCAGTGGCCCGGTGTATAGCATCCGGTTTCCTGGACACAAGGGCAGCTTAATTATGCTGCCATGAGAGTGAGCTCACGGCGGACCTCGGCGGGGGTCCGATATCCGTGCCGCTGGATGAGCCACTCATTGTTGTATTTC
>Ga0180220_1001508_pt1 | contig 17032 bp, 17 predicted proteins | sample eDN5th37CBELigBY_FD_151335 | JGI IMG/M metagenome (GOLD analysis project Ga0180220, IMG submission 151335) | Enriched backyard soil microbial communities from Emeryville, California, USA - eDNA 5th pass 37_C BE-Lig BY (version 2) (version 2) | ecosystem: Environmental > Terrestrial > Soil >...
AACCTCTCGAAAGGCTGGTATGAGCGAGGCGGTCGCCACACGGCTCCTGTCGAGGCGGAACGCTGATCCACCATGAGCGAAGGGGCAGCATCCGCAAATCAGCTTCTTGCCGGACCTCGCTGGCCGATCCTCTCGGCGCTCGGCGTGGTGCAGATATTCGCATGGGGCAGCTCCTATTATCTGCTGGCGGTCCTCGCCGCGCCAATCGCGGCCGATACCGGGTGGCCGCTGGCATGGATCGTCGGCGCGCTCTCCCTCGGCCTGCTCGCCGCCGGGATCGTTTCTCCGCGCGTGGGCGACGCCATCGGCCAGCACGGCGGGCGGCCGGTTCTGGCGGCCGCGTGCCTGCTCCTTGCCGCCGGACTCGTCATCCTTGCGGCCGCGCCGTCCCTATGGGTGTTCGTCGCGGGATGGGTCGTGCTCGGCCTCGGCATGGGGGCCGGCCTCTATGATGCCGCCTTCGCAACGCTCGGCGGCTACTACGGCCATTCGGCGCGATCCGCCATCACCACCCTGACGCTGTGGGGCGGCTTCGCAAGCACGGTCTGCTGGCCGCTCTCGGCTCTATTTCTGGAACATTGGGGATGGCGAGGAACATGCATCGCTTATGCAGTCATTCACCTCGCGATCTGCCTGCCGCTCGTGCTGCTTGTCCTGCCGGGCGACGGCAAACCAAAGCCTGTCGGCGGCCTACGCGAGATGCCACGCTTGGCGCTTCACGGTCACGAACGCCGGGCCTACCTGACCATAATGGTGATCATGGTGCTGGCCGGTCTAGGCGTCACCATCATATCCGTGCATCTGCTGACCCTGTTGAAGCAACGCGGCTTCTCGCTGGCCGAAGCGGTCGCGCTCGGCGCGCTGATCGGCCCGGCCCAAGTCGCTGGCCGCATCGGTGAAATGATGAGTGGCGGGCGGCATCATCCGTTCTGGACGCTCGCAATCGCTACGGCTTTGGGCGCGATAGGAATGACGATGCTCGCCGTCGGCTTCCCCGTCATCGGGCTATCGCTTGTCCTCTATGGTGCTGGCAATGGCATCTTCTCCATAGCCAAAGGGGCACTTCCGCTCGTCTTGTTCGGCCCGGCGCGCTATGCGCAAATCATGGGAAGGCTGGCGCGGCCGGGCCTCGTCGCCCAAGCGGTCGGGCCGACCGTGGGCGCACTTCTGCTTTCCGTCGCCGGGACAGACCAGACCCTAACAATGCTGGCTGCGCTCGCCCTCGCCAATCTGGCGCTCGTTGCGCTGCTGTGGAAGCCAGTCAAAGGCTCAAGTCATGGCGTGCGCTAGGATTCAATACCTTGCATCCAAAGTCGGGTTTATATGTTTGAAGTGTTCCTCGCAGTCCGTCGTGCCTTGGCGAAACCGCGATCCGTGGCGATGAATCGCTCCAGCATGGGCACGATCAGCCTGACGGGATCGGCGGCGGGCTGGCCGCTCTCGCGGGCCAGCACCTCGGCATAGGCGACCAGATCGCGATGAAGCGGCGCGGGCAGCTCCACCGTCACCTTGATGGGCTTGTCGTCGGGGAGCGGGCCGAGTTTCAGTTTGGTCATCGTCAACCTCCTGCCGGCTCGAACACAAGGTCGCGGGTCACGATGATCCTTACCGGGAAGCCCGGCCGGATGGTCAGCGTAGGCGCGACCTGCAACTGGCGTTGCACGATCTGCTGGCCGGCCTCGGAGATGCTGACGCTCTCAAAGCCCTCATAGTCGTGAATGGCGTATTCCTCCGCATCCTCGACCGGGGAACAGGCAAGCATCGCGGCAATTTCGCCCCTGATCTGGTCGGCGTCCTGATCCGCGTCGATCCAAACCCCATGCAGATAGCCTTTATTATAAGCTGCAAGGCAGGCAACATAGATGCGGGGATTGCTGTCGGATATGTTGGTCATGTCTCTGATCCTCGGGTCTGAGGGTTAGCGAAGCGGAACGCCGCGCCTGACCTTCTGGCCGTCGCCGAGACTGGGGGGTGCAAGGCGCAAGGCGGCCGGGACGGAGGGGGATCGCCCGGCCTGCACGAAACGGAGGAACGATGTGGAGGAAGGCTGGGGAGACCGTCCCGGCCGAGCGTTAGCGATCCCTTGCGCCGCGCCGGGGGGCAGCGCCCCCAAGCAACTCGCCCGGTGTGAGCTGTAGCGGGAGGCGAGCATAAAGCTGGATCAGGATGTGTAATGCCGCTGAACCTAGAATCCGAGTATCCTGATCGCCGTTTTTATTATTATGTCGCGATATATTTTGTATCGCTTAGGAATTGATCATCGGCCATACTAACTGAATCGGTCCCCAAGGAGACTGGAGAGAGGGCGCGCTTGGACATTCACGAGCTTAAACTGTTGTTGCAACAGCATCTCACAGACGGCCTAGTAACGGTTGTCGGCTCGGGTCTGTCATGCGCGGAAGGGCTGCCGGGTATGGGCGAACTAGCTACCCATCTCGATGCGACTGTGACAGCAGGCTTGGCGGCAGCGGAGGTAGATCGGTGGAACGCCATTTCACCGATTCTGCCGACCAAGGGCCTCGAAGCGGCTCTACTGGAAGTGCCACCGACGACAGGACTGGAAGTCGCGATCGTTGCGCGCACGGCTGAACTGATCGCTATGCGTGAGCGCCAAATCGTTGCCGAAGTTTTCTCTCGGACCCGGACGCTGCGTTTTACCGGGCTCGTCAAGCACTTGTTGAAACCTCATACGGGGCTTCCGGTCGTTACCACCAACTATGATCGCTTGGTTGAGGTCGCCGTGGAAGAAGCAGGCCTCGGCGTCGATACGTTGTTCGTCGGCCATTTTGCAGGTGAGTTGAACGAGCAGGAAAGCCGCTTGAGCTTCTGCCGGGAAGTGACGCTGAAGGCCGGACGAGCACAATATCGTTATCGTCCGCGCGCGAATATCTTCAAACCTCATGGCAGTCTCGATTGGTATCACCGCGACGGGAAGCCTGTCCGCTACTCCGGCGATCTTGATCTACCGCGGCTCATCATCACGCCGGGGTTGAACAAGTTCCGCAACGGCTACGAAAGCCCGTTCGACCGCCATCGGGAACGGGCAAATTCGGCGATCGACCGTGCCAGCCGCTTTCTCGTGATCGGCTATGGCTTTAATGACGATCACCTGGAAACTCACCTTACGCCCCGTATCCGCGGTGGCGTGCCCACGCTCCTTTTGACCTACGGACTCTCGGATAACGCGGTGAAGCTCGTAAACGAGTGCGGCAATGTCATCGCAATTCAGCGCGCCGAACAAGCTGGCGTTTCCGGCTCTGGCGTCTTTGTCGCCGGCGTCGAAACATTCTTTCCCGGCCTAGACCTGTGGGATCTGGGCTCATTCGTTGCCGAGGTGCTTGAACCATGACTGAAGCCGCTCTCCAATTTGCTGACGAGGATAAAATCGGACGCGTCGCGTCGGTCGATACCAGCCGTGTTGCGATCGATGTGACGAACTCCGTTCTGCTCACGCGGATCGGCATCGGACAGCTCATCGCCATTCGCGGCGCGACGGAGCGCGAATATCTCATCGCCATGACTGAGCGCGTCACCCGCAGCGTCAGGGAGGAATTGCCCGGCCCAGACGATGAAGATACCGATGGCTCGCTTCTGGCGGCGGTGCCAACCGACCTGATCCAGGGCGTCTTAATCGGTACATTCAGAACGGTGGAGGGTGATCGTAGAAATACCTTTAAGCGGGGTGCGGATAGCTTTCCGCAGATCGACCGCGACTGCTTCGTCATTGAAGGCGGAAACCTTCAGCGCTTTATGGGAATCCTGGGGGCAGGTTTTTCCGCCGATGAAAGACTCAAGCTAGGCACGTTCGTTGCGGATCGCACGGCCGACGCGATCGCCAGTGGCGACAAGTTCTTTCAGCGGCACGCAGCGATTCTCGGAAGCACCGGATCGGGCAAAAGTTGGGCGGTGGCGCTGATCCTCGAACGGGCCGCCAAGCTGAAGTTTCCAAACATCATCGTGTTCGACATGCACGGCGAATACGCTCCGCTGGCGGATAAGGCGAACGGAGGATTCGCTACGCGCTTCCGTGTCGCTGGTCCCGGCGATCTGGAAAATCCGGGCGACGACACGCTATTCCTGCCATATTGGTTGCTCAACCGTGATGAAATGCTGTCAATGATCCTCGATCGCAGCGACCAGAACGCGCCTAATCAGGCATCACGGTTCACACTGCATGTCCGCTCCCTAAAAGGACAGACGCTTGACGCCGAAGGTAAAGCGGACATCAAGAAAACGTACACCGTCGATTCGCCCATTCCTTACGATGTCAGACAGTTGGTAGGGCTTCTGAACACAGACAACACGACAAAGGGTATCGGCGCTAAGGGCGCGCCTGTAAAAGGCGAATGGGAAGATAAGCTGACACGGTTCCTGTCGCGTCTCGAAGCGAAGCTGGATGATCGTCGCTACGGCTTCATGTTTACACCGCCGCCTGCTGCGATGAAATACGACTGGCTCGCAGCGCAAGTGCTCAAGCTGCTGCAATCTGGCGATGACACTGGCATCAAGGTTATCGACTTCTCCGAAGTGCCCGCCGATGTGCTCCCCGTAGTGACGGGGACGCTGGCGAGGTTACTTTATGATGTTCAATTCTGGATGAACGGGAAGACTCGGACGCCGGTCACGCTGCTGTGCGACGAGGCGCACCTCTATCTTCCGGTTCGTGATGACGCTGATGCGGTCCAGCGCCAGGCCCTCGGATCATTCGAGCGGATCGCCAAGGAAGGCCGCAAATACGGCTTCTCGCTGTTGGTGGTAAGCCAGCGCCCCTCGGATGTCAGCAGGACGATCCTCAGCCAATGCAATAATTTCTTGGCTTTACGCCTGACGAACGAAACCGATCAGGGCGTCATCAAGCGCCTGATGCCGGATTCGCTGGCGGGATTGACGAGCATCTTGCCGTTGCTTGATACAGGAGAGGCGCTGTTGTTGGGTGACGCTGTTCTGCTACCGACGCGGATCAAGCTCGACATGCCCAAAGTGCCGCCGGATAGCGCGACGCGAGATTTCTGGCGGGAATGGGGATCAGCGAAGCCAGACGACGCTGCAATTGCAGCAGCGATCGAATGCTTGCGTGGACAATCACGAAATGGCTGAGAAGAGACGTGGGGGTTATCCTTTCTGATGCCTAATGTTACGGTGAGGCCAGTTCATTTTGAAGATTTCGGCGGCAGCGACTTCGAGAGGTTGGTGTTTGCCTATCATCTTTGCATCGGCTGGGCCGCGTTGGCTTGGTATGGGCAAACCGGGAGCGATCAGGGCCGCGACATTGTCGGTATTGAGCCATTTGACCAAGGGCAGGACCGGCGCACCGTTATTCAATGCGTAAACCGCGAAAGCTTGACCCAGGCGAAGGCCGAACACGATATGGCCAATGCCGTTGCAGCACCCACGGGCGCACCTGACGCTTTCCGATTCGTCTGCCGCAGCGCCGTCTCGGCGCAACGCCGCGATGAGATAGCGCAGGCGGCCCGCAATCTCGGGGTTCGCAACGTAACCATATGGTCTGGCTCCGAATTTGAAGAGCATCTACGCCTCCATGCAGAATTCCTGCTCCGCCGTTTCACCGAAGGCGTGGTATTTCCCGATGATGGCGTTGGGCTTCGAGCCTTCGTCGATGACTTCTCTGAACTGGACGATGCTGGAGCGCTGAGTCTCATCGGTCGTGCTTTTGACCGCCCGGCATTCCGTACGCCCTTTATGAGCGAGAGCTATCTGCCTGCATTCTTGCAAGCGATAGAGGATACCATCGGCGCTCTGAATACCGGCATCTGGAAGACGAGGGATGGCGTTGAAATCCGGCGCATCCCGTCGCTTCATCACATCCGCGACGTGCGGATACGTAGCGAATTGCAACAGACGGTGCGTGCGCTCGATGCGCTGCGTCGCCTCTTCAAACGCGGACTGGACGAAGGCCGCATCCGGCATTGCCAGTGCGGTCAACCTGACTGTCCAACCTTTATGGTCGAACCTAGCGCCGCAGCTGAATTGGATCGTGAACGAACGCGAATGCTTGACCGCCTCAGTAGAGTGATCCCGCACTTCGACGTGCGAATCAGCTGAATAGGTTATGAACAATAGAAGACTATGGATCTAAGTGAACTGCACAGAGGATGTATTGAACTCCGACTTGAAGCATTTTCTAAACCTGCTCGGGTGGTCCCATCAGGTGCAACTCAGGATCGTCTGAAAGAAAAAGCATGTCAGATAAACTCGAAGTTTTCCAAGACATGGCCATCCGCGGCCCCATCGAGAAACGGCCCGAGTTGCGCCAAGCGCTCATCGCGGCGGCTATCGAACCTTGGCGCGTGGATCTGGAAAGGTCGGCGGAGGTGGCGCGTAACGCCGTGACCTCGGAGGATGTCGTCCTTTTTCGTCGAGATGCCGGCCAAGGCCATCCGGCCGCCGGCCTGACCCTATGGGGCACCGAGGACGGCTATTATGTCCCCAACATTGTCCCTTTGGAGATGGGGAGCCTCACCTTCGCCCAATATAATGCCGTGCTCGCGGATTTTATCGCGCGCATCGCTGCACCGGTCACGGCTCAATTCGGCTTCACGATCTCGACGACGGAGCCTCGGCAAACACTCGATGACTGGTTGTCTCCGGACGCCGGGTTGAAGCTCAAGCGCTTTGCCGGTGCGGCCAACAAGTCCACGGGAGCAAGTCACCCATCGGATGAACGCCGATGGTTCGATTTTCTCGTCGCTGTGCATCGCAGCGGCGACAAACCCGGCGCTGACAGGTTGGCGCGTTGGCTGTATGAAGTGGACGGCTGGGACGAGGATTCCGCGCATAATCTTGCGGGCGATTTCGAGACCGCAATCGCTCTTCTTGCCTATTATGACGAGCACTGATCCGGATGGACGCACACGCGATTGCATCAGCGGGCTTTCCGGTGCTGTGCATCGATACATGCTCTATTTTGGACGTTATGCGTGATCCGACACGCGAGACCGCGAAGCCGCATGATCGGCAGGCAGCCATCGACCTCGTGACGGCCGCGGAAGCCGGTCGTCTCATATGCCTTATGGCAGAACAGGTGGCGATCGAGTTTTCCGATCATGACCAGCCCGTCCAGGATGAGGCGGAACGCAATCTCAAGAAGGTTCGGGAGCAGGTTGAGCGCATCAACAAGCTCTCCGTCGTATTTGGCGCTCCGGGTAACGTCAACCTTGCGCACCTCGACGATCACGTCGGGCGTGCAAGAGCGGTTGTAGGGCGTTGGCTCGCCAAGCTCGGCAAGGTAACGCCTGGCCCTCTTGCCCCCGCCAAAGCCTTCGCGCGGGTCAACGCTGGTATCGCTCCCGCTCGGCGCGGCAAGGACTCCTCCAAAGATTGCCTTGTGTACGAAACCTATCTTGAGGCCGTGTCAGCTTTGCGGGGCGCAGGCGTGCATGCCCCAATCGTGTTTCTGTCATCGAATACCAATGAGTATCTGACTGAGGGCAAGGTTTTGAAGCCGGACATCGCGGTGGAATTTGGTGCGATCAACCTCAGCTACGCGCCCAATATGAGCGCGGCCAAATACGCGCTCGGCGTGTAAGGAAATCGGCTTGAGCGTATCAGCATCGAAACATAATCTGGTTCTCGAGCTCTTCGTTCGCACGGCTGACGAAAACTATATCACTGCTCGCTGGTGTGCGATCAATCAGCTCAACACGGATTTTCTTTGGCTATCGGTTCATGCGCTTGAGAAATACCTCAAGGCCGTGCTTCTGCTCAATGGCGGCTCGTCCAGGCGAAGCGCTTCCGACCAGAAGCCCTACAGCCACGACATCGTTCGCCTTTACGCGGATGTGAAAACTTCGGCGGGCGCGTTGCTACCAGACATTCTCGTCAGACCCAATGATCTCGACATCTATCACTGGCAGGATCGAACGCCCGAGCAGTTCATGGAACACCTGCTCCGTAATGGAAATGCCGACAATCGCTACCTGATCTATGGCTACGTCACCCGCAGTCAGGATCTGCACATGCTGGACTCGATGGTGTTTGCCGTTCGGCGTCTTATCTGCTCGCTGGACCGGCGTTGGCTGCCGAGCCGAGAGCCGGAAGCGCCGACGTTTACGAATCGCGAACTGCTCGTCCGCCAGCCGGAATACTATGGACGTCTTTTCATGCCGCTGGACGATTTGATCGGCGCTCGCGAGAAATCGCCGAAACGCGCTGCGGCGTTAAATCTCAACATGGCGTTCGCGCCGGATGACTATCAGCACGAACCGCTCCGGTCCGGCAGTTCGTCACGCAACCCGGTCATCATACGCCGCATTCTCGATCCGTTGGAGAGTGAAGACCCCCGGTGGGCAGCGGAAGGCGTGGAGATCGCACGCTGGTTCCTCGCCAACGTGCAGGTGCCGAAGGGTAAGTCGGACGATCCCGGCGTCACCGAACAGATCATGGCCGCTGTAGAGGCGGCTCGGGCTAAACACGGAATCCTCTGACTTTTGTTTGATGATCCTGCTCAGGTGAGCGAGCGCAAGTGGCGGCGAACCTCATCTGCATGAGGCGCAAGCTGCTCAATGCAAAGCCGGTAGATGAACCAGCAGGCGTAGATCGCATCCCGTCCGCCAAATACCCACTGATGCAGCAGCCCGTGCGCCATTCTGTGACGGAGCGTCGGCCCAGCTTGGTGGTCAAACATGTTTTCGATCTCGAACACGACGGCATCGCCAATGAGATCTTCGAGCGGTTTGCGCCATTCACCTGACGGATCGAGCAAGGTGGAAAGCGTTGCGCTCGATTGCGTCAGATCGGATTTTAGACGCGTCGTGTCCACGTCCGCCGCGTTCAACACGTAGCGCAGGGAGTTTTCGAGCTGCGGCACAAGAAGGTGTGCCGCCTCGATAAAATCACCGTTGAAGAAGTGGGCGAAGCCGCACCCGAAGATTGCTTCGTGGTGCGGCGGCACGAACGGGCTCATTGCCGCGAGCGTCGTCAGCATCCGCTCATCTGGGGCATGATCGAACACGATTTGGTAGCGGCCTGGCTCGATCTGTCCTGCCACAACCAAACCACGCCTCATCTGCTCGTGTTGGATGATCTGGATCCGAATGTTCGCCTCATTGGGAGGACTTGCGAAACCGCCGGCGGGTGGCGTTCGCGAGGCCGGCTTGAAGGTCTCATCATAGATCACCGAGGCGAACAGGCTACCAAAGGGAGATCGTCTGATGGATTCCTCTGCCTCCCGACGAAGAGCGGCGACGGCGGGTGAGCGGCTTTGGACAGAGTAGATGAGGAGAGCATCCGCCAATTCCTTGCCGCCCAATTGCGCCTTGGTCCCCTCGACAATCTCGGAGATGTCAGTCGAGGACGAAATCGGCGCCATGAAATCGGCGATATCACCCTGCTTGCGCACCAAACGCGCTTGCAGATCAGCGCGTCTGGCATTGGTGCCTCGAACTCGTCGCAACGTTGCAATCGCCTGTTCAAGCCAATGGGTCTCGTGCATGGGGCTTTTTGCCATACGATCGGCAGTTTCGACGAGGCGCTCCGCAACCTGAATCAGCGCCCGGTCGGCATCGACCTTTCGATCGGCACGTGAATAAGCGCGAGCGGTCAGACGCCAAAGCTGCTCCGGTCCGACTTCGTCGCCGGCAGCCGCCCTGGTGACGGCAAACGCTTCTGCCGTTTTTGCAAGACTTGCGGCCCTTGTCGTTTTGAAGTCTAGTTCCAGATCGCTCGCCCGCACGAAACCGAACACGTCTTCGCGCTTCAGTGCCCGCTGCCGGACCTTCTTGGCGAGTGAAACGAGATCATCGGTTTGCCCGCCGCCCCAGCCGATCTGCCGTTGCAGGACGCAAGCGCGGCGCAGCAGGTCAAGCGCGCGAGGGCCGCTTACCTCATTGCGACGGCTTCGCATCTCGGCCTTGCCCGCCAAAAGGCGGCGGACGCATTCGATATAGCTCTCGATCGCCAGTCGAGCGGCTTCGTGCTGCTTGGTGTTCACCCATGCGAGATCAGCCAGACGCGCTTTGAGGGCGGGGTGGGCAACCTCAGCGGCCAGCTCGCCGAATACCAGTGACTGTTTGCCTCGATATGTGAGGGGCGTTGGACTTGATCCGGTCGCCCACGCCATCAGCGGAGTGAACGGTTTCAATGGCTCGCCTGCCTGTAGACCCATTGTACAAACACCGCCCAGAAGATTGTAGACGGCTGCCTTCTCTATATCGCCAGCCAACTCGGCCGCGTCGCGCGCCGTCGAATAGTGTCGCCACAGCACCGAGCAGTCGACTGAGCGCTCGCCAGAGATCGGCATCTCTGGGTCGGCCGATAGAATTGCCGCGAGCACGATCAGGGACGGTTCGGATTTCTGTTCAGTCTGCGGCGCGTCGGACATGAATGTAAGACTCGGTGGAGGTTTCGCTGATCCTCGCACAGTAAAGGCCCGTGCCGCGATGGTCACAGTGAAAGGAATGAGACATATTGCGGCATTAGAGAGTTATAGCGTAGACATAGTTCTCATCATCTCCCGGCGTGGCGCGCCCGAAAGGATTCGAACCTCTGACCCCCAGATTCGTAGAATGGAGCTACTCTATATTTGCCAATAGCTGCCAATAGTCAACCATAATAAAATCAATCACTTGCAACAAAATTCCGATTGAGCGATATTGTCATTTGTGGGGATTTTTCAATATCTAGTGTCCCCAGAGTGTCCCCAAGGGACAGCGACTAGCTTCGGACGGTGGGCAATGGCAACGATTGAAAAACGGCAGCGCGCAAACGGAACGACCTACCGGGTCAAGGTCAGGATCAAAGGCTTTCCCCCACAGGAGGAAACCTTCAAGCGGCTTACGGACGCCAAGAGATGGGCGCAGGATACCGAGGCCGCCATCAGGCGCGGCGAGTACAAATTCTTGCACCGGGAAGCTTCGGGCAAAACCCTGAAAGACGTGGTTGATCGCGTCAGATCGGACTTGCTTCCCGACATGACCCCGGCAACCCGAGTGACCGAGGGAAGTTATCTGGACTTTTGGGAAGCGGCCCTTGGCAAATACGCGCTCACCTACATCACGCCCGAATTGATCCGTGAGAAGATTACCGAGCTTGAACAGACGCCGGTTGATCGCCGCAAGGATAAGTCTAAGCCGCGCGACACGCCCGCGCCGTTGCGTAGCCGTCGAACAGTCAAGCATTACCGTGATGCACTGGAACGGATGCTGAAACAGGCCGTCAAGTGGGGATGGGTGGGCAGCAGCCCGATGGACGCCATTACGCCAATCACCAAGATAAAGGATTCACGCAACCGCTTCCTTGACGACCAAGAACGGGACGCCCTTTTGAAAGTGTGTCGCGCCAGCTCCTGCAAGAGCCTTTATCCTGTCGTCCTTCTCGCCCTTTCCACCGGGGCGCGTAAAGGCGAAGTCCTTGGCCTGCTCCTGCGCGACGTAGACATGACGCGCGGCCGCGCCATCCTGCGCGACACGAAAAACGGCGACACCAGATCGGTGACGATCATCGACAGCGTGCACAGCCTGCTTGTCGAACATATTGCCGAAGTCAATGCGTTTTACGACAAGCGCAACGTGCCAGCGGAAGCACGTTGGCTGTTCCCGAGCAAGAACGGCGTTAATCCCATCGATATTCGCAGGCCGTGGACCGACGCCCTCGCCGCCGCAGGCATTTCCGATTTTCGGTTCCATGACCTTCGGCACAGTACGGCGAGCTATCTTGCTATGAACGGCGCAAGCCTTGTCGAAATCGCGGAGGTGTTGGGACACCGGACCCTACAGATGGTGCGCCGTTACGCCCACCTGTCCGAAGGGCATGTTTCCGACCTCGTGAAGCGGGTCAACGCAAAGGTACTAGGGGAAGTGGCGTAGGCGACTACCATATCCGAGGAAAGGCGCTTTCACACGCCTTTCCTCTCCGTCTCATTGCGACATAACCGCAGCTTCCGCCTTGCGGATTTTCCGCACGGTAAGGGTCAGGCGACGGTCAAGGCGCGCCAGCGCCCGCACAAGGCGGTCGATGGTGAAGCGCGCGAGGTCAGCATTGCGTATGCGGGATATGTCCGCAGCCGCCATGCCCGTAACTTCCGCCGCATCCCTTACCGTCAGCTTGCGGTGATTGACGATCTTGATAATCTCCGCAGCGATAAATGCCTTCATCTGCCGGGTTTCAGCATCAGGGTCGTTGAAGTCGGCAAAGATGTTACCGCTGCCATGCACGATTTCCAGTTTTTCAGCAGTCATTTGTACATCTCTCTTATCTGTCTAAGCCGCGCCTTGATGAGGTCAATGTCCTTCTTAGGGGTTGCAATGCCGCTCTTGGATTTCTTCTGAAAGGCATGGACAACAACCACCGCAGCCGCAATTTGCACCACATACACCACACGGTACGCATCGGAGCGATACGGTAGCGCAATCTCCATGACGCCAGCCCCCAGCCCTTTCATCGGCTTGGCAATGTCCGCCTTTTCACCGATAGCAGCGATGGCGAGCGCGTCTAGAATCCTTTGGCGGGCTTGGTTCGGGAAACCTTCGAAATCCCTCCTTGCAGCCTTAACCCAATCAATTCGCTTCATGGCCTTATGTTGTCATATCTGACAATTCCCTGACAAGCAAAAAGTTCCGGGCAAAGCCACCGGCAGGTCCCTTGCTCTCTTCCTTGCTATTGGGGCTGTGGCGTCCTGAAAGGCGCAAGGCTTCATTTTAACGGGCTAAAGGCAAACTGGCATATCCAAACGAAAAGAAACAATCCTACGGGTCGCACAGGCGGTCAGTGCAGCATATCGCCCGTCATGACCCTTCCCCATTCCAAAGCAAATTAAAGGACGGTTCGCTGTTTCGAGGTGATGCGACCAAAAGAAAAGCCAATAAATTGAGTTTTCCCCAATGGTCGACGTCCTACTAAATGATTTTATATATGTTCATATATGTATAGCGGGACCGTTTATGCGTAAATGCGGGACCGTTTATGCGTAACCGCCGCTGGAAAGGCCCAGTGGGCGTCAAATCGGTGCGGGACCGTTTATGCGTGGATAAAAAGAGGCATCCACAGGTTTATGCCTATAGTTTTCCCCAAGCGCGCAGGCAGGTGGGCAACTTGTAGCGGAGAACCGGGACGGTCATCCGCGCCGCCACTCATTCGCTACGGCGCTATGAGAGCGCGCGAACGAGCGGCAGCGCTACCGCCGAACAACACCGCGACGGGACAAGAGCCTATTAGCGGCTGATATGCAGGCGGCTAGGTTTCAGGACGAGATGATATGTATAAGGTTCGAGGCGGGCTTCCGGGTAGACTAGATGAACTTTCGCCAAAGCCTGTAGGAATTTCTTTTTGAAATCCCGGCGTCCTTGCGGCGTGGTCGGATAATCCGCCCCGAATTGTAGTTGCAGCGCCGCCCATGGAATTGAGGTGTTCCCCTTGAGGAAGGACATGCGATAGGCCAGCCAGACGTAAATGTCCAACGCCATGGGCGAACGCTTCAATGCCTTGAGGGCGCGCAAATCAATCGGAATCGGGTTTTCGTTGCATTCCCGGTAGAACTTTTCCGACAGCGTGATGGTGCTCTCCCATAGTGCGGCCTGTTCCGGCGCTTGCGGCTTCCACCAGAGGTTTGCGCTATCCGCGATATTGATGTTTTCCAAGGCCAGCGCGTGTTCGTTTTCCCATGTGCAGGAGATCGAGCAGGCCATAAGGCGGGCCATCTGTTCGCGCAGGCGCGGAATGGAACCCCATCGCCCGCCCGTTGCCGTCAGGCCGAGTTCGGCCATGAAACGCGACAGGCTTGCGCCAAGGATGATTTCCCGGCTTTTCTGTTGCACGGCTTCGGTGGTCAGATAGCCGACCAGCAGCCGGGGGATGCTTCCGTAGGGAAGGCCGATGCGGGACGGCGCTAACATGCTCAAGGTGTATGCGCCGTTCGTGCGCGTAAATTCGTTCCCGTCAACGCGGCTGTGCGGCATGGTCGCCTGCACCATGGCACGCGCCATGAAGCCGAGCATCCCGGCTTCCTTGGCCGCTTCGGCTTCCATCGCCAAGCTGGCGTCGCATAGGGTGTTGATCTGGCGAAAGCGGCGATTGTCGTTGGCAGCGGAAGCATCGAAACGAGGGGTTAGCTCACTAACCGCCTTCTGTCCCATTACCAGTCCCGTTTTGCCCATCGCGCTCCTTGTTTCAAACAAGAATAACACAACGGCAGGGAGACGGCCTAGAAGATTCCAGAAGAACAGTAATGCCGAAAAATCTGCGGGTCAAACCGAGCAAGCCGTTACTACTGCTTGCCTGTCAGTTTGCGCATGATTGAACTGAAAACGCTTTCCGTTCTCATCTCGCTCCGATGCGTACCGTATTCGGTGTCAACCGGCACGCCCCTTTCGGCCACCGGGCCATGATAGGCGCGAGGTTTATATTGCAAAGGATCGAATGGGGCGCGTTTGGCAAAGCCTTCCCATCGAAGATGGCCGAGCCTGATTTCATTCGCGAATACCGGCCACTTTATATGGCCTTCAGCAATCCATCCGCCGTTTGTGTTGTCGCCGCGCACATAAAGCGTTTCCGGGTCGCCGGTTTCCCTGTTCCAGCTTGGAATCCGACCGTCATACACGCCGGGAACAAGCAAGACGTCTTCCTTGTCGTGGCGGTCCCAGACGGGCAACGGCCTGTCATTCTGAAAACGGAAGCTGACAATCTCGCAATAGGCGTCTTCTTTGGGGCAGGAGTCGGCGCGGTCGATCAGCGGGACAGGTGTTTCAAACGGGTTATATACCGGCGAGGCCATGAAGGCGCGCAACGTCTCGAACATGGCCCTGTTCGAGAACGTATAGCCTTCCTGCCCGTTATCGGCCCGAAACGAAATGTAGTCGCCAATCGTGATTGACGGCATGAATCCCGGTTGACGCGGGTTGTAAAACTCCAACTCGAAGAAGGGTTCGCCGTGGTCAATGGTAACAATGACTTCCGGCGTATAGGTGCGGGACCAGCCCCCACTGTCTTTGCGCAGGTGCACAATACGGAATTCATCGCTGTGCATGACGCCAGTACCGACCGGCACATTTATCTTCGAGGGCACGCCCTGGGAATCGACAACCCATTCGGCGCTGACGGTACGCGGGGTGCCGTAGAAATCAACCTTTGGTGCACCTTGCCGCAGTCTATGTGCCATCCTTGTTTGTCTCCCTTACTCCAAATTCGTGCCCATCCGGCACACCTTTCCATGCGGTTTCCCGCTCAATTCGTTCAAGCATCGCTCGAATTTCGGCTTCTTCCTCACTGGTTCGGAGGGGGGCTTTCGGGACCGTGTAGCTTGGATGGCTGGAGAGGTTCACCGGCGCGGTGCGCAGATCGGGCACGATTTCGCGCAGGGCCGCATCCTCGTACCAAGGCGACAGGCGCGCTATGATAGGATCGTGGCCGGACTGGAAGACAACCTGCAAGGGACGGCCCACACCCAAGTGGCGGCGGATTTCGTTGGGCGATGCCAAAGGAACGCCCGTGAAATGCAACGATGCGCCAACGCTGGTACTGGATTGTGCGAAGGCGTCGGGGTCCTGTCCGGCTTCGCTATGGCCGCTACTGGGAATCTCATAGGCGATTGTGCGCCTGCCAAGCTGATTTGACAGAGTTTCGGCAGAAGTCGCATCGGCAATGCCGAAATAGGACTGCGTGGCGCATTGTGCGAGGATCGTTTCCCAATCCTGCGGATAGATGGATTTTAGCTGGTTCACGCCTTGGGCGAACAGCCAGAAGCGCACGCCATAGCCCGCGATTTCGCCCAACGCCTTCACCAGCTCATCCATCTTGCCAAGCGCCGGGAACTCGTCAATCAGGCACATGACAGGCAACTTTGGCGGTGGCGCTGGCATAATCATGCTCTGATAGAATTGTGACACAATCAGCTTCAGGAACGCGCTGTGGCTGTGCAGCTTGTCGAAGGGCAGGACGATATAGACGGTTAGCGGAACGTCCCCGCGCATTTGCGCAAAGTCGAAATGGCTGGCCGATACCGTTTCCGACATGGCCGGTTCATCCCATATGGCCGTGTTTGCGTTTATTTCGGAAAGGATGCCGGAGCGCACCTTCGGTTCGGTGCCGATGAAGCGGTTGAAAGCGCTTCTCACCACACGCTGTTGCGTCGTTTTGGCCCCTTGCTTCAATGCCTTCAGCATTTCGGCGTCAGGCCGAGCCAACAGGCCCCGGAATTTTCCAAGCGTCGGCGTTTTTGCGGTTTCCACGATATGCAGCAGGATACCCGTCAGGAGGTTCGCCGCTTCCTGATACCAGAACAAATTATCACCGGATGGCGGCTCTCCCAAAAGCGCGGTCGCCAGCCGCCGCGCCGATGACGGGTCGGTGATAAAATCCATCGGGTTGAACTTGGAGAAGGCCGCTTCCGCGTCCCACCCTTCCGTCACGCGAAAGGGATCGATACGCAGCACGCGGGAGAAGCGCCGCCGGTGCTTATGCGTCATGGCGTAGTTTTCGCCTTTCGGGTCGATGACGAGCATCGACCCCGCATAGGTCACGAGATTCGGCACGATCTGCGCCGCGCCCTTACCGGCGCGTGTGGCGGCGATCGTCAGAAGATGCCCCGGCGCAGGGGACACGATGGGAACCCATTCGCTTGCCTGTTCGTCCGCCACATAGCCAAGCGTGATGAAATCAATCGGGCCATCTTCCTTGATAGCTTGCGTGGCAAGCGCCTTGGCTTCGCCTACGCTCATCCAGCGGGCATTCCCATCAATCGGCGGCGGCGACTGTAGCAGGCGGGCGCGTTCCTGTTCCGCCTGCGCGTGCCTCTTGCCTAACGGCGTCCACGGCGGCGGCGTTCCGTGCTGATTTTTCCACGCGTCATTGACCCGCTTTCGCAGGTGCTTGCTGAAGGGATAAAGAAATCTGGTAAGCCAGTCGCGCGGGTCTTTACCGCTCATGCCTCCCCCAAACCTTTGCCCGTTCATAAGCTAGCGCTCGTGGACAAAGGGTATCCATAGTTTGACTGCTGCGATGGCGACGAAGCCGAGGTAGGATTCCTTTGTCTTGTCATAGCGGGTGGCGATGCGCCGCCAGTTCTTGAGCTTGTTGAAGAGGC
>Ga0180220_1001509_pt1 | contig 17030 bp, 14 predicted proteins | sample eDN5th37CBELigBY_FD_151335 | JGI IMG/M metagenome (GOLD analysis project Ga0180220, IMG submission 151335) | Enriched backyard soil microbial communities from Emeryville, California, USA - eDNA 5th pass 37_C BE-Lig BY (version 2) (version 2) | ecosystem: Environmental > Terrestrial > Soil >...
CCGGTCGGATCGGCAGCGACGTGGCGTTCTTCCTGCACGCGCCGGCGGCGGTTTGCCGCGGTCGGGGCGAGTTGGTGGAGCCGGTGTCGCTTTCGAGTTCTCTCCATTTCGTGTTGGTCGTTCCCCCCGTTGGACTGAGCACGGTTGACGTGTATCGCCGTTTGAAGCCGCCCGAGCGTCCCAAGGAGATCGGGCCGGTTCTGGATGCATTGACCCGGGGCGAGCCGTCGGAGTTGGGGAGGGGCCTTTTCAATCGGCTCCAACCCGTCGCCGAGTCGCTTCGTCCCGAACTCGCCAAGGCGCGCGACGCCCTGGCGGCGCTGGATCCGCCGTTGTGCGGATCGTTGATGAGTGGTAGCGGTTCGGCCTATTTTGGGCTTTGCCGCGATTTCGCCGCGGCCGAAAAGGCGGCGGCGGTCCTCAAGCCTCTCGGACTAGGATTGGTCCGGGTCGTGACCTGCGGCCCTTGAGCAGTGAACGCCTCGTAAAGGAGTACCGGCTGTGGAGATCACCGAAGTTCGCATCAAGCTCATGGAAGACAACTCGGGCAGCAACGAGCGCCTGCAAGCCTTCTGCAGCATCACGTTCGACGACATGTTCGTCATCCGTGATTTGAAGATCATCGAAGGCGCCAAGGGCTTCTTCGTCGCGATGCCGTCTCGGAAGCTGACCGACCGCTGTCACAATTGCGGCACCAAGAATCACTTGCGGAGCCGCTTTTGCAATCAGTGCGGGTGCCGGCTTGACGAGAACCGCGCCCTGCGCGACGCGGACGGCCGCGCCAAGCTGCACGCCGACATCGCCCATCCGATCAACTCGATGTGTCGCGAGAAGATTCAGGCGGCCGTGCTCGCCTCCTACGCCGAGGAGCTGGAGCGGGCCAAGATGCCGGGTTACGTCTCGCGGTACGACGACTACGACATCGACGACTACGATCCGGGCTTTGAGAGCCACGCGCCGGCCGCCGCCGAGCCGCCGCTGCGTCGCGGGCCACTCCGGGGGCACACTCAGCACGCCCGGGCCGGGCAGTCGGTCCTCCGCGGGCCGCACCTCGTCCCCCGCCGGGAAAGCTCGCCCAAGGGGGTGGGGCCCGACCGCGGCGACGCGGGCTCGTTCGGCGACGGCCTTTGATTGGAGCCTTTCGGCGATCGCCTCCGCCTTCGCGGCCGAGTCGACGCGCGGTGATTCAGCCCGCGCCGTCGATTCGGCTTTTTCGTTGCGCTCCGGCGTCGAAGGCCGGGTAGGATGGACGCGGCGCCGACGACGCGGGGTCGAAACGGGACGCCGAAGCGCGAACGCGCCGTTTTCAACGGAGCGCCAAGCCATGTCTCGCGAAACGGTCGCCTCCGGGTCGGTTGAATCGGATCGAGGATCGGTCGAGCGGGGCGACGCGCCGCCTCGAATGCGGGGGGCGCGGCTCTTGGCGAGGCCGGTCCTTCGCGGGCTGCTGATCATCTTGGTCGCCTTCATGGGTTTCATCACCGTGCTGTACGCATTCCAGGCGAGTTTGATCTTTCCGGGCGCGGCGACCCAGGGAAAGTCCGAAGCCGTCGCGCGCGTTGGACCGGGCGAGGAACTCGTTCGGCTCGCCACGGACAAGGGGGAGGTCGTCGCGCTTTACGGCCCGGCGCTCGACGCGAATGGTCATCCGCTTGCCGACGCGTCCTCGCGACCGGCCCTGGTGTTCTTCTACGGCAACGCGATGTGCGCGGCGTATTGCCCGCCGATCCTCGAGCAATTCCGACGTCTCGGCCTCAACGTCATGATCCCCGACTATCTGGGATACGGCATGAGCGGCGGCGAGGCGTCGGAGGTGGGCTGTCGGACGACGGCCGAGGCCTGTTATCAGCATCTCCTCGAGCGCGGGTTTCCGGCCGATCGGATCCTCGTTGGGGGATGGTCGCTGGGGGCCGCGGTGGCGATCGACTTGGCGTCGACGCGGCCGGTCGCCGGCCTCTTCGCCTTCAGCGCGTTCACGAACCTGCGCGACATGGCGAGGCGCTTGATCCCCATTCCGCTGCCGCCGGCGCTCTTCGCCCATAAGTTTGACAACCTCTCCAAGATCGGCGGAATTTCATGTCCGATTCTTCTGGGGCACGGCCGTCGCGACTCGATCATTCCCTTCGCGATGTTTGAGCGCCTGGCCGCGGCGGTTGAGGCGCCGCTTTCCACGTTGGTCGTCGACGACGCCGATCACAACGATTTTTTCGATGTCGGCCGAGAGCGGATCGACGCGGCGATCCGGGACCTGGTGGTTCGTTGCGTCTCGTCTCGGGAGGGTAACGCCCGGGATCAATGATCGTCCGGATCGTCCGGGGGTTGGTCGTTGGCGTCGCCTTGGGATTCGACCCACGCTTGAAGATCCTCGGGATGGATGTCGTCGGTGATGGGGGGACGGCCCGCGGTTCGGCGCCGGGGGACGGAGAGATAGCGCGAGAGCTGGTAAATCCAGCGGCTCATGGAGACCAGGAACATCAATCCGATGGCGACCAGCGACCATTGGAGGATTCGGTTGGACTCCTTCACGGGCTCGGAGGCGGGGCGGGGCGTCCAGCCGAGTTTGCCGATGAGCACCGGAGCGCCCCGGGCGACGTCGCCGGCCTGGTACTTCATGATCTTTAGAAAGTAGCCGTTGAAGACGACGCGCTCCGAAACGTCGACGCCGATCGGAAAGCCCTCGGGCGCCTCTTCGAAGACGCAATCGTAGGGGTATCGGCGGGCGTCGGGGGTGACGATCCAGGCTTCGTACAACCAGCCGGTCTTGCTCAGTTTCGACTCGAAGCGGACGACCCGAAGCGCCGCGCCTTGAATGTGGACCGGCACGCCGCGATACAGTTCGGGGCGCTCCCAGAGGTGGGTTAGGAAGACGTCGCGACGGCTCTCTTTGGCGAGCTGCTCGGGACTCCGCTCCCGAGCCTTTTCCAATAGGTAGGCGTAGGCGGCGTTGTCGCGAAAGGTCATCGGGGTCCGGTCGGTGACGGTCTCGAACTCGATCGCGCGGTCGGGCTCGATTGGAGGCGGGTCGGCTTCGACGCGCAGCGGGGGCTTCTCGGGGACCGGCTCGTGTTGGGCGAAGCGCCAGACCGCGGCCCAGCCGGCGAGCATGATGACCGCCAGAAGCGCGAGCCGGGGCAATTCCGATCCTCGGAAAAACGGGTCGGGCCGGTCCATCGCGGTTCAACCTCCATCGCCGCGCAGCTCGTCGAAGCTGAGCTTGGGCTCTTTGTTCGCCTTGGCGAAGGCGTTGGTGAAGGCGTCGATGATCGTCATCAGTTCGGAATAGCGCAGGTTCGGGTCGACCTGGATCAGGGTTTGGTCAAAGGGGGCGTCGGGGTCGAGGAAGTAGCGATCGAGCTCCCTCTCCAGCGCGGCCTGCTCGTTGGGGACCTCCTGCTCGGCGATCGACACGCTGGCCAGGGCGCCGCCGGGCGCGGCCCTCAGGACGACCGGGAGGGTTCGGAGGCTCACCGGCAGGTCGGCGGTCGGAGCGGCTTCGGCGGCCGCGGCGGCCATCGAAGTGGCCGGTTGGGGTGGAAGCAGATTCATCACGAACTGCCCCTCAACCGGCGCGGCGCGGTAGGTCAGGACGAAGAACGTCAGGAGCTGAAACGCCATGTCGAGCATCGGCGCGACCGGGACCTCGGGGCCCTCCATATCCGACATTTTCCCACGACGCTTCACTGGAGAGTCTCCCGGGGCCGGACGCTTCGGAATGACGAGACCGGGTTGATGAAAAGTTGGTGTTGGGTCGTGTAGGGGCGGCCCCCCGTGGCCGCCCTTGGTTGGATGACGCGCCGCGCGCCGGTCGCCGGAGGGCGGCCACGGGGGGCCGCCCCTACGACGGGGGTCGCGAGCGGCCGCGATGGCGCGGAAAACGAAAAAAAGCCGACTTGCTCAACTCCTGATCATGGCCTTCAGCGCGAACTTGCGGAAACCCTGGTTTTGGCAGACTTTAATGATGTCGAGGACCGACGCGAAGGTGGCGTTCTTGTCGGCTCTCAGGATGATCGTGGTTGGCAGACCGACCGTCGCCACGTCGATCTCGACGCCGGAGACCTTCAGGTTGAGCTTCACCAGATCGGCCTGATGTTTGATGGACCGTTCGGCGTCGTGGAGCGATTGGGCCTCGTTGCCTTGCAGGAGCCGGCCCTCGTCGTCGACGTTCAAAACGAGTCGGTCCTCCATGACCCGCCCGGCGTCCTCGACGGGGCGGGCCGATCCCGCGTCGGGGAGGTTGATCCGCTGGTCGTAGTTGTCGCTGGCGAAGTTGATGACGAGCATGAAGAAGGTGATCAACTGGAAGACGATGTCCAGCAGCGGCGTCAGGTTGGGTTCGGCCTTCTCCTTGGGGATCACGCCCGCGCCCATGGCTGGCCTCCTTTCGGCGTTAAGCCGGCTTGGTGGTCTTGGCGGCCGTCACCAGGGAGTTGATCGTCCGGTCGGCGACCCGGTTGGCCTCCATCGACATTCGCGCGACGCGGTTGCGGAAGAAGGCGAAGAAGAAGATGGCCGGCACCGAGAGGGAGACTCCCTCCAGGGTGATGAACAGGGCGGTCGAGATGCCCTCGGCCACCTTGTCGGGCCGGGGTTGCGCTCCGGCGGCGGTGGCGATCTCCTGGAAGCTTTGGATCATGCCCCAGACCGTGCCGACCAGCCCGATCATCGGCCCGAGGGTGCCGATGGTGGCCAGGTAGCTGATCTTCATCTCCAGTTCGGTGACGGTGTCGTCGGAGGTGGTGATCATCGCCTCCTTGGCCTCGGCGCGGCCGTTGGGGAGGTTGGCGATGCCGGTGCGCACCAGTCGAGCCAGGAACGAGTCGCTGTCGCGGCAGACGTCGTAGGCCTCCTGAAACTTTTTGTCGCGGATGGCCGCCTCCAGCTTCTCGACCAACGCGGGCGGAACGGCCTCGGTGACGCGGTACTCCATGAACAACCGAATCACCAGCGCCGTGAAGTAAACCGAGAGGAAAACGAGGAAGACGCCGATCGGTCCCGAGGCCCGGATCGCCCACTGGAGCATGTTCTCCGGCGGAGCCGGAGCCGTCCCTTCGCTCGTCGCGACCGCGCCGGCCTCCTCCTCGCCCTGTTCGACGGCCTCGGCCGGCTCGGGGGCGGGCGGGGCTTCGGCCTCGACCGCGGGGGCGGGCGCTTCGGCGTTCGGCGCCCCTTCTTGCGCGGAGATTCGGGCCGCTTCGCCCCAGGACAACCAGATCAAAAACGCCGACGCCATCGAGAAGATCAGCCACGACCCGCTCAACGCCCCGGTTCGACGGGCCTTCAGGTGCAAACGCATGGAACCGATCTCCCTCGAATGGCTCGCCTGATTTCGCCTGATTCGGATTTGGACCGCATGACGGGCGGGCCCGACTTTGGACAAACTACGACATCGACACGACGCCCGGAACCAAGGCCCGGGAACCCCGCTTGTTTCCTTCGCCGACATGACGCGACGCCCGCCCCCCTCTGGATTTAACTATCCTTTCGATTTCCAGCGATGTCAATCCGTTGTAGCTTGGGTGCACCCCTCGATTTCGGCCCTTGGCCACCCCCGCTCGCGACGACGCTCCCCCGGCTCGGCGCGTCGGATTTTGGGTTCGTTCGGCCCTGATATTCACTCTGAAAAACCGCGCTGAACATCCTTAAGTTCTTGATGATCAAGAGTTTGTCGGCAATTTTCGTCTTTGGGGAATTGGGTTCGTTCGGTCATTTTTTTCGCGAATGACGGCCTTCTCTCTTTCGTTGACGACCCTCCGCTCGACCGCGCCCTGGAAGCTCCGCGCGCAATATCCCCCTGTTAATAATGCCACAAAAATTGCAAACTTGGGCAAAAAACCGAGCGCCGCGCGACCATGCCGCTCCGGGCGAACCTCGCCATCGGCTCAACCGCTGCGAGCCGCTCAAGCGGACGGTCCCGGACCTCCTCTCCCATTTATCCAGGGACCGCCCGGCAAATAAAACCGACTTGCTTGCTTTATTTGACGCAGTAGGGCGCGAACCCGTCCATCGATCACATCAGCAGGCGTGGGCCAAGCTCGAAGTCGAGTTGGGATCTTCTGGTCGGCTGAGCGCTCGGATGCCGATCAGGTGATCGGCGATCCCGGGGGAGAGAGAATTCAGCCACTTGCGGGACCGCGATACCGTTAGTTCAGCTCCTTGATCTTGATGTTCCGGAACTGGATTAGGCTGGGGGAGACGGCCCATTCGCCTTCGCGATTTTTGGCGCCGTGGTGTTGGAGGCCCAGTCGGCCCTTTTCCGGAAGGTTGGGGATGGTCGCGCCCTCGATGACCGTCGCGCCGTTGAGGACGATTTTGACGGTCTTCCCCTTCACGGTGATCTCGAACTGATTCCACTCGCCGACCGGCTTGTCGGCCTGATGCTTCGGCGTGACCGCCGCGCGGAGTTCGGGAGACGTCTTGGGATTCGTGCGGACGCCGTACATCTCGCCCGACCCGATCGGCCAGCACCAGATGTTCGCCTGAAATTGGACGTCGCCTCGCAGGAGGATCCCCGAGTCGGCGTCCGGGAGGGCCAGCTTCAGCTCGTTGCCTTGGATGTCCTTCGCGTGGGTTCCATCCGGGAGAATGTAGGGAATGTTCTTGTTGATGAACGGGGCCTCCTTGAGCCGCCATTCGACTTCGAGAACGAAATCGCCGTACTCCCGTTCCGTCCAAAGGCTCCGGTCTCCCTGGGCCCGGCTCTGGGCGTCGTAGTCGATGACCCCGTCGACCACCTTCCAATGGCCGCCGTCTCCCTCGGGAACGACCCATCCCGTGAGGTCTTTCCCATTAAACAGCGGCTTAAATCCGTCGGCGTCATCCGCGAAGGCCGTTCCGACCAACGCGGAGGCGAGCATACCAACGACCGAAAACGCCAGACGTCGAGACGTCCACATGACGCGGGCCTCCTGAAAGCGCAAAGAGAAAATCTTCCGCGGCGCCCGGCGGGCGCGCGGTCCAGGTCCAAAGAGGTCTCAACATCCTCGCCCATCAAGCGGCGCGACGCCAGCGCGTCGCCTCCCTCGCGCGGATCCGCCCGGGCGGGTGAGCATGAGAAGGTGGACGCGCGGAGTGGTTGAAAAAATGGCAATTTGAGTGGTTCGGGAGGCCCTCCTCTTGGCTTTCGATCGTGGGCGAGGTTGACGTCATCGCGAAAGAGCGACGCATCAAGAACATTGATGGTTGTGAAATGCGAAATTTCTTCCAACCCTTCGGTTTTCCGGCGGTCGTCCTGGGACTTGTCGGTGACCCGCGCTTGCCTACTTGGATCAATGAGGAGGTCGAATATCCCAGCTCCCGTCCCTGTGGAGAGCCTTCCGCTCGGGCCGCGACGTTCGCGCTGGATTGCCGATCTCTTGGGTATCATCATCGTCGCACTCACGCATGATTATTGGCCTTTTTGATGAGCAGGCGCGCTTCGGGATGAACCATCGCGTCCTCGGAAATACCCCTCGCGCACTTATGAGTGGACGCGCTGCGTGGGCGGAACGGGCTTGTCGATCCGCCGCGGATGTCACAAAATGATTGAGCGAACCGGGTCGTTTCATCACTCTCGATTCCGAGGCGATCGAACCGGTCTCACATCCATGATTTCAGCCATTCGGTCATCTTCTTTATTTGGAGAATCCGTTCATGCGACCTTTCGTTCGTGGCGGGCGCGCTGGGTTCACGTTGATCGAGTTGTTGGTGGTGATCGCCATCATCGCCGTTTTGATTGCGCTTTTGCTGCCGGCGGTGCAGTCGGCCCGCGAGGCCGCTCGCCGCGCGCAGTGCGTCAATAATCTCAAGCAGATTGGACTGGGGCTGCACAACTACATCTCTCAACAGAATTGCATGCCGCCGCTGGCGGGGAACATGTGGCTTCCGGGCAGCCCCGCGAGCCCCGGCTGGGGCAACTGGCCGCTGGGCTGGGCCGTGTCGTTGATGCCGATGATGGAGGGGCAGGCCTTGGCCAACGCGGCGAACTTCTCGTTCGGCGCGGATCAGGAGGCGAACTACCAAACGGTCTGTCGGGCTCGGGTGGCGACGTTCATCTGCCCGTCGGAGAGCCGGGGCACGGGACCGTGGCAGCCGCAGTCGTGGATGAATTACGCCGCCAACTTCGGCGGCCCGGCGTCGCTCTCGACCTGGAGCGGGGTCATCATCCCGATGCGGGAGGAGCCCGGCGTCACGGGGATTGGGACGAGCTACCCGAATAACGCCGGGACGGTCACCATCGCCAGTCTGACCGACGGCACGTCGAACACCGTGGCCTTCAGCGAGCGGCTGATTGGTCTGCCGGGCGAGCCGGTGATCACGATCTCGTCGAACGACGCGAAGCGCGTGATCTTTGGTCCGGTGCCGGGGGTCGTGGCGGACGCGAGAGACGCCGACGCGGCGCTGGCGTTCGTGCAGGCCTGCCGGTCGTTGCCCGGCACCACCACCACGGCTGGGTCGCAGAATAACGCCTGGATCGGTGGCGCGGTTTGGGCTGGTTCGCACGGCAACACGCTGCGGTTCAACTCCTACTCCCACGTCAACACGCCCAACGGAATCTCCTGCAAGGCGCACGATTATTCACCGGGGCAGGCCATCGACGCCATCACCGCCGGCAGCAACCACTCCGGCGGTGTCAACGCCTGCATGGCCGACGGTTCCGTCCGATTCATCAAGGACAGCATCGCGGTCCAGACCTGGTGGGCCTTGGGCACCCGAGCGGGCGGCGAGGTCATCAGTTCCGACTCGTATTAAGCCGATCGAGGCGGGGGGCCGGCCGAGACCGACTCCCCGTCCATCGTGAGGAATCTCCACGGCCTTAAACCTTCAGAGGATCATCTCCCATGTCTGTAGTTCGCATTGCGGCGGTGGGTTGCGCGCTGTTGCTGATGGGGGCTCTTTCCGGCTGCGGCGACGGTTCCAACACCGGCGCGGGGGCTCCGCCCGCCGAGGATCGGCCCGACGCCGGCCTGGAGGCGTCCAAGAGAATCATGCAGATGCAGCCCCCCGGGCCGGCCGGCAAGAAGAAGGGCGATCGGCGCTGAGCGCTGATTCCGGATCGTCTTCCCAGTGGTCCTTCTCGAACGCCCGGCGTCCTCTTTTTTCACCGAGTTGAAGAGGAAATCCGGGCGATTTTGCTTCCCGCTTCAGGGCCTTCCTTCGCTTCGCCCCAGCCTCCTCCGCGAGCCCACGGCGGCGGCTCCAACGGGCGTTTCCAACGCCGCGCGCGTCCGCGGCGCCGGTCGACCGCTCCGCTTCTTGATCGTCCGCGAACCGCGAGTCCGCGGCGGACTCTCGCCCTGGACGCCCACTTCTGGCAAAATGGCGGGCGCGTCGATTGAGATAATTGGGTTTCGAAGGCTCGGGATTGGGGGTGGGTCTCTTGGCCGCCGCGATTTTGGACGGAAAAGCTCTGGCGGAGCGGGTTCGGCAAGAATTGACCGCCGAGGTCTCGGAATTTCAAGCCGCCACCGGCGTCGTTCCCGGGCTCTCGGTCGTGCTGGTGGGGGATGATCCGGCCAGCCGGGTCTATGTGCGCAACAAGCAAAAGGCCACCAAGGCCGCCGGCATGCGCGACGACCTGATTCAACTGCCGGCCGAAACCAGCCAGGAGGATTTGCTGGCGACCATCGACCGGCTCAACGCCGATCCGGCCGTCCATGGAATCTTGGTGCAGCTTCCGCTTCCCAAGCACATCGATTCCCGCCTCGTCATCGAGCGGATCAATCCGCTTAAGGACGTCGACGGCTTCCACCCGATGAACTTCGGGCTTTTGGCCCAGGGAAACCCCCGGTTCGTCCCATGCACTCCGCTGGGGATCGTCGAGCTGTTGAAGGAGGCGGGAGTCGAGACCCGAGGCGCGCGCGTCGTGGTGCTCGGCCGTTCTCAAGTGGTCGGCAAGCCGGTGGCGCTGTTGCTCCTTCAGAAGGGAAGAGGTGGCGACGCGACGGTCACCATCTGCCACACCGGCACCCGAGAACCGGCCGCCATCGCCCGCGAGGCCGACGTGTTGATCGCCGCGATGGGCCAGCCGGAGACGGTCAACGCCGACTGGATCAAGCCGGGGGCCATCGTCATCGACGTTGGGATCCATCGGAAGGCCGATGGCAAGCTTTGCGGAGACGTCGACTTCGCGAGCGCCTCGCAGGTCGCCTCCCAGATCACCCCGGTTCCCGGAGGCGTCGGGCCGATGACCGTCGCGATGCTTCTTCGCAACACGCTCCTCGCCGCCCGGTTGGCCGTCGGAGAGGGCCAAGCTCAACAAGGAAAAACGCCGTGATCCGTTTGGGAATCTGCAACGAGCTGTTTGAAGGATGGGACCTGGCCGACGTCTGCCGAACCGTCAAGAGCCTCGGCTACGAAGGCCTGGAGATCGCCCCCTTCACCCTCGCGCCGCTGATTACGGACCTCGACGCCGCGCGGCGTCGAGAGATCCGGCGGACCATCGAAGACTCCGGCCTGGAGACGATCGGCCTTCACTGGCTTTTGGCCAAAACCGAGGGCTTTTATCTGACCTCGCCCGACGCCGAAACCCGGCGGAAGACCGGAGACTACTTCATCGCGCTGGCCGAGGCCGCGCGCGACCTCGGGGGCTCGCTCTTGGTCCTCGGCTCCCCCAAGCAGCGCGACCTGCTTCCCGGCGTCTCGTACGACGAGGCGGAACGCTACGCGCTGGAGGTCTTTCAGCGCGTGATGCCCGAGATCGGAGCGATGGGGATCGACCTCTGCCTTGAGCCTCTCGCCCCCTCCGAAACCAACTTCCTAAACACCTGCGCCCAGGCCGAAGCCCTGATTCAAAAGGTCAACCATCCCCACTTCAAGCTCCACATGGACGTCAAGGCTCAGAGCGGCGAGACCGACGCGACCGTCCCCGAGCTAATCCAACGCCACGGCCGCGACGCCGGCCACTTCCACGCCCAGGACGTGAACCTGAAAGGCCCCGGCATGGGCGACGTCGATTTCGGGCCGATCCTTAAAGCCCTCGTCGAATCGGGATACGACCGCTGGGTCTCCGTCGAAGTGTTCGACTTCTCCCCCGGCGCCGAGGAGACCGCCCGCCAAAGCATCGCCTGCCTTCGCCGCGAGCTCGACGCCGCGCGAGCGTAGTCGTGGGCCATGCGCGCGAGCGCGGGAATCGGGCTCCGAGAAACCACATTCCATTCCGCCGATGATGGTTTTTTGTTCAGTGTGCGTTGCGTCGCGCGGCCGGAAGTTGGTATTGTGGGGATCGCCGAACTTGGTTTGATCTGCCGCGGCGGCCAGGATCCGGAGCGGGAGCGGGCGAGGATTGGTCCGTTTCCCGCGCGGCCGGCGTTCGGGAGGTCGGGCTTGCGCGCCCGGGTCTCGGGCTTCGGCCTGTTTTGTGTTTCTCTCGGTCGGTCTCATTTGGCAACGGAGTGAAGAATCCAGCGATGGCGAAACGGAACCACCGCGGGAAACAGGATCGAAAGACGCGGACGCGGAGGGTCAGCACGCTGACGGAGGATGTTCCGCTCGCGGAGGCCGCCCGGTCGCGCTACCTCAACTACGCGCTGAGCGTCATCACGTCGCGCGCCTTGCCGGACGTTCGCGACGGCCTTAAGCCGGTGCAACGGCGCATCTTGTACGCGATGTGGGCTGATCTGCGCGTCAGTTCCGAGAGCCGCTTCATCAAGTCGGCCGCGGTGGTGGGCGAGGTGATGAAGACCTACCACCCCCACGGCGACCAGTCGATTTACGACGCCTTGGTTCGGATGGCGCAACCGTTTTCGCTGCGGCATCCGCTGGTGGAGGGCTACGGCAACTTCGGGTCGATCGACGGCGATCCCCCGGCCGCCATGCGGTACACCGAGTGCCGGTTGACGCCGATCTCCGAGACGCTCTTGAGAGAGCTTCGGGAGCAGACGGTCGATCTTCGTCCCAACTATGCGTCGACCGCCGAGGAGCCCGAAGTCCTCCCCGCGCAGTTTCCGAATTTGCTGGTCAACGGCGCGTCGGGAATCGCCGTCGGCATGGCGACGAACATCCCGCCCCACAACCTTAAGGAAGTTTGCGCGGCCTTGGTCGTCTTGCTCGACAACCGAGAGGCGACGCTTGAGAGGCTGACCAAGCACGTCATCGGCCCGGACTATCCGACCGGCGGCGTGATTCTCAACACAACCGAAGACCTGCGCAAAATTTACGCGACGGGGCAGGGGAGCATCAGGCTTCGCGGGACCTACGAACGGCATCCGGATCGGCCCAACTCGATCGTCATCACCTCGATTCCCTACGGCGTCGAGAAGGACGCCCTCGTCGGCCGGATCGGCGAGCTGATCGGCAAGGGGTCGGTTCCGCAGCTCACGAACGTCAAGGATCTGAGCACCGACGACGTTCGGATCGTCCTCGACCTGAGGCCGGGTTCGAACGCCGAAGCCGCGCTGGCGTATCTGTTTAAGAACACGCCGCTGCAAGTCAACCACGGCGTCAACCTGACGTGCCTGCTGCCGGCCGAAGGGGCCGAGGTGGCCGTTCCCAGCCGCCTGGATCTCAAGTCGATCCTCCAGCACTTCCTCGACTTCCGCATGGAGGTGGTGGTCCGTCGGCTGCAATACGAGCTGAACAACCTTCTGGCGCGGATCCACATCCTCGAAGGCTTCGCGATCGTCTTCAACAACTTGGACGAGGCGATTCGGATCATCCGCGACAGCGATGGCAAGGCCGACGCCGCTCCCAAACTAATCGACCGGTTCGACCTGACGCCGATCCAAGCCGACGCCGTGCTCGAAACCAAGCTCTACCGCCTTGGCCGGCTGGAGATCGAAGACATCCTGACCGAGTTGGAGGCGAAGCGCGAGCGGGCCGAGGAGTTGAAGCGGCTGCTGGAGGACGAGCCGGCCCGTTGGACGATCATCCGAAACGAGCTGAGGGAGATCGCCAAGACGCACGGGGACGCCCGGCGGACCCTGATCGAAGCTCCCGAGGCGCCTTTGGAGTTCCGCGAGGAGGATTACATCGTCGACGAGGACGCCTGGGTCATCGTCACCCGCGAAGGCTGGACGAAGCGGCAGAAGTCATTCACCGACGTCGCCAGCATCCGAGTTCGGGACGATGATCGAGTGGGTTGGATTTACCGGGCCCGGGCGCGTCAGACCATCACCTTCTTCACCGACCGGGGCGTCGCCTACACGTTGCGGGTCAACGACATTCCGATGACGACGGGCCACGGCGACCCGATTCAGAAGCTCTTCGCCTTCGAGGACCAAGAGCGGCTCGTCGGCGTCGTCTGCCACGACCCGCGCTGCCTGCCCGACTTCGACAAGCATCCCCAGACGCCCGTGAAGCTGGCGCAGAGGGCGCTTGAGCTGGGGGCGGAGGAGGGCTCCGACAACGGCAATGGCGACGGCCGCGCGAACGGCCATTTGCCTCCATCGACCCCGCCTCCTCCCTACGTCGTCGCCCTGACGGCGGGGGGCAAGGTGCTTCGGTTCACGCTCTCGGCGCTCGCGCCGGTTTCGACCAAGAAGGGAAGGCTGCTCGCGCGGCTCGATCCGTCGGTCAAGGGAGACGCCGTGGTCGGCGTCGAGGCGACCGACGGTTCCGAAAACGTCTGCCTGGCCACCCGGATGGCCCGGGTGCTGATCTTCGCCGTCACCGAGGCCAACATCGTTTCGGGGGCGGCGCGGGGCGTCTCGGCCATCAAGCTCGACCCGAAAGACCGGGTCATCGGCTTCGTGCTCGCCAACAAGAAGCGCGAGGGCTTGGCCGTCCGAACCAACCGCGGCGGCGAGCAGATTGTCCGGGCCACGAAATACCCGGTGGCCAGCCGGGGAGGCCGAGGCTACGCGATCCTTCAGCGCGGTTCGCTCGAATGCGTGCTGCCTGGAGAAGCCGAGCCCGTTCCGCCCGTCGATCAGGTGATCGACGCCCTCGATGGACGGGGGAAATCGGACGACTCGGCCGCCTGACGGGATTGACGAGCCTCCAAGAATGCGCCGGTGGAGACCCGACCGGGAAAGAGGAACCAAACCGCGATGTCCAATGGATCCGCGACGTATAGCGCCAAGTCGATCACCGTCCTTGAAGGTCTCGAGGCGGTTCGCCGCCGCCCCGGCATGTACATCGGCGGCGTCGACAAGACGGGGCTTCACCACTTGCTTTGGGAGATCGTCGACAACGCCGTCGACGAGGTGATGAACGGGCACGCCACCCGGATCGCCGTGACGCTCCACGCCGATGGCCGGACGATTTCGGTGGCCGACAACGGCCGCGGAATCCCCGTCGACGCCCATCCCAAGACCGGCCGAAGCGCCTTGGAGGTGATCTTCACCACGCTCCACGCCGGCGGCAAGTTCGACAACGACGCTTACAAGGTGGCCGGCGGCCTTCACGGCGTCGGCGCCAGCGTCGTCAACGCGCTCAGCAAGAGTCTCGTCGCCGAAATCCGCCGCGACGGCAAGACCTTTGTCCAGAAGTACAAGAAGGGCAAGCCCGCCGGCCCCGTCGAATCGAGCGAGCCGGCGAGGGGGAGCGGGACCACCATCACCTTCACCCCCGACGACGAGATTTTTCAGTCCCTCAACTATGACTCGGCCCTGATCGCCGAGCGGCTCGACGTGAAGACCTACCTCAACAAGGGGCTGGTCATTCAATTCGTCGACGAGAAGAACAAGACGAACGTGGAGTTCCGCCACGACGGCGGAGTCGTCGACTTCCTCGACGCAATCAACCGCCAGCGAGGCGATTCGCGGGTCGCTCCGCTTCCCTTCGTGCTGGAGCGCGAGGACGAGGATCTCGGCGTCCGATGCAACCTGGCCCTTTGCTGGACCGAGGCGACCGACGAGGACGTTCGATCGTTCGTCAACACGATTCCAACCCGCGACGGCGGCACGCACGAGATGGGAATGCTGAGCGCCGTCGGGACGGCCGTTCAGCGGTTCATCGAGACGCACGACCTGGTCAAGAAGGGACCGGAGATCAAGCGGGAGGACATCCGCGAGGGCCTCACGGCCATTTTGGCGGTCTGCGTTCGAGAGCCTCAGTTCCAAGGGCAGACCAAGGGACGGCTGAACAACCCCGAGGTTCGCGGTCAGATCGAGTCGTTGGTCCGGCCGAGCCTGGAGAGCTTCCTGCTCAACAACAAGAGCGTCGGCGACGCGATCGTCGCCCGGGTGATCCAGTCGGCCCGGGCCCGCGAGGCGAGCCGGGCGGCGGCCTCGCAGGTGCGCCGAAAGACCGCCGTGAGCGGCCGGCTCAACCTCCCCGGCAAGCTCGCCGATTGCGACAGCGGCGATCCCGAGGAGACCGAGCTGTTCATCGTCGAGGGCGACAGCGCCGGCGGGTCGGCCAAGCAGGGGCGCGACCGCGACATCCAGGCGATTCTGCCGCTCCGCGGGAAGGTGCTCAACGCCGAGCAGGCCGGCAAGTCGAAGGTGATCGACAACAAGGAGTTGTCCGACCTGATGAGCGCCTTGGGCTGCGGCATGAACGACCAGTACGACCCCGCGCGGCTTCGGTACGGCAAGGTGGTGCTTTTGACCGACGCCGACAGCGACGGCCATCACATCGCCACGCTGCTTCTGACGTTCTTCTACCGGCACGTTCCCGGCCTGCTCGCCGACGGACGGGTCTACCTGGCTTGCCCTCCGCTCTATAAGATCAGTTGGGGGCAGTCGACCTATTGGGCGTCCGACGACGGCCACCGCGATCGGATCCTCGCCAAGCTGCCGGCCAACGTCAAGCCGAACATCACCCGCTTCAAGGGACTCGGCGAGATGCCGGCGAAGCTCTTGTTCGAGACCACGCTCGACCCGGCCAAGCGCCGGCTTCTCCGGGTGGTCGTCCCCGAGGAGGACCGCCCCTACACCGAGCGAACCGTTCGCGACCTCATGGGCAAGGAGCCCGAGGCCCGATTCAAGTTCATCATGGAGGAGGCCTACACGGCCAAGGACATCGACATTTAAACGGCCTTACGGACGCCTCGGCGCGCGCCGAGGCGTCCCGAGACGGCGCCGCCGTTGAGCGGCGAGCGGGGAAATCCAGTCCATGTCGATCATCGAAGTCGCCGACCTGTCGAAGACTTATCGCGTCTTCCAGAAAAAGGACGGGTTCGTCGGCGCCCTTCGCGGTCTTTACCACCGCGAATACAAGGAGGTTCGAGCCGTCGAGCGGATCAGCTTCCAAATCGAGGAGGGCGAAATGGTCGCCTTCCTCGGCCCCAACGGCGCGGGCAAGACGACCACGCTCAAGATGCTCTCGGGGCTCGTTTACCCGACCTCGGGCGAGGCGAGGGTGCTCGGCTACGTCCCCTCGGAGCGGGCCGACCCGTTCCGCCGCCAGTTCGCGCTGGTGATGGGACAGAAGAACCAGCTTTGGTGGGACCTTCCCGCCGGCGACAGCTTCCAGTTGCTCCGCGAAATCTATTCGATCCCCCGCGCCCGGTTCGACAAGACCCTGAACGAGTTGATCGACCTGCTGGGGGTCGAGCGGCTCACGCGCCAGGCGGTTCGCGAGCTCTCGCTCGGCGAGCGGATGAAGATGGAGCTGATCGCCGCGCTGCTGCACGGTCCCCGGCTCCTTTTGCTCGACGAGCCGACCATCGGCCTCGACGTGGTGGCGCAGGCCGCGATTCAGAAGTGCCTCCGCGATTATCACGAGCGCCGGGGCGTCACCATGCTTTTGACCAGCCATTACATGCGCGACGTCGAGGCCCTTTGCCGACGGGTGATCGTCATCACCCAGGGGACGCTGGTTTACGACGGCCCCCTGAAGGGCATCGTCGAGCGGTTCGGCGAGACGAAGCTCCTGCGCCTCCAGTTCGAGGACGACGCGCCCGAAGACCTGGCCCGTTTCGGCGAGGTCGTTCGGCGCGAGGGGCGAGCCGCCGACATTCGAATCGACCGGGGGCGGGTTTCGGAAGTGCTCGGCGCCCTGCTGAACCATTACGCGCTGGCCGATGTCAGCGTGGTGGATCCTCCGCTTGAGGAGGTCATCGCCAAGATCTTCGAGGAGGCTCGGCTCGCCCATGACGCCGCTTGACGCGATCGCGACCAGGCCGGTCCCGCAACTTCTGGAGGAGGGCGGGGCCGGCGACCAGCCCC
>Ga0180220_1001510_pt1 | contig 17030 bp, 30 predicted proteins | sample eDN5th37CBELigBY_FD_151335 | JGI IMG/M metagenome (GOLD analysis project Ga0180220, IMG submission 151335) | Enriched backyard soil microbial communities from Emeryville, California, USA - eDNA 5th pass 37_C BE-Lig BY (version 2) (version 2) | ecosystem: Environmental > Terrestrial > Soil >...
GAGAATGCGCCAGGCGTCCGCAAAGCAAACGAGTTGATGCACTCGGTCGGGCTCGGCGCCATGAACCTCCACGGATACCTCGTCAAAAACAAGATTTCGTACCAGTCCGCACTCGGCCGGGAGTTTGCCGATGTATTCTTCGCGGCCATGAACTTCTACTCGCTTGAGCGCTCGATGCTGATTGCAAAAGAACGCGGCGGCACGTTCCACCGGTTCGAAGAGAGTGACTACGCGACCGGCGAATACTTTACGCAATACCTCGAAAACGACTTCCGGCCGCGCTCCGAAAAGGTCGCGAAGCTGTTCGAAGGCATTGCACTGCCTGGTCCGGAAGATTGGGCGCGGCTTAAATCGGACGTCCAAAAACACGGAATCTGGCATGCTTACCGCCTGGCGATCGCGCCCACGCAGTCTATTTCGTATGTGCAAAACGCAACCTCTAGCGTTATGCCTATCGTCGACCTAATCGAGACGCGTACGTACGGTAATTCGCAAACGTTCTATCCGGCGCCATTCTTGGCGCGCGACAACATGATTTCGTACACGACCGCGTTCAACACGGACCAGTACCGTATTATCGATATGGTCGCGACGATCCAGCGCCACATTGACCAAGGGATTTCGACGATACTATTCGTTAGCAGCAGCACGCCGACTAACGAGTTGATCCGGTACTATCTTTACGCACACAAACGTGGCCTCAAGTCGCTCTACTATACGCGTAACAAACTTCTGTCGGTGGCCGAATGCACGGCCTGCGCAGTCTAATTCGAGGAGGACGATAGCTTGACGAATAAATTTTCTGCGGTGAATTGGAACCGACCGGACGACGAATACACCCTTGCTTTTTGGAATCAAAATATCACGCAATTTTGGACGGACGACGAGATCCCGTTATCCGACGATAAAATGACGTGGATCACGCTGACGGACACGGAACGCGACGTTTATAAAAAGGTGCTCGGCGGTTTGACGCTACTCGATACCGTTCAAGGCGGAATTGGCATGCCGCAAATCCTCGAACATGTCGACGGCCTGCAGCGTAAAGCAGTCCTCGGATTTATGGCGATGATGGAGCAGATCCATGCCAAATCCTACAGCAGCATTTTCACGACGCTTGCCTCGACGGAGGAAATCGACGCGATTTTCCGCTGGGTCGAGGATAACCGATTCCTGCAGCGAAAAGGCGAAATCATTAGCGGATACTATCGCGCGATCGATTCGCCGGAACGCTTGTACATGGCGATGGTGGCCTCGGTATTTTTGGAATCCGCGCTCTTTTACTCCGGCTTTTATTATCCGTTGCTGCTCGCCGGCCACGGCAAGCTTACGGCCAGCGCGGAGATTATCGACCTTATCATGCGTGATGAGGCGCTCCACGGCCAGTACGTCGGCACCTTGGCGCGCGAAGTTTACGACGACCTGCCACCAGAAACGCAAGCGGTGCTCGACCGCGAGGTGTCTGCGCTACTGACGCGCCTTTACGACAATGAGGCGGGCTATACGGTCGATCTGTACGCGCCGCTCGGCTTGGAGGACGACGTGCTGCGGTTCCTGCGGTACAACTTTAACCGCGCGCTGATGAATCTCGGCCGCGATACGCACTTTCCGGACGAAGAGATTAACCCGATTATCCTTAACGGAATCAACACGGCAACGAAAAACCACGACTTCTTCTCGCGTAAAGGTAACGGCTACCAACGTGCCATGAATGTCGTGCCGCTGACCGACGCGGACTTCGTGTTGCCGGAGATTCCTGCGAGTTAATAGCGAGATTTAAGCGGAGGGCCTGCGATGGCCTTTCGCTTTTTTTTTTATTTTCCGATAAAAACTTTCGGAGAAATTGTGCGAAACGGCTGCGTCCGGCAACAAAGTAAGTGTAAGGCGCAAATGATCGCGCCAAACGCTAATAAAACAATCGGAGGGGATTCGATGTTTAAAGAGGTTAAACGTAAAGCAGCGGTGGGCGAGCGGATTAAGATTGTTAAGCCTGAGATGGCGTTTGACAAGTACAAGGCTGGCGATGTGTTCGTCGTTGATCGAGTGGATAGTGCCCTCGGGGTCTATGTTGATGCGGTAAAGTATCCCGAAGGAAACAGGTCTGGTTTTATCACGCACGATGAATACGTCGTCCTCGAACCGGTAGCCCCGGCCGCACCACCGACTGACCTGACGCAAGCCTTCGCGCAATTCCTCCGCGAAAACGCCGGCGCCATTCGCAAGTATCTCGACGAGATTGGCCTTGACACCGCCGAGCCTGACGCTCCTAAACCGCTAACTCGTGCGGAAGTCATCGAGAAAGCGCGCGAGGATGTGGCGGAGTTGATCCGGATTGGGCGTAGCATCGTCGAGTTCCACGTCAATCGAGAGAAGCGCGTAGTTACCGCCCTGATAAAACCTTACCGCGGGTCGGATGGTAAAGTTCGCGCAAAAGGTATCGCAAAGTGCGCGCCGGGCGACGTCTTTCACGTAGAAATCGGCAAGGCGATCGCGCTGAGAAAGGCGCTGGGCCTGACGATTCCGACCGAGTATACCGACGCGCCGCAGCCGGACGAGCCGCGAGTTGGTGCGGTTGTTAAGGCGAACGATCCAGATATTCCGTGGACAACCACGCTTACGGAGCGCTTTCCAAAAATGGACGGTTATTATGGCAAAGCATGGAGGCACACGCACGATTCTGGATGGATCGGAGAAAAACAGTTTTACGCAATCGACGACACCGACGTTGATTACGGCGCCGGCACCGCGAAGGAGGCTGCGTAGTATGGACGTGCTGAATACGTACGGCGGCGACTACAACTTAGGTGCGACAATATTCGCTATCATGTTCTTCTGCATTGCGATTTACTCAGGGTGGCACGCATATGACTCACTAAAGTATCGGTTGTACGGTTTCACATTGGCCTTTGGCATATTAGCGGTTATCTCTTTAATGGTGGCACTGCTGACGGCGAGCCTACAAAACCCGGTCCGTCACGAAGTCACCCTCCGGCCGGGCCACGTAATCGATGCGACAAAATACGAAATCGTCGAGCAGCGCGGTCAAATCTACGTAATTGAAGAGCGTCACTAAATAAACGAAGGAGGTTGCGTAGGCCATGAAGATAATCAGCGCATTACTTGCGGTATATTGGGCCATCTCGTTCGTGCTGTTTGTATGCGGCAAGTACGAGCCGAGTGGCTTTACTATCGGGGTTCTCTTTCTGTACGTCGCGTTCGATCTTCTGCTAATTTCGTTCCGGTTGAATCAAAAGGAGGGCGCAGAATGAACGAAATCCCCGTTAAAATCAAACGCATGCGCCCAGATGCCATCATTCCGAAATACGCAAAGCCCGGCGACAGCGGCTTCGATCTGGTCGCGGTAGAAGACGTTATCATCGCGCCTGGCGAGACCGCGCTGGTACCGACGGGACTTGCGTTCGAGATTCCGCCAGGCTACGAAATGCAGGTCCGGCCGCGCTCCGGTATCAGCTTGCGGACGAAATTGCGCGTAGCCAACTCGCCGGGCACGGTCGATGCGGATTATCGCGGGGAGATTAAGGTGGTTATCGATAATATTTCGCAGGAGCACGCGAACCGCCATCCGAATATTAGAGACGCACATAACGATTACCTGACGGACGTGGGCGGTGAGAGTTTCCGAACTCACGGACGAAGATTCGCGCACGGAACGTACTCTATTCGCAAAGGCGACCGCATAGCACAGGCGGTCATTACACCGATCGTTCGCGTTAATTTCGAAGTGGCGGACGAGTTGTCGGAGACTGAGCGCGGAACTGGCGGATTTGGATCGACGGGAGTGACTGCGGAGGTGGCTGGCGAATGACCGCGATTATCGTAACAATTGCGTACCATGCCGTAATAATTTTCGGATTGATCGCGTTGGTTGGGTTGGTTGGCGTAGGTTTATATGGGCTAATACGGCTGTATGCATTCGTGCTGGAGCAATACCTTACCGCAAAGAAACTGCGCGAACTGTTTCGCGAGTTTATGTATGAACGGATGGCGCCGGAAAGGAAGTCGCGTAAATGAGCCACCGCAAATCATTCGCTGAACTAGCGGAAGAACACGCGCAGGCCCGGCGAGAGTTTGTGGTCGCTATCGGACTCATACGCCTGGCCGACTGGCTTGCGGAGAAATTAATGAAGGAGGACGCAAATGAATAAGCGCATTACACTCGTTAGCCCAACGTATGAAATCACCGAAGTACAGAAACGCACATCAGCGGCCGTCATGAAGGATTGGCGTGTAGGCGACCGCATCCGGTTCAGCACCGTAATGAAGGCGATGGCCAGCGCGTCTGGGGGCGGCGTTTATGCGTCAATGTACACGGTCGAGAATGTGACGCAAGGAACGAGCGTATCGAAGTCGCAAACGCAGTTGTCCGCGTATTTCGGATTCGGCTCCGGTTCGTACCGCGGCAACGCTGCTGTATTTACTATTCGAGAGGAGGGCGCGGAATGAAAAGACGCACATTGATCGTAGAAGTCCGCGGCGTCATGCCGTTTACCGACGAGTTCAGCGCGATATATGACGCGCTTAGTCCAGAAGAACAACAGCGTCGCTTGATTGAGATGGCTGGTGTTGCTAAACAGCATTTCGAAGACGAAGGAGCCGAGGTTACGGCGAATGTATACGTAAAGGAGGAGTAGAAATGACGCAATGGGCGCTTGAACATCCATACCTAACCGCGATTCTTGTAGTCTTTTTGGTAAGTACCATCGGGAATATCGCAGGGTACTTCGCTAAGGTTCGCATCGCAAAACATACCGGTGCCATAGAGGAGGACGAAAATTGAAACGCTCACTAATCGTTGAGATCCACGGAAGAATGCCTTTTGACGCCGAAATGGACGCTCTGTATGACGCAAACAGTCCAGAGGAAAATATCGCAAAGATCGGCGAGATCCGCTCAATCGTCGAGGGGCTGTACCGAAAGCATATCCAGGATGAAGGCGAGGACTTCACCGTAAACGTATACGTAAGTGAGGAGGGCGAATAGATGGAATGGCTACTGCTTCCTATAACGCTCCTATGCGGAGGGATTGGTCTTGCGTTAGTGTTCCACGGCTTCAACATTGTCACGATTCATAAGCACTATCACGTAAAGAAGGAGGGAGAAAATTGAACATTAAGCTAATCGCTTACACTCGCTTAGCAAGCGAATTTGAAACGGAGCTACTCAGTAAGGGGCGCGTGGTCAACGATCTGGACGGAGATAATGAACGCGCAGCCGTCGCACTCACCGCAATCCGAACGTGCTACTCTCCACTCAAGCCGACGGAAATCGTCGCAAAGGAAGGCGCTAAGTATTTCGGAAGCGCAGCGTCAGACGGCGAAGGTGGAACGGACGCGGACCGGCTGTTCCGTCACATAACACGGAGCGGACACACTTCAACCCTCGAACATATCACGTACACATTCGCGGTCGAAGGCGTAAGCCGGGCGCTCCTGGCGCAATTAACGCGTCATCGTCACTTGTCGTTTAGCGTGCAAAGCCAGCGTTATGTCCGGATGGGCAGCGCGGACAAGAGCGGCGGATTCGACGGCGTGTTCCCTCCGTCGGTAATCTCTACGGCGGAGAAGCAGCGGAGGGAACTCCCGCCCACTGCCGACCATATGGCGTTGTACGATGCGGTTGGTATTTATAGTGATGCGATGATGAGAGCGCAAGAGGCATACGATCTCTTACGCGAAGCCGGAGTCCCACCGGAAGACGCGCGCATGGTCCTGCCGAACGCGGCCGCCTGCAATCTCGTCATGACCGGAAACCTCCGCACGTTCCTCGACTTCTACGCGAAACGGCGGCCGGGTAATGGAGCACAGCATGAGATCGCTAAGCTTGCCGTCAGTGTCCGCGATGAGATCGTAAAGGTTGATCCGTGGTTAGAAAAATACTTCGAGGAGAGGTGATCTCTTTGCGGAATAAGTACCGAATCGACGGTGATAAGACGCTTGTTTTTATCGATCATAAGGACGGTACGCAATCCATAACCACGATTTCAACATCTGACTTGCCGAAGATTCAGTCGTTGGATATTAAATGGTGTCTCTGTAGAAAGCCGCACGGATCATATGTCACAGGGATCGTGCGGGACCGTGGAAGGCAGAGAACAATTCAACTCCACCGGTTCTTGACAGATTGCCCTGCAGGTAAGTATGTCGATCACATAAACGGCGACAGCCTTAACAATACCAGGGAAAATCTGAGGTTTGTGTCTAACTCTGAAAACCTTCAGAACCGGCGTGGGCTTAACTCCAACAATAAGAGTGGTATACGAGGCGTGTACTACGACAAAAACCGGAACGCTTGGCAGGTGCGATTCAAGAAAGACTATAAGACGTACCGTTTCGGAAGATATAAAACACTGGAAGAGGCTCAGGAAGTTGCCGAAAACGCTATGGCAGATCTTTTCCCGCACATCCCACCTAAGGAGGACGCATAATGGCCGAAATCATTCCGTTCCCTTGCGTCCAGAACGAAATCGCCACGCAACTCCGACGTCTGGCTTACCGTGCTCACCGCGGAGAAATAGACGGCATTGTCATCGGAGTCAAACGGTCGGACGGCGATATCGAGACGATTGCCAACTGTGGCACCTTTGCGGAGCGCACCGACATCATCTCGGCAATCAACGACGCGCGAACCATTGAGTTAATCGACGTAAACTTTGACTAAGGAGGCGATCGAATCCGGCAGCTAATCGGAGCAATCATCGCAATAGCAGTCGCACTAAACGGAATAAACAAGCCCGCAAAGGAAGCGCCAACTTCTAGCGCGGTCCAGGCGCCGGTAAAGGAGATAGACGTAACAGGCAAACGCCTATCTCCGAAATGGCACACGCCCAAAGGCGCCGAAGAACCGGAGACATGGATGTCTTTCACGGCGACGGCATACACCGCGTTCTGTGACACGGGATGTATCGGAGTCACTGCGACCGGAATTGACGTAAGCCACACGGTAAATTACAAGGGCCGCCGAGTTGTCGCGGTCGATCCGGCGGTGGTTCCGCTGGGCACGGCGCTGACTATCCGCCTGGCTGACGGAAGTGAGATCGAGGCTATCGCGCAGGACACCGGCGGGCTCATTAAGGGCCGCAAGATCGACGTGCTGATGCCGAGCGAGGATGACGCGTGGGATTTCGGAAGGCAAGCGGTGGAAGTACGAATCGACGCAATAGCGGCGAAATAAACGAATAGGGAGCGATTATATGAAGAAATATTTGCGGTGCTTCAATAACGATGGTCTTGACGGCCTGACTGTCGGAAAATGCTACGAAATCGTGGGCGTCGATACGTGTGAGGGCGGTGAGTGTTACGTAATTATTGACGACGTAGGGGGCCGCGACCATTGGCCAATTGAGCCGGACTACGAAGGTATCTGCTACCTTGACCGGTTCACACTCGAAATAGACGAGGAGCCGCGCAAAATTGACGGAAGAAAAGCGGAGATTACGCAGCCTGGTGAGAGGTTCGGCACTTACGTAGATTTTGCGATTAAACACGGCTTCCCAGACGCTGCGCACGATTATCGGAAGGAATCGCCAGACATTCGGAGGAGGCCGCAAAAGGGCGACATCGTTACGTTACTCGTTTCCGGCGAGCACGACTCTATGTACAAAGGCGACACGCTATGGATCGTTGAGGCCGAAAATGGTGAGCGCCATATCTTTAACGAAAAGGGGCTGCGTATTTTGAACGATGTAATCGTACTGAAAGACGAATCACTCGGCGGCGTGCTGCGCGAATATCGCGAGGTTAAGCGGAAGGCGTGCGAAGGTGAACGGATCAAGATTATCGCGGAAGAGATATACGACGAGAACCGTAAAGGTGAAATTTACACCGTAACGAAAGCGGCTAATTATTCGAGCTTGGTCGATACCGATGGAAAATGGGACGACGGGTCAACGCTTAACCTCAAGCCCGAAGAGTACGTCGTCCTCGAACCAACGGACATTATCGTCATCGGCGGCGCCAGATATCGCATGGTCGATCGGGAGGCTGCGGTGGGCGAGCACGTGATTGTTACGAATGCGGAACCTGGCTACGGATATAAACAGGGCGGCGTGTACGAAATTAAGACGCTTGATTGCGATGATCCGTGTATCTGGCCTGACGGGACGTATAAGAGCGAAATTTACTTAGAGCAGCAGGAATACCGCGTACTCGAACCGGTAGAATCCGTAGCCACACCGCGACTCTCCGCACTACCTGCGTCCGACCAAATCGCAGAGAATATCACAGCCCTGGCGGCGCGGGTGAGCGGACTCGAAGCGAAAGTGGCCGAACTTGGCGAGGCGATGCAGTCCGTGCTTGAACGCGCAAATCCTGCGGAGTTGTCGATGAGTAAGAGCGAAGTGGAGACCGCTATTAAAGTCTTCAGCCAGCCGATTCCTCCGCAGCAGCTCCGCGAAGAAATCGTTGAGCGTGCGAAGGCTGACGTTAAGGACTTAGAGGAACGCGCGCAGAACGGTAAATTCGACACACCGGCGACGCGTTTTCGAGGAAATCTAAGCGTTGAATTTGTAGTAAATCGAGAGGCGCGTACCGTAGTTGCTCTCCTCCGTTTACTATACACGCCTAAGCATCGCAAAGTATATGCGAAAGGTATCGCAAAATGCGCACCCAACGACGTATTTAACGTCCACATCGGCAAGGCGATCGCGCTTCGCCGTGCGCTTGGCCTCGAAGTGCCTGCGGAATATCTGAGCGTGCCGAATCCGGAGGAGCCGCGTGTTGGTGACGTTGTAAAGGTTCTTAAATACTTTAACGTGGGGGCAGTTGGGATTGTTGCTGAGATGCGTCCAACCGGGTACGGAGATGGCCAACGTGGTTTGACATATGTAGTCGAAGGCAAAAAATATTGGAGCTACATTCACGCCGTCAAGGTTATCGACGACAGCCGGGAAAGCGTTGAGGAGGTGCCGGCCTGATGCCCGCGCTACCCCACATCGGACTCATCGGCAAGCTCCGCGCAGGCAAGGACGTTGTGGCCGCCTATCTTGCGGATAAGTACGGATACACGCGATTTGCTTTCGGCGATGAGCTCAAACGTGATTTCCACCGCAGGTATCCGGAGATCCCGCGCGAACCGAAACCACGCGCCGGCTACCAATTTCACGGCCAATTTATGCGTGAACATCTCGGCGAGGACGTGTGGATCGACGCTTGCTTCGCAAACATAGCCGAAAGGGCGGAAGTGCTCGACTATTACGCGGAGTATTACGGACGCCCACCGTTCCGCGCCGTTATCACGGACGTGCGCCAGGCCAACGAGTACCACGCTCTCAAATCGGCCGGCTATACGTTGATCCGCGTCACGGCACCGGACGCCATCCGCGTCGATCGCGCCATCAAATCCGGCGACAAGTTCGATTACTCGGACCTCATGCACGGGACCGAAACGGAGCTCGACGATTATTCAGCGGATTTTACCGTGGATAATGGCGGCACGCTGGGCAGGCTGTATGCGCAGATTGACGAAATCATGGCGTATTTATCGGGGGACTGGCCGGGGTGAGAATAGACGAGATGTACGACGAAATCATCCGCGAGGCCGTCAGCCGGGCGTACGATGCGGGCTATCAGCGCGGCTATGCGAGCGGCCATCGTGACGGAAGGATCGAGGTTTACTGCCGCGTTTCGCTTTCGGGAGGGAACGTGGTGAATAACGAAAATGATGCGGAGGTAGATGTGGATTGACATTTAAATATATCGAATTGTTCGCCGGCATCGGGGGATTTCGGTCAGCTCTCGATCCGCTAGGCGGCGAATGCGTATTTGCCTCGGAGATCGACAAGTACGCAAGCCAGGCGTACCGGACGTTGTATAACGGCGCGCCTGAATTGCACGGAGACATTACGAAGATTGATGCGCACGACATTCCGGATCATGACGTATTGGTCGGCGGTTTCCCGTGCCAGGCGTTCTCGGTCGCCGGCCAGCGTAAAGGATTCGAGGATGCGCGCGGTACGTTATTCTTCGAGATTGCGCGTATTGCCTCAACAAAAAAGCCTCGCCTAATGCTGTTGGAAAACGTGAAGGGGTTGTTATCGCATGATGGCGGACGGACTTTCGAGATCATGTGCGTAATTCTTAACGATATTGGCTACGCGATTGATTTCCGCGTCCTCAATTCGAAGCATTTCGGCGTGCCGCAGAATCGTGAACGGATCTTCGTTGCGTGTGACCGTGACGCGGAACATGCGGAATGGGACGTAACCGGTAGCGATGTGGTTGCTAAGGCTAAACGGAGGGCACAGGCGCTTGGTGTGCGTACATTTAACTTCGATTGGCCGGAGAATATCGAAGTGACGACGCGGTTGAGAGACGTATTGGAGACGCAGGTTGACGAGAAGTATTACCTGAGCGAGGAGAAGACGGCGAAGTTGATTGCGCAGATTACAGAAAAGAACGGTGACGAACCGATTGTATACGGATCACTTGAACACTACGGAAACGACCAGATGAATCGCGTCTATTCCGTCGATGGCCTGGCGCCAACTATTACGGTAGTTAGCGGCGGCGGACGCGAGCAGGAAATAGCGGAGCCTCAGATTGAAAAAGTCGGACACTTGCCATCAGATAGCGGCCAGACTGGCGCAGTCTATAGCGCGGAAGGGATCTCGCCGACCCTCCTCAATCAGCATGGGAACGCCGTGAAAATGATCGTGGAGCCTCTTACGGTTTTTCAGAAAACAACGAGTTGGACTACAACGGTCAGATACGATGAGACCGGAACGCTCCAGGCTGCCCGTCTCGATAAGGTTCCGCAAGTCGTAACAGGACCTCCACGCTACCGCATCCGCAAGCTAACACCGCGCGAGTGCTGGCGCTTACAAGGCTTTACCGACGCGCAACACGACGCAGTTATGAACGCAGGAATTAGCGATTCGCAACGCTATAAACAGGCAGGCAATGCCGTCACGGTTAACGTTATTCGTGCGTTAGGCGAACATCTCATACTCCGATTATACAAGAATATCACGGAGGTGGCCGCGTGATTACTGTTACACGCAAACACTCAGACGATTACGAGTGGATATACATTAACAACGAGTTAGTCCATTCTGGTTATATCATTGATGCAAGTGCCGTCCTCTCTGCGTTGAAGGCCGCGGGAGTCATCGAATATAAGTCGGAATGGGTAGACGACGAAGACGATTTGTAAACGAATATTATGCGGAGTTGGACCGAACAGGCAACGGTCTGACTCCCGAAAAGGAGGCCGCATAAATGGGCGCAGTCAAAGTGGATACGCAGAAACAGGCGCGAGCCTACGAAGTCAAATACGCACTAAACGACGCGGCCGGCGTGAAGGCGCTGCTCCGCGATCGTCACCGTATAGCCGAGCGTCGGTATTCCGGCGATACCGCAGCCAGCGACATTATCATCGACCTGCACAGCGCAATCGAATCGGCTGGTCTAACGGAGCGCCAGGCGGAAGCAATCGCGTGGGTTTACGGGCGGGACCTGACACAGAAGATAGCGGCGGCCATAATGGGGATAGCACAGCAGAACGTGGCGGCGGCGATTGATCGGGCGGCCGAGGCGATTGCCGGCGTATTTGCGCGGTGGGAGTACGGGGAGATAACGGTCGAATATGCGGAAGATAACGAAATGGAGGCGGCTTGATGAGCGAAATAATGATCGGGGAACTGGCAGCAAATCGCGTATACCAACAAGATTGTATCGAAGGGATGCGGGGGATTCCGGATAGGAGTGTTGACTTGATCGTTACGGACCCACCCTATCTCATGAATTATCGAAGCAATCGACGTGTTGCGAGTGAAAAGTTTAAACATATCGCAAACGACGTGGACGCTACAGGCCTTATATCAGAATATATGTCAGAGTGTTATAGGGTGCTCAAAGATGACACAGCCATCTATATGTTCTGCAGTTGGCACCACATAGACTTTTTTAAACAAGAGTTTGAGAAGCATTTCAAGTTGAAAAACCTTATCGTTTGGAACAAAAACGTTCACGGGACGGGTGATCTTAAGGGGTCCTACGGTCCGAAACACGAACTAATTCTATTCGGACATAAAGGACGGTCTATCCTACGTGAAAAACGCATACCTGACGTAATAGATTGCGCCAAGATACCAAGCTTAAAATTAACGCACCCTACCGAAAAACCTACGGAGTTACTTAAAACGTTTATCTGCAACTCAAGCGATATTGGCGGAGTGGTTTTGGACGGGTTCGCCGGCACCGGTTCGACTTGCGTAGCTGCATCGGAGACAGGCCGAAATTTCATCGGTTTCGAGCTTGATCCCGAATACGTGTGTATCGCAAACGCACGCTTGAACGCGCAAACAAAGGAGGCTGCGTAAATGAGCGAAATTAACGTAGTGTTGTGCGGAGATAGTGCGGAGGTGCTGCGTCAATATCCTGACGCGTTCTTTGATAGCGTGGTTTGCGATCCGCCGTACGGATTATCGAAAGAGCCGGACATTGCGGAAGTGTTGACGAAATGGATTGCGGGCGAACCGTACGATCACGGTCACGGCGGATTCATGGGGAAAGCGTGGGATTCGTTCGTGCCGCATCCAGACGTATGGAAAGAGGTATTCCGCGTATTGAAGCCGGGAGGGCATGCGTTGGTGTTCTCTGGGACGCGTACGCAGGACTTGATGACGATTGCGCTGCGGCTTGGCGGGTTTGAGATCAGAGACGTTATCGAGTGGCTGTATTTCAGCGGATTTCCGAAGAGTATGGACGTTGGGAAGGCGTTTGATCGGCGGGTAGGGGCAGAGCGCGAGGTAATCGGCGTACGTTATGACGGTGTTGGTTCTGATAGCGGTGAGGGGCGATATAACTGGAATAACGGAAGCAGTGCGCAAACTAACGAGGTAAAGATAACCGCACCCGCAACCGATCTCGCCCGCAAATGGGACGGATGGGGGACCGCACTAAAACCCGCACACGAACCGATTATCGTCGCTAGGAAGCCGCTCGTCGGGACCGTAGCCGAAACGGTCGAGAGGTACGGAACGGGTGCGATTAATATCGATGGGTGCCGGATCGAAAGCGAGCCAATAAAGATTGGTCTCTCATTAGCGCATCGGGGAAATAACTATGGCCGTGGGGAAGGCGGTCGAGGTACCTCTGATGAGTACGTAAACGATAAAGGCCGTTTCCCCGCAAACTGCGTCACAACGGACGCGGACGCATTCTACTCTCCGTATTTCAACGTATCGCCGGCCGATCTCTCGAAAAAGGCCACGAAGAAAGACCGCAACGCCTGCGTAGACGGCTCGCAAAGCCCCGTACCGAACACGCATCCGACCGTTAAGCCGATCGAGCTTATGCGCTGGCTCATTACGCTAGTCACTCCGCCCGGCGGAACCGTACTCGATCCGTTCGCAGGCTCCGGCACAACTGCGGTAGCTGCGGCGCGTGACGGATTCGGATATGTTGCGATTGACCTGGCGCAGGAACACGTCGACATTATTAACGCACGCTTGACCGGTGCGAAGGAGGCTGCGTAATTTGAACGATTATAAAGCGGAATTTATCACGCAAGTTGACGAACTGATTGCGGCCCATATCGAAGACAGAACGGAACGTATGTCGGCCGTGAAGGCGCTGACCGACCGGTATATCGAGACGTACGGGACGCCGCCAGATGCCGTGCAGCTTGAGCGTTTGACGGACTATATACTGCGTGAGGAGTTGACGGACCCGGACCGGATGAAGACGCGAAAAGAGGAGTACCCGTTCTTGTCTGAGCGCCAACTTGAACGCAGGCAAGAGCATGAATATTCGGAGGGGCTTGCGGAGACGTATGATACGGACGGCATTAACCGCGCCAAGCCGGAGCGCCGCCATAGGACCGCGAAAGAGCATCGATTTGTTGATAAGGTAGCGCAGGCAAAGAATCGAAAGAGGAACGCGCAATATAAGCGCAATACATCGCCGGGGCCCGTTATCTCTTATAATATGCGGGATACAGGCGGTGCATTGGCGGATGAGTTCGTGCAGTGTTGCGGTATTAGCCGCCGTATTCAGTAACGAAAAAGAGCGTCGCGAAACCGCGACGCTTTTATACTACGAACTTTCAAAAGTGAGAACGTCGGACACGCGGAACCACTCGCCGTCGACCATAAAGCGACAGCCCTCCGCATCAATGCGCTCGATTACGCCAATAACATGTGCGTCGTCATATTCGTCGAACATACGCAGATTGATCGGCTCACGCGTTTTGTGGGCCTCGATGAGCAAGCTCAAAGTACCTTCTGCCAGCTCTGGCATCGCCTCGCTCGTTTTCATCCGTAGATCACCTCTCCGGACATTATACAACGAACGAGTGTTCTTATTCAACGGTTTCGACGCGGAATAATTCCTCGATTTTAATTCCAAGAGCATGCGAAATAGCGAATAAGTGTGCGTCATCATGACGTGAATTCTTGTCAAATCGAGAGATCGAACCTTGCGTGACACCGGACATTTCTGATAATTGTGTTTGCGTTAACCCGCGTTCTTTCAGGATCTCGCCGAGCCGGGGTGTTATTTTAAACTCCATTCCAGGACACCTCCATATCTTCTATCGATTATGCGATACGGAATATTTTTTGTCAAACCTATTGCAATCTAATATACGATATCGTATAATGGATATAGAAAGGAGGTCAAACAAGTGAAAGATTGGGTCACACTGATTACGGCAATCATTCAATGTTATACAGCGTACCTAGTGTACAAGGCAAGCCGTAACAAAGAAAAAGGAACCCCAAAACGACGCATCCGACGCAGACGTTAGAAAGGTTCCGGAGAGGTTGGTCTCACACACCGACCTCTTTACCCCCAATCTTACCACAAACACATTGAAGTTTGCAATTTGGCGGCGGCCTTACGCTGGAGGTTTTTAAATGAAAATCGGGGATAAAATACAATTCCGCAAATCAGGTGGTTGGTATAACGAACAAGGGGAATGGAGAACTGGAAAGCTAAAAGATGAATCGAAAAAATGCTTCTTTATAGAGGATTTAAGCGGTGATGTTAAAGAATATTGGAAGCATCGTATTGAAATTAGACAGGCTGTAGAAGTTAGGGGCTTCGACCCTTCTAAGGAGGGATTCAAATGTTAAACACCGTCTCATGGATTGTTGTTCTCGCAGCTCTCGTATCCTCGGTGTTCGTCCTAATATCGGTGCTTCGTAATCGCCAGGGCTAACGTTACCAACACTTACCGCCTCATCATACGTTCAACTAGCGCTATAATCGGCGTAGAGGTGTTTACGATGTTTATTAGCCCGATGTTACTCGAAACGGCGGCGGCCCCGTTCTCAGACTCGCGCCACATCTTTGAACCAAAGATCGACGGCCACCGCCTTATCTTTTCGCAAGAATCCGGCACTGTCCGCCTATATACGCGCCATAACAACGACTGTACGCGCCAATACCCCGAAATTGCCGGCGCTTTGTTCCCACATGACATCGAACTTGACGGCGAGATAGCGTATTTTGATCCGGCAAGCGGTACGGTCGATTTCGCATCGATAATGACGCGGTTCCAGGCGAAAAGAGCCGATCGCATCCGTCAGCTTGCCGGAACTATCCCGGCCACCTATATCGTGTTCGATATCTTGCGCTATAAGGGCGAGGATCTGCGTGGTCTGCCGATCATGAAACGGAAAGAGATACTCGCTGGCCTGGCGATGCCGAACGCTCACTTTGGCGTAGTCCCATACGTAGAAAACGAAGGCGAGGCGTTGTTTAAGCAAATAGAGCTGCGCGGACTAGAAGGCGTTGTCGCCAAGCGTAAGGATAGCGTGTATGAAACGGGGCGCCGATCGGCCGCGTGGCAAAAGATTATTAACTGGCGCTATGCTGACGTTTATATCACGGGGTACAAAAAGGCGGAGTTCGGGTGGCTTGCGTCGGTACCAACAGAAGATAACGCAAAAATGCGGCCCGCCGGTATTATCGAGTTTGGCGCAACACCGACGCATAAAAAGGCGTTCTATGGCGTTGTGCAGCCGTTGATTACCGGTGAGGACCGCAATTTTGTTTACGTGGAGCCGCGGATTAGGGCGCGCGTGAAGATGCGCGGATGGACGCGCGCGGGGATGATGCGGACTCCAGTTTTTGGAAGATTCATCTTGTAGTGACTGGAGTTTTATCTTGGGCTGTGATGTGCGCTTGGTAGCTTCTAAAAATAGAATCAGCTAGTCTGGTCCCGGTTGATACAAGCTTGGACAAGACGCGTATTTGCTCTCTGCATGCGATGCTGTCTGTTGGATGGGGATAGTTTATGGTGTGATCGATTTCTCCCCAAACTTCCTCAAACAGAGTTCTAACCTGAATTTCACAAGTGAGGGGGCTGTCTTCCCTAGGTTTCACTAAATAATGAATGCTAGTATAGTAACTTTCTTTTTGGTGACATGAAATAGCCAAACTTTCAAAATAACTTTGTGCCTCAGGGTCCCAGGTGTAAGCTTTAGGCGACTCAGCAAACACCCAATCTTTAGATTCTACTTTTTCGAGAATTTTGGTATGAATAATTTCGAACTGGTCTTGATAAAGATGGAGAACACGAACCCCTGCTAGATCAGTTACCTCAGCAAATAAAGTTTCTGGGGTTATGTTCCTGCCCAGTTCTTTTTTTCTTGCGAGTTTATCCCTCAGATGATCTTCATTCTTTAATCTATACTTGAGGGAATGAATTACCGTAGTAGAGCTATCATTAAATGGGGGCTCGAGTCTAAAATAATCTTTTACAGTATACAAAAATTGCTCAAACCTCGGGGCCATCTCTCTGTATTTCTTGACACAAAGCTCTATTTCATCGCTCATATAGCCTCTACCTCCTAATCGTTAAGTGTATCGATTCTTTCTAATAGTGCGCGAGTGAACAATTCGTATTTTTTCTTGGTGGCCTCGTATTGATGTTTGCTGCCACCACGGATTGTGGCTACATCTTCCTCAGCGAGATTATCTAGCGAGGGGATTTGCCACATAGGCTTTTTGTACTTTTGGGTCACGTTTGGAAGGGTATTATGCGTATGCATAATTGCTTTCCCC
>Ga0180220_1001511_pt1 | contig 17003 bp, 15 predicted proteins | sample eDN5th37CBELigBY_FD_151335 | JGI IMG/M metagenome (GOLD analysis project Ga0180220, IMG submission 151335) | Enriched backyard soil microbial communities from Emeryville, California, USA - eDNA 5th pass 37_C BE-Lig BY (version 2) (version 2) | ecosystem: Environmental > Terrestrial > Soil >...
CGGCGCCGACCGCGAGTAGATCGCGCCTGCGGCCCACAGGATGGACGCGAGCACCAGCGCTACGGCGCCGGGCGCGTGAATGGCGCCACCCGCCCAGTCCCCGGGGCCCGCCAGCACCGCGATGCCTATGAATCCGAGCGCGAGCCCGAGCGCCACCCGCGACGTCGGCCGGTCCCCACCGTGACGCCGCCATTCGAACAGGACCATCCAGACGGGTACCGTGCCCACCAGGAGCGATGCGACCCCGGATGGCACCCACTGCTCAGCCCAGACGACGAACCCGTTGCCGCCGAGGAGCAGCAGGCCACCGATCACGAAAGCCGCCCGCCACTCCCGCCGGCCCACCGCCCCCGCTTCCCCACGCAGCAGCAACCACGCGTAGAGCAACCCGCCCGCCACGAGAAAGCGCGTCCCCGCCATCAGCAGCGGCGGCAGCGTCTCCACCGCGTACCGGATCGCCAGATACGTCGAACCCCAGACGATGTAGACTATTGCGAACGCAACGATCACCAGGGGTTTCGACACTGGATCCGCGACACCGGCCGCCGGCCGCTCGACGACCGAACGGCGAGTCATGTCAACCTCCCGCGGCTATCGCACGTACACCGTTCGCCGGCCGAACTGGCAACGCCATCGTCTCCTTTACAGTGCCGAGCACGATCGTCGTCCTGGTCGAGCGCACAGACGGGATCGCGCCGACCTCGTCCCGCAGCAGGTGCCCGAGCGCGTCCGTGTCCTCCACCCTCACCTTGACCAGGAAACAGTCCTCGCCAGCAACCTGATGCACCTCCTGTACGCCCGGGATCGCCGCCAGTCGCTCGGCCGTCTCAACAGCCCACGTCGGCTCTTCCGCGCGCACGAAAACGAAGGCCGTCAGCCCGAATCCGAGCGACCGCGGGTTCACGATCGCCGCGTATCCCTGCAAGATCCCGCGCGCCTCCAGCTTCCGTACCCGCTCCAGCACCGCCGACGGCGCCATTCCGACCCGCCGCGCGATCTCCGCATTCGGCATCCGCGCGTTCTCCTGCAGCAACGCCACGATCTGCCGGTCCACCGCGTCCATTGCTTCCTCCCCACCCTGAGGTTGGATTCGCCCTGCGTTGCATCGTTCTCTGATGCCGCTCTGGTGGAGTATATTCTTCGGCATTCTGACGTCAAGACCGCGCTTCGTTCGTACTGTGGGTGCAATCTGAATGATTGTGCGGATGGCGCACCCTGTGGAGATGCCCGGCCGCGCCTGCGGTCGCGGCCCACGAACGATCCATGGTCCCCTGTGTAGGCGGGAGCCCAGCGGGGGCGCGATGACGGGAGGTTTCGCGAAGGCGTCGGGAGGCGCGTACGCTGGAGTGAATGGCTCACCCGCCGGTCGACCCGGCGTCAGCGGGCGGACCCCTGCGGGGGGTGCGACACATCGGGAACGGGTATGGGTGCGGGTACGGAGCGGGCGACGGGGAGTGGGGTTTTCCGCCCCCCGTCCCCCGTACCCGCCAGGAGCCGTCGTCAGGCGCCCTGTTCGAGGTCCAGCTCGGCGGCCAGGCTGTCGTGGTTGCGGCCGATGGTGGCGACGGCGAGGGTGAGGCCATCGCCCAGGAAGGTGGCGGTGACGTCGCGCGCTTCGAGGCTCCCCGTCATCTCGACGCTTTCCCACCCCCGGGCATGTCCGACGACGTCGATCACGACGTCGTAGTGGGCGCTCCAGAAGAAAGGCACCGCATCGAAGCGGTCGAGGGCGCCGAGCATGCTGAGCGCGGCGGCCTGTCCCATACGCTGGGCGAGGACCCAGTGTTCAACGCGGATGCGCTCGCCGGAACGGGGGTCGGGCCAGCTCGCGACGTCACCCGCGGCCCAGATCCCGGGTGCGCTCGTCCGCAGCTGTGCGTCCACTGCGATCCCGTTGTCGATATCGAGCCCCGCGTGCTCCGCGAGCGCCGTACGCGGCCGCACACCGATCCCGGCCACGACGATATCGGCATCGAGCCGGGTTCCGTCGTCGAGCGTGACGGACCGCGCGTCCATGCTGGCGGCGGTGCGCTCCAGGTGGAATACGACGCCATTCTGTTCGTGGACGCGGCGGACGAAACTGCCGAGCGGGACGCCGAGGATGCGTGCGAGCGGCACGGATTCCGGTGCTACGACGTGGACCTCGAGCCCCCGGGCGCGTAGCGACGCCGCCACTTCGAGCCCGATGAAACTGGCGCCGAGGACGACGGCGCGACTGGCGCCTGCCGCGGCGGCAATGATTGCCCGGCTGTCGGCCAGCGTGCGCAGGTAGTGTACGACGCGCCCCCCGGTCACTGCGTCGGGGAGGCGGATCGGCTCGGCGCCGGTCGCGATCAGGAGCGCACCGTACGTGAGGATGGTCCCGTCATCCAGCTCCACCCGGCGACCGGCGGTGTCGATCGCAACCGCGCTCCGGCCGAGGATGCGGTCGATGTCGTGTGCCTCGTAGAAATCCGGCGAACGCAGCGGAATCCACTCTTCGGGCGCGTTGCCGGCGAGATAGTCCTTGGAGAGGTTGGGCCTGTCCACGGTGGCATCGGGGTCCGGATCCACCATGGTTATCGAACCATCGTACCCCTCGCGACGCAGCGTCTCGGCGGCCACGGCCCCTGCCGCGCCGGCCCCTACGATCACGACCGATTCCGGCGCGCGCCCGGCGACCCGGGGTTGCCGATCCACCGGGCCAAGCGTCGATGGTGGCTCGATCCGCCCCGTCACGACGACCACGCCGTCCCGGAGCTCGGCGTTCCACCGGGGCAGATCGTTCAGCGCGGGTGGCCGGAGCGCCTCGCCGGTCCGCAGGTCAAAGCACGCGTGGTGCCACGGGCAACGCACCGTCCCGCCATCCACGACGCCGTCGGCGAGGGGACCGCCGTAGTGCGTGCAGTGCGCACCGATGGCGTACGGGACACCGTCGAGCAACGTCAGGAGTACCGCCTCGCCGTCGACGTGACCGAGGACCGGCTCGCCGTCGGTGAGCGCGCTGGCCGGCACGCCCAGGCGCAGGTCGGGGCCGGTCAGCTCGGTAGATGACTCCGCCATTCGCGTTTCCTCTCCCTGGACTTCGCGGGTACCGCGGTCCGGGCCGGAGATCACTCCCCGGCCGCGATCGCCGATTCCGCGGTGAAGATCACGTCGCCGTATGTCGACTCATCGCCGTCGGCGGCATTCGCCGCGACGTGGAAAAGCACGCTGCCGGCGCCCTCGCCGGGCGCCGTCCACAGGATGGTCCACCGGGCGGTGTCGGTCGACACGGGGATGGTGCCAGGCAGCCGGTGGTGTGCGTACGCGACGTCCCTGTTCACTGTAACGCCGACGCGTTCGGCGTCCTCAGGCGCCGCCTCCAGCGTACCCGCCTGTGCCCCGGTCTCCGCATACCGCGCCGTCAACTGGAAGCCGCCGAGGACGAGACCGGGCCGCACGAGCTGTACGGTGATGGCGTAGCGCTGGTCAGGTTCGTACGCCTCGGGAAGCCCGATCAGCTCGACGGAACCGGGACCAGAGTTCGGCTCTGCGGTGAAGTGACAGGCGTGACAGGTCGACTCGCCGAAACCGCCGGAAAAGCCTGCTGGTGGCGCATCCGGGTAGGCGCCTGCGGGTTCGCCCCCGGCCCCTGCGCGGGTCACCGTGGCGAGCACCGCCACCAGCGCGAGCGCAAGCCCAGAATGCAACGAACCGGCGCCCGTTCGCACGGGCGCCGGCCGGAGGGACGGCCACCACCGCCCCGGTACGGACTCAATCAACGCATCACGACTCCGCGTTCACCCACCACAATGCGGCCGATGAAGCCCGGGTCCGTGCCGAACCACATGGTGCCGGTCTCGGCATGGAACATCATGTGGCGAATGTTGCCGCTCACCTCGTTGACCGAGAAGAACTCCTCGGTGCGCGGATCGAAGCCGACGAGCTGCTTGACGGGTCCGGTCTCGGAGAACCAGAGGCGACCCTGGTCATCCTTGGTCAGCGCGTACGGGCGCGATCCGCTCCCGCCCGGAGTCTGCCACTCGCGCACCTCACCGGTGTTCGGGTCGATGCGGCCGAGCATCCCGCGTGGCTCGTCGACGTACCAGACCATGCCGTCGTTGGTGACCTCGATGCGGCGCGAGCGGGATTCCGGCGTCGCCTTGGCGAACCGGGTGACCTCGAGCGTATTCGGGTCGATCCGGATCACGTAGTTCGTCCGGAATAGGGAAACCCAGGGATAACCCTGATTGTCGATGACGATACCGTAGGGGTTGGCCGGTCCCTCGGGATAGGGGTTGATAAGCACGACTTCGTGCGTGGTCATGTTCAGCCGACCGACGCGACTCGACCCCTGTGACGTGAACCAGATGTTGCCCTTCCCGTCGAAGACCAGGGTGTGCGGGTCCTGGGCCTCACCCGTCATGATCGTCGTGACCTGACCGGTCGCGGGATCCAGCCGGCCGATCCTGCCGTTGCGGTTCCCGGCGTACCAGACGATGCCGGTCTCGTCGACGATGAGGTTGTGCGGGTTCGTGCCCTCTTCGATCTCGTACTGGCGCCGCTCGCCGGTAGCAGGGTCCAGATACGCCACGTAGTTCCCCTGCTGGCCGACGAACCAGACCTTGCCGTCGGGACCAACGTACGGGTCGCGCGTCCGCCCGCCCCATTCGATGGACCACTCGTGAAGGTCTCCCTCCTGAGCAGCCTGGGCGGCGAGGGGCGCCGGCGCGATGACGGCGCCGGCCAATGCCACGAGCATGAGCTTCTTCATCGAGCGCCTCCCTTGTTCTGTTGCGGTGTCCGGGAAGATGACACGAGCGCGCACCGACGGCAACCGATAGACCCCGTCGCTCGTTGGCTCGGTGCGCTCATTCATCTCCGTTCTATTGCTAGACGCATATCGGCGCCAATTCGTTCCCATCCGACGCCGCTGCACGGCGCAACTGACGGCTGACCGCAGGACCCTGGTTGCGAACGAGCGGCGTGAAAGGAGAGGCGGGGAGTGGCCGCTGGGCGAGGGCCACGACGGTGCAGACAACGCCTCGCGGTTGACAAAACGAGTGCTGCCGCCGTTCTTGCCAACCCAGGATACCGTAACGACGCTCCCCCGCCAACAAGGAGTCACCCATGCACCGAGTGGCCGTCCTGACCACTGCGGCCTTCATTCTCGGTTGTGCCGCGCAAGCTCCGGATCCCGGCGAGGTCGCCGGCCCGATGCTGGACCTGACCGCATTCGAGCTGGTGGATCTCACCCACCCGCTCAATTCGGAAACCGTGTTCTGGCCCACGTCTCCGGTGACCTATTCCCTGGACACCCTCGCGTACGGCCATACGGACGGTGGCTGGTTCTACTCGTCCTTCGCGATCACGGTGCCGGAGCATGGCGGCACCCACCTCGACGCGCCGATCCATTTCGCGGAGAATCGCTGGTCATCCGACCAGATCCCCCTGGACCGGCTCGTCGCTCCCGCGGTCGTGATCGACGCAACCGCGGCGGCCGCCGCGGATACCGACTACCGCCTCGCGGCGGATGACGTGCGCGCGTGGGAGGCGGAGCACGGCACCATCCCCGCCGGCGCCATCGTCCTGCTGCACACCGGTTGGAGCCGCTTCTGGCCCGATGCGCTGGCGTATCTGGGGGACAACACGCCGGGCGATGCGTCCCGGCTCCGTTTCCCGAGCTACGGCGAAGACGCGGCGAGGCTCCTGGTCCAGGAGCGGGGAGTCGTGGCGATCGGGGTGGATGTCGCTTCGATCGACTACGGTCGGTCCCAGGACTTCATCGTCCACCGGATCGCCGGTGAAGCCAACGTTCTCGGCTTCGAGAACCTGACCAACCTGGACCAGCTCCCGCCTACCGGTGCGTTCGTGATCGCGCTGCCGGTGAAGATCGAGGGTGGATCCGGCGGCCCGCTCCGCGCCATCGCGCTGGTCCCGCGGCGGTGACGGAGCGCGGCGATCCGCACCCTGGCGGGGAGCTCACCGGCCATACGTGCCGGTGAGTTCCGCCTGGTCCAGGACATGGCCGCTGATCTCCCGCAGCAGCTCGGTCCTGCCGACGCCGTCAGGGAGCCGGACGCCATCGTCGAGCGCGAAAAGACGGAACACGTAGCGGTGCGGCGGCCCGGCCGGCGGACACGGGCCGTCGTAGCCCGGCCGCCCGAAATCGGTTCGTCCTTCCCGCGCGCCTTCCGGAATCGGGCCGCCCTCCGGGAACCCACTGACTCCGGGCGGGATGTCGTAAACGATCCAGTGGACCCATGTGCCTCGCCGGGCGTCCGGGTCCTCGACGAGGAGCGCAAACGCATGCGTACCGGCGGGCGCACCGCTCCACTCGAGCGCCGGCGAGACGTTCGCGCCATCGCAGGTGTACTTGCGCGGAATCCTGCCGTTGTCCTCGAACGCCGTGCTGGTGAGCCGAAGCGCCATCGGCCGCCTCCACGCATAGTCGTTTTCACACCGGGCGCGACGATTTGCAACGCCCGCGCCATCGTGCCCGCCCGGTCCGAAAACCGGCCGCGAAACCGGACAGGGCACGAACCTTGCCCACCCGACCTCGCCTGCACGGAGTCAATCCGATATCTTGAGAAACGTCTGACGAGGGGATGAATCATGACACGCCGATTGATGATCGCGCTGGCTTTCGTGGCGGTGGGGATCCACGCCGGCGAGGCCCGTTCACAGAACCTGACGATCACGCCGCGCCTCGGCGCGTACATCGGCGCGGGTGACGCCGAGGAGCTGCGATCGGAGGCCGAACGGTTCCGCGTCGAGCGGAGCGCCGACTTCGCCCTCGGGCTCACCGCCGAGATCGGCCCGATCCGCGGAAGCCTCGATTACGTGACCGGCAAACGGATCACGGAGGAGGGGCTGGACGACGGTGACGTCGGCGACGGGTCCCTCCTGGCCGTTGCCGCCGGGCTCGCGCTCCGCCCCATTCCGCGCATCGTGGGCTTCCAGCCTTACGCGGTTGCCGGCGCGGGTCTCAAGCGCAACGACTACTCCTACGACGATGACGGTCTGAGCGACCTGCTCCCCGCGAGCGAGACCGATTTCAGCGTGCAGCTCGGGCTCGGCGCCGACCTCATGCTCGGAGCCGTGGGCATCGTTGCCGAAATCACCGACTACATCTCGTGGCACGAAGGTTCCGCCGGACGCCACGACGCCTTCATCACCGCAGGGTTGCGGGTCAGCCTCTTCTGATCCGGCCCGCCATTCGTTCACCCGGACGATCGGAGTCGCGATGCTCGCGCACAACGTGTTCTTCACACTCCACGACGCCTCGCCGGCGGCCATCGATGGTCTCGTGAAGGCCTGCCATCGCTACCTGAAGGAACATCCCGGCGTGGTCTTTTTCGCCGCCGGCACCCGTGCCGAGGAGCTCGCGCGTCCGGTCAACGATCTCGATTTCCACGTGGCCCTGCACATCGTCTTCCGCGACCGCGCGACTCATGACGCCTATCAGGTCGCGGAAGATCACAAGCGATTCATCGAAGAGAACCAGTCCAACTGGAAACAGGTCCGGGTGTTCGACTCGATCGTCGAGTGACGCCGAAGCGTAGTTTCATGAAAACGTTGTACGTATTCGACCTGGATGGCACGCTCGTCGACTCGCGGCAGGACATCGTCAGTTCGGTAAACGCGACGCTTCGTCGTTTCGACTACCCCGAAAAGCCGGCGCCCGTGATCGCGTCCTACGTCGGGCACGGAGCGCCGCAGCTCATCCGGCGAGCCTTCGGCGAAGCCGCGCCGGATGACGTCGTCGCCCGCGGCTTCGAGTTCTTCGTCGAGCACTACGGGGCGCACATGCTGGACGAGACGCGTCCGTACCCGGGGGTCGAGGAAGGCCTCGCGGCGATCGCCGGGGAAGGCCAGCCCATGGCCGTGCTCAGCAACAAGCCCGGCGCGCTCAGCGTTGCGATGATCGACGGCCTGGGCTGGAGCAGGTATTTCTTCCGCGTCTACGGCGCGGACAGCCTGGACGAGCGGAAGCCTCACCCTCTCGGGATCCAGCTCCTCATGGAAGAGGCGGGTGTCGGGCCCGCGACCACTGTCATGGTGGGCGACAGTGCAGTAGACGTCCAGACGGCGAGGAACGCGGGCGTGACCGCGTGTGGTGTGAGCTACGGCCTCCAGCCCGAGAGCTTCGCGTCGTGGCCCCCGGACTTCGTCGTGGACACGCTTACGGCGCTTCCATCCGCGCTTTCCGAATGGCGGCGCACTGCCCGGGTCTCGCCCTCGGGACACAGCATGCCGATGTAGTGGCCGATCGACTCTCCACCGCTCATTCCAGCCGCAGGGCACCGGGGACATAACGAACCGCGTCCCATGGGCGTCGTCGCAATAGAGAGGTTACTTTCCCGTTGCGGACGCCTGCGACAGCTCCGCCGCAGGAGCACGGGAACCAGCCCGGAGAGAACACATGCCGGTGCACGAGAGTCGACACGGATACGATCGTTGCACTCCAGGGCCCCGTCCCGGGGCCGGTCTCGTACGTACGGGACTGCTCCTCGCCGCGCTTGCGTTCCCCGCGGTCGGCGCTGCGCAGCAAGGCGGCCCGCGCATGGCTGGCGGTCCGCCCGGCGGTTCCCCGCTGCCGCCCGACGTGGACCTGACGGCTCTGTTCGACCGAAATGGCGACGACCTCCTCGACGCCGAGGAGCGCAGGGCTGCCCTGGCCGCGTACCCCCAGCTCCAGAACGGACGCGGGCGCATGGGCGGCGGTCCCGGCAACTACGCACCGAGCAGTCCGGGCATCCGGCTCACCCCGCAGGACGTACAGACGTACGCCGGCACTCCGCTCTACGATTCGGGCGTGATCCGCACGATCTTCCTCGAGATCGACAGCCAGGACTGGGAGCGTGAGATGGCCGCGTTCTACGACACCGGCGTCCAGCTCAAGGCGACGGCCATCGTCGACGGCGTCACCTACCAGGACGTCGGTGTCCGCTTCCGTGGAAACACCAGCTTCCGCAACATTCCCGATGGCTCGAAGCGGCCGATCCGCATCAAGTTCGATGTCGTCCACGAGGACCAGAACGTCGAGGGGTATCGCACCCTCAATCTGCTGAACGCACCCAATGACCCGACGTTCCTGCGCACCGTGCTCTACTCGCTGATCGCGCGTGACTATATCCCGACGCCGAAGGTGGATTTCGTCCGCCTCGTCGTGAACGGCGAGAACTGGGGGATCTACCAGAACCAGCAGCATTTCAACCGCGATTTCGTCGTGGATTTCTTCGGCGAGGCGGGCGGCGCTCGCTGGGAGGTACCGGGCTCGCCCAACGGCCGCGGCGGGATGCAGTACCTGGGCGAGGACATCGACGTCTACCGTGCGATCTACGAGATCGACACCCGCGACGACCCCGCGCGCTGGGCGGATCTGATCAACATGTTCCGGGTCCTGAACCAGACGCCGATCGATCAGCTCCCGGCCGCCATCGAGCCGCTGCTCGACGTGGACAACGTGCTTCGATTCCTCGCACTGGAGGTCGCGCTGGTCAATTCGGACGGGTTCTACGCCCGCGCGAGCGACTACTACATCTACCAGGACCCGAGCGGCCGCTTCCACGTCTTCCCGCACGACATGAACGAAGCCATGTCGGCTGGCGGACCCGGCGGCGGACCCGGCGGTCCGGCGCGGACCGGGCCAGTGGGCCCTGGTGGTCCTGGCGCGCCGATCGGTCAGGGCGGTCCGGGCGGACCCATGGGACCGGGTGGTCCCGGCGGCCCACCCGTGATCATCCGCGGCGGACCCGGCGGTGGCCCGGGCGGCGTGCAGCTCGACCCGCTCGTGGGGCTGAACGACACGACCAAGCCGCTTCGTTCCCGACTGCTGGCGGTACCCGAGTACCGGGAGCGATACCTCGGGTACGTCCGCGATATCGCCGAGAAATGGCTGGACTGGGAGGTTCTCGGTCCCCGCGCCCGGGCGCTGCAGGCGCTGATCGCGGAGGATGTGCAGCGCGACACGCGCAAGCTCTACAGCTACGACGCGTTCCTTTCCGGTCTGGAAGAGGGACCCAACAGCCTGAAGGCGTTCGCCGATCAGCGTCGGGCGTATCTCCTGTCCGTGATTCCGGAGCGCTGATCATCGTGAAGCCCCCCGCCAGCGCGCCGGCCCAGGAGCTCGATCTGCGCGCCCGCTACCGGGCAGCGCCGGTCACGGCCATTGTTGATACGCTCGCGCCCGAATTCCGCGGTGTCGACTGGCGGGAGATTCGTGACTCGACGGTCCGTGACCGCGTGGACAGCAAGTACATCGTACCGGCTGCCCTCGTACCGGAGCTGCTCGACCGGGCCGCCGACAGCTATGACGCCGTCGAGGTCGAGGGTGTCCGGCTGGCCACGTACACCACTCGATACTTCGACACCGCCGACTACCGGCTCTACCACGCCCACCACTCCGGCCGGACACCCCGCTACAAGGTCCGGATCCGCGAGTACGCGACGACCGGTGACCGCTTTCTCGAGGTCAAGAGGAAGCGGGCGGCGGGCGGGAGCACGCAGAAGGAGCGCGTCCGGCTGGAGCATGGTGAGCCGGATCCGCTCCGACGCCTGCTCTTCGACGACTTCCTCGGCGTACGGCAGGTGGTCGACATAACCTGCCTGGAACCGGCGCTGACCACGCGGTACCAGCGGCTGACGCTGGTGTCTGGAGACATGAGGGAACGCGTTACGGTGGATCTGGTCCTGACTTGCCGGCAGGAGGACCGAGCCCGTGCGTTCCCGTCGGTCGCAATCGTCGAGGTCAAGCAGACGGTGCGCGCGCGGACCCCGATCATGGAGGCGCTCAGCGCGCTGAACCTCCACCGACAGAGCATAAGCAAGTATTGCGTCGGCATCGCCGGGCTGGAGCCGACAGTCAAGGCCAATCTCTTCAGGCCGGTGTTCCGCCGCCTCGACGAATACGCCGAAGTCGAGCCCGTGCGCCGGGTCGGCCCGCACCTCACGCCCGCAAGCACCAACGGTATCGAATAGCCATGGAAGAAGCGCTGTCGTCCCCGCTCCAGGTCGGCTTCCTCGTGCGCCTGGGAATCGATCTCCTCTGCATTTTCGTTCTGGTGCGGCTGATCTACTACCGCGTGCACAGGAAGTCGGAGTTCCTGCTCACCTTCGTCGCGCTGAACCTGCTCATCTTCTTCATCTCGTACGTCCTGAACCGGGTCGACATCGGTCTCGGCGCGGCGTTCGGCCTCTTCGCAGTCTTCTCCATGCTCCGCTACCGGACCGAGGGGATTTCGACGACGGACATGACCTATCTCTTCACCGGAATCGCGATCGGCCTGATCACGGCCGTGAGCGAACCGAACTGGATCGAGCTGCTCCTCTTCGGCGGGGTGATCCTGGCGACGATCCAGTTGCTGGAGAGTGGTCTCATCGTCAGGCGCGAGATCGGCCAGCAGATCCTCTATGACCGGATCCAGCTCATCCATGCGCGGGATCGCGCAGAGCTGATCCAGGACCTGCGTGCCCGCACCGGGTTGAACGTGCAGCGGGTCGAGATCAAGGAGATCGATCTGCTCCGGGACTCGGCCACGCTCATGGTCTACGTGCCGGCGGACGCCACAGTCGCACCGCAGCCGGAGCTCGTGGACCGGTAGACCGGGGCACCCGGCTTGACGAGATCCGCACCCCGGCCTACCTTCGCGCCATACGCGACAACGACAGACCGCTGCGGATAGCATCGTCAACCCACAGCCGAGGTGCCCCATGCACCGGCAGCATTCGTCACGGCGGACGAGCGAATGGACGCTCGTCCTCGCCGCCTGCTCGATTCTGCTCGCGTCCGTCGTCTCCGACGGGCGCGCGCAGCTCGCGAATATCCCGTACGAAATCGCGCCGCTCAACGCGCCGTTCCCGATGCCGGAGCTCACTCGCCCGGTGTTCCCGGACCGCACCTTCGATATCCGGGACTACGGCGCCGTCCCCGCCGGAGAGGATGGCGAGCCCGCGACCGCGGCGATCCAGCGCACGATCGAGGCCGCAAGTGCCGCCGGAGGCGGGACGGTGCTGATCCCGGCCGGTGAATGGCTGACCGGGCCGATCCACTTGAGGAGCAACATCAACCTGCACGTGGCGGAGGGCGCCATCGTCCGCTTCAGCACGAATCGTGACGACTACCTGCCCGTCGTGCGCGTGCGATATGAAGGCGTCGAGGCGTACAACTATTCACCGTTGATTTACGCCAACGGCGCGACGAACGTGGCGCTCACCGGAGGCGGCGTCCTGGATGGCCAGGGGCGACACTGGTGGGAGTGGGCGCGCCAGTACGGCGCGCAGCCCCGCATGATCGCGACCAAGGAGCCCCTCTCGCGCCGTGCGTTCGGCAAGGGCGCCGGCATGGAGGGTATGCGCCCCAACTTCGCAGTCTTCTTCGATTGCGAAAACGTGCTCATCGAAGGGATCACGCTGAACGACACGCCGATGTGGAATGTCCACCTGGTCTACACGCGCAATGCGATCGTGCGCGGGATCACGGTGAACAGCCTGGAGGCACCGAACGGCGACGGCGTGGTCATCGATTCGTCACGCAACGTCCTGGTCGAGTACAACACCCTACGTACCGGCGATGACGCGGTGGTGCTCAAGTCCGGGCTGAACGAGGAGGGGCTCCAGATCAACATCCCCACCGAAAACGTCATCGTCCGGAACTACGAGGCGCTGGATGTCCGGACCGGAAGCGGCGGCGTCGTGTTCGGGAGCGAGACGTCGGGCGGGATCCGCAACGTCTACGTGCACAACGCGCTCTTCGCGGGGAGCGACCGCGGCATCCGCTTCAAGACCGAGCGCGGCCGGGGCAACGTGATCGAGAACATCTTCATTCACGACATCGTGATGCGCGACATCAACATCGAGGCGATCACGGTGAATACGTTCTACACGGGACCGCAGGCGCAGGGCCCGTCCCCCGCGATCAGGAACGTCCAGATCCGGAACGTGGAAGTCGACGGCGCGCGCACCGGAATCAGCCTGGTCGGGCTGCCGGAAAAGTGGCTGGAGAACTTCGTGATGGAGGACGTCACGATCCGCAATACCGTACAGGGCGCGCGGATCACGCGGGTCAAGAATCTCGTGCTCACGAACGTCGACATCCAGTCGACGGAGCGGGCGCTGGTCTTCGACGATGTTCTCGAGATCTCGCTGAGCAATGTCAGGCTCTCTGACGAGCAGGATGGGCCGCCGATGGCGCTGCAGGGGCGGTACACCGGGGCCGTCTATCTCAACGACTATCCGACGGACCAGGCGGTGTTCGAGGCGGGCGCCACTCCTGCCGTCGTCCTGACCGAACCTTTCGTCCAGGCGTGGTAATGGACGCGCCCGCCCCGCACTCCAGCCCCGTGGATCGACTTCTCACGGCAGTTTCCGGGGCCGCGGCGATCGTGGCGTTGGCACTGGTATCCAGCGCGTGCGGCGGCGGATCCACCGCGCAGGCACAGCCTCAGACTCAAGCCGAGACGATTCAGCTTCCCGGCGCGGCGGTCTTCTACGACTTCGAGCACCCGGTGCCTGGCGATCCGGCGCTCGAGCAGGACCAGGGTTCTTCCGGGACGCCGCTCATGCTGGTGAATGGCGGCGCGACAATGCGCGTTCAGGACGGCGCGCACCCCGGGAGCACGATGTCGCTCCAGACCCGGCAGGTGAATCCCGACGCCGCCGGGAACGACGACTGGAAAGCCGGCGTCTACCTCGAAGGCGGCGTCCCCTCTCTCGCCGCGTTCAGCGGCGTCGAAGCTGTCACCATCATGGGGTGGGTCAAGCCTATGGGTGAGCACCCCGCACCCAACACCGAAACACCGGACCCCAACGACCGCTACAACGCAGTCGGCCTCATGGGGCTCCTGTCCGGCAACTCGGACGGACACGCGGTGCGCGCGCTCCTCGAGCTGATCGACGTCAACGGCACACTCCGGCTCGTCGCACTCGGCCGCCGGCTCGATCCCGGTCAGTCGCGGACGTATGCGGCCAACACGCCGTGGGAGGAGCTGCTCCCTCGCGACATCTGGACGTTTCTTGCCGCGACCTTCGACTTCACGACCGGCGAGATGGCGCTCTATCGCAACGGCCAGCCCATCGACGGCTTCTACACGGCCGGCGGCGATCCATGGGGGCTGCAGTCCGGCGAGGGGCAGAGGGGGACCTCGGCTACGAATCCCGCGGGGATCAAGATCGGCGGGAGCTTCCCGCAGAACGATCGCGAACGGAACCCGTTCAACGGCCGGTTCGACGACCTCGCCTTCTTCGACCGCGCGCTCACGGCCGACGAAATCCGACAGTATTACGACGCTGTCACCGCGGGGCAGTAACCGCCGTTTTCAAGCCCAGTTTTCAGAGTTCATTTTTCAGTGTTCGGTTTTTTCAATGGTGGGCATACGGGCCGATGCGAGGGTCAGTCCAGCCGGCCGCATGCATCTTCCGGAGTTCCAGAACGAGGTTCGCGGCCACTTGGTCGGCGAAGAACGAAAGCTTGCCTCTGCAGCGCGTGGACAACGGCACTGACGAGGCGAGCCGGATCCTGGAGGATCTGCAGTGGCGCGCGGCCGGTGTCGTGAGGATCCCGCGCCAGCGACCGCGCATCGCATGACTCGGCGGCCGGGCAATTTGCCTGGGCGAGCGGGATCGATCCGAGGTCGAGTGGCTGCGGCGATACGACCTCCTCGAGGACCCGAATTGGTAGGCGCGCCACCGCCGGGCCGTTTCCTGGGGAACACCACCGTCCAGCCGATCTCGCTAGACGTACCGAAACAAGCGCGCTTCCGACTGCGCAGTTCCCTGACGGAGGGGCAATGCCGTTGCGACGATCTCCCCTGTTCCTGCTCTCCGCCTTCCTGATCGGCGGTGTCGCCGCCTGCGACCTGCCCAACGCCATCCTCGATCTGGCGGAAGAGGGCACGCCCCGCTTCCAGGCCCGCTTTGCCGTGCCGGTTGAGGCGATGGCGGTGGGGGTGGAGAGCTTCCTCCCGGACTTCATCACAGTGGTCGACGGTCTCTTTTTGGCAGCCGTAGAAGAGAGCTCGGCCAGCCGCACGCTTGGGGCGGCGTGCCCTGCCTGCGTGCCGCTCCACGGCCAGCTGGCCAACAAGCCTGGTTTCGCGGACACCATGGTGGTCACCGCGTTCATGCCCGAGGACGTCATCTCCGCTACCCTCGCCGGCGGCGTCGCCCGGCTCGAGATTACGCACGATTTCGGCTTCGACCCGCTCCGCCCCGGGCCGGGCGCGTCCGGCGTCCTTACCATCGCGATCATGAATCAGGGCAGCGTGATCGGCTCGATCGCGATCGACGAACCCTTCCCCAGCGGCGCCACCATCGTGCGCGATGTCCCGATCACGCCTGGCGTCGTCACCGGCGAATTCGTTGCCGTGGCCGTGCTCGTGTCGCCGCCGGGCAGCCCGACGTTCATCGACCGGAACCGCAGCATGTCCGTCGTGCTCCGGCCACGGGACATCCTGATCGAGGAAGCCGTGCTGCGTGTGGAGGACAGGTCTGTCGACGTGGAAGAGATCGATCTCGACCTCTCGGATATCCACGAATCCCTTCGCGAGCGGATCCGCGGCGGTGCCGTCCGGCTCGCGATTGAAAACCCGTTCGCGGTCGCCGGCGACCTCCAGCTACGTGTCACCGGGAATGGTAACCAGGTGGTGCGCGGGATCAGCGTCGCAGCGCATCAGACCGGGGACGTCTGGCAATCGGTGGTCCTGTCACGGTCGGATTTTGAACAGGTGCTGGACGAGCGCCTCTTGCTGTCGGTCCATGGGAGCGTGGACGCCCCGCCCGAAGGCGTCACGGTGCGCCCGAACCAGGAGATTCAGATCGATGCGAGGGTCGAGTTCGAGCTAATCCTCGGCCTCGGAGGGGGTGACCTGTGAACGCCCGAACGATCCAACTCGCCGTGGTTCTGGCGATTGCCGCGGGCGCGGCCCTCCCACGGCATGCCGTTGCCCAGATACCCAACCCGAGCACCGCCGCGCTCGCAATGGCCGAGAATTTCACCGCAGCCGCGCGAGGATACAGCGCGGTCGCATGGAACCCCGCCGGGCTGGGGATGGCGGACAATCCCGGGTTTTCCTTCACCTTCGGCACGATCGCCGCGATCGCGGGGCTCGGCCCGTTGACGGTCATGGAGCTGGCGGACTATGCGGGGCAGGAGGTGCCTTTCGAGACCAGGCGGGAATGGCTGGACCGGATCAAACGCGCCAGTGGCGAAACCGGCAGAGCCGGTAGCCACGTCACCGGCCTGGCTCTGCAGGCCGGGCCCGTCGCCTTCCAGGTCGGGACTACCCTCGCCATCAGCGCCAACCTCGCGCCAGGCATCGCCGAGTTGATCATGTTCGGCAACGCTGACCAGGACGGCACCCCGCGCGAGATCGACCTGTCCAGGTCGCGTCTCGACGTGACGGCGTACACGACCGGCGCCGCTAGCATCGGGCTACCCATTGCAGAAACCGCCGCGGGTCGGCTCGCCCTGGGCGTGACCGGCAAATACACGATGGGGCACGTCCTCGTCCGTGGCATCGAGTCCACCGGGATGGCTTCGGCGGACCCCCTCGAGCTGCGCCTGGAGTTCCCTATCATCCACACCCACTTCGGCAACGACGAGGACGAAGAGTTCGAAATCCGCGGCGGGACCGGGTTCGGCCTGGATGTCGGAATCGGCTACGAAACCCCGGAACTGACGCTCGCCGCGACCATCCGCAATCTCTTCAACAACTTCGAGTGGGATCCGCAGACGCTCCGCTTCCGGGATGGCAGCCTTCTCTTCGATAGCGAACGGCAGGACTCGGATCTCGAGGAACGGTATTTCTCTGAGGCGCCACCGGCACTCGCCAGAGTGGTGAACGATCTCCGGTTCGCGCCGGTGCTCGCGGCTGGCGCGCGCTACCTGGTCCAGGACGGGTTGCTGGTTACCGGAGACGTCCGATTCGCCACCTCCGACAGTGAGATGGACCCCGTCCCCAGGCTTCACATCGGCGGCGGTGCCGAATACCGGCCCATTAGCTTCATCCCGCTTCGGGCGGGCGTGGCGTTGATCTCTCTGG
>Ga0180220_1001512_pt1 | contig 17002 bp, 14 predicted proteins | sample eDN5th37CBELigBY_FD_151335 | JGI IMG/M metagenome (GOLD analysis project Ga0180220, IMG submission 151335) | Enriched backyard soil microbial communities from Emeryville, California, USA - eDNA 5th pass 37_C BE-Lig BY (version 2) (version 2) | ecosystem: Environmental > Terrestrial > Soil >...
TGCCGTTACGATGCCAACGAGTGGGAGCAACTTCTCAAACTGGTCGAGCGCTCGCATCAATCGCTGGGTGTGCGCTGGGTGATCAGCAACTCGCGACGTACGCCTACTGCCGTGAGCGATCTCGTCGCCAGACATGCCGCACAGTCCAGCGCGATCACGTCCTTCGTCGATGTCCGAACAGCTGGACATGGCACACTCGGCCGGGTGCTGGGACGCGTGCAGGCGGTGGTCTGCACGGATGACTCGAGCACCATGATATCCGAGTGCGTTTCAGTTGGAATTCCCGTGCTGGGTGCGCGACCAGGTCTCGCAGTATTCACCCCAGACGAGCGGGGTTACCGGCAGTACCTGATCGATAATGGGTGGTATCGGTCGACGCCAATTGGAGAGCTGACGCCCCATACGTTGCTTCGCGAGCTGGCCCGTATTCAGCCGCTCTCGGAAGACCCGCTCGACAAGCTGGCAGATATTCTGCGCGAGCGATTGCCCGAGCTCTTTGGCGAGTTCGGGAGCGAAGCCGGCAAAGCTGTGGTCAAGCCGGAGGCGTCACTTCCGCACGCTCGACCCGCCGCACTTCAACTCTTTCCCCCGGCCGCACGGCTCGAAACACGCTGACGTCCCCCAGTGCTTCCGCCCAAACATTGGATGGCGACCACAGCCGCAGTTCGCCGGACCGGGAGAGTGGCGTCGGGGCGAAGGCGATGCCGATGACGTCGCGGTCCGGTGAGAACACGATCTCGCCGGGGCGGATGATCGTACGGGCCGAGCGCTCGCGGCCGGACTCGACAGGGGTCTCAAAGAACACTTCCCCCTGCCCCCACAACTGCGCCACCGAATAGATCGGCAAGGCGCGCCAGATCCGGTCCGCGGTCGGCGTGTCGAGCAGCCGTGCTCGGATCGATGCCTGCCCCGCACGGATCAGCACGTGGCGCTCCGTGGCGGTAGCCTGCGACGCGCGCTCACGTTCGTCGCGAGCGACAGGCGGCCTGGAACGATGGCGGAGGATGTTGGTCGGCATGGGCCGAGAGAGCCAGAACGCCGCCGCCTTCGCAAGTGTCGAACGGTGCCAAGGTGACACCGCCGCCGAGCCCGGCGTCCAGTATGGCGTACGTCCCGGCCGCAGGCATGCTACCGCCCGGCGCGAGATGCTCTTCGCATCTCACTATTCGCTATTCGCCATTCGCTATTCGCCCAAATCAAGTGTGAATCACCCGGCCGAAGGCATCGAGCACGCTTTCGTGCATCGTCTCGGAAAGCGTCGGGTGCGGGAAGACCGCGTGGATCAGGTCCTCTTCGGTCGTCTCGAGTTGCATGGCGATGACGAAACCCTGGATCAGCTCTGTCACCTCGGCGCCGACCATATGTGCCCCGAGCAGCTGCCCTGTCTTGGCGTCAAATATGGTCTTGGTCATGCCCTCCGGCTCGCCGAGGCCGATCGCCTTGCCGTTGGCCCGGAATGGGAAACGGCCGACCTTGATTTCGTAGCCCGCCTCCTTGGCCTTGGCCTCCGTCAGCCCCACGGACGCGACCTGCGGGTGGCAATAGGTGCAGCCCGGAATTTTTGTCTTGTCCATCGGATGGGTCGGCAGGCCCTTGATGGTTTCGACGCAGATGACGCCCTCGTGCTCCGCTTTGTGCGCGAGCATGGGCGGACCGGCCACATCGCCGATGGCATAGATGCCGGGCACATTCGTGCGCCCCACGCCATCCGTGACAATCGTTCCGCGATCTGTCTTCACCCCAAGCTTCTCGAGCCCGAGATTTTCGACGTTTCCGACGACACCCACGGCAGAGATCAGGCGCTCCGCGGTGATCGTTTCCGTCTTGCCGTTGCCAAGGTCGATCGTGGCCGTCACGGAATCGTTGCCTTTGGCGATGCTCTTGACGGTTGCGCCCGTCAGAATGCGCATGCCCTGCTTCTCGAACTGCTTGCGGGCGAAGGCCGCGATCTCGGCGTCCTCCACCGGCAGAATCTGCGGCAGCAGCTCGACTACCGTCACCTCGACTCCGAAGGTACGATAGAAAGAGGCGAACTCGATTCCGATGGCACCCGATCCCATCACGAGGAGCGACTTCGGCATGGCGGGCGGCACCATGGCCTCGAAGTAGGTCCAGATCAGCTTGCCATCGGGCTCAATACCGGGCAGCACACGGGGGCGAGCACCTGTCGCAATGATGATGTGCTTCGCGTTGTAAGTGCCCGGACCGAGGACGCCCTTCGGCGCCGGAATCGCCGGCTGCATGGGCTTCTTCTTCGGCTCGGAAACGACGATCTCGCCCGGCTTCGTGATCGTCGCCTCGCCCCAGATGACGTCGATCTTGTTCTTCCGCATGAGGAAGCCGACGCCGCTGTTGAGCTGGCCGGAGACGTTGCGCGAACGCTTGACGATGGCCGCGGTGTCGAAGCCGAGCTTTCCTTCGATGTCGAGGCCGTACGACTTGGCATGCCCGGCGTTGCGGTAAACCTCAGCCGATCTGAGGAGCGCCTTCGTCGGAATGCACCCCCAGTTCAGACAGATGCCGCCGAGGTGCTCGCGCTCGATGACGGCCGTCTTGAACCCGAGCTGCGCGGCGCGAATGGCCGCCACATAGCCGCCCGGCCCGGAGCCGATGACGACCACATCATAGCTGTTGTCCGGCATGACAAGTCCGATCTCGTTCTTCAAAAGCAAAGCCCCGGTACGCGCCCGGAGCTTGCCATTTGGTGAAGGGGCGGGCTGAAATGCAATGGGCGACGCGCTCAGACGTGGCAGCGGGCGCCGAGATAGACGTTGAGCAGATAGTTGTAGCGATCCACGTCAGTCTGCTGCTGCGCTGGCAGTTTCTTGCCGGCGCTTGCGGCTTCGACCTTCCCGCGAATGCCTTTGGCATCGAGCCTGTTCAACTCCGCACGAACCGACTGGCAGCTGTATCCGGGCGGCAAGGGCCGCGCTCCGGGGTCGCCGTATGGGCCGGCATTGCTGCTGGCGCATCCAGCCAGCCCCGCCACGGTTACCAAGAGAGCCGTACGCTTGAACACGTTGGTCGTTCCCCTTCCAGCCAAAGTTGCCTCCCGCCCAGTAAATTCACCCGAGTCGTGTTCATCACAGACAAAAGCGTTGCGCAAGACCCGCAGTCTATTCTGGAAGCAACAATCCAATGGCGTGACAAAAGGGAGCCGTGTGTCGGTGGCGCAACCGCATCACTCCGCCGGACGATTGACAGCCGCCTCCCCCCTGTCCCGTCGCCGGGCAAACTCGGTCTTTCCGCCGGAGGCCAGGATTCTAGCCTGTTCGATCCAGTTCTCCCGCTCGATGCGTCCCGAAATCTCGAGCGCGCGGCTCATGCGATCCACATCCTCAGCCGTCCAATTGGCGATCTGCTCGTATGTCCAGCAACCCAAGCTGTTCAGGCGTTTTTCCAGCGGAACGCCGATGCCGCGGATGCGCTTCAGATCGTCAGGCCGCTTGGGTGTCAACATCTTGGTGCCGGTGGCGCCGGCCGGCTCCGGCTTGGCCGGGAGGAATGCCTCGGAGCGCACTGATCTGAGGGACGACAGATCAATCTTCTGCGGCGGTGGGCTGCTTTCGTCAGCGGACTGCTCGACTTGTGCAGTTCCGCCCGAGGCCTGCGCCTCGCGAATGGCGTCCAGCAGATGCGCCGGCCGCAAGCGCGGTGGCGGAGCAGATGCCTGATGCCGACTGAAGTCCCGAGCGTATGCAGTCTCACCCCCACCGGCCAGGAGAGCTGCCTGCTCGATCCAGTTCTCGCTCGAGATACGGCCCTTCTTGCCCAGAAGAAGATCGAAACGCGCAACGTCCGATGCTGACCAACGGGCGATCTGGTCATAGCGGAAGATGCCCTGCCCATTGAGAACGCGCTCGATGTCCTCCGTAATCCGCCTGATGCGCTGCAGATTATCTCGTCCCAAGCCGGACGGCTTTTTCGGCGGAGTCACGCTTGTTGCAGATGAAGCTGCGGATGCAGTCACTACTTGAGGAGTCGGTGCGCTGGGCGGTTTGCGTTCGCCTTGGTCTGGGCTTGGGCGCGCCAACGGGCCCGCTCCGGAACGATTGCGGGAAAAGGCCGTCTCCGTGCCCGTCGCCAGAATCTGAGCCTGCTCGATCCAATTCTCCTGCTCAATCCGACCGCGGAACCCGAGTGCCTCGCTGATGCGCCGCACGTCCTCCCGCCGCCAGGCTGCGATCTCCGCAAAGCGGGACACACCGAGCGCGTTCAGCTTCTGCCGCATTTCGGCGTCGATGCCCCTGATGCGGGTGAGGTCGTCGCTCCCGCCGGTTTGCGCAGCCGGCTGGACCGGCAGGGTAGAGGCGGGCCGGTCGAAGCTGCCAGCGGCGACTGGCATGCTGTCTACGGGACGAGCCGCTGCCTGGGCCGCACGATAGCGCGCCGTGGCGGCCGCAAGCGCAGCGGCGGCTGCGGCCGACGTTCCAATGGAGCGGGACCTGTCGCCCGCCGGAGCTATTTCCGGCTGATAGGGTGTGGCGCTTTCTCGCGGCGGAACAGCTGGAGAGGTGTCTGGTTCGCCTGGCGATGATCCCTCAGCGCGCGCTGCGGACGCTTCCCGGCTTGGCTCGACAGTCGGCGGCGGCGCGGGGGGCTGCTCCTGAGCGTAAGCCTCCTCTTCTTCCGGCGCTGGCGTGGTGGCCTCTCCTACCGCATAGGCAGGCTGCGCCGCAGAGGGCACAGATGCTGCGTCCGCTGGCGCCCGATACGCTGCTGCGTGCGCAAGCGACGCCGGTTCCGGATCAGGGAGACGCTGCGGAGGAGTCGGCCTGGCAGCGCCCGCGACGGCGTAAGCCTCCGCTCCGGCGGCTGGCGCTTTCGCGAAAAACGTTCGCCGAAGCAGGCAGCCTGTGAAGGCCCCCAGAAAATAGGCCCCGAGCAATATCGCGGCTGTCTGCCAGAGCAGAGTCATCATCGGTCGTCCCCCTTGGGCGCACCTTACCTGTTACGCCGGGCGTCGGGCTACCGATCTGTGACCCGCTGGCAGGAAACCCAGCCGACGCAGAGCCCGATGGCAAACGCCAGGACCACATACCAGAACAATTTCACGATCAAGAAGTCCATCACCACGCCCCCTAGTTCCCGTGGCTGCTCACTGATCACTGAAGATGATCTCGACACGCCGGTTCAAGGCGCGGCTTTCGGGTGTGTCATTCGGAGCGACAGGACGCGTCGCGCCGTAGCCCACGGATCTGATCTTGTCTGCTGAAACGCCCTTGCTGATGAGGAACTGAACGGCAACTTCGGCGCGCCGCTCCGAAAGAGCCTGGTTGCCCTCGGGCGAGCCCTCCGCATCGGCGTGCCCCTCGATCCTGATCTGCAAATGCGGGCAAGCTTCCGCCACCTCCACCAGGTTCGATAGCGTCCTCACGCTCGCGGTTTTGAGCTCGGTGCTCGCGCGCTCGAAATTGATCGTGCCGTGCAGGGTGGCGCTCGCAATCGCGTCCTGACAGCGCTGCTCCTCCTCCTGCTGTGCAGAGGGAAGCGCGGCCTGCTGCTGGACGGCCTGGGACTCCTCAAGCTTCGGCGCATTCAACGCGAACTTCCCGCCATCGTCTTGCGCGGGTGTGGGCGGTTCGGTCGAGGCAGATGAACTCTGATCTGTGGGTCGATGCTGTGCGGAACCCTGCGCGGCCTCGGCTTCAGTGGCACTGGCGCCAGCCGGTGCCGCAAGCGAGGCCGACGCTGCTTGCCCACCATCAGGGGACAGCACCGCGACCGAGGCGGATTGCGATCCCGACGCCACTCGGTCCCCCGCGGCTTCCCCGCCTGAGGTTCCCGCCGGCTCTTGGCTGATATCCTCTTCGCGCTGGCGAGTCTCCTCAGCCTTCAGCTTTTCCTCTTCTGCTTTGCGCCGCTCCTCGGCTTCCGCCTTTCGTTTGGCCTCCTGCTCGGCCCAGATCATCGCATCGGAGCGGATCTCGATCGTATCGCTTCCCTTGTAGCCCTTCGGCAGATCACGAACCTGTTGCCGGACGAGCGTCGCCACCGCCGTATCGGGAGCCTGCCCCGTGACCGTCAGATCCTGACCGTCGAGCCGGATTTCGCCGGTACGCAGGCGCGCCAGAAGCTTGAGGCCGGTCTCCGAGACCTTCACCCACTTGTCCGGGTGTCCAGCCTTCACCTCCATGCGATCGACGATCTGCGTATTTGGAAACAGCTTCGCGGCGGCTGCCGCGAGAGTCGCTTTGGCGGCCTCGGTTGGCACTTCGCCCTCGAGAATGAGCTGGCCATCTGCCGCGGCGGCCCGCCACTTGAGATCCGGTTCCGGAGGCGTGTCGACCACGATTTTCGCATCCAGCTCACACGCGCGATTGACGGCGGCCCGCAGCTCCTGGCGGATCGCTTCGGCCACGCCTTCCTCCTGCGTGACTGCTGCGAGCCGCAGCGTGCCGTCCTCCATGGCAACGCGCCCGTTGCCGAGCTTGCCCAGGGCCGTCAGACCGGCAGCCATACAGGTTTGCCATCCATCCGGTGCGCCGGACCCGAGCTGCAGCTCATCGGCCACTCTCCGCTCAGGAAATCGCGAAACCGCCACCTCTCTGAGCGCGGCGCGAAGCTCCTCGCTCGGCGCATATCCGGTGAGCTTCACAATGTCGCCGTCGATCTCTGCACCGACCTTGTAGGGAGTGACGGGTTTGATCGTCGGCTCACGGAACTTGATCTGCTCGTCGATCCGGAAGCCTTTCGGAAACGACGACTTCAGGCTTTCGCGCAATCCGGCGACGGTTACCTCCTTTGCCGCCACACCGGACAGAAGGATGTTCTTTCCCTTGATCTCGATGTCGCCCTCTTCCAGCTCGGCCAGCTTTGTGAGCGCGCCAATCGCGGCTGCGACAACGTTGTCCGGCTCGCCGGAGGCGATGCGCATCCGGTCGACGATCACCTGCTGCGGGAATGCTTTCTGAGCGGCAGCGAAAACCTCTTCCCGCGCCTGCTCGCTGGGGAGGAATCCACCGAGCTGCAGCTCGTTTGCCTTGAGGCGGGCCGCCCAGACATAAGGATCGACCTTGGGTGCGACGACACCGTCACGCTTGATGGCCAATCCCTGGGGCAGACTTCCCGCCAGCGACGACTTGATCGCGCGGAATGCCGCGAAATCCTGCGCCTCTCCCTCGATCTCCAATCCTTGATTGTCGATAGAGATTTCCGCAGACGGCTTGAGACGTGAGAGCTGCTTCAGGCCGAAGCTCACCGCCCCCAGCCACATCTCCGTATCGGGCGCACCGCGGGCGAGACGTGTGTTGTCGTCGATCTGCAGCTGCGGAAACGTTGCCTTCACCGCGCCGATGATCGCCTTCCGAGTCTGTTCGTTCGGCACATAGCCGAGCAGCTTGACCTTGTCCTCGCGCAGATGTGCGCGCCAGACGTAGTTTCTCTGTTCTTCTATGAGTCCAGCACGATTGCTGACTTTGCGGACGCCCCAAATGGAGCTCGTGATGTGATAGGCCTTGGAGAGCTCTTCCTCGTCCGGTGCCTGCCCGCCGATCCAGCTGTCGCGTCCCGAGAATTCAACCTCTGCCCAGGCCAGACCGGCCTTGTCGAGGGCGTTTCGCGCCTCCTGCTGCAGGTGCTGCTCGATCTGCGTGAGAATGCCCTGCAGGTTCATGATTCCGAGCAGGCCGATGACCAGAACGCCCCCCACCAGCCAACGCAAGGGATTGCATCTCATGCCGCTCTTTACTCCCTCATCCCCGCGATGGGTGCACGAGCCTCGCCGACCGCTCAATAGCCTGACGCGGACGAGACCTTCGCGCCGGTCACGATCACTTCCATCGTGCTGAAATCAGTCCATCGTTGCCGGCGGAAACTATAGTCAAGTGCACTGCCCAATGGAAGCAGCGCAAAGGATTAGTTCCGGTACTGAAATTGTTCGAGTGAGCAAAATTGGATGTGTCGTAGTTGATCTCACGATCTCGACGCATACTGAAACACACTTCACACCCCCGTGTCTTCTGTCCTAGCGGAACGCTCGCCTCGCGGCGCTCTTTTCGGGTGAACTGCTATCGTATTGACAACGATAGCCTCCCTCCTATCGTGCGCGCAGGCCGTGCTGCGGCGGCACGGGCATCACCCCTGACGCACCCTTCTCGTGGAGCAAGTCCATGCAAGACGTCCCGACCAAGCTCAAGAAGTACCAGACCTACATTGATGGCAAGTGGTGCGATGCCGCTTCGGGCAAGACGTTCGAGACCTTCGACCCCTATACCGGCGAGCCCTGGGCCCTCATTCCCGAGTGTGATGCCACCGACGTCGATCGCGCCTGCAATGCCGCTTATCGTGCCTTCGAGAGCGGGCCCTGGCCGTCGATGACCCAGACTGCGCGCGGCCGCCTGCTGCGCAAGATCGCCGGTCTCATCGAAAAGCACGGCGAGCATCTTGCCCGCGTCGAGGTGCAGGACAATGGCAAGCTCATCTCGGAGATGTCGGCGCAGCTCAAGTACCTGCCCGAGTGGTACTATTATTATGGCGGGCTGGCCGACAAGATCACCGGGACGGTCGTGCCAGTGGATAAGCCCGAACACTTCACCTACACGCTGCGCGAGCCCGTTGGTGTCTGTGGGCTGATCATTCCCTGGAACTCGCCGCTGTTCCTGGTCGGCTTCAAGCTGGCTCCGGCCCTCGCTGCGGGCTGCACCGTGGTGATCAAGCCGTCAGAATACACATCGGCCTCGCTCCTCGAGTTCATGAAGCTCGTCATCGAGGAAGCCGACGTGCCGCCGGGCGTCATCAACGTCGTCACTGGGTATGGCGCGACAACGGGCGAGGCTCTGGTCACACATCCCAAGGTCGCGAAGGTTGCCTTTACGGGTGGCAGCGCAACCGGCTCGCGTGTCGCTTCGCTCGCAGCCGCCAGCTTCAAGAAGGTCTCGCTGGAGCTCGGCGGCAAGTCGCCGAACATCGTGTTCGACGATTGCATCATGGAAGATGCCGTGAATGGCGCTATTTCGGGCATCTTCGCCGCGACCGGGCAGACCTGCGTCGCCGGCTCCCGGCTTCTCGTGCAGGAGAGCATCCACGACGAATTCCTGGAGAAGCTCATCGCGACGGCCAAGACGGCGAAGCTCGGCAACCCGATGAGCTATGAGACCCAGGTGGGGCCGGTGACGACGCCGCCGCAGTACCAGAAAGTGCTCTCCTACATCGAGATCGCGAAGAGCGAGGGCGCCAAGTGTGTGCTGGGAGGCGGTCCGGCTGGGCCGGAAATGGGCGGGGGCAAATACTTCGTCCAACCGACGATCTTCACCGGTGTCGACAACAAGATGCGCATCGCGCAGGAGGAGGTGTTCGGTCCCGTCCTTTCCGTCATCAAGTTCAAGGACGAGGAAGACGCGATCCGCATTGCCAATGACGTGATCTACGGTCTCGCTGCGGGCGTATGGACGCAATCGGTGAAGCGCGCGACCATCATGCCACGCCGCATTCGCGCGGGCACCGTCTGGGTCAACACGTATCGGGCGATGAGCTTCACGATGCCCTTCGGCGGCTTCAAGAACTCAGGGCTCGGGCGTGAGAACGGTCAGACGGCGATCGACGAGTACCTGGAGACGAAGAGCGTCTGGGTCTCGACCGCTTCCAACAGCGGCAACCCGTTCATCATGAAGACAGCTGCGCCGTCGTAAGGAGACGTCTGAACCGCTGGCGTGGTCATTCTTGGAGCCACGCCAGCGGCAGTTTTCTCTCTCACATCGTCAGTGCGGACGGCCCTTGGGACGCAGCGGGCACAGCGCGACCGCTTCGCAGATCGAAGTCGGCGACAGGATTTTGTTGCAGCTCTTCAGATGTGCGCCCAGGCACTCGGCACCCTCGACGACATCGTCAATCGCCGAGTTTTCCAACAGAGCGAATGCGCAGGCCCGCAGCGCGGGGCAGGCCCCATGCTGGCTCGCCGCCACCATTGCGATGGCCATGCATTCGTCACGGCAGAACCCGGCGCACTGGCCGGGATAGACTTCGATCGATCTGCACGACGCGCTTTTGATGGCGCGCACCCAGCAGGCGAGATCCGTTACGATTGGCCGGGCCCGTTGGGGTCCCAGCGCGCTCGAGTATATGGTCCAGGCTTCCTCCCAGCAGGTAATGTCGCCTGTCTGGTAACCTGCCAGCCACGCCCGGAATCCCAGGCCGACAAGGCGTTCCGGCTCGCGAAAGCCGGAGAGCGAGGCCGCTGCCACATGACCATGGTCCTGCGGCCTCTCCGTCGGTTTCTTCCTCAGCATGAGTTCTTTCCCGCGTCCAGCTTGCGCGCAATCCCGGCGAGAGCAGCCACTCGGGCTGCCCCACCGTCTCGCGTGAGCTCAGGACGACGGTCCCGCGTCGAAGTCGACCTTGTCTACGAGCTCGGCAGCTTTCTTGCGAAGCTTCGCGACCTCTTCGAGCGGCAGCTTGTCGGGATTGAGCTTGCCCCAGGACTGGACGACCTCGGACGGAGCCACCTCGGAGCTGATCGGATACTCGTTATTGGCTTTTGCGTAGATGCCCTGTGCTTCCGGCGATGCAAGGAATTCCATCAGCTTGATCGCGTTTTCTTTGTTGGGCGCATATTTGGCCAGCGCCATGCCGGAGACGTTGACGTGGCTTCCGCGATCCCCAGCGTTCGGGAACATGACCTTGATCGAATCCGCCCACGCCTTCTGCTCGGGGTTCTTCAGCATCAGCGCCACGTAGTAGGTGTTGCCGATGGCGATATCGCATTTGCCGGAGTAGACGTCCCGGGCCTGCTCCCGGTCGCCGCCCGCAGGACGATGGGCGAGGTTCTCCTTGACTCCCTTAAGCCACTTCTCGGCCTCGGCCTCTCCCTTATGCGCGATCATCGAGGCAATGAGAGAGATATTGTATGCGTGGCGTCCTGAGCGGGAGCAGATCCGCCCCTTCCACTTGGGATCGGCCAGCTCCTCATACGTGATGCTGTCCTGCGTCACGCGCTCCTTGGAAGCGTAAATGACACGCGAGCGCAGCGTCAGTCCATACCAATGGCCCTCTCCATCGCGATAAGACGCGGGAATGGCCTTTTCCAGCGCCTCGGCCTTCACGGGCTGCGTGAGGCCCATATCCTTGGCTTCACTGAGGCGCCCGATATCGACCGTGAACAGCAGATCTGCGGGGCTATTGCGCCCCTCCGCGGCGAGGCGTTCATTGAGACCATCTCTGGCATAGACCACGTTGGTCTTGATCCCGGATTTTTCGGTGAACGCCTTCATCAGCGGCTCGATGAGCCCCGGCTCCCGATAGGAGTAGATGTTGACCTCGCCGTCAGCTTTGGCGGCGATCGAGGTAGAGGTGAAGGCTGCGATGGAAAGAGTAAGAGTCGCGAACGCGTTCAAAGCGCAGCGGCGCTTCGTCAAAGCGGTCATGATTGCCTCCAATGTGCGGGGTTCAAGGCCCCGTATCGGACCAGGCACCGGCGCATTCCGGCACCGCTGGCAAATCACCTAAGCTCCTTGCAATTGTCAAGAGATACTCAGCTGCATGCGAAAATACTTTCGATGAATAACAGCGCTGCCATCCGTTTTATTAGAATAGTTCTGATTTTTATTGTTTTAGAATTATTCTTATTTGAGAGCTGCCTTCTTCGTGCGACATTTCTGCAGCCGCTCTTTCTTCCGCACTTCGGGAATATCAGCAGGCAGATGGTCTTGAAATCTCGCGATCGGTTCCCCGATGAGCCGCGGCCGTGGTTATGCTATCAATGTCCTCAGAACTTGATGAGGAGCTTGCTAGATGCCCAACGAGACCTCGCACGCGCCTTTCTTCTCTGATGGCTGGCGGCCGGCGACGCGCTATCCCGATCCGGCCATCATTGCGCTCGATCCGCGCTTCGAGGCCTACTGGCTGAAGCTGTCCGCGGTTGAACGGATCGCCACTGGATGCCGCTGGGCAGAAGGCCCCGTCTGGTTCGGCGATGGCCGATTCCTTCTGTGGAGCGACATTCCCAACAACCGGATCCTCAAGTGGGAGGAGGAGACGGGTGCCGTCAGCGTCTTCCGAAAGCCCTCCAATTTCGCCAACGGCAACACGAGAGACCGGCAAGGGCGGCTTGTCACATGCGAGCATGGCGGGCGCAGGATAACTCGGACCGAGTACGACGGCTCCATCACCGTTCTGATGGACTCCTTCGATGGTAAGCGGCTGAACTCGCCCAACGATGTCATCGTCAAGTCCGACGGCTCGATCTGGTTCACCGATCCCGTCTTCGGCATTCTCGGCAACTACGAGGGCTACAAAGCGACACCAGAGCTCGAGGCCAACGTCTATCGCCTGGACCCCGATACCGGGGAGGCAACCATTGTTGCAGAGGGCGTGCTCGGTCCCAACGGGCTCTGCTTCTCGCCGGATGAGTCCATTCTCTACATCGTCGAAAGCCGCGGGATTCCGAACCGGAAAATCCTCGCCTATGACGTCATCGACGGCGGCCGCAGGATCGCCAACAAGCGCGTGCTGATCGATGCCGGCCCCGGCGGCACCCCCGATGGCATGCGCTGCGACATTGACGGGAACCTGTGGTGCGGCTGGGGTATGGGCTCCCCTGAACTCGACGGGGTGATGGTCTTCGCTCCCGACGGAACGCCGATCGGCCGGATCGCTCTACCCGAACGATGCGCGAACCTGTGCTTTGGCGGTTTGAAACGAAACCGGCTTTTCATGGCAGCGAGCCAGTCCGTCTACGCACTTTATGTCAACACGCAGGGCGCGCCCGGGGGCTAGGTTCCTGGCTCAGCCGCGCTGCGCCGAGACAACCCCGAGCACTGCAGCGGGCGCGAGCGCTGTAGAGATTCCGGGCACGACCATCAGCGTCAGCCATATCGCTGTCGCTGAGGCCGGCGGCAAATGCCTCGTGAGCCCGAACATCGCCGCAATCCCAAAAATGCGGATGACCGCACAGCCGACGTGAGCGCAAGCCCCCCATGCGAGAGTCGCGACGGATGGCGGTTGCAGTATCGATACCGCTATCAGAAAACCGGCCGCCGCTACGAATTGAACACTCGCGGCGAGCTGCATCATGGCCGTCATGCTCGCCGAATGCCCAACGCCACCCAAAACATCAGTGATCGCGCCGAATAGGATTATTCCCGCCAGTAAAACAACGGATGGATAAACCGGGCGCATTCTGATGTAACGATGAGCCGCGAGCAGGACTGCAGTGCTGCCCACGATCACGGCACCGACCGAACCCGATGGCGCTGAAGGCTCGATTATGCAATTCACCATTGGCCAGAAGCTGCCCGAGCAGCGAAATTCGGGAACAAGCAGCTCTGCAAGCTCGCTTGTGGCAATTACCTCCAGAGCGAGTATCCCCGCGGCGAATAACGACCACCAAAAAAACTGCCACCCTTTTCGCCGGTTTGTTTTCGACTTCCTGCATAGTGGCAGGGCATCCAGAGGCAGCACGTGGCTCGATCTCGCGCCGCTGCACCAGCCGAGAAAGGTTGCAATCCCGCCGAAATAACCGGCGCCCGCAAAAAGAATGATGACGAGCTCGACGAGGGACATGACCGCCGGAATGCTTCAAGCGGTTCTGTATCGCCGCGTCTTGTCCCAGCGGGGGCGGACGCCTGCGATGAGATTGCGCGCCAGCAAGACCACGCCCGCGCTCGCCGCAACAAGTGACAGGCATGAAGAGAGAAAGAGCAATGGCAATGCTCGAAGCACGTGAGGCTGCCGATCACGCGCGGCGGCAACCATCACCTGAGTGTAGGGCGCGAGCAGCGCGGCAGCCAGGATAGGCGCGAGCCAAGGCCATGCCCACGAAATGAGATGGTGCTCCGCAAAGGCGATGAGCGGAATCACTGCAAACGTGCTCACCAGTGCGCACACCGGGAACAGATAAATGAGCAGCAGCAGCGCACCATCGATCTTCTGGGCGAAACTCAATTGGGGCGAACGCAGAACTCCACTCCAATAACCCAGCAGACAATCATTATGCCCGTAAGCCCAGCGGCGGACTTGCCGGAAACGGTTAGGCCAATCTTCCGGCACCTCTTCGTAGCAAGCGGCGTGATTGAGGTACCTGACCCGCCATCCCGCGAGCACCAGCCGGAAAGTGAGATCCGTGTCCTCGGCCAGGTGCCCGACGCGCCATCCACCAACGCTTTCGAGCGCTGCCCGCCGAATTCCGCCGACCGTGCCGCCGAACTGCGGATTGAGGCCCCACATCTCCCGACCATTCTGGTCGACCGCATATCCGGCCCGACGCTCGAGATCGAGCAGCTTCGTCAACAGACCGGCGTCCGTGTTCACGGGCACGACTCGGCCCATCGTTGCCCCGACATTGGGATCGGCGAATGGTGCAACGAGCTGCTTGAGCAATCCCGGCGGTGGCAGATAGTCCGCATCGAAGAGCACAAGGATGTCTGACGCGGCGATCGCCATCCCTTCGGCGATGGCAGCCGCCTTGCCCGGCGCTGCTTCGGGCGCGCGGCTGAGGACGCGGACACCGACATTTTTGTTTGAGATTTCTTCCGCGATCGCCCGCGTGCGATCCGTCGACCTGTCGTCGATTACCAGGATCGACAGCTTGTCCTCGGGATAGTCGAGTGCGCACATGGTCGAGAGACACCCGGCCAGAACGCATTCCTCGTTATGGGCCGGAATGAGAATGGTGACGCCCGGCCAATCTGAAACTGCATCGATTTCTGCTCGTCCGTCACTCGGCTGGCACGCCTCCGGCTGGCTCATGACCCGCCACGCCAGCAGAAATTGCCGGCCGGCGAGCACCACCCCCAGGGTCGTCGTGAAGAGAATGAAGATTTCGAGAAGAACCATTCCGGGCAGTCTTCATTCCACGTTTTTGTTACATCAGTCGAAATAAAGCTTCAGCCCGATGTGCCCGCCATAGACATCGTAAGACGCACGACTGCTGTATTCCATAAGCCCCACGACCTCGGCTTTCTCGGTGACATGGAATGAGACGTGCTGGCGGATGCTGAAATAGTTCTCATCGAAAGATCCCGGTGCCAGGATGCCATCGTAGGCGGCTCGCCCGGCCTCGAGGCTCAACCCGACCGAGACCTTTCCGGCCTGGGCGTAGCCGACACCGGCACCAAAGGACGTTGTGATGTAATCGCCTGGGTCCACGTAAAGCGCGCGGCCGAATGCACTTAAAATCAGAAAGCCGGTTTTCAGCGGAAAATACTTGGCGATTTCCGCTTCGACGGATGCTTCCTCGGCGCCATTCCTGAAGCTGCGATACGTCGCGGCGGGGCTGATGACAATGCCGGTTTCGGCACTGGACCGCCAATTGCCTTCAATGCGGCCGTAGATTTCGGGCAATATTCCGACGTTGTCGGTGCTCGATCCGAACCACCCGCGCAGGAAGGCATTTTCGCCGTTCCAGGAGAGGCCGCCGGCGACGAAGCTCGCTGCTTCCTCGCGATCCATGTAATGGGCCTCTGCATGTGCTCCCAATCCGCTGGCGAAATAGACGTTGCCCCATGCAGTTGCGTAACGGCGATCGGACAAGCCGTGCGTGACACCGTAATAGCCGAATACGGTGGTCACATCTGAACGTATCTTGGGGGTTTCACCGGCCCGTGCTTGAGCTGCGGCCAGCAAAAGCAACGTCGTTAGTATTGAGAGAGACGCAAAGACGGTACGCATATACAAAAGAATGCCGGACGAGCCTTTTCCGCACGTCAGCGAAACCTCTAAGCTCGTCCGGCACCCTCCCCGCTGCCAACTCGAAAACTCTCAACCCTCGCTTCGGGCCCAAGCGATCTACGGGCCAGAAGCTGCAAAGGCACCCGTTGCGGACGGGTCCCCTTCCCAATCGCAATCTGCACTGATGGCATCCGCGCGCCGCGCGCACCTGCGCTGGCCTTCCAATTCGCTGATGCGATGAATTCCGCTATCCGTTCGGCTGCACGTCCGTCACCGAATGGATTCGTCAACCGCTGAGGCGGAGATCGCTCGTGCCGTTCGAGGATGCTTCTGGCGGCGGCTACGATCCTGTCTGGATCAGTACCGACGAGCTCAGCCGCTCCGGCTGAAATGGCTTCGCGCCTCTCCGTCGAATTCCGCAAGACCAGAACTGGCTTACCAAGACTTGGCGCCTCCTCCTGAACGCCACCGGAATCCGTCAGAATGAGGCGGCATCGGTTCATGAGGTAGACGAATTCGACGTATTCGGCAGGCGGTATGAGATGAATGTTCTTCCGCCCCTCGAGAGCTTCCCGCACCTGTTCTTGCACGTCTGGATTGGGGTGGACCGGTAGAACAATGCTCACGCCAGATGGCTGGGCCAGGGTCGTCAGAGCTCGGCAGACACCCCGGATACCTTGGCCGAAGTTCTCGCGGCGATGCAGTGTCACGAGGACGATGTTCTCTGCCGCGTCGAGACAGGCGAACTTCGCGTCGAGCGCTGCCATCAGGGACCTGTCAGCTTTCAGCCGCGCAGTCGCCGACAGGAGCGCGTCGATAACTGTATTCCCCGTGACGAGAATACTCTCAGCAGGAAACCCCTCCCTGAGGAGGTTGTTCCTTGCAGAGCGCGTCGGCGCAAAATGAAAGGAGCTGCTGAGCGCAATTGTGCGCCGGTACCATTCCTCCGGCCACGGCGCATCGAGTCGCCCTGTCCGCAGTCCTGCTTCGACATGCGCCACCTTGATCCTGCGATGGAAAGCGGCATGGGCGGCGGCCGCCGCAGAAGTCGTATCTCCCTGGACCAACAGCAGGTCCAAGTTCAGCTTGGGCAGCAGCGAGTCGAGTTCTGCAATTATGTTGGCGAACAGCAAATTGAGCGACCGGCCTTTGCGCACCGATTTGAGTTCATGGTCCGGCCTGATCTCGAAGAAGTCGAGTATCGGCCAGACCAGATCCTGATGCTGTCCCGTCGCGATGACGATGGATTCCAGACCACTCGCCGCGCGTGCTCTGAGCTCGCGAACAACCGGTGCCATTTTGATAGCTTCCGGCCGTGTACCAATGACCAAGCCTACGCGCATACACTGCCCCCGTACACGCTCCGCTGCTTCGAAGCGCGTTGCCCAGCGGGATCAAA
>Ga0180220_1001513_pt1 | contig 16997 bp, 14 predicted proteins | sample eDN5th37CBELigBY_FD_151335 | JGI IMG/M metagenome (GOLD analysis project Ga0180220, IMG submission 151335) | Enriched backyard soil microbial communities from Emeryville, California, USA - eDNA 5th pass 37_C BE-Lig BY (version 2) (version 2) | ecosystem: Environmental > Terrestrial > Soil >...
GAGCCAAACAAGATCAGCGTTACGGCCAAGATGCACGTATACCAGGCTGTCAGCCGGAGTCGTATGGACATGTTTAGGAGTCACCTCTCAGAATATAGCCGGCCCCCCGAATCGTCTGGATTACGCGCTTGCCTCCATGTTCCTCGGTTTTTTGCCGCAGCATCGCGATATAGACCTCAAGCACGTTGGATTCGCCGCTGTAATCGTACCCCCAAATTTTATCCATGATGAGATCGCGGGACAACACGCGCTTCGGATTTTGCATAAACAGATGCAGCAGCTCGAATTCTTTCGCAGTAAGCTCCAGACGCTGCCCGCCGCGCAGCACCTCACGGGAATCGACGTCAAGCACGATGTCTTCGAAGGTCAAGCGATGGTCTTCCGCTTCCTCCTGGCCCGGCTTCCGCCGCAGCAATGCGCGAACCCGCGCCAACAATTCCTCAAGCGCAAACGGTTTGACCAAATAATCGTCGGCGCCGAGATCCAGTCCTTTGACGCGGTGTTCGATCTCGTCTTTTGCCGTCAGCATCAGGATCGGCACGCGGATCCCGCCTTCGCGTAAACGCCGGCATACCTCGAATCCATCGACCTGGGGCATCATCACGTCCAGAATGACGAGGTCGGGTTCGCTGTTCAGCACGCTTTTTAATCCTTCGGCTCCATTGTTGGCCGTAATGATATCGTAGCCTTCAAACGCAAGTCCCCTGCGCAGCATGGAAATGATTTTATCGTCGTCGTCAATAATCAATACTTTCGATCGCATAAACGGATGGCTCCTTTATTTCTTAACTATGTTCGTTGTTATTTCTATTGTAGCAGTGAACTTTTGCGTTTGCATCCTTATACGGCAACAGCGGAAGGGACCTTCCCTTCCGCTGTCGCTTGAAGCCTTCCGATGATTACTGATTGCTGCCGTCGGAAGGAACGTTGTATTTGTTTTTGTCGCCGATGGTCACTTCCATATCCATTTTTTTGCCGTTGCGGACGACGTTCAGCGTCACTTTTGAACCGACTTTTTGTTTCTGGATAAAAGCTACCAGCTCGTTATTGGTTTTGAAGCTTGTGCCGTTTACGCCGGTAATAATGTCGTAAGGGCGGAGATCGGCTTCATAAGCAGGGGATTTAAAGGTAACCCCCGTTACCACGCTGCCTTCCGTAATGTCGGTTCCCATCTCCTTCGCGACTTCCTCCGTCAATGTCAGCAAGGTAGCGCCGATAAACGGTACCGGGTCCTTCGGAATTTCCTGGTTTTTTTCAAGTTTGTCAACGACGTTTTTGATCGTGCTCGTTGGAATCGCAAAACCAATTCCTTGGGAATCCTTGCTCACCGCTACGTTCATGCCGATGACTTCCCCGTTCAGGTTCAGAAGCGGACCGCCGGAGTTGCCCGGGTTGATCGAAGCGTCGGTTTGCAGCAAGTGCTGATATTTGCGCGTGTCCGTGCTTCCTTCATCGCTCGCATCGATGGTACGTTCGCGCGCGCTCAGGACGCCCGTCGTTACGGTATGGTCAAAACCTTGAGGGTTGCCGATCGCTACGACAGGTTGGCCGACCTTCAGGCTGTTGGAGTCGCCGAGCGGCACAACCGGGAAGTCCTTGCTTCCTTCGATTTTCAGCACGGCAAGGTCAAGATCCTTAGATTTGCCGAGCAGTTTGGCTTCATACGTTTTGTTGTCATTTTCGATCGTCACCTGGATGACATCTGCATTTTCAACGACATGCTCATTCGTTAAAATGTAGCCGTCCTTTTTATAGATAAATCCGGAACCGATGCCGTATGGAACCAGCTGCGTTTTTCCTTGGGACTGGGGATCTTGGCTGGAACCGGAATCCCCGCCGTTGCTGCCGTAATAACCGCTGTCGCCGCCGAAGAAAAACGAAAACGGATCGTTCATAAAAGGCGATTGCGATTGCGAGCTCCGGTTGTTCGATTTGACGAGCGTTTCGATTTTAACGACCGCAGGTCCCGCTTGCTCCACGACGCCCGAGACGTCAAGCGGCTTGTTCAGCGGAAGCGACGCGGGTTGGTTGTTGCCGCTGCCTCCTTCCGGTGCCGCCGTTACCGGCGTGCTGGTTTGCTCTCCAGACGACGCGGCCGTATCCGGCGTAAACAGGTTCATCCGGTCCGACGTAAACATGAGAGCCGAAATGACGACTACGCCGGCCAGAAACGAGATTAAGACGGTTTTGACCGATGTCTTCGGCTTTTGCTGGCTAAACTGCCAGTTGCCGCCTCCCCCTCCCCCTCCCGCTCCGCCGCCGTATCCGCCGGCATGTCCGGGATCGGACGAAGAACGGAATGCGTTTGCTGTCGGGAGCGGACGAACCGGATTCGGAGGCGTAATTTCGACGTCCTCCTGTCTGCCTTGGCTTTCGGCGCCATGCTGTTCGGCGCGCTCCTTGCCGATCGACTGAAACGGTCCGTAGGAATAATAATATGAAGAACCCGATTCGGAAGCTCCTTGACGTTTCACGCCGTCGTTTTGAAATTCGTCTTCAGGTTGACCCGATCTGTTTCTTTCGTCCATAATAATGCCTCCTGTGCACCCTTTTTATATATCAATTCGTAGGGGAATTGTTTATCTGTATATATAATGTACTATTAACCTTAACCACAGATTAAAAACAATTAAAAAGGAGATAAGAAAAACTTTTATCGACGAAAATTCTTGGAAGCCAGACCGCGTTTAGAGGTTGTTTTTCTTGCGAAATCAGGGCGCTCTCCCACGGATGCAACTTCAAACTGATTTCTAAAAGCAAAACTTTTATCGACGAAAATTCTTGGAAGCCAGACCGCGTTTAGAGGTTGTTTTTCTTGCGAAATCAGGGCGATCTCCCACGGATGCAACTTCAAACTGATTTCTAAAAGCAAAACTTTTATCGACGAAAATTCTTGGAAGCCAGACCGCGTTTAAAGGTTGTTTTTCATGCGAAATCAGGGCGCTCTCCCACGGATGCAACTTCAAACTGATTTCTAAAAGCAAAACTTTATCGACGAAAATTCTTGGAAGCCAGACCGCGTTTAAAGGTTGTTTTTCATGCGAAATCAGGGCGATCTCCCACGGATGCAACTTCAAACTGATTTCTAAAAGCAAAACTTTATCGACGAAACTTCATGGATGCAAGACCGCGTTTAAAGGTTGTTTTTCTTGCGAAATCAGGGCGCTCTCCCACGGATGCAACTTCAAACTGATTTCTAAAAGCAAAACTTTATCGACGAAATTTCGCAGGAGCCTGACCACCCAACCTTATTCCCCACTCACCCATCCTTTGCGATGCGCGTAAATCGCCAGCTGCGTCCGGTCCTCCAGCTCGCATTTCATCAGCAGGTTGCTGACATGGGTTTTGACGGTTTTAATGCTGATATGCAGCTCTTCGGCGATTTCCTTGTTGCTTTTGCCTTCGGCGATCAGGAGCAGCACCTCTTTCTCGCGTTCGGTGAGCCCTGAGGAATCGCCCTGGACGGTGCGCTGCCGAATCCCGCGGGTCAACGCCTGCGACACGTCGCCGGTCATGACCGGCATGCCGCGGTTGGCGCCCTGAAGGGCGTAGATCAGTTCATCCGCCGATACGGTTTTAAGCACGTAACTGACCGCGCCGGCCTCCACGGCATCCACGACAAGCTCATCCTCCAAAAAGCTGGTCAAAATGACGATTTTCATGGAAGGAAATTCGGCCAACACCGCCCGGGTGGTTTCCACGCCGTTCATCACCGGCATCATCAAATCCATCAGGATGAGATCGGGAAACTGCTCCGGCGCCGCATTTTTCAGCCAGTCGACGACCTTCGAGCCGTTATCCGCTTCGCCCACGACTTCGATGGACGGGTCCAGCATCAAATACGTTTTCAACCCCATCCGCACCATTTCATGATCATCGACGATCATCACTTTTAAGACATCCGTCATTGTTCCTCATCCTCTCCCCGTGGTTGTTCTCCGTTCGTTCCTTCCACAAACTTCGGTATATGTACGCGAATCGTCGTGCCGGAACCTTGACGGCTGATGATTTCCACTTTTCCGCCCAATTTCTCGGCACGCTCCTGCATCGTGGACAAGCCGTAAGATCCCGTCTTATGCGGTACCTCGTTAAAACCCTGTCCGTCATCGCTAATGCTAAGCACGACCTGTCTTTCCTCCTCGCGCAGCGACATGCTGACCAGCCGCGCATGGGCATGCTTCACGATGTTCGCCATCGCCTCCTGGATGATCAAAAATAGCTGGTGTTCGATCGCCTCGGACAATTTGCCCTGCAGCTCGACCTCTTTCATCCCTTTCAGGGCGTTTTGGCGGCAGTAATCCGGGAACCATCCCTCCAGCGCATCCTCCAGGTTTTTGCCTTCAAGCTCAACCGGACGCAGCTGGGCGATCAGCGCCCGCATCTGTTTTTGCGCCATCTGGGACATCGAAATCAACTGATCCATCACCACTTGCCCCTGCTGCGCGTTGCGTTCCAACACCTTGGGCAGGGAGGATGCGGACATATGAATGGCGAACAACTGCTGGCTGACCGTATCATGCAAATCCCGCGCCATGCGCCGGCGTTCCTCCAAAACGGCCCGTTCGGCTGCTTTTTCCTTTTCCACGACCTCCTGCTCGCCCATCCGCTGCAGAAGCATCATTTTTTTCTCCATCGCGTCCATCAGGTTGTCGAACTCATGGTACAGCCGCGCAAAGGTCGGGTCATCGCACTCCCCGATCCGCACGGATAAATTGCCTTTGGCCACTTGCAGCATGTTGTATTCGAGGACGTCGACCCTCCGCTGAATCCGCTGGCCGGCCACATAGCCGATAATGATCGACAACAGCAGGAAGCCCAGGCTTGTGTAGACCCAAACCCAGGTTCCTTTTACGACCAGATATCCGCTGTCCGCCCCGATCACGAGCACCGCGCTCATCAACAGACCGGTCAGAATAAAATAAAGCAGCAGCACCCACTTCGTATTTTTCATGATATTCCGCATCCGCTTAACCCACTTTGTTCACTTTAATGTCCCCGATAAACGCGCTGACATTAATGCGGATTTTTTTGCGGGCTTCCTTGTAAAACGGGGTTTTCGTCTGGAAGCTGCTCATGAACCCGCTGCGCGATTCGTTGAGCACCGACATGTCCCCGATAAACGAGCTGGTATTGACGGAAATCCCGAGGTCCGTATCGTCGGGCACGTACACCTTGATATCGCCGATAAACGCCGAGATGTTGATTTTCGTCTCTCCGTAAGGAATATGCGCGTTCGTCAAATCCAGCACCGTATCCCCGATAAATTGCGACAGATTCGTCGGCTTCAATTGGAAATAGTCGCGTCCCAGGTGAATGTCGCCGATAAACGATGACCGGTTGATTTTCCCGCCGTCGTGATCATGTCCGTCCCATTCGTCATGGTGGCGGTGATGATGGCGGTGTTGGTGCCGGGCTTCATGTCTCATCTCCCGATATTGTTTTTTTTGCTCGCGGTATCTTTTTTTATATTGCTTGTATCGATCCTTCTCATCATCGTCGTCCATGTCGTCCGGATCAAAGTCATCGTCGTCATCAAACTCCGCATCGGCATGGATCGTTTTTCGCTCACCCTGCTGCTTCGTGTACGGGATGCCGAACTTTTCCTCGAATTGCTGGTCCAAGGTCGACTTAGCGGTCAAATCCTCGGGTTCGGGCGGATCAGGCGTAAATGCCGGCGGCTCCTCCGTTTGATTCGGCCGGGACGGCGGCTTGCGGTCATTCGGCTTAAAGATGACGTACAACCCCGCAAGGATCAGCAAAGCCGGAATAATGATTTTAAAGAAGCTGCCCGGGGTGACCCAATCCCAGCCTTCGTTCCTTCCCAGAAAATAAGTCCCGAAGAGCAAAAGGATTGCCGCTCCCAAAAAGGCTTTTCGCCCTTTCAGCAGTTCCTTGACGCCGAGGACGATCAATATCACCGGCCAATAATGGCTGATGACGTAACCGAGACTGATGTCAATCATACCAAGCTGGTTCAACAGGAAAATCACGCCGATCCCGATCAGTACGACGCCGCCGAACAGCCGGTCCAACCATCGCTTTTTCATAACCGTATCTCCTTTAAACATCGACTTTAACTTTGGCGCTTGGTGTCGCTCCAAGCCCTTCTGCAGCTTTGATCTTAGTGTACAACAATTTGGCGTTCCGCAGACAGCGGCGCGGGAATGAAATTCGTCTCCGTCCCGAGACCGAGGAAAGTGGAACAGATTTACAAAAAAATAAAACATCCGCCTGAAAAGGCGGATGTCTATGCATCGATATGTTCCTTAAGCTTGGTCAGTCGGTTTGAATTCTTCGTCAAACTTCTCGTTTGGCGTTTTGTAGCTGCCGCTGCCAGGACGTGCGTTCGTCCCCGTTTGAGTCGTAGGAGTGCTAGCTGTGTCTTCGCCAAATTCAGTTTTGAACTTTTCGTTCGGCGTCAAATAGCTGCCTTGTTGTTGCTTTTTCATGGCCGTTTCACCTCCCTGAGCTTGTCGTAGACGGCAAACCTCGGCTGCCGGGGGCGTTTTTTTCCCCAGTCCGTAGTATGTGAAGCGCCAAGAAAATTATGCAGCATCAAACGTTTTAAATGACTTCTTCCAGCAATGAAGCCGGGACCGACTTATAGGTCTGAATGGCTTTGCCCAACGTTTTCAGCATTTTTTCGCTGCATTTCCCGTTGCCGCGCTTGATCACCTGCACCTCGACTTCTTTTTTGCCCCATTCCTTATACACCTGCTTGGTCGTATCGAAGTACAGGTCGATTTTGCGTCCTTTGATGGCAGAGCCGACGTCGGCCACGATCGCGTACCCGTAACCCGGGATATACAATATCGTTCCGAGCGGAAATACGCGCGGATCGGCCGCAATCGTCGAGATCGTGTTTTTGTCCCTGCGGACCTTGACTCCGGAATACGTTATGCCGTATTGCGGATGTGTAGGGTGTTTGCCCGTGGATTCATAGCCGGCGGTGTAGCCCGTCGCCATGACTTTAACGGTATGAATGATCTGGTCTCTGCTTGGAGCCGTAACCGCAACCGCCCCTTGCTTTTTCGCCGGGACTTTCGTTTCGGGTTTCGTCATCGCAGGCAGCGCCTTGGCGGTAAATTTGGGAAACTCGTTTCGGGATTTGGCGGCGAATTGCGCCGCTTTGTTTTTGTTGAGATCGACGATCATGAACATTTCCGGGTTCGAAGCATATTTTAACGGTTTGAGATAATAATCGTTTTTTGAAGTTATCATCGAATTCAGGTTTGCGCTGTCCTCATCGTAAGACGGCATCATCGAAAACGTCGCGGCGTACAAGCTCGGCGTTTCCGCGAACAACCCGACCAAAAGCATGCATAACAAAATCCTCTGCCATGTTTTTACCTTCATCATTGAAAATCCTCCCCCTTTACTTCCGAGGATGTCCAGATGATTTGGCGTTTATACATGAATTTTGAACCTTGGGTTCATGGCAGAGGATTAATAGTTAAACGCTTCTATCCAATTTCAAAGCAATTCATAACTAGAAAATTTCGCGGTTCGCGATTTGCTCTTTCAGCATCGCCACCGCTTCGGCAAGCGGCTTCGCGCCCTGGTCGCCTTCTCCGCGTTTGCGGATGGAGACGGACCTTGCGTTCATTTCGTTTTCGCCGACGATGAACATATACGGGATTTTTTCCAGCTGTCCTTCGCGGATTTTGTAGCCCATTTTTTCGTTCCGAAGGTCGGCGTCGACGGTAATGCCGTTCAGCTGCAGCTGCTCAGCCACCTGCTTGGCATAATCTTCGAACGCGTTCGATACCGGGATGACTTTGACCTGCACCGGCGACAGCCACAACGGCAGCGAACCGGCGAAGTTTTCGAGCAGGAAGGCCGTAAAGCGTTCCATCGTGCCCAAAATGCCGCGGTGAATAACGACCGGACGGTGCTTTTGTCCGTCATCGCCGACGTATTCCAGCTCGAAGCGTTCAGGCAGCAGGAAGTCGAGCTGTACGGTCGACAGCGTTTCTTCCTTGCCGAGCGCCGTGCGGATCTGCACGTCCAGCTTCGGTCCGTAGAAAGCCGCTTCCCCTTCCGCCTCGAAGAACGGAATGCCGGTTTCCTCGACGACCTCGCGCAGCATGCGCTGGGACATTTCCCACATCTCGTCGTTCGGGAAATATTTTTCGGTGTCTTCCGGATCGCGGTAAGACAAGCGGAAACGGAAATCCTTGATGCCGAAGTCTTCGTACACCTTCGTGATGAGCTGAATAACGCGCAGGAATTCTTCCTTGATCTGGTCCGGACGGCAGAAAATATGCGAGTCGTTCAGCGTCATGGCGCGTACGCGGTGCAAGCCCGTCAAGGCGCCGGACATTTCGTAGCGGTGCTGCATGCCGAGTTCGGCGATCCGGATCGGCAGGTCGCGGTAGCTGTGCATTTCGCTCTTATAGACCATCATGTGGTGAGGGCAGTTCATCGGACGGAGCACAAGCTCCTCGTTATCGAGTTCCATTTTCGGGAACATGTCTTCCTGGTAATGCTCCCAATGGCCGGACGTTTTATACAATTCAACGTTGCCGAGGACCGGCGTGTACACATGCTGATAACCAAGGCTTTCTTCCAAATCCACGATATAACGTTCCAGCGTGCGGCGCAGCTTCGCGCCTCTTGGCAGCCACATCGGCAGGCCTTGTCCTACAAGCTGGGAGAAGGTGAAAATGCCGAGCTCTTTGCCGAGCTTGCGGTGGTCGCGTTTTTTCGCTTCCTCCAGCATATGCAGATGCTCGTCCAGCTGGGCTTTTTTCGCGAATGCCGTGCCGTAAATCCGCTGCAGCATTTTGTTTTTGCTGTCTCCGCGCCAGTATGCGCCGGCCACGTTCATCAGCTTGAACACTTTGATTTTGCCGGTCGAAGGCAAATGCGGCCCTCGGCAAAGGTCGAAAAACTCGCCCTGCTCGTAAATGGAGATGACGCTGTCTTCAGGCAGCGCATTGATCAGTTCCAGCTTGTAAGGATCGCCGAGTTCGCCGAAAATATCGAGCGCTTCCTGGCGGCTGACCTCCTTGCGTACGATCGGCAAGTTTTCGCCGACGATGCGTTCCATTTCCTTTTCGATTTTTTGCAGATCCTCAGGGTTGAGCGGGTGATCAAGATCCATGTCGTAATAAAATCCGCCTTCGATGACGGGTCCCACGCCCAGCTTCACTTCTTTGGCGCCGAACAGGCGTTTTGTCGCCTGGGCCATCAAGTGGGCCGTGCTGTGACGCATCACTTCGAGGCCCTCCGGCGAGTCGAGCGTCACGATTTCGATCGCTGCGCCTTCTTTGAGCGGCGTGGACAAATCCACGACAATCCCGTCCATTTTGCCTGCCGCCGCGTTTTTCTTCAGACCGCTGCTGATCGATGCGGCCACGTCCTCAATCGTGCTTCCTTCCGCATATTCCCGAACCGAACCGTCGGGCAGTTTGATGTTTACTGACACCTTTCATTCCTCCTTCAAATTCAAACCAAAAGCATACAAAAAAACACCCATCCCTAAATCGCATAGGGACGAGTGTTTGTACCCGTGGTTCCACCCAAATTCGACAACGCCCGGGTGCCTCGCGTTCCACGCGAGCGTCCAAGCATTATCCTTCTTCAGCATCTGATAACGGAATGACCCGGCGGCTCAATACTTGCTCTCGCGTTCATGGAGAGACGTTCCTGACCGCAGCTACAAAGGGGTAGACGCATAAGCCGGATGCGTGAAGAACTTTCAGCCGTAGGTTCCTCTCTCTGCAAACGCCCGTTTCTTCGGTCCATGTCTTTGTCGAAGCTTTTATCGAATTATGTGTGTTATTATAAGTCCCAAGCCATTTACAGTCAAGTCAGATCTTGCCCGTCTCCCGGAAATATCCGTGGCAGTCGGGGCAATATCTGCATATTTCCACCCGGTCTTCGAAAATTTGCGTCAATGTCCGGATCACCGCCATATGCGGCTCTCGGGTATGGATGACGATTTTGGCCGGAGATACGGAGATGAGCGTCGTCACGACCGCATCTTCCATTTGCAGGTCCTTCTGGTCCAGCCGCTCCACCACGACGCCTTCGTCATAACGGTAATCCAGCGGCTTCAAGTCCTCATCCAAAAGCAGCACGTCCTGCCCGCCCTTATGGATCAAATGAACGAGTGGCACCTGCGGCTGCTGGAAATAAACGAAATATTTCAGCATGCCAACGAATTCCTCGTATTGGCGGTCCATGATATACTCATCGACTGCGTATTCCACGATTTCCTTCAGTTCCTTGATGTAAGGATGGGAGCGGAAGGTCAGAAAACCGTCCACGTTCAGCAGCGGCCTTTCGCTGAGGCATTGCTGAATGCCCTGCTCCAGCATCGCCGAGCGGCGGTTCCACGATGCCCCCAGCTCGGGGTTTCTCTCCAGGATCATCCGGCAGTGTTTCAGGATTTGCTCATGTTCCTCCGGTTCCGGAAAGTCAAAATCCTCATCCAGTATTTTTTCCACCAGCTCCCGCTCTTTCTCCTGCAAAATGTACTCGGCAAGCGCTTTGGCCGCGGTTCCGTAAATCTGCTGCAGCACGTTGCCTTTTAAAAATCGCGGATCGTCTTCGCGGCAGCGCCAGAAGGTCATCCCCTCATGGACCGAACAGCTGATGCTTAGCGTTTTGTACTTTTTATGTAAAGCCTGGTTCGCTTTCGTAATGATGCTGAAATAGCGCTCCTCTTCCCGGGAATCGGAGGTTCGGGCTGCAATGCTGAACAGTTCCATGGAGTTCACTCCTTTCAAAATCCTTCTTACAAAGTATATGTCTCTGCGGGGGGGATATACGGGAGGGATCGATGGAAAACAGGCTAACATTTCTCAGGCCGAATCGACATGCAATCGCTGGAAAAACGGGGCGAAATTTGAATTGCCAACTTCCAATTTTCGGGACTTTCCAAAGCAAAAAAGGCCCCCTCCCATGTCTGAATGACAAAGGAAGAAGCCTTCGATATCCGTCTTTTATAAGCGTCCTGCCGCTTTTACCTTCACGAGCAAAGCATTGCCCGGCATATAAGCAAGGGGGATATCCTCGGAAAGCACGATTTGCACCGTCGCCCGGTCGGCCCCGGCAAGCACCGCTTGCTCGACCGCATTGCTTTTGGCGTCCGCCATCGCTTCGTCGTAGGTCATTTCATCCAGCGAGTAAATGCGTTCCGTCTCCCCGCTGACCTCTCCGAGCGCGGCGCCGATCGCGTTCGCCGCGTCGTAATGATCCGGTCTGACGATCCGCCCGACGCCTTCAAGCTTGTCTGGGACAAGGATGCTGCCTCCCCCGACGAGAACCACGTCCACCGCCTCCGCGCTCGTCTTCATGCGGTCAATCGCATCTTCGATGTCGCGCGTGATGATCTCGTCCGCTTTGCGGCAAACCGAAGCGTCGAGCTCCTCCGTCCGCGCGCCGTCCCAATCGTAACGGCCGAGTTTCACGGCCACGTCCGTCGCGGTCAGCGTATCGCCGCCGAAAATGCGGCCGCGTTTCAGCAGCTCGTAACCGACGCTGTCCGGTCCGACCGTTACGGCATCGCCCAAGTCCCGAACGATCGTGCCGCCGCCGATGCCGATGGACAAAATGTCCGGCATGCGGAAGTTCGTGCGCACGCCGCCGATTTCGACCGCGGCCGACGATTGCCGCGGGAAACCTTGGGCCAGCACGCCGATATCCGTCGTCGTGCCGCCGATATCGATCACAAGGGCGTTATTCAGCCCGGACAGGTGCGCCGCGCCGCGGATCGAGTTGGTCGGTCCGCAGGCAATCGTCAGGATCGGGTAACGGAGCGCATATTCGCTGCGCATAAGCGTACCGTCGTTCTGGCAAATATAAACGCCGGCGTCGATCCCGAAGCTTTGCAGCGCCTGCTCGAAGCCGCGCACGACGCCCGCGATCACGTTCAGCAGCGCCCCGTTCAGCAGCGACGCGTTTTCCCGTTCCAAAATGCCGATGCTTCCGATTTCATGCGAAAGCGTCACCGGCATGGCTTCGCCGAGCACCTCTTTCGCGAGCTCCGCAACCCGCTTCTCCTGGGATGCGTTGACGGGAGAAAATACGCCGCAGACGGCCACGGCCTGGACTTCCCCTTTCATCCGGCCGAGATAATCCTTGATTTCCGCTTCGTCAAGTTCAACGATCGTACGGCCGTCATATTCGTATCCGCCTCGTGCCACGTAAGCATGGGAACCTATGGCCGCTTTCAACGTATCGTCCCAATCCGCAAGCGGGGGCACGGACGTCGTTGCCGGCGCGCCGATCCGGATGAGGCCGACTTTGCCCAGATGTTTGCGTTCGACGATGGCGTTCGTGCAATGGGTCGTACCCAGCATGGCATACTGCACTCGGGCCGGATTCACGCCGCTTTCCGCGAGCAGGCGGCGAATCGACTCGACGATCCCTTCATTGACGTCGCGCGTCGTGTGGACCTTTACCGTATGAATCGTGTTCAGCTTCGAATCAAGCAAGGCGGAGTCCGTATTCGTCCCGCCGACGTCAATCCCGATCCGGTAATTTTCTTCGTTGCTTATCATCGTCCAAGACATTACAGATCTCCTCCTTTCCCTGCCGCCAGCTCTTCGATTGGAACATAAGGAGCGTCATAACCGAAATATTTCGGCCCGACCGTCTCCAGCCCTTTCGGCGTCCGCCATCTCGGGTCGCAAGGGAAGCCCACCGCCGTCACTCTGGCGCCGTATTTCAAGTTTTCCGTCGTAATCGGCATTCCCGTATCTTGGTCCAGCAGCGAAATGAGGTCCGGCGTTACCGCCAAAGAACGCCCATCCTCCGTCGCAAGAAGGAACTCGTTTTGGAAGAAGAGACGCATCGTGCGTCCCTTTTCGGCATCGGTGCCTTCAAACACCGCTTCGCCACGCGTAAAACCGCCTTCGGTCCGGCGCCGGATATCCACGGCTTTGCCGTTGAACAACGCGTAACCGTTCAACTGCTTGAGCAATGCCTCGATCGGGTTTTGCTTCATTTCTTTCGATTCAAACAGCGTTTTCCCGATTTCATAGGCCAGCGTCAGCGTATGCGGCACGGCGCTTTTTTTCACTTGGGCCCCCGACACCGGATAATCGCAAATCGAAGCCGAGCCGCCCATTTGAATCGTCAGCGCCCGCGCCATCCGTTCCTCCCAAACGCCGTCGATCGCATGCATCAGCACGCCGTTGCCGCGTTCATCCGCCATCGTGATCGGGCTGCAGTCGATGCCGTCGAGATAAAACGTCACCATCTGCGATTCCGGAAAAGCCCGTCCCATCGCATCGGCGTCCAAAATCGGAATGCCGCGCTCCGCTGCCGCAATGACCGGCACAAGCGAGTTGCCGCCTCCGACCTCGATCGGCATGACGGCGCTCACTTTACGTCCAAGCTCTTTTTCGATCAAATCCAAAGGCCGCGTCATCTGCTCGATGGACGGAATTTTTTCGTTCATGACGGTGGGCGCCCCGATCATCGACAGAGGGACGACCAAACTATCGTCTTCCAACTCCTCGGGTCTCACCAATCGTACGGGACCGTACTTGCGGATGGCTTCCATCGCCATCAATTTCCCGATATGGGGATCCCCTCCCCCGCCCGTGCCCAGCACCGCCGCACCGACGGCGATGTATTGCACGGCCTGTTCATCCAATTCAGTCAACTTGTTCTGATCCTTGTTGTTAGCCATGATGTTATCCTTTCTATTCTTTTTTGCTCAGCATTTTTCCGACGATCCACTGGACGACAAAAGCGAAGATGAAAGCATCCAGCGCCGGAACCCGCGTCAGTTGGAACCATCCGAAGCCGTCCGGCGACGGTGTCGTCATATAAGCGAATAACGTTGCAACCACCCATACGACAAGCGAGCGGATGATCCAGTTTTTGTTGCGGTCGATGCCTTCGAACGTAAACTTCGCGCGGTTTACAAGCAAATATTCCGCGGTATAAAGGCCGCCGATCGGCGATACGAAGCTCGTAATGACGTTCAGGAAAGACAAGAACTTATCGTAGATGCCGAACACGGCCAGCAAAGTGGCGAGTATGCCGGCAATGACGGTAATCAGCTTTTTCGGCACCCGCTGAAAGACGACGGAAAAACCAAGGGACGCGGAATACAAATTGTTCGTGTTCGTCGTCCATTGCGCCAGCGTCAGCACGATAATGGCAGGAAGGCCAAGTCCAAGCGCGAGGAAAATATTCGTCAAATCATCGGTGTCCATCAATCGGGACAAAAAGATCGCGATAATCGTCATGAAGCTGTTCCCCACGAAAAAACCGATAAACGCGGCGGTTACCGCATGCATCGGGGTACGCGCCCAGCGTCCGATATCGGGCGACAGAACGGTACCGACGATGAAAATGCCGATGACGAGCGAAATCGCGGTGCCCATCGGAATCGGCGAGCCGCTGATCGGCTCCCAAATGGCCGAAGTGCCTTTCGTTTTCACCGCCGTAAAAACGGCGACGCCGATAAAAATAACGAGCAGCGGCACGGACCATACGCTCAACCGTTCAATGGAACGGTAGCCCCAAATCGCCGTCGACATCATCAGCAGCCCGCCGATAAAAGAAAGAAGCCCTAAAGGCAGATCCACGCCTAATAGTTTATCGAAGGCCGTATGCATGTTCGAAGAAAAAAATCCGACCTGGACGCCGAACCAGCCGAGCGAAAAAATGCCCAGCACGATCGATACGATCCGCGCCCCGACGTTGCCGAACAAAAACCGGCTGATCATCGCCGTGGACAGTCCCGTTTTCGCCCCGACAAAAGCGCATAATGCGCCGATCAGTCCGAGAATGACGGAACCGATCACCGTTGCCGTCAGCGAATCGGAAAGATTCATGCCGTTGCCGAGCTCGGCTCCCAAGAACATGGCCGACAAGTCGATCCCGATCGCGATCCACACCAATGACATGGACAACCACTTTTTGCGCAAATGCGCGGGAACGGGCTCCCTTTCAAAATCCTGCGCGCTTGCTTCATTGCTTTTGACTTGACTTGCTTCACTCAATTTACCCATCCCCTTGTTGTGAAAATTCTGGTTGAGGTTTGTCCATCGCCTACGAGCGCACGCCGTTCCAAAACGTTTCAAAGACATGGTTCAACTTGCGCTCGTAAACTTCCTTGGAGGTATAGTAGAAATATTGAATGCTTAATCCGTCCATTACGTTTAGAAAAGAGTCTACGAGAGGCTGCACCTTCTGCTCGCGGATGGCGCCCTCTTCCATCCCTTGAACGATCCATCTTCCGACGAGCTTGGTCAACAGCTCATCCGAATGGAGAAAGGACTCCTCGATCGTATCTTTCAGGAACGAAGGCGGGAACACCATGTACCGCAGCACGAACTTGCTCGCATCGGGACGCTCCCGGTAAAATTCATACTGCCTGGATAAAATCTGCAGCAAGCTTTCCCGCGCGCTTAATTTCCTCTGCCCTTCCGACAACTCCTGAATGTACGAATTATATGAATCCATCGCATCGCGGAAAACCGTCATGAACAAATCTTCCTTGTTCTCGTAAAAGGCATAAATCGCCGGAGTCTTCACGCCGACTTCCTTGGCGATTTCGGAAAGCGCCGTGCCGTCGTACCCTTTCTCTCCGAATAAACGCATTGCCGCTTCCTTCAGCTTATTTCTGGTCATGGATACCCTCAGCTCCGTTTTTAATTAACGTTAATTAAGTAAACTATACAAAAACACGCATAATAATACAATACTTTTTTTCGGGAAAATGCCTTGTTGGCAGCATTTGGCCTTTACGCAAAAAATCCTGCTTCGCATACGAAGCAGGATTTCATGCAAGTAGTTTTTCCGAATTTTACAATATCTTCATTATAATATAGATTAGTTCTGCATTACGAAATCGCGTTCGATTCCGGTGCCTTCTTCGAATACGCGCAAAATATCGTAACGGGTGTTCCGCTGCGCTGGAATTTTGCCCGCCTCGCGGATCAATTGAAGGATCGAAGCGATATTCACTTTATGCACCGCGCCCGCCGAAGATACGACGTTCTCTTCCATCATCGTGCTGCCGAAATCGTTGCAGCCGTAGCTGAGCGACAATTTGCCCACTTCAGGTCCCATCGTCACCCAGGAGGATTGCAGATTCGGCACGTTGTCGAGCACAAGGCGGCCGATCGCGACCGTTTTCAGGTACGCTTCAGGTGTTTCGCGCTCCCGCTTCAGGCCCGTATTGTCCGGCTGGAACGTAAACGGAATGAACGCGAGGAAACCTTTCGAGTCGTAGCCGTTTGCGATGCATTCGTCCTGCGCGTCGCGGATGCGCAGCATGTGCAGCGCACGTTCCTCCATCGATTCGCCGAAGCCGATGACCATCGTGGCGGTCGTGTTCATGCCGATTTTATGGGCCATTTGCATGACGTCCATCCAATCGCGCCAGGTGCCTTTATGGCGGCTGATTTTTTTGCGGATGCGGTCATCCAAAATTTCGGCCCCGCCGCCAGGCAGGGAATCGAGTCCTGCAGCCTTCAGCTCGCGCATGACCTCTTCGAGCGAAAGTCCGGATACCTCCACCATTTTGCGGATTTCCGCAGGGGAGAACGAGTGCATCGTAATGTTCGGGAACCGCTGCTTGATGCCGCGGAGCAGATCCGTATAGTAGCTGAACGGCAAATCGGGGTTCGTGCCGCCCTGCATCAAAATTTCGGTCCCGCCCACATCCTCGGTTTCCTTGATCTTTTGGAAGATGACTTCGTCCGGAAGCAGATAACCTTCCTTATGTCCCGGGACGCGGTAAAAGGCGCAAAACGTGCAGTATGTATCGCACACGTTCGTGTAGTTGACGTTCCGCCCAATCACAAACGTCGTGATCGGTTCCGGATGCTGTCTCTTCATCATGATATCGGCGGCGTGGCCGATTTTTTCGACTTCGTTGCTTTCAAACAGGGTAACGCTGTCCTCCAGGTTCAAACGTTCCCCGCGCAGCGCTTTGTCCAGGATCTGATCTACTGTGCTCATCTCCGGAAGCCTCCTTATCATATGGCAAAATATATATACGTTTAGCAGACTTATATCAT
>Ga0180220_1001514_pt1 | contig 16986 bp, 17 predicted proteins | sample eDN5th37CBELigBY_FD_151335 | JGI IMG/M metagenome (GOLD analysis project Ga0180220, IMG submission 151335) | Enriched backyard soil microbial communities from Emeryville, California, USA - eDNA 5th pass 37_C BE-Lig BY (version 2) (version 2) | ecosystem: Environmental > Terrestrial > Soil >...
AGCAAACTGCCTGGTTGGCCTTCCGGGGTGCTGATCGAGACGGCGCTTTGCCACGATTGCGAGCCGAGAACCCGGATGGAATACGCGGGTGCAGCCGCGTCGGCGAACAGACAAACCTGCACATAGATCGCATCGCCCGCTGAGGAGCCTGGACCGCGCAGTTCCACCAGCTCGCGTTTCGCATCCAATGTAAAACTGTCGCGACGCAGCAGCGTCCAGGCCTCACCGCCAGCGACCAGGGTCGCATCGGCGGTTAAAAAGGTGATCAGCTTGTTGAAGAGATCGGCGGCATTGAGTGCCGTGCCAGAAGTCCAGGCCATACCTATCTTCCCAGGATGTTGCGCACCGACGTGGCGTTGCGCTGGATGAGGTTCATCACCGTGCGCTCGCCGGCGCTGCTGTTGAGGTAATCGGCCGCCATCGCCGGGTCGATCACATTGACGATGCGGATGTTTTGGTTCGTGGCTGACTGCGCCGGTGCCTCCGGTACTAGGCCGCCAGCGGCAAAGGCCAGTCGCCCGCCTTGGATGCGAGGCCCGGCAGACAAACCGTTGATGGCATCCAGGAAGCTCACGCCGAGCCGTCCCACCGCGCGGGCATTGACCACGTACTCGCCGTGCGAGAGTCGCGCCGGGATCGAGTCGCTGGTCGAGGTGCCGGGGCCGCTCACGTAGCCCCCCGACGCGAAGCCGAAAAACGACGAGATCAATGCGCCTAATCCGCCGGCGCTGCCCCCTGCCCCCGACTTGCCGCCGCCCATCAGGCTGCCAAACAGAGCTTCGGCCAGCTTCTGCGAGGCGATCCGGTTGATCGTCTGCAGCACCGAGCGACCAAAATCCGCGAACGCCTCCTTGGCCGACTTGGCGCCGCTGCCGATGTCCTGGAACAGTTGCGCGAAACCGTCCTGCACCGCACCGTCGATGGCCATCGCCACGTCGTCGACCACCAGCTTCACCTGCGCGATTTCATTTTTCCACGCTTGTACCCGGGCGACGGCATCCGGGCCGATGGCTGTGGCGCTCGCCTCCAACTGCGGCAGCAGTGCATCAAGTGATTGGCCGGTCTGTCGGTGCAGCGAGAGGATCTGCTGGCGGGCCTGAGATTCCGAGAGCAGCCCCGATTGGCGCTGCAGGTTGATCGACTCCTCGGAGGCACGCATCCGCGAGAGCGCATCGTTGAACTGTCGCTCGTAGTCAGCCAGATCGGCCGCCGCCGCTTTGACGTCGATCAGCCTCCCGACGGTGGCCGCGCCCTCGGTGTCACCCTCGGCGCGCAGCCGCGCGATCAGGCTCTGGTACTGGCGCTCGATGGCCGTGCGGCGATCCTGGCTGGTTGCGGTACCGGTGAGATCGAGCAATTCGTCGCGAACCTTGGCGAGTTCCTCGCGCAACTCGCGCTCAGCCTGGACCGCTTTGCGGGCATTGGCGACCTCGACGTCGGCGCGCTTGTTGTTGAGGACCGTGAGATCCGCTTCGAGCTTGGCGACCTCGGACTTCGCTTTGATGCGAGTGGGTTCGTCCTTGCCGGTTTTTTGTAGACGTTGCTGCTCGATGAGTGACACCTGTGCGCGGCGGATTTCCGCATCGATCTCCTGCTGCTCGATCCGGGTCTTGGCCGCGTAGTAGTCCTTCAGCGAGATCAGCCGGTCTTCGAGCGCCGCATCCAATTCCCGCGCCTGGCGATCCAGTGCGTCCTTGAGGATCTTGAATTCCGCCTCGGCCTGCGCCTGTACCAGGGCCAGCTTGGCGGCCTCGACACCCTTGTCGGGAGCCGGCTTGGCCGGTGGTTGCGGGCGACCGAATACGCCGGGCTGGGTTTGCTCAGGTCGGATGCGACCGGCGATGGCCTGAGCGGCTTCCCCGACGTAGTCGCGCGTCACGGCGTCGCGCACGGTCCCCGCCAGTTCCTTGCCGAAGTCGCTCATCTCGCCAAGTCGGCGGCCGAGGACGGCACGCAGCGACTGCATCGAAAAGTCGCCGCTGAAGGCCGCTGCCACGTCCTGTCCCAAGGCCTTCGCCAGATTCCCGATGTCGGAGAAAGCGCTACGAAAGCGCTCGATCAGGAAGGCGGCCGTGGTGCCGACGACGCTGCCGATGGCGTTGAACGCGCCGATGACGACGTTCACCATCGCGCGGACCACCGTGCCGATGGCGTTCAGCGCGTCGACCATCGCCGCGCGCACGCGGGCCCAAGAGAGGTCGTTGATACCGACCAGCCGCCCCAAGGCGCTGACGACTTCGCCGACCTTTTCGAGGACCAGGTCCCAGGCGGCGGCGACGACCTGTTTTATCGAGGCGGATTTGCCGCCGAACTCGACCACGGCGTCACGCGCTGAATAGAGTGCGCCCGCGAGCAGCCCCGCGGCGGTCACGATGACGCCGATGGGCCCGCCCAGGAGCGCGAGCACCCCGCGCAACAGACCCGCGGCGCGACCGAGCAGGGACGTGGACGCGACGGCCTGAGCCACGGCACCGGAAGCAGCGGTGGCTTGCAACCGGGCCTTGGCCGCATCCGCGACCAGCGCGCTGGTGGCAAGCCCTTGTGCACGTGCCTGAGCCAAGGCGGCATCGGCGAGCCGCACCCGAGCGAGTGCCTCGGCTTCCAGCGTGCGCAGGTTGGCCAGGCGCGCGGCCGCTTCCGCCCGGGCGGCAGCAACACTGGTCGCGAAGGCGCCCGCCATCCGCCCGAAGGCGGCGACCAGCACGACACCAGCCAAGTCGATCAGCAGCTCGAGATGCCGGGCGACGAGCTGGATGGCCTGCGCCATTCCCGCCGTCAGACCCGAGCTCGCGTCGCGTTCGCCGAAGGCTCGCTGGAAGGCGTTCTTGAGGCGGATGAGCGCACCCGACACCGTATCGGGGAGGCTCGCGTACTCCTCGGCGAGGCGCTTCCGCTCCCTGAGCAAGGCGTCGAGCACGGCCTTCGAGGTGATCTTGCCTTCCTGCGCCAGAGCCCGCAGTGAGCCGAGCGGCACGCCCATGCCGTCGGCGATGGCCTGCGCCAAGCGCGGCGTCTGCTCGATGACGGAATTGAACTCCTCACCGCGCAGCTGGCCCGAGGCGAAGGCCTGCCCCAGCTGCAGCAGGGCACCGGCCGCCGCGTCGCTGGATGCGCCGGAGAGCGACACGGCCTGCCCGATGGCATCGGTAGCCGCCAGCACGTCCGCCTGCGAACGCCCCAACGCCTGCACCGAGGGTGCGAGCCGCGCATAGAGCGTGACGGTCTCTGCCAGGGGCGCGCGGTTTTTCTGGGCGATCTCGAAGAGGGCCGCGTCGGCGCGGTTGAACTCCTCTTGCGAGGTGACCGCGAGCTTGAGGCGCGCCTGCAGGTTCTTGTACTGGTCGGCGACCTCGACCAGTTCGCGCACCCCCAGCCCAAGGCCGATCGCGCCGCCGATGCGTGAGAGCACCTGGCCGACCTGGGCGGCTTCGCCGCGCAGGCGGGCGAGATTTCCCTGTACAGACTGGAAGGCCCGTCGCGTCTCATCGACGGCGGTGATGAGGATCTGGGCACGGTTACCGGCCACGTTCAAACCTTCGACATTGCTTTGCGGATGGCTGCCGTCAGGCGGGGAAGACCGACCCGCACCGAGCGGGCGAGGTCGAACCGTTTTCTCAGGCTCACGCGTCGCACGAGCACGGCGATGGGGATCTCCTGGCCGCGCCGCACGCGCCTGGTGCCGGTGCGCTCCCGCTCGGCACGGCGAAAGCGCGCGAGCGGCCGGGCGTTGTCGGCGATGTTCTCGGCCATCAGGATCTGCCGGCCGTTCTTTTCGATGAAGAAGGCATTGCCGGAGCGCATCAAGGCATCGATCACCCGAGCGAACGCCCTGCGCCCGATACGCCGGTGCTGCGGCAGCAGCGGGATGAGCATCCGCCCCCGGATCGTTCCTCCCCGTTCGTGGATACCCAGCCAGGGCACTTTCGAGCCGATGTAGAGGGCCGGGAATTCCTCGGCCTTGCGGTCGAACACCTTGGCGTGCATCGAGCGGAGGAACTTCGGCTTCACGACCTTGAAACTGGCACGCATTTCGCCCCGCGCCCGCTCGGCCATCTCCTTGCCGGTGTCGCGCATCGCGCGGGCCACCGCGGTGTGGATCGCTTTGCGGGTGTCACCTTGCCAAGTGTTGAAGCGCCGCCGATCCAGTAAGCCCTCAGCGACCAGATCGATCTTCATCACGCATGCCCCGATGGAGTTCGGCTTGGAGCGCACGGATGCCGTCGCGACTGCCCTGGGCAGCAGCAGTCATGACGGCAAGCTGGGTGGCGAGCCGTTCGTGTTCGAGGCGGCAATCGGCGGCGAGAAAGGCGTTCATCTGCCCCAACGTGTAGCCGAGGATATCCGGGTAGCGGTGACCGCCTCGGATCAGGCGGGCGACGGCATCGGCCCAGACAGACGCCCGTTCAGCCGCTGCGCCAGATCGCCCACCTTCGGTGCGACCCGGTGCACGAAAAAATCCACGTTCACCTCGAACACGGTCGCCGCCAGGGTGATCGCGTCGTCGAGAGCCAGCGCGTCCACCCACTCGCGTGGCTGCCGGCTGGCAAGCGCCAATGCGGTTAGCAAGGCATCGCCGTGGTCCGAGAGCAAGGCGAGCCAGTCCGGTTCGCCCGCCAGTCGTTGCGCGAAGGGCTGCACGGCCTTGAGCATCGCCGGCAGTTCGCCGAGCACCAGCGGACTGATTGCGAGGCGTTGGCCAGCCAGTTCCACAACTTGAGGTTGCGGCACGAGAACATCCAGATCGGAAGCGCTCATTGGCGTCATCCTCACAACAGCACGATGCGGCCGAACTGGCCGAGGTCGCCTTGGGCGGGCTTGAGCGTGTCGGCCAGCACCTGGCCGGACAGCTCGAACTTGAGCAGTTCGTCGGTGATCACCGACAGCTCGCGCGCCGGATTGATGGCCACGCGGTAGAGGTCGATCACCACCTCGCGGTTGCTGTCGGCGGTGTTGAGCCCCTCGAAGCGAATCCAACGCTCGGGCAAAGGTTGGGTGAACATCGCGGTGCTCTGCGCCGTGCCGTAGGCGTAATCGACCTGGAAGGGTTCGACGTAGGGGCCACCGGTGGTCGTGTCAAAGATCGCCAGCGAGCCATGTTTGGCGTTCAGGCTGTACTGCCCGGCCGGCAGCGTCTTGGGCGTGGCCGAGGAGTCCTTCACCACGACCGAGGAGACGTTCTGCTTGGCGAGCAGGTAGAGACTGCCAACCGTGACCGGGTTGGGCAGCGCCTCGGCGGTCACGGTGCCGCTCGCCTGCTCGGTGGTCGTGCCGTAGAGGGCGAGCGAGAGGTTCAACGGGATGAGCTCTTCCAGCGTGCAGGCGAACTCGCCCTTCTTGGTCTTGATCAGCTGCAGGTCGGTGAGGCGCTGGCCACTGGTCGATTCCTGATGCTCCAGGGTTTCGACCGAGAGAGATACCTTGAGCTCGGGCACGTTGCCGACGTAGTTGAGGCCCAGCGGGTTGCCGGTCGTGTCACGGGCGCCGATGTAGACGCGCCCCTGTCCGGAGAAATAGGGCATGCTCAGTCTCCTTTACGGGTCTTGGGGGAAGCGTCGGGCGTCGCGTCGGTTGTCCGGGCGGCGCCCTGTTCGATCAGCCAGCGGGCGGTGGCCTCGTCGAGGTCGATCCGTTCGCCGGGCGCGTACAAGCGCCCCGCATGGGTGTGGGGTTTGATGAGTTCCAGGGTCATGGGTCTTATCCGTGTCGGGTGAGATCGGCGGCCAGCGTCCGGTAGCGGATCTCGTAGCGGGCAGGGATTGCGGCGGCGCCTCCATCGGCGTCCTCGGCCTCCCACTCACAGTCGATCTCGCGCAGGCCGAGCGCGAGTCCGCCGAGGTTGGTGTCGGCCATGAGCGCGGCATGGGCCGCGACCACCAGGCGGTCGGCCGTGTCGAAGGCGCCATCGCCACGCGCGAGCGCCACGAGTCGCACGATCAGTTGCCGGTCGACGAGGGCATTGGCATGGGCGGTGACCGTGTCGCCTTCGACGAACAGCAGCAGCACGGGGCTGGCCTCGCGGGTGACCGGGATGGTCGGGAAACGCAGCAACGGCGCGGGTGCAACGGCCGCCGCGCAGCGGGTCACCAGCTCGCGCAGGATGCGTTCGCGGATCGAGCTCATGGCGTCTTACTCGCGTGATAGGTCGGCGCGGCGTTCGCTGCCGTCGCCGATGGCGCGCAGGTCGCGCACGCGATAGCTCGCGCCGCCGATCGTCACAACCTGGCCCACGGCCAGATCGGGCAGCGCCGAGGCGGGGAAGCGCATCGTGTAGTCGGTGGAGAGCGCGAGGCCGTCGAGCACCGTCTCGTCCGGGGCGCGGAAGTCCACCATGGCGATCTGCCCGCCGACCTTGGCCTGCACCAACAGCCCCGCGTTCGCGGCCGCCGCGTACAGGTCCTCGATGCGTACCATCAGACGGTCAGCTTCACCAGCACACCCGGGCGGTGGCACATCGGCAGCGGGTTCGACTGGGTGTGTAGGTCCGTACCCCGGTCGAACTTGCGCGGTTCCTGCTTGGCGTACAGCGGCTGGCCCAGCGTGTTCACCGTCTCGTTGAAGTCGGCCGGGGCGAAGTAGGTGCCGAAGGTATCGACCGTGCCCATCGGGAAGGCGTGGGCCTCGCCGGCGGCGATGAAGCGCCGCGCGTTGCCGTCCGCATCGGTGGCCTGGCCGCGATACTCCTCGAAGGTGATGCCGGCGTAGGTGAAGCCGCGCCGCACGTCGTTGATGAGCACCGCGCCCTGCTGCCAGTTCTCGAAGGCCTTCTCGACCTTGGCGTGGCCGGTCAGCGCCGCGAAGAACTCGGGCGAGCACAGGCAATGGACGGCGCTCATGAACTCACCCTTGAGGTTGTCCTCGATCGCCGCCAGGGTCGCCAGGCATTTCGCCTTCACATTGGTGCCGGCATTGCCGAGGTCGTAGGCGATGGTCTGCGGCGTGATGTCGAACTCGGCGAACAGGTCGTAGAGCGTGGAGCCGTCGGCATCCAGGATCACGCCCTTGAGCGCACCCATGCGCAGGTGCTCCAGCGTGATCGAGTGCTTGTTGCGCATGGTCTCCAGGTGGCGCGCGATGACGCCCGCGACGGCTTCGGTCTCGGTCTCCGAGCCGAAGGCACGAATGCCCTGGACCTCCTCGGGCAGCACCACGTCGTCGTGCGGGATGTGCGGAATCACGAAGGAGCGCAGCTTGCGCTTGCCGCGCCGGCCCACGGTGCCGGGCGAACCGGGCGGTAGGGTCGGCAGCAGGTTCAGCACGCCATTCATCTCCTCGACGAGGATCTGGCGCGTGCGCACCGGCTTGGCCGGGAACAGGTTCAGCTCCTCCAGCCGCCCGTAGCGGTTGGGCAGGATGTTGATGGCGGCCGTGAGCGCGGCCATCGAGAACGCGGGATTGTGAAAGGGATTCTGCATGGTGATGGTTCCTCGTCAGGCGCTGGTGCGGACGAGCACGCCGCGCGTTTCCAACTGGGTGACGGCGGCAGCCTGTTCGGTGGGGGTGATGCCGGCGGGCCAGATCAGCGCCGAGCGGGCGACGATGGCGTGGCGGGCGATCAGCAGGGCGTCGTCGCGGTCGATGAGCGTCGCGTCCACGTCGGCGGCCAGGACGCCTGCGGCGACCTCGGTGCCGTCGGTGGCGGCCGGGTCGAGGGCTTTGAACTTGGCCGTGGCGGTCTCGCGGCCGACCACGGTGCCGAGCACGAGGTTCCGGCCCGCCGCGACAGTGGCCACATCGCGGGAATAGAGGTTGGGCGCCTCGTACTTGAGCAGGTCGCCCAGGTTGTTGGGTTCTTGAATCGCGGGCATGACTTACTCCCCAGAGAAGTGGTTAGGGTTGGTGAGCTTCTTGACGGCGGCGATGACCGGGCTGGCCTCGGGCCGGCTGGTCGTCGAGGCTTCGGGCGTGATGCGCGAGGCGATCTCGGGCTGAACGGCTCGCGCGTCGAGCAAGGTGCGGCGCACCTGCTGCGCATTCAGTCCTTGGGCGAGGAACTCGGCGGTGCGCTCGGGCGTGCCGGCCAGCAGGCAAAGCTCGGCAATCGCCAGCGCATCCTCGTGTGCCGAGACGTGCTCTTGCGGCGGGGCGTCCTGGCTGTTGGCGGGCGCCTCACCGGCCGTCGGCGGCTGGCCGGCATCGGCGTGGATCGGCTCGGGATCGAGGTTCGGGTCGTGTTCGTGCATCGTGTGCTCCTTGTGCAGTCGACGGGAGGAAGAAGGACGGCCACCCCGGGGCGAGGTGGTGGGTCGGTGCGCCAGGGCACCCTTGGCACGCAGCACTTGGGCAAACTCACCGAGCGCTGTGTCGAAGCTGGTCACCGCATCCGCCAGGCCGGCGGTCACGGCCTGCTCGCCGAAGAGGAGTGCCGCCTCGGTGGCCCGCACCTGCGCCTCGTCGAGGCCGCGCATCCGCGCGACCTGAGCGACGAAGATCCCGTAGAGGCGGTCCACCTCGTTCTGCAGGGCGGTGGCGGCCCGTGGCGAGAGCGGCTCGTGCGGTGTGAAGTCGTTCTTGTGGTGGCCGGCATAGAGGGCGGTGTAGGCCAGACCGTCCTGGGCGTCCTTGACCGATTGATCGACGTGCAGGGCGATCACGCCGATCGAGCCGACACCGGCCGTCTGCGACAGCGTGAGACGCTCGGCGGCGCAGGCGATGGCGTAGGCCGCCGAGAAGGCCGCATCGTTGGCGTGCGCCCAGATGAGTTTTTGCTGACTCGCGGCGCGCACCCGCTCGGCCAGCTCGAACACGCCACCGGCTTCGCCGCCCGGAGAGTCGATATCGAGCAGGATGCCGGCCACCTGCGGATCGGCCACGGCGGCGTCGAGCTGCGCGGCGATGTGGCCATAGGAAGTCAGACCGGAGGCCGCCTCCAGTCCGAGCGTGCGGCGCACCAGGGTGCCGTAAACCGGGATCACGGCAATGCCGGGGATCTCGGGCGCTGCCGACCTGGCCGGAATCGACGGCAGTGCCGTATCGATTTCCGGAAAGCCGATGCGCGAGCCCAGCACGGCCAGGATCACGTCGAGTTTTGCGCGGGCGATGAGCAGCGGCGTCCCGACGATGCGGGACGCCAGATGAAAGAGGGGCATGTCAGTCTTCCTCGGGTTCGCGGACCGGCGCGGCGGCCGGCGCACGGTCATGGCGCGGATCGGAGTCGAACTTCAGGCCCAGCGCGTCGGCGCGGGCGTTGTCGGCGGCGATCTCGCGGTCGATGTCCTCGGCGTCGTAGCCGAAGGCCGAGATGGCTTCGGAGCGGGACAGGAGACCGGCGCGGATGGCGGTAAGCATCGCGTCGAACTCCTTCTTCGGGTCCACCCACTGCCAGCCCTGCGGAATCCACTTCGCGGCGAGGAACTCGCGCCGGCGGCGCGCGAAGCCGGGCAAGGACAGCGCGCCTTCCAGCACCGCCTGTTCCATCCATGCGCGCCAGACGGGCCGGCACAACTGGTGCACGATCACGCCGTGCTGGATCGCCTCGCAGCGGCGGCGGAACTCCAGCAGGCCCGCGCGGATGGACGAGTAGTTCACCTGCGTGAGATCGCCGGTGAGCATTTCGTAGGTGATGCCCATCGCGGCCGCCACCGCCCGGAACTGCATGCGCAGGAATTCCGAGTAGCTGGCCCCGACGTCTGCCGGTTGGCTGAACTTGACGTCCTCACCAGGCTCCAGCAGCTGCAAGGTCCCGGGTTCCAGTCCTGTCAGGGACACGCCGTTGGCGTCCGCCAGCCCTTCCCCCATGAGGTTGTCCTCGGGCGCCAGGCGGGTGATAAAGCCAGCGAACATCGCCGCCGTCTTCTTGCGCACCAGTTCCGCGTCGTCGTACTGATCGAGCTCGTTGAGCTTGACGAGCGCGCGGGCCAGCCAGGGCTCGCCCCGGATTTGCCCCGGGCGCAGCGGCCGGAACAAGTGAATGACCTCGTCCGCCGGCACCCGCACGGTGTCGATGCCGCCCGTGCCCGACATCGGCGCGAGGCTGCCGTCACCGGGGTGGGAGCGGTAGAGGTGGTAGGCCACGCGCCGGCCCAGCCGGTCGAACTCGATGCCGGCGCGCACCACGTGGCCGTCGGCCAGCTCGCGGTTTAGCGTGGCCGGCAGGTGCTCCGGCTCCAGCAGCTGCAGTTGCAGGCCGACCGTGAGTCCGTCCTCGGGGCGGCGCCAGCGCAGACGCACGAGGCATTCGCCGCCTTCAAGCATGGCCCGACAGGCCAGTGCCTGCAGACCGTAGAAATCGGTGAGTCCTGCCGCGTCGGCCTCCTCGCACCAGTCCCACCACAGGGCGTGGATGATCTCGCGCAGGGCGTTGTCCGCCGCCATCGACTGGGGCTTGATGCCGGTGCCGATGGTGTTGGCGACGAAGGCTTCGACACCAGCGGCCGCCCAGGCGTTGCGGCGCACCAGGTCGCGGCTTTTGGCGCGCAGTTCGTTCTGGGTGAAGGCGAGCGCCGCCACCGCGCCGGGGTTGCCGACCTGCCAGGCCAGCGCGCGTCGGCCGCCGCCGACGCCATCGTAGGTCGGCGTGGTCCCGAACAGGCGGTGCTTGAAGCGCGAGAACCAGGCCATCAGAAACCCTTGGCGGTTGTGACGCGGATCTGGCGCTTGGACGCCGCGCCGGCGCCGCGTGCCAGCTCGGATTCCACGGCGCGGATGGCCGCACGCAGTTCGTCGATCGAGCGGTACTCGACTGTCTTGTCGCCGAAAGTGACGCGGCGTTCGCCGGTGGCCAGCGCACGCTTGAGCGCGTCCAGCTGTTCGAGGGTGTAGGTCACGTTGTCCTCATCACGTCATCCAGCGGCTCTTGATCACGCGCCGACCGGTATTCCGGGTTCCAGAAGCAGCGAGGCCACCGCTACGGGTGGCTTCGTTCGAATCGATGTCTTGCGGGGGTGACGGCTCGTTGGGCGGCCTCGCCACGCCGAGTTGCCGTTCCAGCTCACGCCAATGGCGTTCCTCGAAACGGTCGAGCCCTGCGGCCGCAGCGGCGGCGCGGGCATACACGTAGCAGTCGAGGGCTTCGTTCCTCTCGCGCATCTTCTGCCACTCGCGCACCGGAAAGCCGTTGCGGTTGCGGCGGGTGATCAACTGCTCCGCGCACAGCTGCTGGATGAACTCGGCGTCGATCCTGGGCAGATGGACGAAACCGGCGGGGTAGGCGATGCCCACCCCGTCTTCGTCCATGAGCGCCATCTTGCGCAGGTTGTTGTAGAACTCGATCTTGGCGATGCCGACCGCGACCGCGAACACCTTGAGTCCTCGGCGCAGCTTGCGCCCGCCCTGGGAGACATCGACAGCGGTGGGGGTGCCGATGAGGGCCGCGCCTCGCGCCACGCCCTTCACCGCCATCACACGAGAATCGCGGCAGGCGCGCACAAAGCCGTAGGCCTCCTGCGTCGCAAAGCCGGTGTCGAGCGCGAAGCGGGCCAGCGGCATGGCCGCGCCCGAGGCGTGGGTCCAGGTCTCGCCGATCAACGCAGCCAAGCGCTTCCACACCGCGTCGCGCGCTGTGTCACCCATCAGCACCCGGTGCTCGATCAGCCAGCACTCCTTGCCGCGCCCGAAGGCCCAGATCGAGGCCTCGATGCGGTCCTTCTGCACGTCGGCGCCGCCCACCAGCAGGAGCCCACCGGCCGGGATGCTGCCGATGGCATAGTCTTCACGGCGCTCCAGCAGGCGTTGCCAGTCGGGCGCTTCGCCTTCCTCGACCCAGGTCTCGCCGAGCTCGGTGTTCTTGAAGGTCTTGATCGCGGCGCTCGATCCGGTTTCCTTGCTCACGGCGGCTTCCCATGCGGCGGCGATCTCGCGCCAGGCGCGCCAGCCCAGCGGGCTGTAAAGCGAGGACAGGTGGAAACCGGCCGTCTTGCCCGTGCCTTCCGCCGTCGCGCGCCACTCGCCGTGCTCCAGCATCCAGGTCTTGTGGTGCTCGGCGATCGGCGTATCGCACGATTCGCAGACATAGGCCGCCGTTTCCGGCACGCCCTTGTCCCAGCGCAGTTGTTCGAAGCGCAGCCACTGTCGGTGGGAGCAGTGCGGACAGGGCACGAAATAGCGGCGCTGGTCCGACGCTTCGTACTCACGCTCGACGGCGCTCGCGCCCGCGATGGTCGGCGTCGAGACGATGAAGATCTTGCGCCGCGCGAAGGTGCGGGTGCGCGCCTCGGCGAGCGAGATCGCATCGCCTTCGCCCTCGACGTCGAGCGGGTAGCCGTCGACCTCGTCGAGAAACAGATAGCGCACCGGCATCGATCGCAGTCCGACCGCGCTGTTGGCGCCGGTCATCACCAGTACGCCGCCGCGAAACTCCTTGGCCAGGATGGTGTTGCCCGAGTCGCGCGAGCGCGCCGGGGCGATCAACTCGGAGAGCACCGGCGACTCCTCGATCAGCGGATCGATGCGCTGCTTGGAGTTGCGCTTGGCCATCTCCACGGTGGGCCAGACCGCCATCATCGGCCCCGGCGCGTGGTGGATGACGTAGCCGATCCAGTTCGAGCCGGTCTCGGTCGCGCCGACCTGGGCGCCCTTCATGAACACCACGCGCTCGACCGGTGAGGTCGGCGACAGACAGTCCATGATCGCCTTCAGATACGGCGTGCGCGCGGTGCGCCAGCGTCCCGGCTCGCTCGATGCCTTGCTCGACAGCACCCGGTGACGGTCGGCCCACTCGGACACGGTGAGCAGCGGGTCGGGCGTCAACCCTTCGCGCCAGGCGCGCTCGATGGTGTCCCAGCCCTCATAGGCGAACTCGTCCATCAATCGACCCGAACCTTCAGTTCACCAAGCTCGGCGATGTGCTCGCGCACGGCTGCCTCCAGCGCCACGTGCAGGGTGTGAGCATCCACGCCGAGCCGGGCTGCCATCTGTGCCGAGATCCGCGCCGGCCAGTTGAGCCAGGCATCGCGCTCGGTGCGCGCGAGTCGGAACACGTGCGCGATGGCCTGATTGCGGTCGACCAGTTCGCCCTTGAGGCGGGCCAGGCGCACCTTGTTGGTCTGCGCCTTGACCACCTCGTTGACCGTGCGTGCCTGCACGAGCGTGGTGCCGCCGGCGGGGAGTCCGGTGGCCAGGTTCGGTGCCGCGTCCTCCGCCACGCGCACCTTGGCGGCCTTCGCGCGTGTGCCGGGCTTCGCCGACCCGGAACTGCGCGCCCATTCGGCGTCGGCCTTGTCCGGGTCAATGGTGCCGTCGGTTTCCGGCGTGATGCGCCCGGCGCGGATGGCCTTGTGTACGGCCGTGTCGGTCACGCCCCGGTGTCGCGCGTAGGCGCGGATCGAGATTCCCATTGCCCTCTTCGATCAATTCATCGTCAGCCCTTCGCCAACACAAGCAGATAGCGCTTGGCTTCCATCTTGAACAGCGCGTTCATCACGTCACCCAATCAACCCCTGCGAAGGAGCAGCCCATGACCACCATCACCCTGACCCCCGCCCAGCACGCCATCCTGGCCTACGCCCTGGAGCACACCGACGGCAAGATCGTCTGGTTCCCCGACAACATCAAAGGTGGTGCCCGCAAGAAGGTGCTCGACGGTCTCTTCAGCCGCGCGCTGATCACGACCGACGGCACCGACTGGTTCGTGGCGGCCGAGGGTTACGACGTGATGGGACGCCAGCGGCCCGCACCGGCCGCGCTTGCCGCCGCACCGCTTGAGGCGGACCCGGAGATCGAGGCTGCCGTGACTGCCGCCGAGGCGACTTGGGCGCAGGAGCGTCGGACCGAAAAGCCGCGCACCCGCGAGAACAGCAAGCAGGCCGAAGTGATCCGGATGCTGCAGCGCCCCGAGGGCGCAACTATCCGCCAGATCTGCGAGGCCACCGGCTGGCAGCAGCACACGGTGCGCGGCACTTTCGCCGGAGCCTTCAAGAAGAAGCTGGGCCTGAAGCTGGTTTCCGAGAAATCCGCAGGCGGCGAACGGGTCTACCGGATCGCCTGATGGTCGGGACGGGGGGAACCAAGCGGAGAAAGCTTGGCTTCCCCGTCGATCAGCGCGTTCATACGGATGTCGCAACCACCCACGCCAAGGAGCCGACCATGAACACGACGCACGAGATCCCCGCCACCCGCAACGAAGCCTGGGGCTTCTGGGGCACGATGGACACGCACGCCAGTAAGGCGTGGCCCATCGCGATGACCGCGATCGCCGAGGCCACCGGCCAGTCCTCGGAGGCAGTGCGGGCCTTCCTCGATAGCCGCTACGGGCGCCACTTCGCGGACGACGTCCACAACGCCCTCTACGACGGCCACGCCCTGCCTGACGCCATCGTCGCCGCCACCCAGAAGTGGATGGGCTGGAAAATCGGTCGGCGCAACAGCAGGGACTACGGCATCCCGAGCCACCTGCCGTACCTGACGGGCTTCGTGATTCACTGCGAGATCGTCGAAGAGGAACTCGTCGCCTGATCGAACGCCAGGCCATCCGCCGCACGGGTGGCCTGCTGGCCCGTCCAGTCCTGCCAGCGCCGCACAATCACGTCCGCGTACTTCGGATCGAGTTCGATCAGGCGCGCCACGCGCCCGGTCTTATCGGCAGCGATCAGGGTCGTGCCCGAGCCGCCGAACGGATCGAGCACCACATCACCGGGGCGGCTCGAATTGCGGATCGCGCGCTCGACCAGCTCCACCGGCTTCATGGTCGGGTGCAGGTCGTTCTTCTGCGGCTTCTTGATCTGCCACACGTCGCCCTGGTCGCGGTCGCCGCACCAATGGCGCTCCGCACCCTCGGGCCAACCGTACAGGATCGGCTCGTACTGGCGCTGGTAGTCGGCGCGGCCCAGCGTGAAGGTGTTCTTCGCCCAGATGATGAAGGTCGACCAGTGGCCGCCGGCAGCGCGAAAGGCCGCTTGCAGCGTGTCCAGCTCACTCGACGACATGGCGACGTAGATCGCGCCGCGGGTGTGGGCAACGAGCAGCGACAGCGCGTCGTAGAGAAAGTCGTGAAAGCCTGCGCCGAGCGCGTCGTTGAGAATGGGACGGTGTTTGCCCCGCAGCTTGTCCTTGGCGCTGTTGGCGTAGTTCACGTTGTACGGCGGATCGGTGAAGACCATGTCCGCCCGCTCGCCGTCCGGGAACAGCTGCGCGTAGGCCTCGGCGGTGGTCGCGTCGCCGCAGACGAGGCGGTGCGGCCCGAGCAGCCAGACGTCGCCCGGCTTCGACACCGGCTCTTCCGGCATCTTCGGGACGGCGTCGTCCTCGGTCTGGCCTTCGTGTTCTGGCTCCTCACCGGCCAGTAGCTCGGCCAACGCATCGGCATCGAAACCGGTCAAATCGAGGTCGAAGCCTTCGTCCTGCAGTGCCTCAAGTTCGATGCGCAGTAGCGCATCGTCCCAGGTCGAGAGCTCCGCGAGCCGATTATCGGCGAGCACCAGCGCCCGGCGCTGCGTCGGCGTCAGGTGATCGAGCACCACCACCGGCACGGTGGGCAGGCCCAGCTTGCGCGCGGCGGCGAGCCGCCCATGGCCCGCGACCAGCACACCGTCGGCGCCGACCAGGCAGGGATTCACGAAGCCGAACTCGGCGATGGAGGCCGCGATCTGCGCAATCTGCTCGTCCGAGTGCTGGCGAGCGTTCCGGGCGTAGGGCAGCAGCTTGTCGAGCGACCAATGCTCGATGCGGTCGGCCAGCCAGCTCATGCAGCGACCTCTGCCGTCTCGCCCAGTCGCTCGGCGGCGACCTCGGCGAAGGTCTGGCCCGTCACGGCAAGCACCGGCACTGTGCCCGGGTGGTGCTGCAGCCAGCGGCGCAGCGTGACGTCCACGTACTCCGGCGCGAGCTCGATGGCGCGCACCTTGCGGCCGGTGAGCTGGCCAGCGAGCAGCGCGGTGCCGCTGCCGGAGAACGGCTCGAACACGATCTCAGCTTCGTCCGAATAGGCCTCGATGAAGAACTTCGGCAGGCCCAGCGGGAACACGGCCGGATGATCGATGCCGTCGCCGATGCGACCGCGTTGGCGCGTCACCTCGACGACCGAGTCCGGGATGCGAAACTTCTGCGTCGGTGTGCCGGCGTGGTTCCACTCGCCGACCCTGCCGTCCTTGCCGCGCATCGCGGTGGAGGAACCGTCGGCACGCAGGTGCGTCTCGTGGCCTGCCCATTTGCAGGGCACGATCTTGTTCGGCTTGCGCGCCTGGCGGTTGAAGTGGAACACGAACTCGTGACGCGGCGCGAGGCGCCCGGCCCAGTCGCCGGGCACGGTCACCGACTGATCCCAGACGTACCAGCCGAAGCGGCGCCAGCCCTGGGTGCGCATCCATTCGATCCAGCCGTCCCAGTACGGCTGCCACTCGCCGTCGCGATGGACGAGGCCGAGGTTGACCAGGATTTGCGCGTCCTCGTGCAGCGCGCCGCGGGCGGTGCCGAACACGCCCTGCATGAGCGCGTTCCAGTCATCGATCCCGCCGGTGGTGTAGTCGCGCTGGTTCGCGTAGGGCGGGCTGGTGAAGAGCAGGTGTGCCCGCTCGCCATCGAGGAGGTGCGCGACGGCAGCAGCGTCGCTGCTGTCGGCGCAGAGCAGCCGGTGCTCGCCCAGGAGCCACAAGTCGCCTGGCCGCGTGACCGCAACCGTGGGCGGCGTGACGTCGTCCTCGTCCGCGTCGGCTTCCGGCGCGCGCTCGCCCTCATCGGCGGACGGTTCCGTCTTCTCGATGTGGTCGAGCAGGCCTTCGATCTCAGAGGCAGAGAAGCCGGTCAGGTCCAGATCGAAGCCGGCGTCGGCCAGCTCCGCGAACTCCAGCGCCAACATGGCCTCGTCCCAGCCGGCATCGAGTGCGAGCCGGTTGTCGGCGATCACGTAGGCACGCTTCTGCGCCGGGGTGAGGTGCGCGAGCTCGATCACCGGCACCTCGGTCAGGCCCAGCTTGCGTGCGGCCAGCAGCCGGCCGTGACCGGCGATCACGCCGAGATCGCCATCGACCAGGATCGGGTTGGTCCAGCCGAACTCGGCGATGCTGGCGGCGATGCGCGCGACCTGTTCGTCGCTGTGCGTGCGCGGATTGCGGGCGT
>Ga0180220_1001517_pt1 | contig 16974 bp, 19 predicted proteins | sample eDN5th37CBELigBY_FD_151335 | JGI IMG/M metagenome (GOLD analysis project Ga0180220, IMG submission 151335) | Enriched backyard soil microbial communities from Emeryville, California, USA - eDNA 5th pass 37_C BE-Lig BY (version 2) (version 2) | ecosystem: Environmental > Terrestrial > Soil >...
AATGGGTGGGGGTGACGCCGACATCGGTGTCGCGCGCGTCGCGCATCAGTTTCCACACCATGTTGCAGAAGCCGAGCACGGCGTTGGTCGGCAGCCCGTCCGACTTGCGGTTGAGCGGCGGCAGCGCGTGATAGGCCCGGAAAATATAGCCGGAGCCGTCGACAAGGAAGAGATGATCGCCTTTTTTCATGGCGCATGGATAGCGTGGCGGGGCGTCGCGGTCCATCGCAAAGGCGGCTTATGCCCGCTGCAACCGGCCTCTGCTGACAAGGGAAAACAGGCATCACGCCTATGTTACAAAGATGTAATCTTTGTGCCCTTGAATCGCCATGTTCCAATCCACAGATAGCAGGCATCGGCAGTTTTCGCCGAAGTCCGGAATCAAGGCCCGTCCCCCGCCTTTCCCGGACAACGCGGCAGCCTATCCCCCTCTCCGGGCTGCCGCGCCGTTTAAAGCAAGCCGCCGTGGTTCCCCCTCCGCCACGGCGGCACTTTTTTGTGCGTTTGACAGGGTTTCCCCGGCCTTCCAGCCTCGCTAACCGCCTTCCCGGTTCGCCGCGACAGCCTGGTTTTGCAGCCGCATTCGTGCAACGCCAGGCGTTTCCGTCTGGGTGCAAAATGCCCTGGAGCCTTTCAGCTTTTCCTCGAATCGCGAAAACGCTCTAACCTTTTGTTTTGACGCAATTCCGAACGCAAAACCGCTTCGCACTTTTGCTGGAATTGCTCTAGGGTTGCGCCCAGAATCGAAAGGCCTGAAATCCATGTCCAAACTTTCCCCCGTTCTCGACCGCATCGACCAGTCGCTCGACGACAGCCTCGACCGGCTGTTCTCGCTGCTGCGCATCCGCTCGATCTCGACCGATCCCGACTTTGCCGCCGACTGTCGCAAGGGTGCGGAATGGCTGGTCGAAGACCTGAAAAGCATCGGCTTCGACGCTTCGGTGCGCAACACGCCCGGTCACCCCATGGTCGTCGCCCATCACGAAGGCCCGGAAGGCAGCCCGCATGTGCTGTTCTACGGCCATTACGACGTGCAGCCGGTCGATCCGCTGGAACTTTGGAATGACGATCCCTTCGCGCCGGCGCTGAAGGAAGTGGAGCCCGGCCGCAAGGTCATCACCGGGCGCGGCTCGGCCGACGACAAGGGCCAGCTGATGACCTTCGTGGAAGCCTGCCGCGCCTGGAAGGCGGTGCACGGCTCGCTGCCCTGCCGCATCACGCTTCTGTTCGAGGGCGAGGAAGAAAGCGGGTCGCCGTCGCTCAAGCCGTTCCTGGAGGCCAATGCCGAGGAACTGAAAGCCGATTTCGCGTTGGTGTGCGATACGGGCATGTGGGACCGGGACACGCCGGCCATCTCCACCGCGCTGCGCGGCTTGGTGGGGGAGGAGGTGACCGTCCATGCCGCCGACCGCGACCTGCATTCGGGCGAGTTCGGCGGCGCCGCCGCCAATCCGATCCGCATCCTTGCGCGCGTGCTTGCCGATATCCATGACGAGAACGGGCGCGTCACCATTCCCGGCTTCTACGACGGCGTCGAGGAAACGCCGGCGCAGGTGCTGAAATCGTGGGAGAGGCTCGGCGAGACGGCCGAGACCTTCCTCGGAGAGGTCGGCCTCTCGATCCCTTCGGGCGAAAAGGGCCGCTCGGTTCTCGAACTGGTGTGGGCGCGCCCGACGGCCGAGTTCAACGGCATCACCGGCGGCTATACGGGCAAGGGCTTCAAGACGGTGATTGCCGCGCAGGCCTCGGCCAAGGTGTCGTTCCGCCTCGTTCACAAGCAGGACCCGGTGAAGATCCGCGCCTCATTCCGCAAATTCGTCGAGGAGCGCATTCCGGCCGACTGTTCGGTCGAGTTCCACCAGCATGGCGGCTCGCCGGCCATCCAGCTTTCCTACGACTCGCCGTTCCTCGCCAAGGCCAAGGATGCGCTGTCCGACGAATGGCCCAAGCCCGCGGTGATGATCGCCATGGGCGGGTCGATCCCGATCGTCGGCGATTTCCAGACCTATCTCGGCATGGAGTCGCTGCTGGTCGGTTTCGGCCTTTCCGACGACCGCATCCATTCGCCCAACGAGAAATACGAGCTGTCGTCGTTCCACAAGGGCCAGCGCTCCTGGGCGCGCATCCTCGACGCGCTGACGAAGTGAGGCGGGCATGAGCAATATCCGCTTTCACAAGGGCGATCTGCCCGATCTCGCCCATTACGACGTCGATGCGGTCGCCATCGACACCGAGACGCTGGGCCTCAATCCGCATCGCGACCGCCTGTGCGTGGTGCAGATCTCGCCGGGCGACGGCACGGCCGACGTGATCCAGATCGCGGCCGGCCAGAAGGAGGCGCCGAACCTCGTCGGCCTGTTGCGCGACGCCAAGGTGACGAAGCTGTTCCACTATGCCCGCTTCGACCTGGCGGTGCTCTACAACGCTTTCGGGGTCATGCCCGAGCCGGTGTTCTGCACCAAGATCGCGTCGCGGCTCACCCGCACCTACACCGACCGCCACGGGTTGAAGGACATCTGCAACGAGCTGCTGGGCGTCAGCCTGTCGAAGCAGCAGCAGTCGTCGGACTGGGCGGCAGAGATGCTGTCGCCCGAACAGCTCGAATATGCCGCATCCGACGTGCTCTATCTCCACCGCCTGCGCGACGTGCTGGCGGGGCGGCTGGCGCGCGATGGCCGCGTTCGCGAGGCCGAAGCCTGCTTCCGCTTCCTGCCGACGCGCGCAAGGCTCGACCTGATGGGCTGGGAAGAAACCGACATCTTCGCCCATAGCTGAGGCTGGAACCGGCAGGTGACGGAGCGCGTTGCAGTTCCGTCACCGCCCTTAAGGACAGGGCAGCAGAAAAGGATGGACCATGGCCGAGCGTGAACCGATCTCCACCGCACCGAAGGACGGTTCGCGCGTCACCGTCTACTGGACCGACAGCGACGGGGTGATGAACGAATCCGTCGCCCGCTGGGATGCCGGGGATCAGGCATGGTGGGCCTATACGGATTCGAGAACCCAGAAGAAGATCGAGCCGACGAGCTGGCGCCCGGAAACCGCCGATGACGAGGCGGATGAGACTGACGAGGAAGAATAGCCTTGCCAAGGCTTGACGGCCTGCAACCGTGCCCAATGTAACGGGTGGCGGCGGTGTGCATATTCCCATACCCTGCATTTGTTGAAACCCGAGGTTGATTCGGGGCGAGACGCTCCGACTCGGCCATTTCTCATGGAGGGAATGTCATGGGTGTGGAAGGTCTTATCATTTTTCTCATTGTCGGTGCGATCGCGGGCTGGCTCGCCGGCCTGATCGTCAAGGGGTATGGCTTCGGCCTGCTCGGCAATATCGTGGTGGGCATTGTCGGCGCGCTCATCGCCGGGTGGCTGTTGCCGCGGATCGGCCTTTACATCGGCGGCGACATTATCGGCGCCATCATCAATGCGGTGATCGGCGCGGTGATCCTGCTGCTGCTCATCCGCCTCGTGAAGACAGCCTGAGACCGACCGAGAGAGCGGCCTATGAACAAGAATACGCTTTATCTCCTCATCGGCGCGCTTGTCGTCGTGGTGATCGGGTTGGGTGTCTACGTTTATCGTGAGGAATCGAAGCCAAGCGGCATCGAGCTTAAAATCGATGAAGGCGGCGTGTCAGTCGAGCAGAACTGAACCTTCCTGCCCGGTGGTGATGAACTGCCGGGCAGTTTCCTTGCGACTTTCCAGAAAATGTCCTGCTTTACGTCCGCACGGTCAGGTGGCGGTGCGGCGCTGGGTCGAGCGCGTGGCCGCCACGAGGGGCGAGGGGCCGCTGTCGACCAGCAATCCGGTGATGCGTGCGAAGCCGGCAAAGGACTTGCGTGCTTCTTCCGCGCTCATCTGCGCCGCCATCGCCGCCGCACAGCAGTTCAGCGCGCAACGATAGACCGGACCGCGCCGCCCGACGGGCCATTCGCGCAGGAAGGCAAGCGCCTCGGCGACATTTTCGATGTCCTGGACGGGCTGGCCACGACCCCGCGAGACGCGGACAGACGAGAAGAACTGCAGGCGATCCATCGGCAACCTCCCTCGACATCGAACACTGGTGGAGAATTTACCCTAAACGCAGAAATATACATCCGGTTCCCCGCTCACAAAGCCTTACGGCAAATAAATATTACGTTGCGGAAAGGGCGGCTGTTGCGCTGCCGCAAATGCTGGAAAACCGGCCTTCGGGGAGCCGATTGACCTGCGTCAAGGTGGTGCAGGCACCTCCATGCGAACAGGATACAGGCGGAGCGCGGTTTGCGCGACGGCCGGCTTGATCATTGTCGGTTCGGCCACATCCACTTGCAGGCCGTCTGCGGCTCTGGTTTCCTTGAACCCGACACAACAAGAGGACGCACCATGTATTCCCATATCCTCATCGCCACCGACGGATCCGAACTGGCCCAGAAGGGCATCGATCATGGGCTCTCGCTGGCCAAGGCGCTGTCGGCCAAGGTCATCTTCGTGATGGTCACCGAACCCTTCCCCATCGCCGCGGGCGCCACCGCTTCCGGCTGGGTGGCCGGACCCAACGACATTTCGCGCTATGAAGAAGGCCAGAAGGAATTCGCCGGCGGCCTTCTGGAGAAGGCGCGTGCGGCCGCCGAGAAGATGGGGGTCGAGGCCAAGGTCGTCCATGTCGCGGATCGCTGGCCGGCCGACGCCATCATCGAAGTCGCCGAAGAGCATGGCAGCAACCTGATCGTCATGGCCTCGCATGGCCGGCGCGGCCTCGGCCGCCTGCTGCTCGGCAGCCAGACCGTGGAAGTGCTGACCCACTCCAAGGTGCCGGTGCTGGTCGTGCGCTGATATCCTTTATGCCACGACGCCTGCTGCCCGGCGTCGTGGCGCAAATACGGCGACGGCTTTCCGAATGGCCGTTGCCTTATCCTGCCGATGACCTGAGCGGCGGTCTTTTCCACTTTTCGGCAAGGCGGCGAAGTTAACCCGCCCTTAAATCGCCATGTCTAGCCTTCACCCCATCGCCATTGGCTGGGGAAGATACGGCATCGCGCATGGCGAACCGCAAGAACAGACGCATCGAACCGAGTTTCGACGAGCCGGCGCGCGACGCGTCGGTGGCGGGTTTTGCCGTGCACGAGGAGGATCGTGTCGTGCCCTCAAGCCGTAAGTCACGCAGTCGCAAGCCCGCAAACGCGCGCAGGTCCGGCGGCGGCAGGACCGCCCGTGGCGGTCGGCGCAAGCGGCGCGGGCTGTTCGGCCTTCTCACGCGGCTGGTCTACTGGGGCTTCGTGCTGGCCATCTGGGGCGGCATCGCCGCCGCCGGCATGGTCGTCTATTACGGCGCCAAGATGCCCGCCGCCACGACATGGTCGATCCCCGACCGGGCGCCCAACATCAAGCTCGTATCGGTGGACGGTCGCCTCATCGCCAATCGCGGCATGAGCGGTGGCGAAGCGGTGCGCCTGTCGGAAATGTCGGCCTATATCCCGAAGGCGGTCATCGCCATCGAGGACCGCAGGTTCTATTCGCATTTCGGCTTCGACCCGATCGGCCTGGCCCGCGCCATGGTCACCAATATCATGCACGGCCGCTTCACGCAGGGCGGCTCGACGCTCACCCAGCAGCTCGCCAAGAACCTGTTCCTGAAACCGGACCGCACGCTGGAGCGCAAGGTGCAGGAGGTGCTGCTCGCCCTGTGGCTGGAGCACAAGCACACCAAGGACGAGATCCTGGCGATGTATCTCAACCGGGTCTATTTCGGCTCGGGCGCCTATGGCGTGGAGGCTGCGTCGCGCCGCTATTTCGGCAAGAGCGCCCGCGATGTGAGCCTGTCCGAAGCTGCGCTTCTTGCCGGGCTGCTCAAGGCCCCGTCACGGCTTTCGCCGGCCCGCGATCCGAAGGCGGCGGAAGAGCGTTCGCAGCTCGTGCTGGCCGCCATGCAGGACGAGGGGCTGGTAAGCTCCCGCGAGGTGGCGCATGCCATGAGCGCGCCGGCGGCGCGCGTGCCGTCCTACTGGACCGGATCGGAGAACTACGTCGCCGACACGGTGATGGAGGAACTGCCGGCCCTCATCGGCGAGGTGCAGGGCGACATCATCGTCGACACCACCATCGACCTCGACCTCCAGAAGCTGGCCGAGCGCTCGATCCGCCGGCTGATCGACGAGAACGGCAAGACGCTCGACGTCAGCCAGGGTGCGCTGGTGTCGATCGACAATTCCGGCGCGGTGCGGGCCATGGTCGGCGGCTACGACTATTCGACCAGCCAGTTCGACCGCGCCTCCGAGGCGCGCCGCCAGCCGGGCTCGGCCTTCAAGCCGTTCGTCTATGCGGCGGCGCTGGAAGCCGGGCGCACGCCCGACAGCGTGCGCAACGACGCGCCGATCCAGATCGGCAAGTGGAAGCCCGTGAACTATGGCGGCAAATACTACGGCAAGGTCACGCTGGCGACGGCGCTTGCCAAGTCGCTGAATTCGGTGGCGGCCCAGCTTACCATGGAGGTGGGGCCGGAGGCGGTGATCGAGGTCGCCAACCGCATGGGCATCCAGTCCGACCTGCAAAAGAACGTCTCGATCTCGCTCGGCACGTCGGAGGTGACGCCGCTGGAGCTGACGGCGGCCTATGTGCCCTTCGCCAATGGCGGCTACCGTCCGCAGGTGCATTTCGTGCGCCGGGTGACGACCGTCAAGGGCAAGGTGCTCTATGAATACAATGGCGGTTCGGCGCCGCGCGTGCTGAAGCCGGAGATCGTCGGCATGATGAATGCGATGATGGCGGGCACGGTGGAGGCCGGCACGGCGCGCAAGGCGGCCTTCGCCTGGCCCTCGGCCGGCAAGACCGGCACCAGCCAGAACTCCCGCGATGCATGGTTCGTCGGCTACACTGCCAATCTCACCACCGGGGTGTGGTTCGGCAACGACGACGCCCGGCCGATGAAGAAGGTGACGGGCGGCGCGCTGCCGGCGCAGGCCTGGCACGAATTCATGGTGGCCGCGCATGAAGGGGTGCCGGTGGCGCGCCTGCCCGGCGGGTGGCAGCCGGGCTGGCAACCGTCGCAGCCGGCGCCCGTGCAGGATGCGCCGATCGCCATGCCCCCGGCCGCGGTCGGCCGGTCTGCCAATCCCGCCCCGCAGCCGGCGGCGCCTGCGCCGGCCGCCGTTCCGCGCCCGTCCGTTCCGGTCGCCGGTGGCGGCAGGCCCGCCATGCCTTCCGATGGCGGATCGACGGCGTCGATCAAGCACCCGGTGCCGCCGGGCGATGTCGGCGGTCCGATGAAGAAGGGCACCACTTCCATCCTCGACATCCTGACCGGCGGCTGAACCGGCACGGCTGCGGCGCGCCTCTTCCCCGGGTGCAGCCGGCGTGATACTGCTTGGTCCTGGAACCTTTCGTGCAGCCACGAAAGGTCCTCGGGATAACCGAAGCCCAGCCTCGAAACCCGGACGTTCGACGCCCTGTCGTGTCCGGAGGCCAAGCCCGGCTTCCCGTGCATGGCAGCGCCGTGCATGGGAGAAACCGGATGGGCCTTGCAATCTACCTTCTTACATTGGCGACCTTCGCCACCGGAACCGCCGAGAACATCGTCATCGGCATCCTGCCGGATATCGCCGGCCATCTGGATGTGCCGATCGGGCTGGCGGGGCAACTCACCTCCGTCTTCTCCGTCACCTTCGCGGTGACGGCGCCGCTGGCGCTGGTGCTGACCAGGCATGTTCCGCGCAAGCGCCTTCTGTGCGCCGCGCTCTTCCTGTTCATCGCCAGCAGCCTGGCGGCGGCGCTGGCCGGCAACATCTGGGTGCTGTTTGCCGCGCGCATCGCCATGGCGGCCGCCAGCGCCACGGTATGCCTCGTCGCCACCCTGCTGGCGACGGAAAGCGCCTCGCCCGGCCTGCGCGGCCGCGCCATCGGCATGATCTTCATGGGCATCAGCGGCTCGCTGGTGCTCGGCGTGCCGGCCGGCATGGTGGTGTGCGGCCTGTTCGGCTGGCGTGCCGTGTTTGTCGCTCTCGCCCTTCTGGCCGCGGCCGTGCTGGCCGCCTGCCACCTGGCCGTTCCGGCTTCCGATGTCCTTTCCCGGCGAGGCGGCGGCTACAGGCGGCACCTGTCGTCGGTGCCGCTGGCCAGCGCGCAACTGGTCTCGATCCTGATGATCGGCGGGCATTTCGTGCTGTTCGCCTATCTGGCGCCCTATGTCGCCACTGTGGTCGGCGTGGCGGGGGACGGGCTGGTCCTCGCCTTCCTCGCCTTCGGCGTTGCGGGCGTTTCCGGCGGCTATCTCGGGGGCCTGCTGTCCGACCGGCTGGCGCCGCGCGCCGCGCTTCTGTGCACCCCGCTCGCCTATCTGCTCGCGCTGGTTGCGATCCCGCTGTTCGTCGGCAGGCCGGCGCTGTTCTTCCCGGCCATGATGGTGTGGGCCTGCATAAGCTGGATGATTTCGCCGGTAGTGCAGAATTTCCTCATGACCACAGATGCCGGGACGGCCGGGGCCGGTGTCAGCCTGAACCTGTCGGCCATGCATATCGGGGTGGGGCTCGGCACGGCGGCTGGCGGCGTGGCGCTTGAAACCATGCCGCTTGCGGCTCTGCCTCTGGCAGGTGCGGTGCTGGCGGCGCTGGCGGTCGTCTTCGCGGCGGCGGCCTTCCATCTGACCGCACGGCGGGGCACGGTGCGGGGTGCGGCCGGGACATGATGCCTGACGTGATGCCGGGGCACTCGCCACGGGCTTCCGGTTCGGATAGATGTCTTGACACCTAACAACGAGCCGATCTTTGCCATGACCCAGACAGACAGCAGAAAGACCATCGTGCTGACCGGTGCCAGCCGCGGCATCGGTCACGCCACGGTGAAGCGCTTCTCGATGGAGGGATGGCGCGTCATCACCTGTTCGCGGCAGGCCTTTTCCGAGAATTGCCCGTGGCCGGCCGGGCCCGAGGACCACATCAAGGTCGATCTGGCCGACCCGGAGGATGTCGGCGTTGCGGTGTCCGAAATCCGCCACCGGCTGGAAAGCCATGGCGGCCAGCTCAATGCGCTGGTCAACAATGCCGGCATCTCGCCCAAGCTGCCGGGCAGCCAGCGCATGAATTCGCTCGAGACGCCCATGCATGTGTGGCGCGACGTCTTTCAGGTGAATTTCTTCGCGCCGATCATGCTGGCGCGCGGCCTGTTCAAGGAATTGGCGGCGGCCAAGGGCTCGGTGGTCAACGTCACCTCGATCGCCGGCTCGCGCGTGCATCCCTTCGCCGGAACGGCCTATGCCACGTCCAAGGCCGCGCTCGGCTCGCTGACGCGCGAGATGGCGCATGATTTCGGCCCGCACGGCATCCGCGTCAATGCCATCGCGCCCGGCGAGATCGACACCGCCATCCTGTCGCCGGGCACGGAGAAGATCGTCGAGACCATCCCGATGCGCCGGCTGGGCACCACGGCGGAAGTGGCCGACATCATCTTCTTCCTGTGCTCGGGCCAGTCCTCATATGTGACCGGCTCCGAGATCCACATCAATGGCGGCCAGCACGTCTGACCCTGCAGGTGTGACCACGGGGTTTTTTGCCCCGCTGGAATGATTTTCTTCTCCCCATGGCGGTCGGGCAAAAAATATTGCCTGCCGCCGAGGGCAGCGCGAGCCCGTTTCTTCGCGGCATCCTCCTGTCAGGCTAGAAATGCAAGCCTGTACAGGGTTTTACCGCGATGCCGCACGATCTTCCCAAGCTGAACGCTTTTCCCGTCTTCATGCGCGTCGAAGACGAGGCAGTCGTCATCGTCGGCGACGGCGAGGAGGCGCTGGCCAAGGCCCGGCTGCTCGGCCAGTCGTCGGCCAGGCTGCGCATCGTCGCGCCCGAAGCTTCCCCCGAACTGCTTTCCTGGATCGCGGCCAACGGCGCGGCGCATGTCGCGCAGGCCTATGCGCGCGACCACCTGGAGGGTGCCGTCCTGGTCTTCGCCGCCAGTGGCGAGGAGGGGCTGGATCGGCGCGTCGTGGAAGACGCGCGCGCGCTCGGCATCAAGGCCAACGCCGTCGACCGGCCGGAACTGTGCGATTTCTTCACCCCGGCGCTGGTCAATCGCGCCCCGGTCGCGGTTGCCATCGGAACCGAGGGCGCCGGCCCGGTGCTTGCCCAGATGATCCGGTCGCGCATCGATCGCATGCTGCCGCCGTCGCTGGGCTCGCTGGCCGCGCTGGCCGTCAGCTTTCGCGAGGCGGCCGAGCGCCTGCTGCCCAAGGGCGCGCCGCGCCGCCGGTTCTGGCGCGAATTCTTCGAGGGCGCGCCGGCCCGGGCCGTCGCCGGTGGCGATATAGCGGCCGGCCATGAGGCCGCATCCGGGCTGCTTGCCAATCCGGAGCGCGCCTTCGGCCACGTCGCGCTGGTCGGGGCAGGGCCGGGGGCGGAAGACCTTCTGACGCTCAGGGCGCAGCGGCTCCTGATGGAGGCCGACGTCATCCTTTATGACGCGCTGGTGCCCGAGGCCGTGGTCGCCATGGGCCGCCGCGATGCCGAGCGCGTTGCGGTGGGCAAGCGCAAGGGCTGCCATTCCAAGACGCAGGCCGAGATCAATGCGCTGCTGGTCGCGCTCGGCCGCGAGGGCAGGCGGGTCGTGCGCCTCAAGAGCGGCGATCCGCTGGTGTTCGGCCGGGCCGGCGAGGAAATGGCGGCGCTTCGCGATGCCGGCATCTCCTACGAGGTGGTGCCGGGCGTGACCGCCGCCTTTGCCGCCGCCGCCGATTTCGAACTGCCGCTGACGCTGCGCGGCGTCACCTCGTCCATGGTGTTCACCACCGGCCATGACCTGAAGGGCGGTTCGCTGCCGGACTGGGCGAAGCTCGCCATCTCGGGCGCGACGGTGGCCGTCTACATGGGCCGCTCGGTCGCGGCGGAAGTCGCCGGCCGCCTGATCGAGGCCGGCCTGCCGCCGGACACAGCGGTTGCCGTGGTCGAGAATGCAAGCCTGGCCGAGCGCCGCCGCTTTCACGGCACGCTGGCCGACCTGCCGGCGCTGGAGCAGCGCCATGACCTGACCGGGCCGGTGATGACCATCATCGGCGATGCCGTGGCGGGTGCCCGCTTCGACCGCTCCGAGCCGCTTGCAGCGCATAGAAACCTTGCCGTGGAACGCATTTTCGAGGGATCGCACGCATGAAGATCATGACCGCCAACCGCCTGGTCGACGGCGAGGTCGTCTGGTACGGCAACGGCCAGTGGATCGAGACGATCGACGGTGCCGAGATCGTCGTCGACCCGGCCGAGGAGGCCCGGCTGGAGGCGCTCGGCAAGCAGGCGATGGCCGCCAACCTGATCCTCGATCTCGCCCTCATCGACATCGAGGTGGTCGACGGCGCCATCCGCCCGAAGCGCCTGCGCGAGCGCATCCGCGCCGCCGGCCCCACCATCCGCAACGACCTCGGCAAGCAGGCCCGAACCCAATTGTCCCGAGCGGCCTGACAGGCAGGCGGCCGCGCACGCCCGGAGAAGCGACATGTACCGTTACGACGAATTCGACCATGCCTTCGTGCAGGCCCGCGTCGCCCAGTTCAGCGATCAGGTCGAGCGCCGGCTTGCCGGTGAGCTGACGGAGGAGCAGTTCCGCCCGTTGCGGCTGATGAACGGCGTCTATCTGCAACTCCATGCCTACATGCTGCGCGTCGCCATTCCCTACGGCACGCTTTCCTCGCGCCAGATGCGGATGCTCGCCCATATCGCGCGCACCTACGACAAGGGCTACGGGCATTTCACCACGCGCCAGAACATCCAGTTCCACTGGCCGGCCCTGTCCGACATTCCGGCGGCCCTTGCCGATCTCGCCTCGGTGGAGATGCATGCGTTGCAGACGAGCGGCAATTGCATTCGCAACATCAGCGCCGACCATTTCGCCGGAGCGGCCGCCGACGAGGTTGCCGACCCGCGCCCCTATGCCGAGATCATGCGGCAATGGTCGTCGGTGCATCCGGAATTCAGCTACTTGCCGCGCAAGTTCAAGATCGCGCTGACGGGGTCCAACCGCGACCGCGCCGCCATCCAGACCTACGACATCGGCCTGCACCTCAAGCGGAACGAGGCGGGAGAACTCGGCTTCACCGTGTGGGTGGGCGGCGGCCAGGGCCGCACGCCGCTGCTGGCCAAGAAGATCCGCGACTTCCTGCCCCGCCAGCACCTGTTGTCCTATGTGACGGCGATCATGCGCGTCTACAATCTGCACGGCCGCCGCGACAACAAGTGGAAGGCGCGCATCAAGATCCTCGTCCATGAAATGGGCGCGCAGGAATTTGCCCGCCAGGTCGAGGCCGAATGGGAAACGCTGAAGGACGGCGACCTCAAGCTGCCGCAGGCCGATATCGACGCCATCAACGCCTATTTCGCGCCGCCGCCGCTGGTGGACAGGCCGGAAGGCGACGAGGCGGTGCGGCTTGACAGGCTGGATTCCAGAAGCTTCTCCGACTGGCTCAACCGCAACGTCACCACCCACCATCACCCCGATTACGCGGCGGTGACGATTTCGCTCAAGAACATCGGCGAGACCCCCGGCGACATGAGCGACAGCCAGATGGACGCGGTTGCCGACCTTGCCGAGCGATATGCCTTCGACGAGATCCGGGTATCCCACGAGCAGAACCTGGTGCTGCCGCATGTCGCGCGCGCCGACCTCAAGGCGGTGTATGATGCGCTGGTGGAGATCGGGCTGGCCACGGCCAATATCGACCTCATCAGCGACATCATCGCCTGCCCCGGCCTCGACTACTGCACGCTGGCCAATGCGCGCTCCATCCCTGTCGCCCAGCAGATTGCGTTGCGCTTCGCCTCGCTGGAGCGCCAGCGCGACATCGGCGAGTTGAAGCTCAACATCTCGGGCTGCATCAACGCCTGCGGACATCACCATGTCGGGCACATCGGCATTCTCGGCGTCGAAAAGAAGGGCGCCGAACTCTATCAGGTCACGCTCGGCGGCGCCGCCGACGAGAACGCGGCCATCGGCGAGATCATCGGGCGCGGGTTCGGACCCGACGAGATCGTCGATGTGATCGAGACGCTGGTCGAGACCTATCTGGCGATCCGCAGCGACCGTTCGGAGCGGTTCCTCGACGTCTATCGCCGGCTCGGCGCCGCGCCGTTCAAGGAGGCTCTCTATGGAGCCGAGGCCAAGGCGGCCTGAGGTGAGGGCACTGGACGCCGCATCCCTCGAAGCACGACACGGGCAGCTTTCCGCCGCCCGTGTCATCGAGCTTGCGGCAAGTGATCTGTTTGCGGGAGAGATCGCGGCCGTCTCGTCCTTCGGGGCGGATTCGGCGGTGCTGCTGCATCTCATCGCCCAGGTGGACCGGCATCTGCCGGTCGTCTTCCTCGACACCGGCAAGCATTTCGAGGAGACGCTGAGCTATCGCGACGCGCTTGCCGACGATTTCGGCCTGACCGACATCAGGGTGGTCCACCCGGATGCGGCAGCACTGGAGCGGGTCGATCCGGGCGGGCGGCTGCATGAAAGCGACGTGGAAGCCTGCTGCCATGTGCGCAAGGTGGAGCCGATGGCGCGCGGCGTCGAGCCGTTCCGGGCGTGGTTCACCGGCCGCAAGCGCCATCAGGCGCAAACGCGGACCGCGCTGCCGGTGTTCGAGGCGGTGGGACCGCGCGTGCGCATCAACCCGCTGGCGCATTGGACCACAGCCGATCTGGCCGACTATATGCGGGCCCATGCGCTGCGGGAAAACCCGCTGGTCGCCTATGGCTACCTGTCCATAGGCTGCTTCCCCTGCACCCGGCCCGTGGAGCAGGGGCAGGACGCGCGCAGCGGGCGCTGGGCCGGTCAGGCCAAGACCGAATGCGGCATTCATCTTGCGGGACTGGAACAGTCCCTGAGCCAGGAAAGACATGATGAGCGAAGAGAAACCGGCGCCTGAAATCCGCCTGTGGACTCCCGAAGGGTTCCGCGAGGACGAATGGGCGCATACCGAAACGGCAGAGGCGCTGGCCGGCAACGACCGGCTCATCTTGCCTTTGCAGGCTTTCCTCGGTCTCGACCCGCAGGAGCGGACGCGAAATCGCGGGCGGCTGGGCGTTCTGGTGCAGCCGGGCGAGCAGATCGACACCCTCGTCGAACTGCTGGACGAGGTTGCGCTGATTGCGCTGGTTTTCCCGGCCTATACCGACGGCCGCAGTTATTCCAAGGCACAACTTCTGCGCGGCCGGCATGGGTTCGAGGGAACGCTGCGCGCAGTGGGCGACGTGCTGGTCGACCAGCTTGCCCATATGCTGCGCGTCGGCTTCACCGAATTCGCGATTTCCAATCCGGTCCTGCTGCGGCGGCTGGAGAAAGGCGAGGTCGGCGGCCTGCCGGTCTATTACCAGCCGGCGGCGAAGCCCGCGGCCGCGACAGGCAGCTATTCCTGGCGCCGGGTGCCGCAATCCTAGCGGCACGGCTGTCGCGGTCTAGCTTGCGGAACCTTCTTCCGCTTGCAGTTCGACCGCTTCCAGACGGTCGAGAAGGGCTTGCAGGTGTTCGGGAACGTCCTTGACGACTTTGAACGCCGGCATGGAGTGCAATATGCCCCGTGTCCCATGGCTGCGGACCTGTTGACGGATCGTCGTCGCCAGCTTCTGGCGCACCGGGTCCTGCAGCATTTCCTTGCCTGTTCGGGTCATCGTTCCAAAATCCTTCCGGTTTCGAAACTCCCTGTATCCGGTGATGGTTCCCCTAAAGCCGGGCGATTGCAAACAGCTCCGTCGAACAGGGTAAAATTTGAATTAAATGCAGTTGACGCCATCGGAAGCGTTCCGCAGTGCGAACCCCTTGATTTTTGGCCGTCGAACCTCGATATCGGGCCCAACTCCGAAACTTCGAAAGAATGGAAATCCGCCATGAGTGACCAGGCCAAAGACGAGCGTATGCCCGACGAGACCGGGACCACGCAAGCCGCCGGCGAAGGCACCGAGAACGACTACGAGGCGCTTGTGCGCCTGCTGAAGGAAAACGAGGAACTGAAGGACAAGGCGCTGCGTGCCGCCGCCGAGGTGGAGAACATGCGCCGCCGGGCTGCCCGCGACGTGCAGGATGCGCGCGCCTATTCCATCGCCAATTTCGCCCGCGACATGCTGACCGTTGCCGACGACCTGCAACGTGCGCTCGATGCCATCCCGGCCGAGGCCAAGGCTTCCGGCGATGCCGGCTTCAAGGCCCTGATCGAGGGCGTCGAGATCACCGCGCGCGGCCTGCTGGCGGCGCTGGAGCGGCACGGCGTGAAGAAGCTGGTGCCGGAAGGCGAGAAGTTCGATCCCAATTTCCACGAAGCCCTGTTCGAAGTACCCAACCCGCAGGTGGTTGCCGGCACGGTGGTGCAGGTTGTGCAGCCGGGCTACTCGATCGGCGAGCGCGTGCTGCGACCGGCCAAGGTCGGCGTCTCCAAGGACGGGCCGAAACAGGCACCGGAGCAGGCGGCCAAGCCGGCCGGCGGGGACGCGCAGGGCTAAAGCAAGTCCAGCAAGGAAGCGGGCAAGGGACCTATCCCCTTCCGATTTGCCGGGCGGCTGCTACTGTTGCCGCCGCCTGCCATCGGATCGAAGCCTGCCATGAACCTCGTCACCATCCTCGATTATGCCGGCGTCGCGGTGTTCGCGGCCACCGGCGCGCTTGCCGCCTCGCGCAAGCAGGTCGACATCATCGGCTTCCTGTTCCTTGCCGGCGTGACGGGCATCGGCGGCGGCACGTTCCGCGACCTCATTCTCAACACCCCGGTGTTCTGGATCGGCAACCATGATTATGTGCTGGTCTGCGCCGCCAGCGCCATTCTCGTGTTCTTCACCGCGCATCGGGTGGAATCGCGCTACAAGCTGCTTCTGTGGCTCGACGCCGTCGGTCTCGCCGCCTTTGCGGTGATGGGCGCGGTCAAGGGGCTGGCGATCACCGGATCGCCGGTCGTCGCCATCATCATGGGCATGCTGACCGCCACTTTCGGAGGCATCCTTCGCGACCTGCTGGCCGGGGAGCCCTCGGTGCTGCTGCGGCCGGAGGTCTATGTCACGGCCGCGCTGGCGGGGGCTGGCGTCTATACGATCTGCGATCTCGCCGGGCTGGCGCCGATCGTCTCGCAGCTTGGCGGCTTCGTGGTCGCTTTGGCCGTCAGGGGAGGGGCGCTTCGCTTCGGCTGGCGCATTCCTGTCTACAAGAGCCGGCCCGGACGACGGCCGGAGGACATTCCCTGAAGCATGTCGCCCGAAAATGGGAACCTGTTTCGGCATGACGATAAGCCTTAAGCCCGGGCGACCTGCCACGCCTTGACCAGTCTGGCGGGAGCCTGTCGCATCCAGATCCGCTCCAGACGATGGCGCAGTTCCTCATCGCCGATGCGGTCCATCCTCACCAGCAATGCCGGCCAGCCCTTGTAATGGTCGGTCTCGAAATAGATGTCCGGCGACAAGGAGAGCAGCATCTCCTTCTCGTCGAAGGGGACGAACAGCACGACGGTGGCGGCATCCTTGACGCGGGCGAGCGGCTTCCTGCCGACCTTGAGCGCGGGCGTTCCGTAGGATGTGGTTTCGAGGACTTGCGGGAGGTGGCTTGTCGCGGCCTTCAGCCTGCCGAGCACGGCCGCGAGATCGCTATCCATCGCCTCAGGCCGCGTAGTCCTGGCCTTCGCCGCCATAATAGCTGATGTAGCGGGCGCCGATTTCCTTGACCGGCATGACCACGAAGATGTCGACGGTGGCGAAGTCGGGGTCGATGACGCAGCCCTCGCCGATGCGGGCGCCGACGCGCAGATAGCCCTTCACCAGCGGCGGCATGGCGGCGATGGCCGACTTGGGGTTCACCGCATCGAGGGGCATCAGCTTCATGGGATGGTAGCGGCCGGTGACGGCGCGCACGTCCCAGTCGGCCGTGGTGCGGCAATGGTGCGCCAGATAGGTCAGCGCCTCGGCATGGGTCGCGGGGTCGGTGCCGGGGAAGGAGGCGCAGCCGACCATCACGTCGATCCGGTAATGGTTGAGATAGGCCCAGATGCCTTGCCAGAGCGCCTCGATG
>Ga0180220_1001518_pt1 | contig 16972 bp, 14 predicted proteins | sample eDN5th37CBELigBY_FD_151335 | JGI IMG/M metagenome (GOLD analysis project Ga0180220, IMG submission 151335) | Enriched backyard soil microbial communities from Emeryville, California, USA - eDNA 5th pass 37_C BE-Lig BY (version 2) (version 2) | ecosystem: Environmental > Terrestrial > Soil >...
GGCGAACTGGCCGTCATCGTGGACCACGGCATGCGCGAGATGATGGCGGAGCAGCGCGACGTGTTCTACTACATCACCGTCATGAACGAGAATTACGCCCAGCCCTCCGTGCCGGCCGGAGCCGAGGACGATATCCTGCGCGGCGGCTACCTCCATGCACGATTTGAAGCATCCAGCGTGACGGCGGATGGGGGCGGCCAGCACGGCCCGGCCCAGCATGGCTCCGCCCGGGACGAAGCCGCCCATGGCGCGGGAGCCCTTGCCGAGGCGGTCTCCGCGGGAATAGCGCCCGCGACGATGGCTTCGGCCGAAGCGCCCGCCGCCGACGCCGCCTCAGTTATAGATGCGGCCACCGCGTCAGGGCGGCGTGCGGCGCTGCTGGGCTCCGGCGCCATCCTGACCGAGGTGTTGAAGGCCGCCCGCCAACTGGCCGGCATGGGCATCGCCGTGGACGTGTTCAGCATTACCAGCTGGAGCGAATTGGCCCGCGACGGCCAGCGCTGCGTGGACGAGGGCTGGCACGGGGATGCGGATCAAGACCAACAGGCTCCGCACATCGCCCGCCTGCTGCAAGGCGGCCAGGGCCCCATCGTGGCCGCCACCGATTACGTGCGCCTGGTGCCCGAGTCGGTGCGCGCCTACCTGCCGCCCGGCCGGCGCTATGCCACCCTGGGCACCGACGGCTTCGGCCGCAGCGACACGCGCGCCGCCCTGCGGCGCTACTTCAAAGTAGACGCCCAAGCTATCGTGGAAACCACAGTACGCGCACTGGCCAAGGGTTTTTAGGGCGTTTCGGGGCACAAGCGCACGCGGAACTGATATGCTTGTGCCCATCCGTACTATCCGCGTCCGTAATGAATCCCGTCAGAATGCAGTTGCTGTTGATCGGCACCATGGCCATCTGGGGCCTGAACATTTCTGCCATCAAAGTACTGACGGAATACATGGACCCGCTGCTCATTTCCGCCTATCGCATGGTGCTGGCCACCGTCATCATCAACATGACGCTGGTCTGGTCCCGTCGGCCCATCTACCTGGGGCGCATTTCGCGCAAGCATTGGCTACGCTTCACCCTGTGCGCCGTGCTCATGGTCTACGCCAACCAGATCTTTTTCATCGGCGGCATGCAAGGGGCTAGCGCCACCAACGGCTCGCTGATCATGGCCTTGAGCCCCTTGGTCGCCACCGGCCTGGCGGCCCTGCTGTTTCGGGAACCGCTGTCGCGGCTGCGCATGACGGGCATCGCCCTGGGTTTCGGGGGCGTTTTCCTGGTGGTGCTCAGCGGCGCCAATGCGGCCTTGACCGCCGCCGGCTGGGGCGAAGCCAAAGTATTCGCCGGCATGTTCATTTTCACCGCCGGCGGCCTGCTCATCCAGAGCCTGGCCAAACAGTTCAGCGCCCTGGTCATCAGCGCCATGATCTACACCATGGGCACGCTGATGCTGTGCGCACACATTTACCTCAGCGACGTGGCGGTGAACTGGCAAACCGTGTTCCCGGCCTTTTGGCCGGTGGTGCTCATGATCTTCTCCGGCGTATTCGCCACCGCCATCGGCAACATGATCTGGAACCGCGCCATTGCCGAGCTCGGCGCCTCGCGCACCACCCTGTATCAATACTGGGTGCCCGTATTCGGCGTCGGCTTCGCCCTGATCCTGCTGGGCGAAGCCTTCACCGTCTGGCACGCCGTCGGGCTGGTCTGTATATTGCTGGGCACGTATTTGGGGACGCGGAAGGTATGACGCGGGCTGCGTCAATCTACGGTAGCGGCCGCTTCTTGCTGAGGGTATCGATCACATGGTCGGGGGTTTATCGGGGCAGCGCCAAGGCGAATCATGCCGTCGAGGTGAAGCCGGCGGCCTCCGTCATCGTGGGTACTTGCGGTAGCAATTCCAGGCGCTCGTTGCCGGTCATGGCCAGCATCCGCAGCTTCTTCGCTTCCACCAGAGACTGCGTCAGCGCCTGCGTGCCGAATGCGATATTGATCCGTCCCGCCGCCAAGTCCTGTACCTCTCGCGGACTACCCTTGTAAGGCACGTGAGTCAGTTCGATGCCGAGCAGCCAATTCATTTGGCTGCGGCGCATGCCGGCATCTCCTGCGTCCCGGCGTCTTCAATGGACCATATGGCCTCCTCCGCCGTGTCGGCTTTGCGCGCCAGGCCCGCGCTTCCCGTCGTGCCCGTCTCGCTTGCCCATCGGGCCGATGATCGCTGCGACAAGCTCGCTCCCGCTCTCTTGAAAAGAATCGTTTCGGCCCATTTTGTCAACGTATTCTGATCGAAACGCATAAGCTGGGCGGATGCATGTGGCAGCCGTCACCCACGCAGGGGCCTCAAAGCCCCTACCCATCGCTGCGCAGAAATAATTTGTTGACAGTGCTGTATTCCTATGTATACAATGGAACCCTCTTCGACGTTCTGAGTAGCGTAAAACATTGCCATAAAGCAATCCATAGACTCAGCTTCGCTGTCTGAGGTGACCTGGAAGACCGCGAAGCCGCGTTTCTAAGCTTGAGGAAAAGGCGGGATGATGACAGCTAGATCAGCTAGTGGATCGAATATGCGTATCGCGCAGCCGGGGGCGCTGGGGCCGTTCCGGCTCAAGAATCGCATCATCATGGCCCCGATGGGCACGAACTTCAGTACATCGGATGGCATATCAAGCGAGCGCGACAAGCAATACTATGAAGAGCGTGCCATCGGCGGCGTAGCAATGATCATGACTGAAGCGATGCCGGTAAGCGATGGGGCACGGAATCACAAGAACTCCATGTGCGTGTTCCACGATCGCTACATTCCGGGCCTGGCTTCCGTTGTCGAAGGGATCAAAAAGCATGATTGTTATGTAGTGGGGCAGTTGAGCCACAGGGGAGGATTGCTGCGGCGCAATGTCCTGAATATGGAGCCGGTGGGGCCCTCTTCCTGGATAAACCCGAACACGGGCGAGGAGGTCCGCGCTCTATCAGTTCGCGAAATCGGTGCAATCCAGCGGGAGTATGTGGCAGCTGCGCGCCGCATGATGCAGGCGGGATACGATGGGTTCGAAATCCACGCGGCCAACGGATATCTCTTCCACCAGTTCTTTACACCCCGCATCAATAAAAGGACGGACCAGTATGGTGGCCGCGTCGAGAACCGGATGCGGTTCCTGACCGAGACGGTAGCCCGCATCCGGGATGCTTTGCCCGACTTTCCGGCCTTCGTGCGCATCAGTGCGACTGAATACATACCCGATGGATATTCGCTGGACGACATCATTGCACTCGCCTGTGGACTGGAGCGAGAAGGCGTTGTGGCGCTGGATCTTTCCGGCGGCACGAACGAGAGTCCGGAAACATCCCGTTATTGCATCCAGCCGCCCTCCATGCCGCGGGGTTGCCTGGCGCCTCATGCGAAACCGATACGGGAGGCGGTGTCCATACCTGTTATCGTGGCGGGCCGCATCATTTCTCCCTCGGATGCCGAAGAGGTGCTCGCCTCGGGCAGTGCGGACTTCATTTCACTGGGCCGGGCGCTTTATGCGGACCCCCACTGGTGTGAGAAGGCTTTCGGCGAGCTGAACGCACCGATCCGCGAATGCATATCATGCAATGTCTGTTTCGAGCGGCTGACCCTGGAGCAGGATGTTTCCTGTGTCCAGAATCCGATGCTGGGAACCGAGTTCGAGGGCATCCAATACCTTGAAGGAGGTCGATGCCATACGTCGGCGACCCCGTCCAAAAGGGTATTGATCATCGGCTCGGGCGTTGCGGGCCTGGAAGCTGCGCGCGCTTCGGCGGTTCAAGGCTATACGGTGGAAGTTTGGGAGCGCAGCGGCCAGGCGGGCGGCCAGATAACGCTGGCCGTAGCAGCGCCGGATAAAGAGGAAGTGTGGCCGGTATGGTTATATCGCAAGGCATTGCTTGAGCAGCTCAATGTTCCCATACGGACTGGCATGCGAGTCGATCGGGAGTCGATCAAAGCCTTTCGTCCCGACATCGTGGTGCTGGCTACAGGTTCCCGACCGACTCCATTACCTTTCGACCTCAACGGGCTTGATCCTTCCGTAATGGTTGTGGACGCCTGGGATGTAATTGGTGGGAAGGTGCGCGTGGCTCCGGGAGGGCTCGTCACTATCATCGGAGGCGGAATGGTCGGTATAGAGCTGGCCGATATGTTGGTCAGCCAGGGCCGCCGCGCCACCATCATCGAGCGCATGGCGTCGGTCGCCCCGGCGATGGCGCGCAACAATCGCGTGGACATTCTTCTACGGCTGGCGGCCGCGGGGGTTCAAGTGTTGACCAGCACGAATGTGGTACGGGCTTCGGGTAGCGAGCTCCTCCTGGAGAAGGCCGGCGAGCGCATCGTGGTTCCCGCGGGCGATGCAATCGCCGTCGCCATCGGCCCGCGCGCGGACCGCAGCCTCGAACGGGATCTCGAGGCTGCCGGGCTTGATTACGTGATGGTGGGAGACTGCCAACAGCCTGGCGATTTCATGTCGGCAATTCGCGACGGATTCTTTGTGGGTTTGGGCCTGCCGAACCGTTTTTCAGGTGGAGCGACAAAACACGGATGCGACTTCGACTTCGCGTAGGCCCGTTCAATAAAAAAACCATTAATGGAGACAAGGATGAAGGCTATTACACGGATGTTCGCCGCTCTTGCACTGGGTATGGCATGCATGGGCCACACGGCTTTCGCATCAAGCGGTCCTGTTCGTCTGGTTATTTTTGCCGCCGGCGGGCCGGTGGATATTGTCGCCCGGCAGCTGGCGGAAAAGCTTTCCAGTGAAACAGGATCCGAGGTGATTGTGGACCCCCGGCCTGGCGCCAATGGGATTATCGCCGCCCAGAACGTCGTCGCCAGTAAAGGAGATGGGACGACGCTTCTATTTTCCAGTTCCGGATTGTTCACTATCTCGCCCACCTTGCAGGAATTGCCCTTCGACATCGATAAGGATTTGAAGCCCGTATCGCGCGTCGTGGTGAATGCTTCCGCAGTTGCGATCGATGCCCGCATTCCGGCAGATAACGTGGCGGAATTCATCGAATATGCCCGTTCCCAAAGCCGGCCGGTGGCTTTCGGTTCTCCCGGCATGGGAAACATCACGCAGTTGTGGATCGAACAGTTCAAGGAGGCCACGGGCCTCAACCTGCTTCACGTTCCCTACAAAGGAATTGCGCCGGCGCTAGTCGATGTCATGGGAGGGAGGCTGGCGGGGACAATCGGCGACATGCCCGCTTTTCTTCCCCATATCTCTGCCGGTAAAGTGAAGGTGATCGGTCTGGTTGGCGAAAAACGCAGCCCGGCGGTATCGCATATCCCCACCGTGCTCGAGCAGGGATTCCCGGGTGTGGAGGCCGTTTCCTGGTATGCATTGTTCGCGCCGGGAAGCACTCCGGACGCGCTCATCGCTCGAATGGCGGATGCCGTAAACAAGGCTTTGTCCGATGACGGGCTGCGGGAACGACTGCGGTCCATTGGTGTAGAGCCTTCGCCCACCAGCCCGGAAGAGCTGGCCGCTATCGTGCGGACGGATCGGCAGCGCTGGGCCAAAGTGATTCGTGACAGGAATATCTCGATAAAGTGAGGATCGGGACGAAATGCATTTACCTGGCCGACATCCCGAAATGGAAAAACCCACGAGTGGCCTGACATACAGTGCGGTGCGCGAAGGCGCGGAGTTTATCGCGCGCCTGGATAGCAATAGCGTTCCGCCACTCATCCTGGAGCGCGCTCGGGCATGCCTGTTCTACGCATTGGGTACCGGCGTGCTCTGCATGGGCGAATCATATGGAAAGATCTCGGAAGCGGGAATCGTCGCCCTGGACGGAGTGGCGGGCCCGGGCCCGGGCGCGACTGCGTTCGGTAGCGGCCGGCGGCTGTCTCCATCCGCAGCGGCATTTTGCAATGCGGTCATGATTCACGGGCGGTGCCAGGAAGATACATACGAGTCGGCCCACCTGGGTATTGCGGTGATACCGCCGATCATGGCATTAGTCGAGGCCGGAATGGCGTCGCCCGATCGCATTATCCCCAGCATCGTTGCCGGCTATGAGGTGGGTGGCGCGCTGGCAAGGGCATTCAGCAAGGCCACCTCTTCATATGGCCTCAGGGCTTCTCCGATATATGGAACGATTGCCGCCGCGGCAGCGTCGGCAAAGGCAATGGGGCTTTCGGCATCCCAGTCGGTGTCGGCCCTGGCGCATGCGGCGGCTTTCACAGGGGGAACGCTGCAAGCGATCGCGGATGGTACGGACGAGTGGCGCTACCAGATGGGTGTGGCAGTCCGTCGAGGCATGGAGGCAGCTGCACTAGGCCGTGCGGGGGCCTTCGGCTCCGCTGCTGCATTGGAAGGGCGCCAGGGTTTTGCGCGCGTATATGCCCGACAGCCCATGGATCGGCCCTTGGACTGGGGAGTGCGTTGGGCCCTGCCGGATGTCGCTTTCAAGCCGTACCCGATTTGCGCGCGAAACCAGACGCCTGCGGTTTTGGCGGCACGCATCCGTGAAGCGATCGCCGTTCAGGATATTGCGAGCCTTCGCTTGAAGATGAGCGATCACATATTGATCGGCATGCTGGAACGCGAACCGGGCCGCTCCATCGCCTCCACCCTGATGAGCACCTATTTCTGCGTGGCAACCATATTGCTGCATGGGCACATCACCCTGGAAATGCTGGCGGATTTCGAAAACCAGGACGTGAAGGCAATGATCGAGAGAATCCAGATCGATCTCGATACTTCCATCATGTATCCCAGTGTTCATGCGGAAGTCGAGACAATCTCGGGCGAAGTCTTGAGCTTCCGGGAAGAAATAACAATGGCGGATTACGCCTATACAAGCCATGCATTATTGAACTTGCTGAAACGGATAGCACTCGAGAGTGGGATGGAATCGACTCTCATGGATGAGCTATACGGCTATGCGTATTCCGCAAACCTGGCTTCAGTTGATCCTGTGCTGGAGACGTTTCGCCGAGCACGCCGCGGTCATTCATAGTCCCTTCCTTTCAATAAAACATCGGAGACAGCCAATGAAATGGAACCTTCTTAAGCAAATTGCGATTGCTGCAACATTCTTGTTTTCGGCAGGCGTTGCGGCGCAGGGCGCATACCCCTCGAAGCCCGTGCGGCTTATCGTTCCATTTCCACCCGGAGGAGCGGTGGATATTGTCGCTCGGGCGATCTCCGAGCCGCTGGCCAAGGCGCTTGGCCAATCCGTGGTCGTGGAGAACAAGGCCGGCGCGAACGGAACGATCGGTGTTTCCTACGTCGCCAATTCGCCGCCGGACGGCTATAACATCGTCTTGAGCGCACTAGGCGCCATCACCGTCATCCCGCATGTGCGCGAGGTTGGCTACGATCCGCTGAAAAGCCTGCAGCCGGTCAGCCAGGCGGTTTCCCTGGCTTTGGTCTGGGTGGCCCGTTCCGATCTCGATGTCAAAGACATGGAAGACGTCATCAAGCTGGCGAAAAGCGGCAAGCAGCTGACCGTGGGCACGTCCGGAAACGGAAGCCCTAACCACCTCGCGGTTGAACAGCTCAATCAGATGGCTGGCGTCAACCTTACGCATGTACCATATAAAGGGGAGGGGCCCGCGTTGGCCGACTTGATGGGCGGCCAGATCGACCTGGTAGTGACGACCCTGGTGGCTGCAACTGCTCCACTCGATTCCGGTCGTATCAAAGCGGTTGGCGCCGCGGGAAGCAAGCCGCCCAAGAATCTGCCGAACTTGAAAACAGTCGCAGAGTCCGGTGTGCCTGGTTATTCCGCTGAGGCATGGCAAGGGTTATTCGTGGCAGCCGGCACGCCGGAACCTGTGGTCAAACGGCTCAACACCGAGATTGTGAAAATACTGCACTCGAAAGACGTGGGCGAGTTTCTATCAAAGCGCGGCACCGAACCAGTGGGAAATTCCGTCGAGGAATTCACCCAATACATTACGGATGAATTCAATAAATATGGAGCGCTCGCCAAGAAAATCAATCTGAAGCTGGGTTGACTAGCGTCATGGCAGCGTCTGAGGGCCTGAAAGGCCCTCAGACGGCTTCATTACTTTCATCCTGCTCAAGAAGCTTCAGACGCTCGATCATTGCCGAGCGGATATGAGTCCGCATTGCCGCTTCTGCGGCATCAGGACTGCGGGCCTGGATGGATTGCACGATCGCCCGATGTTCCTTCATGGCTTGGGAGCTTCGACCTGGATTGCCCAGCGTCGTCTTGCCCAGGAGGAATATCTGATCGCGGATCGACAATACGGTCTTAAGGAGGTAGCGGTTCCGGGCGCCACGGTAGAGCGTAGTGTGGAACTTGGCGTTCAGGGACGACAGTGCCTGTGCATCGTCGAGGACGTCTTCTTCCCGTCGGCTCAGGTCGAGGAGAATCGCGATTTCTTCCTCGGTGGCATATTGGGCCATGTAGCGGGCGGCCATGGATTCCAGCGCTTCCAGAAATGAATACAGCTCCATGACGCGCTGGCGATCTAGTGCCGCCACCACCAGGCCGCTGCGAGGAATGAAAATAGCCAGCTCTTCCGACTCGAGTCTGTGCAGGGCTTGCCGGATGGGTGTGCGGCTGATGTTAAGTGATTCAGCCAGCGCAACCTCCCTGAGCGGCATATTGGGTTTGAGTTCACCGCTTTTGATCATGGAGCGGATTGCAATATAGGCCTTCTCGGCCAGTGAATGACCTCGTAAAGGTTGATCGTGAAAGCGCATAGAGCCTGTCCCCGAATGCCGAGCAGTCAACATGATAAAGCATGGAGAAAAAATGCTGTGGCCGCTGATGCAGGGCTTGCAAAAGTGTATTCCGCTGTATACAATGATTTGAAACGATTTGAATGAGAGGGGTAAATACATGGAGGCACGCCCAGTGGCAACGGCCCAGGCCGAACTAGCCCGATTCATTACCGACACGTCATGTTCCGGCCTTCCGGACGCATTTCGGGAAAAGTTGAAACTATCGCTTCTCGATTCTCTCGGCTGCGGGCTATACGGAGCCAATACTGCCTGGGCCAAAATCGTCAGTGGCTATGCCGCCAGGCAGGGAACGGGCGCGAGTCGCATCTGGGGCGCAGCCGGCGCCGCTCCGGTACCCCCGGCTGCGGCTGTCTTGGCGAATGCCACCATGATCCACAGTTTTGAAATCGACGATGTCCATTTCGGCAGCAGATCGCACCCTGGAAGTGTCACAATTCCCGTGGCATTCGCCATTGCAGAAGATCAGATGATCAGCGGGGCTGAACTGCTTGCCGGGCTTGCCGTTGGATACGAAACGCTTGTACGCGTGGGTGCTTGCCAAGGCGTTTCCTCATTCAGCAGGGGCTGGCATCCCACGGGCACCGCAGGCGTATTCGGCGCCGCCGCCACGTCGGCGAAACTGCTTGGCCTGCCGCGGCAGACGATCATACATGCATTGGGAATTGCGGGGACGATGCCTTGCGGCTTGATGGCTGCGCAGTATGGAGCCATGGTCAAGCGGTTCTATGCCGGGCATGCCGCATGGGCGGGATACACCGCAGCCATGCTGGCCAACGATGGGTTGACGGGTATCGAAGATATCTTCGAAGCTGATTATGGGGGCTATCCCAAAGCCTTGTCGGACCAGGTCATGGTTGACGCGATCGGTAAAGAATTGGGTACGGTATTCGAGGCCGCGCGCATTGGCTACAAGCTGTTCTCTTGTGTCGGTACAAACCATACCGCGCTCCAGGCTGTTACCGACCTGATGTGCAAACATCAACTGAAAGCGAACCAGATACAGCGAATCCGGATCCAGACCTCCGAGTATCAGGTGCTGCACTCGGGTTGGCCTTATAAGCCAGGCACGATTATGGCGGCCCAGATGAACATGCAATATTGCGTGGCCGTCCTCCTCTTGCAAGGCAGCGTTTTTGTCGATCAATTCAACGAGGAGTTTCTCGCAGATCCGGAGATACTGGCCTTGGCCGCGCGTATCGATGTGGTTACGGATGCTGATCAGAAGCACAACGACCGCAAGGCGAAGGTCCGCGTGTCGCTCAATGACGGAACGGTTTACGAAGGAAGCTGCTCAGCGGCGCGCGGGCATCCCGACAACCCCCCCGGCTGGAAAGAGATCGAAGAGAAATTCCGCATTCTGGCCTCGAAAACCCTGCCAGATCAAAAGTGTGATCGCATCGTCGAACTGATAGCGAATATCGAAGAGGTAGACGACCTTTCCGAGCTGGCAAGCTTGATGGTCGCTGAAGCATAAGCAATAAGCAATCGGGTGTCGGAGCAGAGAGACTGCCGACACCCTCATACCAGGGAGAGGCAATGAAGCCATTTGACCAGAAAGAAATAAATCTGTCGAAATACGTAGCGGATTGGGTCGTGAACACCCGCTATGAGGATTTATCTGAACAGGTCATCGAGTTGACTACGACCTTCGTCATAGATCACTTCGGAGTGGTTCTGGCAGGGACGCAGAAGACCTCGTCGCAAATCATTCTCGAAGTTTGCCAGGCATGGTCGCCTCAGGAGCCAGCATGCACCGTCGTTGGGCGGCCCGAGCGCAACTCGGCGCCATTTTCCGCTTTGATCAACGGAACGACGGGCCACGCCCTCGAACTGGATGACGACCATCGGGAGGGAACGCAGCATCCAGGTGTCGCCGTGATACCTGCCGCTTTCGCGGTGGCCGAACAGCTGGGAAGAAGCGGCAAGGAGTTTATCCTCGCCGCTGCTCTGGGGTACGAGATCATGATACGTCTGGGCGAGGCTCACCTCGGAAAGTCCTATTTGCGAGGGTTTCACCCCACTGGAACCTGCGGCACGATAGGCGCCGCGGTTGCCGCCGGAAAGCTCATGGGGCTGAACGTGGAGCAGATGGTCAGCGCGATTGGGCTCGCGGCCAGCCAGTCGGCGGGCCTCCTGACGTTCCGTTCCAATGGCGCATGGAACAAACGCCTGCATGCGGGGCAGGCGGCCATGTCCGGAGTCATATGCGCCGAACTGGCATCGCGCGGATTTCGCGGCCCCAGCGAGAGTCTGCTCAGCCCGGAAGGGTGGCTTCAGGCCTTCGCTTATAACGAACAGTTCGATATCAACTTCGTGGTCGACAGGCTGGGTGAAAAGTGGGATCTCCTTGAAAATAGCATCAAGGTCCATGCATGCTGCCGATTTGCCGGGCCTATTGTAGATGCCACTCTCGAAACCGTACTCCGAGAGGATATTCAACCCGAGCAGGTTGAGTCAGTTACTGTCGCGATGGCAAAGTACCCGTTGACCAGATCACTGATCGAACCGTTGGAGCGCAAGCTCAATCCTACGTCCGTCGTGGATGCCCAGTTCAGCGCTCCCTTTGCGGCTGCTGTCTCCATCGTGAAACGGCGGGCCTTCATTGAAGAATACAGTGAAACCGGCATCCGCGATCCGGAGGTATTGGCGATGGCGCGCAAGGTCAAATGGGAAGTCGACCCTGAAGCCGAGCGGCTATGGCCCAAGCGCTATCCCTGCCAGGTGACGATCGAGCTGGTCGATGGGCGTCGCGCCTCTTCCCGCGTGGAATGGCCGAAAGGCGATCCCGAGAATGCGGTCACGGCCGAAGAAGTCAAGCAGAAGTTCCTGACCCTGGCATCGCCCGTCCTGGGAATGGAAGGCGCCAAGGCCTGCTATGCCGCCATCGCGGCCATCGGAGCGGCAGCGAATCTTCAAGCACTTTCCCGTGCATTGGTTCCGGGAAATTGAGAATGGAAAATTCATGACCAGGCTTCCCGATCACCTTGTCTACGTATTGCGGTACGCCACCCGGCCCGCAATGCGCAAGGATCATTTCATTGGCGGCGACCCCCATGATGGCCCCATGCCCATGGATTACTACGTATGGGCCATCAAGACGCCCACGGGTGCGGTGGTGGTGGATACCGGCTTCACGGCCGAGGTTGCCGCCCAGCGCAAACGCAGTTTCCTGCATGAGCCGACCGAGCTGCTGAGGCGCTGCGGCATTGCTGCCGACGAAGTCGCCAACGTGGTGCTGACGCATCTTCATTACGACCATGCCGGTAACCTGGACCGGTTTCCCAACGCCATGTTTCACATCCAGGACGAGGAGATGTCCTACGCGACGGGCCGATACATGTGCTTCCACCGGTTCCGCCATGGCTATGAAGTTGATGATGTGGTTGACATGGTGCGGCTGGTGTACAAGGATAGAGTGCAATTCTATCGTGGAGACAGCGAGCTTTTACCGGGAATAACGCTGCATCGCATCGGAGGCCATACGGCTGGCTTGCAGTGCGTACGCGTGCATACGGCTCGCGGCTGGGTCGTTCTGGCATCGGACACGGCCCATTTCTACGAAAACCTGGATGCATACAGGCCTTTTCCGACAGTGTTCAACCTGGGCGACATGATGGAGGGTTTCAACACCTTAAGGCAACTGGCCACTACAGCTGACCATATTGTCCCTGGGCACGATCCCGCCGTCATGAAGCGTTATCCTGCGGAAGCGGGACTGGAAGGCATGGTAGTGCGTGTTGATCTGGATCCGGTGATTCAGGCCTGAAGGGGATATCGCCATGTCCGACATCCACGTGAATCAATGCGTCAGATATGTCAAGCAGGCAGTTGGGCAGGTCGACAGCAGCCACTTCGCCTTATCGTCCGAGCCCATGGCCGGCTGCAAGCAGGGAGAAATTCAGGTACGAATTGTTTATCTGTCGTTGGACCCCTACCAGCGACGGCAGATGATGCCCGGTGTCGTGTATGCGCAGCCGCTCAAGGTTGGCGACATCATGGTAGGGCGTGCTGTCGGCCGTGTGGTTCAAACGAGAAACCCTCACTTCAAGGAAGGCGATTGGGTTAAAGGCAACTTCGGCTGGCAGCAGTACGCGACGATTCCGGGTGTCAGCGCCGAAAAGATCGAGCTGGACGGCTTGCCGCCCTCGATGTTTCTTGGGGCGTTGGGCAGCCCCGGAATGACGGCGTGGGTCGGCTTGCACGCCGTCGCTGCGATCAAGCCGGGGGAAACCGTCGTCATATCGGCTGCTACGGGCGCCGTGGGCAGCGTTGCCGTCGCACTGGCTCGAACCGTCGGTTGCCGTACCGTAGGTATTGCGGGAGGCCAAGCCAAATGCGAGCATGCGCTGGAAACCCTGGGGTATGACGCCTGTGTGGATTATCGGCGTGGGGATTTTCGCGATGCCCTGCTGGCTGCCACGCCTGCAGGCGTCGACGTGGATTTCGAAAACGTCGGCGGTCCGATTTTCGACTGCGTACTCGAGAGGTTGAACGACTTTGGGCGCGTTGCCCTGTGCGGCTTGATTTCTCAATATAACAACGCGGAGCCTGCCGGCTTGCGCAACATCGACAAGGTACTCAACCACAACGCCACCATAGCCGGCTTTCGCGTGACCAACTATGTGTCCAGATATGCCGAAGCGCTTGTAGAGTTGAAGCGGCTGGTTCGCGCGGGCGAGATCGCGCGCACAGAAACTATCGTCGAAGGGCTTGATCGCGCTCCGGAGGCATTTATCGGGCTATTCCAGGGCAAGAACCTTGGGAAGCTGCTGGTGCGGGTCGCGGAAGACGGCCAGTGCTGAGAGCATAACGGGTATCGATGATGGCAATGAGCGCCGCGGCATCCAGGACTCTGTTCGATAAAATCTGGGACCGCCATGTGGTCCTCGCACGCGAAAGGGGTCCTTCGCTGATCTATATCGACCGCGATTTCATTCATGAAGGCTCTTTTCATGCTTTCGCGGATTTGAAGAGGCGCGGACTGTCCATTCGCTCGCCCAGGCATGTCATAGGCGTCCCGGATCACTATGTGCCCACCAGAGGGCGCAGCGCCGCCGAAGCGGCGAGTAGCGACATAGGAAAGGTGATCACCCGGTTTGAGGAAAACATGGCGTGGAGCGGAGTGCGGCACTTTCCGCTGAACGATCCTCGACAAGGCATCGTTCATGTGGTGGGGCCTGAGCAGGGGCTGTCTCTGCCAGGCTTGACGGTGGTTTGCAGCGATAGCCACACCTCCACCCATGGGGCCCTGGGTACGATCGCTTTGGGCGTCGGGCAGTCGGAGAATGCCCATGTCATGGCTACGCAGACCCTATGGCAACTCCGCCCAAAAGCCCTAAGAATCAATGTGCGGGGCTCTCTTTCCAGCGATGTCAGCGCCAAGGACCTCGTTCTGACGATCATAGCCAGCATCGGCGCATCGGGAGCAACCGGCCATGTCATCGAGTATGCGGGGCCAGCCGTCGAAGCGCTTTCCATGGAAGGGCGGCTGACGTTATGCAATATGTCTATCGAAGCGGGCGCGCGTTGCGGGATGGTAGCGCCCGATGACAAGACGTTCGAGTACCTGTATGGCCGGCCTTTCGCGCCTGTGGGCGCATTGTGGGACACGGCGGTCGCATACTGGCGTACCTTGCCTTCGGATCCCGACGCGGTATTCGATCGGGAGGTCGAGATTGACGGGGCGGCGGTCGAACCCATGGTGACGTGGGGAACCAGCCCCGAGGATGCATTGCCCATCACAGGCGCCGTGCCGGATCCTGCTCTTTTCGCTTCCCCCGACCGCCGGGCCGCTGCGGACGCAGCGCTTTCATACATGGGTCTCAGGCCAGGGACTTTGCTCGAGGAAATACCTGTACAACGTGTCTTTATCGGTTCATGCACCAATAGCCGTCTGGAAGATTTGAGGGCCGCCGCGGCAGTACTGAGGGGCCGTAAAGCAGTCGTACCCGGCTTGGTCGTACCCGGGTCCACGCTGGTCAAGCGCGAGGCGGAGGCGGAAGGGCTGGACCGCGTTTTCCGGGAGGCGGGACTGGAATGGCGGGATTCCGGCTGTTCGATGTGCGTGGCAATGAACGGCGATATGGTCGGGCCCGGCGAACGATGCGCTTCCACATCCAACCGCAATTTCGTGGGCCGACAAGGGCCTGGCGCCCGGACTCATTTGATGAGCCCTGCAATGGTGGCCGCCGCGGCTATTACCGGTCATTTGACCGATGTTCGCCGCTTGAGGAACTGAAAGTATGGAACCCTTCATCAGGCTGAGAGGCGTTGCCGCCCCACTCCCGCTGCCGAATGTCGATACGGATCGGATTATCCCCGCGCGTTTTCTCAAGCGTTCACGAGCCGACGGGTACGGTAGCGTTCTTTTTCACGACCTCAGGTACGACGCGCAAGGCAGGGACCGGGATGATTTCATCCTTAACCGAGAGCCGTTTCGCCGGGCTTCCATCCTGGTGGCCGACGATAACTTCGGGTGTGGATCCTCGCGTGAAGCGGCGGTTTATGCATTGCAGGATTATGGGATCCGGGCGATTGTCGCACCGAGCTTTGGCGACATCCTTTACAACAACTGCCTCAAGAACGGGATCGTGCCGGTGCGCCTGGATCAAGTCACCGTATCCGCATTGCTGCGCACTCTTCTCGAGGGTTGCGACAATCATGTTACGGTCGACCTGGAAAACCTGTTGGTCATGCTTCCCGGCGGCGAGCAAAAAACATTCGACATTGATCCCTTCTGGCAGGAATGCCTGATAAAGGGAATCGATGATCTGGAACTGACCCTGGGTCATGAACGCGACATCGACCAGTTCGAAGCAAGGTACTACGCGGAGCAGCCATGGGCCGCTCTATGAGCCGGGCCGCGCTGGATCACCCAGGTACAGGTTCATCGCGATCCTGTCCGGGCCCTGCGGCCATTCCATCATTTATATAGGTGATGTACTGAAATGTCTCTGAAAACATGGCTTGAAAACGGCGAAACCCTGCTTGCCCCGGGAATTTATGATCCCTTGACGGGACTTATCGCAGTACAGAACGGCTTCAAGACGCTATATGTGTCGGGTGCCGCCATCGCCTATACGTTGCTGGGGCGTCCGGACATCGGGCTCGTTTCAATGACCGAGGTCGCAGACCGCATCTCGCTCATTCGCGATCGTCTCGACACTGCTGCGCTGATCGTCGATGCCGATAATGGCTACGGCAATGCATTGAATGTCCAGCGCACGGTGAGGTTATTCGAGCGGGCCGGCGCCAATGCGCTGCAACTAGAAGATCAAAGTCTTCCGAAGCGTTGTGGACACCTTTCAGGAAAGTCGCTGATTTCATGCGGCGAGATGGTGGGAAAGATTCACGCCGCCATCGACGCGAGGCATAGCGAAGAAACCCTGATTATCGCTCGTACGGATGCCATTGCCGTAGAGGGCATCGAAGCGGCCCTGGATCGGGCGGAGCGGTATGCCGGGGCGGGGGCCGATGTGCTTTTCGTCGAAGCTCCTTCGTCGGATGAGCAATTGAAAATTGTATCTGAACGTTTGAGCTCCAGGCGCCCTTTGCTGGCCAATATGGTCGAAGGCGGAACGACCCCTCTGCATGACGCGATGGAATTGGCCCGCTTGGGATTTCAGTTGATTATATTTCCCGGCGGCATCGTCCGTGCCGTTGCGCATACTGCGAACCGTTATTATGAATCTTTGAAGCGTCACAGCACCAATGCGCCATTCAGGGACCACATGTACGACTTTGCGGGCCTGAATGCCGTCATCGGAACAAAGACGTTGCTGGATGAGGGAAAGAAGTATGAAGGCGTAGAAAGTCCGAACAGCTAGCCGGAGTGCGTCTGACTGGCTTGGGGGCGGTGTAGCCCCGGCCCCCTCCAAAAAAGGGCAGACTTATAACCCATCCAGTGATGCCGGCAATCTGGAGTCCCTGGCGTCCGTGGCGGGCAATGGCCGTTATGCCTCCGAACGCGTAGACATCTGCGACCGCACCGGGCTGGATCGCGTGCTCAGCCAACATCGGCCGCAGGCGGTGAACTGGCAAACCGTGTTCCCGGCCTTTTGGCCGGTGGTGCTCGTGATCTTCTCCGGCGTATTCGCCACCGCCATTGGCAACATGATCTGGAACCGCGCCATTGCCGAGCTCGGCGCCTCGCGCACCACCCTGTATCAATACTGGGTGCCCGTATTCGGCGTCGGCTTCGCCCTGATCCTGCTGGGCGAAGCCTTCACCATCT
>Ga0180220_1001520_pt1 | contig 16956 bp, 16 predicted proteins | sample eDN5th37CBELigBY_FD_151335 | JGI IMG/M metagenome (GOLD analysis project Ga0180220, IMG submission 151335) | Enriched backyard soil microbial communities from Emeryville, California, USA - eDNA 5th pass 37_C BE-Lig BY (version 2) (version 2) | ecosystem: Environmental > Terrestrial > Soil >...
TCCGGGTGCCTGTAGATCGGCGCGCCGGCCGCCGGCGGCGGCTCACGCACGACGCGCATGGCCCACGTATCTGCCCATTTCACAGCGCGCGAGGTATCCGTCGCCGCGTGGACTCAGAGAAGTGCGCCGCCGGCGCGTACCGTTCCGTTTGAAAACGATCACTCGCTGTCGATCGGGATCTGCCTTGGACCGCCGCCTTCGAGGATGCGGACTCGCCGGGCGAGATCTTCCACCTCGGCACGCAGCGCGTCGAACTCACGGCGGGGCACCATATCCAGCCGCTCTTTCGCCTGCCCGACCGCGCTCTGGGCGCGCCGCATCGTCGAGCGCACCGCCTCCTTCGCGCGTTCCGGCGACAGGTCGCCGCGTTCGCGGAGCTCGTCGATGGTCTCTTCGAGCGCTTCCTTGAACGCTGCGAGCACGCCCATCCAGGCAGCACAGCTCTCCCGCTTCTCGCGTTGGCCACCGGTGCCGCCGTGGCCTTCTCGTCCTGGACCTGCTTCGCCGTCGACCATTTCGGCCTCCTCAGACCTCGTGTTCGCGGGAATCGAACCGCTGGATCTGCGCGCCCAGCGCGCGCAGGCGGTCGTCGATGCGCTCGTAACCGCGTTCGATCTGGCGCACGTTGAAGATGTGGCTCTCCCCCTCGGCGGCCAACGCAGCGATCAACAGCGCCATTCCGGCCCTGATGTCCGGGCTCTCGACCACGCCGGCGTGCAGCCGTGAAGGCCCGACCACCACGGCGCGGTGCGGGTCGCAGAGCACGATCCGGGCACCCATGCCGATCACCTTGTCGGCGAAGAACATGCGCGACTCGAACATCTTCTCGTGGATCAGGATGGTACCGCGGCACTGGGTCGCCACGACCAGCGCTATGGATGTCAGGTCGGCCGGAAAGGCGGGCCATGGGCCGTCGTCGATCTTGGGGATGTGGCCGCCGAGATCCATGCGGATCTCCCGGTCCTGATCCTCGGGCACGAACAGGTCGGCACCCCTGATTTCGCAGCGGATGCCGAGCCGCTCGAACGCGACGAGCGTGGAATCCAGGTGTTCGACGGCCGCATCCTCGATCGTCAGCTCTCCCGCCGTGACGGCGGCGAGCCCGATGAACGAGCCGACCTCGATGTGATCGCTCCCGATCCGGTACTCCCCGCCGTGCAGCCGGTCCACGCCCTCGATCTCGAGAATGTGCGTTCCAATGCCACTGATCCGGGCTCCCAACCCGTTCAGCATATGGCACAGGTCCTGTACGTGCGGTTCCGCCGCGGCGTTCCTGATCCGGGTGCTCCCGCGTGCGAGGACGGCCGCCATGATTGTGTTCTCTGTAGCCGTGACGCTGGGTTCGTCGAGGAAGATGTCGGCGCCGCGAAGTCCGTCGGTCTCGAGATGGTAGCCCTGCGACGTCTCCACGCGAGCACCCAGGCGCGACAGCGCCAGGAAATGGGTGTCCACGCGGCGACGGCCGATCACATCCCCACCCGGCGGCGGGAGCGTCATCCGACCCTTCCGGGCGAGCATCGGACCGGCGAGCAGGATGGATGCGCGGATGCGGGCGGCGAGGTGCGGAGTGAGCGCTGACGCGTTTACGTCAGCCGCGTGAACGCGAACGCGGTTGGGCCCGACCCAGTCGATGGCCACGCCGAGTTGACCGAGCAGGTCGATTAGCGTTCGCACGTCCCGGATATCGGGAACGTTGTCGAGCTCGACCGGCTCGTCCGTCAGCAGCGTCGCCGCGAGGATCGGGAGCGCGGCGTTCTTGTTCCCGGACGGACGAATCCGGCCCCGCAACGGCCTGCCGCCTTCCACCACGAACTTCGGCATGATCCAGACTCCGCTTGAACGTCCCGCCCGCGGCAGGGGTTTGCGGGTGACGAAGATACCCGCCGGGAGGCGGCACAGTCAATTCGCGCGACGGCGGGCAAGAGCCGTTCCAGCGGGCGATTTCGCGCGTGTCGCTTCCTCCATCCAACTTGACACTCCGGCTGAGCTTCGCCTATGATCCACCGGGTCCATGGATCCCCGGTGGGCCGTTTCGCGGCGCCGCCGTGAAGCCTGCCAGCGCCGGCTCCCGGCTCCGCCAGGCGCACACTCCTTCCGGTCCCGTGGCGAGAGCCGCCCGGAAACGCAGTCAGCGGGGGCGAGGCATGTGTGGGAGGATGCGGTGCAGCTCCTGATCGCGGTGATCAACCAGGAAGAGAAGCTGGACCAGATCATGGCCGGATTTCTCGAGCTGGGCATCACGGGTGCGACGATCATCAACAGCGAGGGCATGGGCAGGCTCGTCTCGCATGAGATCCCCATCTTCGCCGGGCTCCAGACGCTCTCCAGCCGGTCACGCCCCAAGAACCAGACGATTTTCAGCGTCATCCGCGAGGACGACAAGGTGGAAGGCGCGCTCGCCCTGCTGCAGGAGATCTGTGGCGATCTGGATGATCCGGCGACCGGAATCGCGTTCACGGTGCCGGTAACTCGCGTGGTCGGCCTCGCGCCGGAGCTCGGGGAGGAAGAGAGCCAGTGACGCCAGGCGGAGCGCGCCACCTGTGACTGCACTGCTGGCCCCGGCGCTGCCGCAGTCGACGAACGAGCTCGCGGCACAGATCGATCGCATCGTCGTCGTTCATACGGTGACCGCCGCGGCCACCGTAGCGATCGCCCTCATGGCGCTCGCGGTCGCCGTGGGCGCCCTCCTCGCCATCCGCCGCGTCATTCAGACCATCGCGTCAGTGGACCGCGCGATCCAGAAACTGAGTCCCCGCGCAGAACCGATCCTCGATCACGCCGCAAAGGTCGCGGGCGATCTGGGCGAGATCTCCGGCACGCTCCGCCGGGACTTCGAGGACGTCCACGAGGCGCTGGAACGGGCAGGCAAACAGCTCCGGGCGGCCGCGACGGCCGCCGAGGAGCGGGTGCGCGAGCTGGGCATCGTCCTCCAGGTGGTTCAGGAAGAAGCGGAAGAACTGCTGCTGGACACGGCCGCTACGGCCCGCGGCATGCATGCGACCGCGGAGGCGCTCAGGGCCGCAAAGCGCGAACGACTCGAACGCCGGCGCGCGGGCATGCGCCGCGAAGGCTGAACCGTCAGGGCCGGATCCCCAGCCAGCGACCTCCTCCAGCGAGCCCATCGATGATGCAGCGGGACATGCGGGAATTCATGGCAGCGCTCGCCGCCGGGATCGCTCTCGGCGCGGTCGCGGCGTCCGCGGTGCGCCCCTCGCCGGTGACTCGACGGGATCGAATTGTGCGCGAGATTCGCCGCCGGCAACGCCGGATCCATCGCGACCTGTCGAGGACCGGGCACGGCCTCGGCGAGAGCCTCGCCGGCACCATCGACATCGGTCGTGCCATCGGCGAGACGGGACGCGACCTGGCCGGTGAGGTGAAATCCGAGGCGCTCGGCGCGGTGGCAACCGCATGGGAGCGCTTCGCCGGGTCGCTCACCAGGCATCTCTACGCGGCCGCCGGTCGCCGGACGCCGCGCGCCGGTCCTCGTCGCCGTTGAGCCGGGTTCGCTGCTATGCGGTTCGTCATCGTCCTTTTCGGCCTGGCGATTCTCCTCCTCATCACGCCTGACGTCGCCTGGGCGTTCGGGCCGGCCACCCACGTATATCTCGGCCAGATGCTGCTGGACTCGCTCTCGCTGCTCCCCGAGGCGATACAGCACCTCCTCCGTGCACACCCGCAGAGTTTCCTCTACGGATCGATGGCGGCGGACATCTCGTTCGCGAAGAAGTACGTCCCGGAGGGGCGGCACTGCCATTTCTGGCATGTGGGCGAGGAGATCTTCGACGCCGCGGAAAACGAAAGGCTCAAGGCCGCCGCGTACGGATATCTCAGCCATCTGGCTGCAGACACCGTCGCACACAACTATTTCGTCCCGCGCCAGCTCCTCCTCACCAGCTCGACCGCGACCCTCGGGCATGGCTACTGGGAGGCGCGCCTCGACACGCACCTCGACGTGCGCTACTCGAGCATGGCTCGGGAGGTCGTCATGGACTACGACCACGGCGAGGCGGACGCGCTCTTCGACCGGGTGCTCAGTGGCACCATATTCTCGTTCGAAACGAACCGTCGGCTGTTCAGGGGGATGATCCGCTTCCAGGACAACGACCGGTGGAAGGCGGTTTTCGATCGCGTGGTGCAGCGGTCGCGCTGGGATCTCTCGACCCACGCGGTCGACGACTACCTGGGCCGCGCATTCGATATGGTCGTCGACTATCTGTGCCGCAGGCAGAACTCGATCGCGGCGTCGCTCGACCCGACGGGAGAATTCAACCTGCGGCTGTCCAAGCGCATTCGACGCCTGGCCATGCGGGATGGCGCGTGGCGTTCGCCGCACACGCTCATCCAGATGGCCGACGACTTCTTCCCACTCCCCGACACGGGGCTGGACTACTGGAGGCGGATCCAGCGCTCCGTGCGTGAGCTGCGCGGCACCGGCTAGCCGATCGGCACGCCGGCGCCGCACGGCCGACACCGGGGTTCAGTCGCCCGAAACGCGTTCAGCGCGGAGCTGGGAACGGAGCACTTCAGTCGCCTGCTTCGGATCCGCCTTTCCTCTCGACATCTTCATGAGCTGCCCCATGAAGAAACCGATCAGCTTCTCCTCGCCGGCCCGGTAGCGCTCAGCCTCCTGCGGGTGCCGCGCAATCACGTCGGCGGCCCACGCCTCGATCTGGCTGGTGTCGCGGATCTGGGCGAGGCCTTCCTCCTCGACGATGTCTGCCGGCGCGCGCCCGGTTTCCGTCATTCGGGTGAACACCCGGCGTGCCAGCGTGCTGGACAGCGTACCGTCGGCGACCAGCCGGATCAGTGAAGCGAGATCGCCGGCCGTAACCGGGAACGCGTCGATTCCGACCTGTCGCTGGTTCAGCCACCCGAGCACATCGGTCATGACCCAGTTGCTCGCCGCCTTCGCGTCGCCGCATGCGCCGGCCACGGCCTCGAAGTAGTCGGCGACCGGGCGGGTCGCGGTGAGCACTTCGGCGTCATACTCCGGAAGGCGATACTCCTCCTGGAACCTGCGTCGCCTGGCAGTCGGCAGCTCGGGAAGATTCGCGCGGATCGCCTCGATGTCGGCGCGGGCTACGACCAGCGGCGGGAGATCGGGATCCGGGAAATAGCGGTAGTCGTGGCTCTCCTCCTTCGACCGCATCGTACGCGCCTCGCCGCGCGCCTCATCCCAGAGCAGCGTCTCGTGGGTGACGGACTGGCCGCTGGCCACCAGGGCCACCTGCCGCTCGATCTCGAACGCGAGCGCCCGTTCGACATTGGCGAACGAGTTCATGTTCTTGACCTCGGTCTTCGTGCCGAGCGCCGTGCTCCCTGCCGGCCGGACCGAGACGTTGGCATCGACGCGGAGACTCCCCTTCTCCATGTCGCAGTCGCTGACGTCGAGGTACTCGAGCGTCTGTTTGAGCAGCGTGAGGAACGAACGCGCGTGGGCGGGCGACAGCAGGTCCGGTTCCGTCACGATCTCGATGAGCGGCACGCCCGTCCTGTTGAGGTCGACGGCGGTCCGCCCCGGGACCCGGTCGTGTATCGACTTCCCTGCGTCCTCCTCGAGGTGGATGCGACGGATCCGCACGCGGCCGGCAGGCAGATCGTTCCCACGCGATTCGCCGGCATCATCCACTGGCACGTCGAGCCAGCCTCCCGTCGCGATCGGCCTGTCGAACTGCGTGATCTGGTATCCCTTGGGCAAGTCGGGATAGAAGTAGTTCTTGCGAGCGAAGATGCTCCGCTCGTGGATTTCGCAGTTGAGGCCGAGGCCCGCGCGTATCCCCAGCTCGACGGCCGCCCGGTTCGTGACCGGCAGCGCGCCGGGCAGGCCGAGGCATACCGGACACACGTGAGAGTTCGGCGGCGCGCCGAATTCGACGCGGTCACCGCAGAAGAGTTTGGTGGCGGTCCGGAGCTGGACGTGCACCTCCAGACCGATAACCGGTTCGTAGCTCATGATCATCCCTGGTCACCGAGTGCACGTTCGAGTCCGGCCGCTGCCCGTATCATCACGTCGTCCGCCCACCGGTCTGCGAGGAACTGTCCTCCGACCGGCAGCCCGTCGACGGTTCCGACAGGTATCGAAATCCCCGGGATCGCCGCCAGGTTGGCCGTCACGGTGAACACGTCGGCCAGGTACATCTGGTAGGGGTCGTCGATCTTCTCACCGATCCGGAACGCGACAGTCGGGGTCGTGGGCGTGAAGATCACGTCCACGCCGCGGTCGAAAACCTGCCGGAAATCCCGGGCGATGAGCGCGCGGACCCGCTGCGCCCGGCCGTAGTACTGGTCGTAGTAGCCGGCGGAGAGCGCGTAGGTGCCGAGCATGATCCGGCGCTTGACCTCGGCGCCGAAGCCCGCCTCGCGGGTCGCCTCGTAGACGGCCAATGCGGAATCGGCGCCCGGCGCGCGGACGCCGTACCTGATGCCGTCATACCGGGCGAGGTTGCTGGACGCTTCGGCCGGCGCGATGACGTAGTAGGTCGGGATTGCGAAGCGGGTGTGGGGCAGCGACACCTCCCGGATCTCGGCACCGGCTGCGGCCATCCGCTCGATGGCCGCCCGACACGCGGCAGCGATCCCGGGATCCAGCTCGGGCGGGAAGTACTCGACGGGGACTCCGACCACGAGGCCGTCGAGCCCCTGCTCCATCGCGGCCGCAAAATCGGGCACCGGGCGGTCCGCACAGGTCGAGTCGAGCGGGTCCGGGCCGCTGATGACCTGGAGGAGCGCCGCGGCGTCAGCTACGGTCCTGCCCAGCGTGCCGATGTGATCGAGCGATGAGGCATAGGCCACGAGCCCGTACCGGCTCACACGGCCGTAGGTGGGCTTGATCCCCACGACGCCGCAGAACGCGGCCGGCTGCCGCACCGACCCACCCGTCTCGGAACCCAGCGCGGCGGGCACGATACCCGCCGCCACGGCCGCGGCCGACCCGCCGGAAGAACCGCCGGGCACGCGCGTGAGGTCGAGGGGATTCCGAGCGGGACCATAGCCGGAATTCTCGGTGGACGAGCCCATGGCGAACTCGTCCATGTTCGTCTTCCCAACGATCACCGCGCCCGCCGCGCGCAATCGCCTCACGGCAGTGGCCTCGAAAGGCGAACGATACCCTTCGAGGATCCGGGATCCGCACGTGGTCGGGAATTCCGCAGTGCAGATGTTGTCCTTGACGGCGATCGGCACCCCGGCCAGCGGGCCCACGCTGTCGCTGGAAGACACCGCTCTGTCGATCTCGATGGCGTCGGCCGGTGAGTCTGGCGCAATGGAGAGGAAGACATTGAGCCGGTCCGGCCCTCCCTCCTCCCTTGCCCTGGCCACGGCGGCCGCCGCGAGCCCTGCGGCGGAAACCTTGCCTGCCGCCACCCCGGCCGCGATTTCGCGGACCGGGCGACGGAGCAGCGAGGACGAATCTCCGTTCGTATTGGCACCCATTACGCAACTCCCCCCGCGCCGGCGTCCGGCATCGTTTCGTCCTGGCCGCCGAGCGCCGCGAGCCGGGGGACCGTGAAGAACCCGTCGACCACGGCCGGTGCCATCTCCTCGATGGACAAGCCGAGCGGATCGACACCCGGCACGTCGTCGCGCGTGGGCGCTTCCCACTCCGCGGCGAGGCCCATCGCGGGTACATCGCCCACGTCCACCTCTTTCAGCGCCTCCACGTGCGCGAGAATGTCGTTCAACTCGACCGTCAGACGCGCCACCTCGTCCTGCGTCAGACGCAGGCGAGCCAGCTCCGCAATGCGCAGCACATCGGCTCTCGAAACCGCCATCTTCTGGTGCCTCTCTGAATGGGTGCCTGCACCCGGGTCCGCCGGGTTACGCCTCTCTCGCCAGGTTGGCGTATCGCACCATGATCTTCTTGCGGCCCACTCCCGGGAAATCGATGACCGCCTTCAGGTCCCGGCCGAAGCCGGACAGGTCCTCGATGACACCCGCGCCGAAGCTGGGATGCCGGACCCTGTCGCCGACCGAGAAACGGACCACCGACCTGGCCTCCGGCGAATCGAGATCGGGTAGCGAGTCGAAATCCCAGCCGTCGTCTGCCGAGCTGCCGCCGCGCGGACGCGGGAACGCGCTGCCCGCCCGAACCGGCCCGGCCGCCCACGAGCGGCTTGCTGCCGGAGTCCGTAGCTCTTCCAGGATTGCCCGGGGAATGGGATCCAGGAAGCTCGACGCCTTGCACGCCAGCACCTCACCGGCTCGCCGGCGAGTGCGCGCGTGCGTCAGGTACAACTTCCGCTGTGCCCTCGTCAACCCGACGTAGAAGAGGCGACGTTCTTCCTCCAGCGCAGCCGGGTCCTCGACGGACCGCGACAGGGGAAACAATCCGTCCTCCAGCCCGCTGAGAAAGACGATCGTGAATTCCAGCCCCTTGGCGTTGTGCAGCGTCATCAGCGTGACGGCGTTGGCTTCGGGGTCGTGCCGGTCCACGTCGGCCACGAGCGATACCTTCTGGAGGAACGCGTCGAGCGGCGTGATGATCCCCACATCCTCCAGCTCGTCACCAATGTCGAGGGCCTGGAACTCGTGCGCACCGGCGACCAGCTCCTTCACGTTGTCGACCCGGTCCACGCCGTCCGGCCCCTCCTCCATGTACCACTGCGGCAGCTCGATCTCGGCCACGAGCCGTTCGATCAGCTCTCCCACCGGCAGCGTATCGCCATACTCCCGGTAGCGCTGGATCAGCGCGGCGAAGTCCTGGAGAGTGCGCACCACTGCGCCCGTCAACCCGGGACATTCGGCCGCGCGAGCCGCGGCCTCCACGATCGGCAACCCGTTCTGGATCGCCCAGGTCAAGAGCTTCGCACGACTCGCGTCTCCCACGCCGCGCCGCGGGATGTTCACGATACGGTCGAAAGCGCCAGCGTCCCGGGGGTTGGAGATCAGGCGCAGGTACGCGAGCACGTCCATGATTTCGCGCCGCTCATAGAAGCGAGTGCCACCCACGATCTGGTAGGGCACGTCGCGCCGGCGCATCGCGTCCTCGAGCGCCCGCGATTGCGCGTTGGTGCGATAGAGGACCACGAAATCGCGATACGTGAGCCCCGGCTCCCTCACGAGGCGCACCCCGATCTCGTTCGCGATCCACTCCGCTTCGTCGGCCTCGTCCAGCGCGGTGACCAGCGTGAGCGGCTCGCCCGCGCCGGACTCCGTACGGAGCGTCTTGCCCTTGCGGCGCCTGTTCAATGCAATGGCGCGGTTCGCCGCTTCGAGGATCCGCGCGGTGGAGCGATAGTTTCGTTCGAGCCTGACCACCGCTGCGTCCGGGAACTCCTTCTCGAAATCGAGGATGTTCCTGATGTCCGCGCCGCGCCAGCCATAGATCGACTGGTCGTCGTCGCCGACGACCATCAGGTTGCCGAGAGGCCTGGCGAGCATTTCCAGGAGACGGTACTGCGCGTGGTTCGTGTCCTGGTACTCGTCGACGAGAATGAACTGGAACCGGCGGCGATACGCATCGAGGAGATCGGGATCACGGGCGAGCGCACTCACGGGTTCGACGAGCAGGTCGTCGAAGTCGAACGCGTTCTGCTCCCTGAGCGCCGCCTGGTACGCCTCATAGACTGCCGCACAGGTGCGGTTGAACGGATCCCTCGCCGTATCCCGGAACGCCGGCGGATCGATGAGCCGGTTCTTTGCCCCCGAAATAACCGATTGTATCGCGCGGGGTGGCCACTTCCGCGGCGACAGGTTCAGCCGCTCGAGTGCGCGGCGGATCTCGCGCAGCGATTCATCGGCATCGTAAATGGAGAATACCGGCGTCCAGCCGAGCTGGATGGCGTGCCGCCGAAGGAGGCGGGCGCCAACCGAATGGAAGGTCCCGATCCACATTCCGGCCGGCTCCCTCCCCAGCAGACGCCGCACCCGGTTCCGCATTTCCGCGGCCGCCTTGTTCGTGAACGTGACGGCCAGGATGGCGGAGGGATCCACCCCGTGCTCCTGGACCAGGTGCGCGATCCGCGTCGTCAGCACCCGCGTCTTTCCGGACCCGGCACCTGCGAGCACGAGCAGCGGTCCTTCCACGTGCAGGACTGCCGCGCGTTGTTCGGGATTCAATCCGGCGAGGTAGGGTGGTTCTGCCATATCTGTGACTACACCACGGCGCCGTTGCCGCTCCGGTCGGCGGGGATTCGGATCTCGAAAACGGTGCCGCCGCCCCTTCGCGGCCGGGCGGCGATGCGGCCACCATGGTAGTCCTCGATGATCCGCCGCGCCAGTGACAACCCGACGCCCCAGCCGGCCGATTTCGTCGTGACGCCGGGTTCGAAGATCCTGTCGCGTATTGCCGGCGAAATCCCCGGGCCGTTGTCCGCGACGTCGATCCCGACCCACCCGTCCTCGAGCGGCCTCGCGACGACGCGTATTCGCCCGCCGCGCCCGGCGAGTGCGTCCAGGGCGTTCTTGACGATGTTCTCCAGCGCCCAGACCAGCAGCACCTGGTTGGCGAGGAGCGGCGGTGGTTCGCCCCTGACGCGACCCATGAAGCGCACACCGGACCCGAGTCGCGGAAGCCGGGGCCGGAGGTAGTTCTCGAGATCTGCCAGGACCTGTTCGACCGGCACGCGGGTGAGCGCCGGAGCCTTCCCGATCAGCTCGAAACGCTGTGATACGCGCGAGAGCCGTTCGACATCCGCGCCGATGTGGCGGGCCACCTGCTCCGTCGGTACCATCGGCTCCTCGCCCTCCGCCGACATACGGAGGATGTCGACCCATCCGGAGAGCGATGACAGCGGCGTACCCATCTGGTGCGCCAGCTCGCGAGCCATTGCCGCCCACATCCGCTCACGCTCCGCCCGCAGGTTGGCGCGCAGGAGCCCCACGGCCACGGCGAGCACGAGAACGCCGCCACTCACCTGGAGCCACGGCACCCACCGTAGCCAGCCGAGGATCGGCGGCTCACCGAAATGGATGCTCGCGGTGCTCGTTGCCAGCGGCGGATTGGCACGATCCAGCTCCGCCGCGTACGCAGTAATCGCCGGCCAGTCGTCGCGATTCGCTATGTCGGCTTCGAACGGGAGGTTGCGGGCGGCCACCGGCTCTCCCCCCGTGTTGAGGGCCACGACCGGTACCCTTAGCGTGGCCAGCAGCTCCTGCTGCAGATCGAGCAGCGCGCTGAGCTCGGCTTCCGAATCGAGCCCCTCCAGTACCTGCGCGTACATGCGCATGTGGGACTCGGTAGAGCGGCGAATCTCCCGCGCGACCCGGTCCGTGACCACCAGGAATGAGCCGAAGATCAGAACCGAGAGCAACGCGAGCCAGGTGGGCCAGCGATTGCGGCTCATGGTGCAGCGCCGTCAGGAGCCACTGGTGACTGTCCAGAGTGCCCTCGCATGAGGAAGCACGGGACGGGTTTTCGGAAGGAGGTACCTTCCGGCGCTGCCGGCGCTGACCACGCGCACGACGGAATCAGACCGGAGTTGCCGGAATCCGGAACTGGGCAGGGGGGTTGCGCGGCCCACTGGCGTCACACCTCCTCGACGTGCGCTGCCTCACCGGCTTCGCTCCGGCCATGGAGCGGCAGGACCCGCGCGAGTGCCACCCGTCCTGTTCCCGCGGGCTTTCAGGGCGCGGGGATGTGGTCGGCACCGAAGTACGGAACGAGCGATGCCGGCAGTCGGACGCTGCCGTCCGGCAATTGGCCGCACTCGAGCAGCGCGACCATGACACGGGCAAGTGCGAGCCCCGAACCGTTCAGCGTGTGGACGAACTCCGGCGACTGACCCGGAGCGGGTCGATAGCGAATGTTCGCCCGCCTTGCCTGGAAGCTGCCGTACAGCGAGCAGCTCGATACCTCGAGCCAGCGGTCCGACCCCGGTGCCCACACCTCCAGATCGTACGTCTTGGCGTTGGCGAACCCGAGATCACCACCGGCAAGGAGGAGAACGCGGTAGCGGAGGCCCAGACGGCGCAGCACCTCTTCCGCGTGCGTCGTCAGCTCTTCGAGCGCTGCCCCGCTGTCTTCGGGTCGCTCGAAGCGCACCATCTCGACTTTGTCGAACTGATGAACCCGAATCAGCCCACGTGTCTCTCGCCCGTGCGCGCCCGCCTCGCGGCGGAAGCATGGTGTGTACGCGACGTACCGGATCGGCAGGTCGGCGCCATGGAGCAGCTCCCCGGCGTGCAGATTCGTGATCGGCACCTCCGCGGTCGGCACCAGGTACAACCCGTCTTCCGGAACGTCGTACATGTCCTCCCCGAACTTCGGGAGGTGCCCGGTCCCGAGGGCCGCTTCGCGATTGATCAGGAACGGTGGCCACACCTCCGTGTAGCCATGTTCCCGAGCGTGCATGTCGATCATGAAGTTGATGAGCGCACGCTCGAGCCGGGCACCGGCGCCTACCAGGACGGGGAACCCGCTTCCAGTTATCTTCGCGCCCCTCGGAAAATCGAGGATTCCGAGCCGTTCACCGATCTCCAGGTGCGACTGCGGCGGAAAACCGAACTCGGGCGACTCGCCCCACTCGCGCACGACCACGTTCGCCGACGCGTCTCCCGGAGGCACGTCGGGTTCCGGCAGATTCGGAAGCTGCAGGAGATGGTCGCGCACCTCGCCCTCCACGACGGCGAGTCGTGACTCGATCTCTGCGATCCTGTCGCCGACCTGGCGCATTTCGAGGATGAGCGCGTCGGCTTCGGCGGCCCGCCCTTCCTTGCGCAGTCTGCCGACCATCGGCGAGACCTCGTTGCGCCGGGACCTGAGCGCGCCAACTTCCGTGATCAGCGCGCGGCGTTCTTCGTCCGCGGCGAGCAACCGGTCGATGATTTCGGAGACGCGCGAATCCCCTCGCCGGCCCAGCCGCTCACGAACGAGCGCAGGGTCGTCGCGGACCAGCCTGAGATCCAGCATGCCGTTGAGCTCAGTCGTCACGGCGGACCAGATTCCGGTCCGCGCAGTTGGGATTCACGATGTATTCGAAGACAACGCTCCCGACGGTGGGGTCCAGTTCGACGGCCTGGATCTTTGCGTAGACCGTGCACCCCTGCAGCCGACGGCTCCGGATCACGTATACGTCCCCGAGGCGCAGCGGCACGGGTTCGGTGTCCGCGTACGCAGACGACTCCGCAGGTGCACGCTCCACTTCTTCGAGCGTCTTTCCGGAAAATACCGCGATCCCGGCATTCATGGACTCGAGCCCCGGGAAAACGCCAGGAGCTGCCAGGCCGAACTCGGAACCAACCTCCGTCAGTGCGACATCCCAGCCGTCACCTGTGGCCAACTGGTGCTCGATCGGGCGCACCTGGAACCGGAAGAAGTCGATCGCGGATGGCATCCGGAACAGGTCTTCCCGGGCCGCCGAAAAGAGCGTGACGGAGTTCCCGATGAGCGGCGCCCGCCCGGACCCGAAGCCATCGTCGCAACCCGCGGCAAGCACCGAAACAGCGAGAAGTAGGATAGGAAGTACGCGCAAGGCGCCACGAATGTTAGAGGGATTCCACATCATGTCAGCATGCGAACACTAGCCGAGCCCGGCGGCGGATGTCAACCCCGCACAACGCGCCCCGTGGCTCTCGGGGATTGCCGCGGCCGGCGCTTTGCTTGACATTTCGGCAGGCCGCATCTACCCTGCCGCGAACGGTTCGCTGTGAGGCTGAGGCGGCATGGAAATGGCGACGTGCGCCCGAGGCCGCGCCGCCTGTCTGGTAATCCGGAAAGCTATGAATTCCGCCTCAACGACCTCGCGACGGCGTATCCTGGTCGTCGATGACGAGCCGTATGTCGGCCGGATCATCCAGCTCAAGCTCGAACAGAGCCCGTACGAGGTGGACGTGGTCCAGGACGGGCGTACTGCCCTGGAACGGCTGCGCACGCCACTCCCGATAGATCTGGTGCTCCTCGATGTGGTGCTTCCCGGTGCAAGCGGGCTGGAGGTCCTGGAAGCCATCCGACGGCTCCCGCACCGGGCGAACACGCCGGTCATCATGTTGACAGCCAAGGGTCAGGAAGCCGACCGCGACCGTGCGATAGAGCTCGGGGCCACCGATTTCCTGACGAAACCGTTCAGCCCGATGAAGCTCCTGGGCCGAATCGATGCACTCTTCGCAAACTGACCCGCCGCTCTGGGCCGTCGTGCTCGCCGGTGGAACGGGCTCGCGCTTCTGGCCGGTGTCGACGCCTGCCCGGCCGAAGCAGCTCCTCCCCCTCGCCGGTGAGGAGCCGCTGATTTCGCAGACCATCGATCGAATCAATCCGCTCGTCAGCCCCGAGCGCATTCGGGTACTCACGGGCCGGCACCTCGCCGACCCGATCCTGCAGGCGGTGCCGGGACTGACCCGGGCGCAGCTCATGGTCGAACCCATGGCCCGCGGCACCGCACCGGCTCTCGTGTGGGCAGCGCATGCCATCGCGCGCGAGGAACCCGATGCCGTCATGGCGTCGCTCCACGCCGACCACGTGATCACGCCGAACGAAGCGTTCCGTGAGCTGCTGGCGGACGTCGCGCGTCTCGCCGCCGCGCACCGCCTCCTCTTCACGATCGGTATCGAGCCGACACGACCGGAGACCGGCTACGGCTATATCCACGTGGGTCCCCCGATCGGTCCTCGCGTCGAGGCGTGGCGGGTCGCCGATTTCGTCGAGAAACCCGATCGCGACACGGCGCAGGAGTACCTCCGCAGGGGCGGGTACCTCTGGAACAGCGGTATCTTCGTATGGCGCGTCCGCGATCTGCTGGACCAGATCCAGGCGCACACCCCCGAACTGGCACGCCTGATGCCCCTTCTGGATGCCGGCGATGTCGTTGGCTTCTTCGAGCAGGCGCCTGATCTCTCGATCGACGAGGGTCTGCTCGAGCGCAGCCCCGACGTCGGCGTGGCGCGCGCGACATTCGCGTGGGATGACGTGGGCGCCTGGGACGCCGTCGGCCGCACCCGGCAACCGGATGCCGACGGCAACGTCGCCATTGGCGACGTGCACCTCGTGGACTCGAAGGACTGCGTGGCCTGGTCGGAAGATGGGAGCATCGTGGTATTCGGCGGCGAGGGCCTCGTGGTAGTGCGGGCGCACGGCATCACGGTTGTCGCCGCGCGCGAGCGGACGCCGGACCTCAAGGAGCTGCTCCGCCAGTTGCCGGAACGGTTGCGCGAGCCGGGGAAGTAACATGGGAGGGTGGCTCGTCCTCTTCGACGACGCCGTCGCCCGGAAATGGTGGCCGTTCACACTGACACGGCCCGCCGGCGAGCTGCGTTTCGGCGCGTATACCCTGCGCGAGCGCGCCGCGCTGGCGACGGGGCTGGGGTGTCGGGGGCACATCGCCGCCGACCACCTGACCGAATTCGACGAGCCCGCCGCGCCGCCGGTCGTCCCGGCGGTGACCGGCACGGTCGACAACGACACCCTTTTCCTCTCTTCGCGCGCCGTGCTCGAAGCGGCACAGGCGCTGTCCCTCCCCTCCGGCGAGGCGATCCTCACGATCAACGGAGAGCCCTGCGGCTGGTTCGTCCCGGCCGGCTCTCAGGCGCCGCCCCCCGAGTTCTTCCTCGACCCGGGTGACAGCGCCCCGTCGAGTATCCCCCGCGTCGCCACAGCGGGCCGCGTCATCAGGCACGTGTGGGAGCTCGTCACCGCGAACGCGGATCAGCTCGCCCGGGACATCGGCACTCGCTTCGCCGGCCATCCCCGCCCCACGCTGCCTGAAGGTGTCCGCGTCATTGGCGACGCGCTCCTCGTCATAGGCGACGGGGTCGAGATCGACCCGGGCGTCATCTTCGACCTCCGCCGTGGGCCGATCTGGATCGAAGATGGCGCTACCGTTTCCGCGTTCACCCTGCTTGCGGGGCCGGCACACGTCGGACCGCGGACGGCGCTCCTCGGCGGAGTGTTCGACACCGTTGCCGCCGGTCCGCACTGCAAGCTCCGTGGCGAGATCCAGCATTCCGTCGTACTCGGCTACTCGAACAAATCGCACGACGGCCACCTCGGTCACGCCTACGTGGGAGCGTGGGTCAACCTCGGCGCCAACACGACGAACAGCGATCTCAAGAACAACTACGGCAACGTGTCCATCTGGACACCCGACGGGATGGTCGATACCGGGGAGCGAAAACTCGGCTGCCTGATCGGCGATCATGTCAAGACCGCGATCGGTACCCTCATCAACACCGGTACGGTCATTGGCACCGGCGCCAACGTCTTCGGCAACGGGTTCCCTCCCAAGTACGTGCCGCCGTTCACGTGGGGAACAGGCGATGCCGGGAACGAGTACGACCTGGAAAAGTTCCTGGCCACTGCAGCGACGGTCATGTCGCGGCGAAACGTCGAGCTGACCGAACGTCAGCGCAGACTCCTCGCCGCGGCCTGGGATCTCGGCAGGAATCATCACGATGCGTGAGGTGACGACGCCGCGACCGCGTGTTGGACTCGCCCTCGGCGGCGGTGCCGCCCGAGGGTACGCGCACCTTGGTGTGCTGCGCGTCCTCGAACAGGAGGGCATTCGCCCGGACCTGATCGTCGGGACGAGTGCGGGTGCGCTCGCCGGCGTGTTCCTCGCCGCCGGCTTCTCCGTGGAGCGGATCGAAGCGTGGGCTGCCGGGCTGCGCTGGTCGCTCATCGCGCGCCCCGTCGTGAGCCGGCTCGGGTTCGTCTCGAATGACCGGCTCGGCCGGCTCCTTCGCAGGACGCTGCCCGTCCAGACCTTCCAGGAGCTGAGTCTTCCCTTTGCCTGCGTTGCCACGGACGTGGCCACGTCCGACCCGGTCGTGATCGCGGATGGCGACATTCCCTCGGCGATTCAGGCGAGCTGCGCGATACCGGGTATTGTCACACCCGTGCGCCGCGATGGCCGCATGCTCATGGATGGCGGCGTGTCGGCCAACGTGCCGACGAGCGCAGCCCGGAGCATGGGCGCCGACATCGTGATCGCGGTCGACGTCAACGGCGGTTATCGCCCGGCCCGCCCGCCCACGCACTTCGTTTCGATCCTGATCCAGGCATTTTCAGCTGTCGGCCGTCTGGCG
>Ga0180220_1001522_pt1 | contig 16943 bp, 12 predicted proteins | sample eDN5th37CBELigBY_FD_151335 | JGI IMG/M metagenome (GOLD analysis project Ga0180220, IMG submission 151335) | Enriched backyard soil microbial communities from Emeryville, California, USA - eDNA 5th pass 37_C BE-Lig BY (version 2) (version 2) | ecosystem: Environmental > Terrestrial > Soil >...
CGAAGGCAAGCAGGAATCCAACATCACCAAGGGCCGGGCCGACGCCGAGATCATCGACGACTACGCCAAGGCCATCCGCGAAACCGGCGAGTTCTACAACTTCATCCGAACCCTCGAAGCCTACAAGGAAGCCTTCAAGGGAGACTCCCGGCTCATCCTGACGACCGACAGCGAACTTCTGCGCATGCTCAAACAGCTCGAGCCGCTTAAGGAAGTCCCCGAGCCCCCGCCAACCACCGCCGCCGGCGGCCCTTGAGGCGACCCCGCCAGGCCGACCCCTCCCCTTGGAGCGCGGGCAAGCTCCGCGCTCCAAGGGATGACGACGCCAACGCCTTGCCATCGCTCCTCCAGCGCGGTCCAATAAATCAAGGAAGATCGTCGGGATGGCCCACGATTTGCCGTTTCAGTCCAACATGAAGGAGGACACATCATGAAACGCTGGATTCCCCTCGCCGCGCTGACCGTCGCCCTGTTCGCGACGCCGTCGACGCGAGCCGACGACGACGCCAAGGCGATCGCCGAGAAGGTCACCACCAAAGGCGCCGCGACGTTCGACACCCTCGACGCGAAGGCCATGGCCGCGCAATATCTCGACGACGCCCAACTCACCGTCATCGTTCACGAAAACGGCGAGACCAAGGCTCAAATCCACAAGGGGCGAAGCGAGGTCGAAAAATACTACGACGCGCTCTTCGAAAAGCCCCAGACGATCAAGTCCCGCAACACCGTGGACCGCGCGAAGCTACTCGGCGCCGACGTGCTCTCCATCGACGGAACGTTCGACGTCAACACCCTCGACCCCAATTCCTTCAAGGTCCCGTTCCACCAGGTCCGCGTCAAAAAAGATGGCGAGTGGCGCGTTCTGCTGATGGAAATCTCGATTCTTCCAACCAACTGACCGAATCCAGATAAGATCAGACGCGAATCGGTTCCCCAGTCCCCCTCTCCCTCGCGCGAGGGGGACGCGAGACCCAATCCTGTTCGGCGGGAGATTTGAGGCGGCGTGATCCGATCGCGCTCAAAATAGCCATCGGTAAACATCCTTCTCCCCCCGGGAGAAGGTGGCCGGAACGGCCGGATGAGGGTCGTGGGATTTCAGAGCGAGCGGGGTTGGCGAAGAGGGCCGCGAAGGCTCATCAGGAAACCCAAAGACCCTCTCCGCCCCTGCGGGGCACCTTCTCCCGGGGGGGAGAAGGATGCTTGGCGACGCCTCTCGGGAAGGCTCAAATCTCGCGCCGAACAGAATTGGCGCGATCCCGGGGGAAGACCATCCTGGGAACGCCAATCTCCCGATTGGCGTCTTGTGTTCGCGACCTTTCCCATCACCATCCTTTAGCCCGAAAAGCTGATGCCCTCGGCGTCTCCCCCTCCTCGGCCCCCCGCCCCGTCCGTCGTCCGCGCGGGGGCCTGGGTGAATCGGGCGCCGGTTTGGCCGATCGCTCCGATGGCGCCGGCGCTCGGCGGTTTGGTGCTCGGCGTCGTCGTCGACCGATTCGCCGAGCCGTTCGAGACGACGACTTGGGCGGGCCTGCTGCTCGTCTTGGCCGCCTTTTCGGCTTTGGCGCTGCGCCGCGGTGGGGTCTCGACGCTCTGCCTCTTGGGCGCGATCGTGGCGGCGGGGGGTGGTTATCACCATCACCGCTGGTCCGACCTCGCCCCCGACGACCTGGCGCGGGGCGTCGACGAAACGCCCCGTCCGGCCTGGCTGCGGGGGGTGGTCGAAGAGGTCGTCGGCCGGCGACAACGCGAGGGGCGCTCGGCCGGCGCCGAGCCGCGGGTCGACACTCGGTTCCGGCTTCGGGCGACGGGGATCAGCGACGGCCAAACATTCTTTCATGCTTCGGGACGAGTCGACGTCGTGGTCTTGGACGACCTTCCCGAGCTCTCCGCCGGTCTCCCGGTTCAAGTCGCCGGTCGGCTGGCGAAGGTCGCCGGCCCGTTGAACCCGGGCGAGTTCGATTACCGGGCGCATCTTCAGGCCCGGGGCGTTCGGTTGAAGATGACCGTCGACGAGTCCGCGGGCGTGATGGCCGACCCGGAGGTCCGCCCCCCCTGGGGCGCCGGCTGGCTCGGGAGGCTTCGGCGGTGGAGCCGGACTCGGCTGATCGAGGGGCTCGACGAACGGATCGCCCCGCTGGCCGCGGCGCTGGTGCTCGGCCAGCGCGACGAGCTTGACGCCGACCTGGGCGACGCCTTCATTCGAACGGGGACGACGCACCTGCTGGCGGTCTCCGGCCTGCACCTTCAGACGCTGGCCGTCGCGATTGGCTGGCTGCTTTTGTTGATCGGCGTTCCCCGGCGCCCGCGATACGGGTTGGTCGCTTTGGCGACGCTCGGCTACGCGGTCTTAGTCGGCCTCTCTCCGTCGGTCGCCCGGTCGATGGTGATGACGCTCTCGTTCTGCGCCGCGGCGCTGGCGAACAGGGAGTCGAGACCGGCGAACACGCTCGCCCTGGCCGGAGTCTTGACGATCGTGGTCAACCCCGCGTTCGTCTTCGACGTCGGCTGCCAACTCTCGTTTCTAGCCGTCGCCGCGCTGTTTTGGCTCTTGCCGCCGGTTCGCGAAACGTCCAAACGAATCGCCGAACGCCTGCGCGAGCGAACGATCGGCCCGCCCGATCCGCTGGCCCAGCTCGACCCGTGGAGCCGGTCAATCCCCAGGCGGGCGGCCGGGTTCGTCGGACGGTTCGCGGCCGAGGGGATGTTGGTCTCGGTGGTCGTTTGGGCCGCCGCCGCTCCCCTCGCGGCGTTTCGATTTCACTTGTTCTCACAAATCGGCATCTTGCTGAATATCCCACTCGTGCCGCTCATGTCGCTCGCCTTGATGCTCGGCGCGCTTCAACTGGCGATGGCGGCCGTCGGCCTTCCGCTCGCGGCGGGGAGCGTCGGAGCGATCGTCGGCCGACTCCTGGAGCTTTCGGAAACCATCGTGCGATGGGGCGCGGCGAGCCCCAGGGGATACCAATTCACCCCGGGGCCAAGCTGGGAGACGACCCTGATCTTTTACGCCCTTTTGGCCGTCGCGATCCTCCTGGCCAACGCCGGACCACGGCCGGATCCCGGCCCCGCGTTTCGACGGGCGCGGCGGGTCGCCTGGTTCCTGGTCTTGGTTTGGCTCATCCCCGCCTGGATTTCCATCGGCCGGGGCGGCCCCCCGAAGACGCTGGAAGGGGACGTTCTGGCGGTCGGCCATGGCCAGGCGGTGGTCTTGCGGACCCCCGAAGGGAAGACGTTCTTGTATGATTGTGGGCGAATCGACGATCCCGGAGTGGGCCGGCGGATCATCGCCCCGGCGCTCTGGTCGCGTGGGATTTCGCGCATCGATACGGTGTTTCTCAGCCACGCCGATCAAGACCACTTCAACGGCCTTCCCGACCTGCTGGAGCGGTTCGACGTTGGCGAGGTTGTCACGCCCCCCGACTTCGCCGACGACGCCAACCCGGACGCCGTCCGACTGATGGAGCTTCTCCGAGAGCGCGGAACGCCCCTCCGCGAACTCTCCGCGCCGGCTTCGTGGCGATCGGGATCAACCCGTTTCCAAGCGCTCCACCCGCCCGAAAACTGGCGGCCGGACGCCTCGGACAACGCCCGAAGCCTGGTCTTGGAGATCTCCTCCCTCGGCCGTCGAATGCTTCTAACCGGCGACCTCGACGGCCCCGGCCTGGTCGAGCTGGCCGCGACGCCCCCGCCCGAACCGCCTATCGACCTCATGTTTTCGCCCCATCACGGCGGCCGATCGGCCAACCCGAGCTGGCTTTACGACTGGGCGAACCCCCGCGCCGTGGTCGTCAGCCAAAAGCCCCCCGTCCCCGGCGCGCGCGACGCCTTGACGCTCCTGGACGATCGGCCGATCATCCTCCTTCGAACCTGGAAATCGGGCGCGATCCGGCTCAAATGGACGGACGATGAAATCATCATGCGAGAATCGGTTGGAGCGAATTCGGGAGAACGGGCCGAATGAAATGGTTGCTCATCCTCGGAGGGTTTGGCGCGGGGGCGCTCGGCGGTTTCGCCTTGGCGGTCGTCGAGTTCGGCGCCTGGTTCTTGATCTCGCCCAGGCGGCTCGACGAGGGGGAAGCCGAGGAATCGCCCCTCGTCGCGTCGGCCAAGCCGATCCGCGCCCGAGCCCCCGACGGCGTCGAGCTGGCGGGCCTATGGCTCCGCGCTCCTCGGCCATCGGGAAGGACGATGATTCTTGTTCACGGCTTCATGGACGGCCCCGCGACGATGATCGCCGATCGCGGCGAGGCGCTCTTGGACCGCGGTTGGAACGTCGCGGCCATCGCCCTTCGGGGGCACGGGCCAAGTGGTGGATTGGTCTCCAGCTTCGGCGGCTTGGAGGCGACCGACCTCCGCGCCTGGGTCGACTCGTTGGCCGGTCTCCTTCCCCCCGGCGAGCCGCTGGTTCCGGTCGTTTGGGGGCGGTCGATGGGCGCGGCGATCGCCCTCCGCGCGGCGGCCATTGACCCACGAATTCAAGCACTGGTTCTTGAGGCTCCGTTGGTCGATTTGGAAGCCGTCGTCGCCTCCAGGCTCCGCAAACGCTGGATCGCGCCCGCGCGCCTGTTCGCCCGCCTGATCCTCAACCGAGCGGGAAGGCTCGCTCGGGTCTCGTTGCGCCGTCCCCGCCCGCTGGAACTCGCCTCCCGGATAACGATCCCGGTCGTCGTCGTCCACGGCCAAGCCGACGCGCTGGTGCCTTCCTCCTCCGCCCGAACGCTGGCCGACGCCTTCCCCCGCCCCGCCTCCTTCATCGAAGTTCCCGGCGCGGGCCACGCCGACGTCGCCGACCTCGGAGGCGAAACAATGCTTCAATGTGTTCTTGATGGCATCGATGCTTGTTTTTGAGACGTCGACTCGGAATGAAATAACCCGACGCGGGGGGCTTCGCTCGGATAACCGAAAGAACCCGGAGTTTCTTCGCCTAAATAAACCGGGGAGCTTGTTGATTTTGGGTGGGCGCGTGGTATTTACTGATTGCGCCATTGGTCTGTGACGCTCTGTCGCGTCAAATCATTTGTCGATCCGATTACGCGATCGATGGTCAATATTCATTGGGATCCTTTTTGGTTTTTTGAGTCGGGCTCGATGTCCGGCGTCGGTCGTTCCCGCGCGCCACGAGGTTTTGTCGTCCACGAAGCCGATCGACCGACATTCGCCATTTTAAATCGGGGGTTCTCCCAGTGTTCGTCTTCCGAAACTCGGAATGTGGGGACCGAGCGGTTCGTTCTCGAATTGTTCGACTCCATCGACTCGGCGTCGCGTTGGCCGCCGCGGTTTTGGTCGTCGCCACGGGTTGTGGAGGGGGCAGCGCCGACGAGTTGGATCGTCAGAACGTCTACGGCAAGGTGACGCTTGACGGCGAGCCTTTGGCCAAGGGGATCATCTCGTTCGACCCCGATGAGGGATCGGTGGGAACCGCGCCGGCCGGCGGGGTGATCACCGACGGCTCGTACAACATCGAGCGGGCCAACGGGCCGACTCCCGGGAATTACCGGGTCTCGATTCGATCCGCCGGAGGGGATGGCGGGGTTGACCCGACCGCCGCTCCGGGCGCGCCGCCGCGTCGGAAGAAGGGGGCCAAGGATCCGATCCCCCCGGAATACAACACCAACTCAACCCTCACCGCCGAGGTGAAGGCGAGTTCCACCCAAGTCAACTTCGACCTGAAGTCGAAGTGAGGCCCGCGTCGGGCCGGGCCCCGATCGCGGTTGTCGCCGTGGCGACCGAGGGGGAAACCGCTCCGCCGAGTCGCCTTGCCTTCGGTCGCGACTTGTTGGCGTCATATCTTGTTGTGGTACGCATGTTCATTGAGGTGCTCTCGCCATGCGCGCGAACTCTCGAATCTCGGGATTCACACTGATCGAATTGTTGGTGGTGATCGCCATTATCGCCGTCTTGATCGCGCTTTTGCTGCCGGCGGTGCAGGCGGCCCGCGAAGCGGCCCGGCGCGCCCAGTGCGTCAACAACCTGAAACAGATCGGGCTGGGAATGCACAACTACGAATCGAGCAACGGCGCCTTCCCCCAAGGAACGCGCGGCTGCTGCTGGGGCACCTGGCTGATCCCCCTGCTGCCGTTTGTCGAGCAGCAGGCGCTGTTCAACGCCTGGAACAGCGCGGGGAACAACTCGGGAGAGCCCGGCTACGACGCGGACACCTTCCGCTACGCCGGTCCGGGCAACATCACCGTGACCTCGACGCGGGTCAACGCTTACATGTGCCCCAGTGACGGCAACAACACATCAACCACGGGCATTGGTGTTGCGCTTGACACCGGCACCCACATGGTGACCTCGCAAAACTACGTCGTCAACTTCGGCAACATCACCATGCAGCAGGGGAGCTACGACGGCGGCTCGTTCGTCCCCTATTTTGTCGACAACGGCATCCGGTACGACTTCCTCGGCGCGCCGTTCTCCGACGTCGGCGCGCCGCTGCCCGACATCGCGGCCGGCACCGGCCAAGGGTCGACGGGCGGCATCGTCCGGATCTCGTCGATCACCGATGGGCTGAGCAACACGATGATGGTCTCCGAGACGGTCGTCGGCGTCACCGGCGCCAACTACGATCTTCGGGGCTTCTCTCACTGGGCCTACGGCGCCACCTTCTCCGGATTCCTGTCGCCGAACTCCTCCAAGCCCGACTTGATGCAGGCCGCCGGCTATTGCGCGTATGACGCGAATTTCAGGACCAACCCCCCGTGCATCGCGGGCCCCGACAACATGGTCATAACCGCCGCGCGGAGCAAGCACTCCGGCGGCGTGAACGTCGCCTTCTGCGACGGCTCCGTCCGGTTCATCAAGAACTCCGTCAGTCAGCCGACCTACATGGCCCTCTCCAGCTCTCGGGGCGGCGAGGTCATCAGCTCGGACTCCTACTGATTTAGCCGATCCGACCGACCGCGTCCCCCAGCGCGGGACGACCTCCTTTTCTCGTTCTCTCTCCTTCGGGGGCGACGGGTTCATATTGATCCCGTCGCCCCCGTCGTCATTTCCAGGAACGTTGGCGACCCTGACCCGTCGTGTTAGGATGAGCGTTCGAAAAAAATTGATGACGATCGAGCGAGGGAACCACATGGCTGGATATGGGAGGCGACGGTGAGCGGGCAAACAACATATGATGAGGAGGGGATTCGCTTCGAGCATCCCGCCGATTGGGAGCTGGAGACGACCGACGAGGCGGGGGTTCGCACGGTCGCCGCGCAAGAGCCCGACGGCTTGGGGTTCGTCATCATCACGGTGGATCCGTCGCGTCCCGACCCGGCCGCGGCGGCCGCCGCGGCGCTTGGGGCGATGCGCGAGGAGTATCCCGACCTCGACTCCGCGCCCGTTCTCGAATCGATCAACGGCCACGCGGCGACCGGCCACGACATCGAGTTCATGGCCATGGACATGACCAACTCGGCCATCATCCGTTGCTTCCGCACCTCCCTTCAAACCATCCTGGCGTTCGGCCAGTGGTCCGACCTCGGAGCCGACGAACTCGGCGACCGCGTCCGCGACATCGTGCATTCGATCGAGGAAACCGAGTAGGCGGTTGAGCCGGACCGCCACGGCCTCGACCATCCCGATTTCCGAACCATCCGCGCATTCGGGCAACACCGGCGCAACCCGCGCGCCGGGGTTCGCTGGGGGACTTCCCGCGCGACGATCCGTCCCCGTTTGGGCCGAAAGAAGAAAGGGAGAAGACGAGCGGGCCAATCCAAATCATTCGACAAGGGACGGTCGAACGCGATGAGGGTGACGAAACACGCGCTGACGATCATCCTCGGCTTGGTGGCGCTGGCCGGCGGTTCGGCCTTGGGGGGCTCGACCAACGACGACCGCCGCGAGGGCTTCGCGCTCTACGAGGCGGGCCGCCACGCCGAGGCCGTCGACCGGCTCGACGCCGTGCTTCAGCGCCATCCCAACGACGTCGAGGCCCTCATCAAGCGCGGGGGGTGTCACCTGCGGCTGGGCCGGGCGAGCAAGGCGATCGGGGATTTTGACCGGGTCGTCCATCGCGCCCCCTTGAACCCCTCCGGCCACGCCGATCGGGGGATCGCCCTGCTGATGCTTGGCCGGTACGACGAGGCCGAGGCCGCCTTCACCCGCGCGATCCGGCTTTGGACCATCCCCCTCAACGGCGCCCGAGCCGTCGGCGGCGGTGGCCGCGACGCCGTCGCGGAGGCCAAGGCCACCGCTTACGCGGGGCTCGCCCAGGTCCATCATCGAACCGGACGCAACGAAGAGGCCCTGGCGGAATACGATCAGGCGATCCTCATTTATGGAAGCGACCCGAACAGCCACATCGGCCGAGGGGACGTTTACCGGGCGCTCGGCGACCTGGCCCGGGCGCTGGCCGATTTCGACGAGGCGGTTCGGCTAGGCCCCAACCTGCCCCGAGCCTTCACCAGCCGGGGCCGGCTGCTGGAGGACTCTGGAGAGATCGAGCGCGCGATGGCCGACTACGATCGGGCGATCGCCATCGATCCGAATTACGCCTTCGCCCACAGCCTGCGCGGGGGGTTGCTCTCGAAGCTCGGGCGCAACGAGGAGGCCCTGGCCGACTTCGAGACCGTCGGCCGGCTCTTGCCAAACAACGCCGAAGCCCACAAAGACCGCGGCGGCGTGCTCGTCCGCATGGGACGCAACGAAGAGGCCCTCGTCGAACTGAACAAGGCGATCGAGATTAACCCAAAGCTGGGCAAGGCGTACCAGAACCGGGGCGCGGCCTACAACAACTTGTCTCGATATGAAGAGGCGATCGTCGATTTGAACCGAGCCATCGAGATCGACCCGGACAACGCCGGAGCGCGGACCAATTGCGGGCTCGCGTATTTCATGGTGGGCGAATATGAACGCGCTCTTGAAGACTTGAGTGAAGCCGTCCGGCTCGCGCCCCGGGAGGCGGTCGTCCATTTCAATCGGGGGAACGTCCACGCGAAGCTCGGCTTCCGGGAACAGGCGCTGGCCGATTACCGAACCGCCGGCGAGCTGAGCCCCAGGCTCGTCTCATCCTACGGCGGAGCCCAGCGGCTCTTCGAGGAGATGTCGCGCGACGCGATGGCCGCGCGCGATCGGGCGCCGATCCGGGTCTCTTCGGGCGACGTCGAATCCCACCTGGCGCGAAGTCGCGAGAAGCAGGGCCGGGGCGACTGGCGAGGCGCGGTCGCCGAGCTGGACCAGGCGATCCACGCCAACCCGCGCCGGGCCGACCTCTACATCGCCCGAGGGTGGTCGCGCCTCTGCGCCGACCTGGATGGGGCGGAGGTCGACGCGCGCGCCTATTTGAATTTGAAGGGGTGGGGCGACCCGGCCGCCGGCTACATGGCCGCGCTCGGCGCGTTGGCCCACCGCCGCGCGGGGCGCGAGCCCGACGCCTACGCCTTCTTGGAGGAGGCCCTGGCCAAGCTCCCCCGCCAAGACGCCTGGCCCAAGCCGGTTTTACTGCTTCTCAACGGCGACCTCTCCGGCGAAGCCCTGATCGACCGCGCCGGCAACGACGTTCAGCGGGCGGAGGCCCACGCGATCCTGGCCCTGGACCTCCTGCGCCAAGACAAGACGAAGGAGGCCCGCGAACATCTTCAGTGGGTTCACGACAACGCCACCGACCGCTCCATCGCCGCCGACCTCGCCCGCGCCACCCTCGCCCGACTCGACCGCCCGGACCAAATCGCCCGCAAGCCATAAAGGGCGGACGACCTCACAACGCGCCTCGCGACGGCCAACGGCCCGAGGCCGGGGGGCTTTTCATTTCGACGCCCCCCTTTGGGAACAACCTCAACGGGCTTCGAGCGCGAAGTACATGCGGAGCGTGGGCTGGGGCTGGGTTCGGCCGTACATGAGGCCGAGGTACAATCCCGGGGCGATCTGGCGGATTTCGTCGCGGTTTTGGCCGTAGACGCGGGAGGTCTCGGCGTAGTCAAGGATCACCGCGGGCCCTCCATCGAGCCAGCTTTCGCCCTGATACAGCCGCCCTCGAATCATGGGAACGCCGAAGAAGCGATTGGTGGCGGATTCGCCCGACGGGTCGATGATCTTCCCCTGCCAGACCAACCGCGATCCGGCCGACATCGCGCCGTTGCGCCGGGCTCCCGGCGCGGGAAGAGCCGTCCCGCGCACCCGCCCCGTCGGAAGACCGACCGCCGAACCCCCGCGATACAGCGCGTCCAACTCGGGACCGCTCAGTTGTATCAGGTCGCGGGCGGTGAGGACCGAAGTCGATGTTTGGGCCTCCGCGTTGGGATGCGGAGAAAAGACCATCAGGGCCGTCAACACAAGACCGCCGAGGAGCGCGCGCATGGGAGGTAACTCGAAAAGGCCAAAAACGAAAAACGCAAAATCCCACTTCGCCTTCATCGGCGTTTTCGCCGCCGGTCCTTGAGCGCGGTTCGCGTTTGAAGCGCGCGAGCCCGCGGGCCAGGGCCCCTCCGTAAACCCAACGACCCTCATCCGGCCGTTCCGGCCACCTTCTCCCGGGGGGAGAAGGATGCTTGGCGATGGGCTCGCCCCACGGGGGAGGGGTGGTTGGCGATGCGGTGGTTACTTCTTCTTCAGGTCGAAAGCGAAGGCTCGGGTTGGGCTGGATTCGAAGTTGGTGGGGCGGTCGGCGTTGGCCGCGGCGACGGCGATTCGGACGTTGGTTTTGTCGACGATCTCATAGATTCCCGCCGCCTTGGCGCCGGGGGCGTTGGGTGAGTCGTCGAGCGCTTCGAAGTCGATATGCTTGTGGGGCTTCATCTTCGGGTCGAGGGTGATGGTCAGCTCGTAGGCTCGAGTTGGGGCCTTGATCGACAGCCGGTTGCCGTCGAAGGTCCAGTAGACCGTTCCCTGGTCGTCCTCGGAGGTCCATTCTCCCTGAAGCGCGGCGAGGTCGCCCTCGGGCTTCGGCTCCTCGGCCCTCGCGGGGGGTGAGGCCGTCGCCAGGGTCAAAACGGCCATCCACGCGACCACGACGAGCAACGACTTCCGCATGGCTGGACGCCTCCATCGGTCGGATCGGACGCGAACCATTTCCCGAGACAAGAATCCATGGAGAGCGTCAGCCTAACGCGCGTCGGTCCCGGCGTCGAGTGGGTGGAAAAAAGGCCCGAGGAGGATGGACCGGGTTGACAGAGTCGGGGCGTCGGGGTTAAATCGCCCAACCGACGGCGCGAACGAGATCAAAAAAGGACGCCTCGCGGGACGAAATCGCGGGCCGCGCCTCGATCTCATTCGACCGTTCTGAAACATCAAAAAGGCGGCCTCGGCCGACAATTGATCGATTCATTGTAGGAACAAGATCGCGGGGCCCCCGGTCGGGGAGGCCCGGGCGATCTTCCGACGTGCCAGGGATGGTGCATGTTGCGGGGGCGATTCGGTTCAAGGACGAACCGGTCCCCGCGACGATTCCGCTCGAACCTCTTGGACGGACGCCCCGCCATTCCCGCCGCGCTGGTTGATCGCTCGATCATTCAAGCAAGTTCATCAAAACGTCAGCGCGTGAGCATCGCCGTGGCGTGTTCGCGGGATCGTTGGCCCGACAATCAAGGATGAGCGGCCCGACGGCCCTTCCCGCACCCGCGCGGGGCGGTCCTGGGCCGATCAGGTTTGAGGAAGGGACCGCCCATGGGGTCGAACGTCGGGAACCCTGTCAAATCGAGAGTCTTCCTCCACCGCCGGTTCCTCGCCCCCGCGCTGGAGGAGGCCCCGCAAGGCGGGCCGCCCAAGTTCCGGGGGTTGTACGAGGGGGAGCCCGAGAACTGTCGGCGCCGGCTCGTCCCGTTCCTCCGCAACCTGCTGTATTTGGGCCTGATCTTCACGGTCAGCCGCCAGTACCACACCGAGGGCCGGGCGTTCCAGATGCTCTTCGCGCTGGCGGCCGTGGCGCTTCCGATCCACTATCTGGCGCCCTACCGCTGGAAGCGGCCGATCTTCCTGGCGGCCTCGGTCGCCGGGCTCTTCGCCGTCTTCGGCCTCGACATCGGCGCGGTCGTCATGGCGATCGGAATCGCGCTGATCGCGATCAGCCGGCTTCCCGTGTCATGGGGCGTTCGGGCCGGATTGATGGCGGCTATCACGGTGTTTTTGGGATTCGGCCGTCCCGCGGCGCTGTTCGATCTGGCGCCGTCGCCGGTCTGGCCGGTGCTCGGCTCGATCTTCATGTTCCGCATGATCATCTACATGTACGAGCTTAAGCACGCGAAGAAGCCCGAGAGCCCGCTCGACGCCCTGAGCTACTTCTTCATGCTTCCCAACTTCTGCTTCATGCTCTTCCCGGTGGTCGACTACCGGACCTGGCAGCGCGGCTTCTTCGCCGACGAGGTCCACGCCATCCAGCGCCGGGGGCTCGACATGATGTTTCAGGGGATCGTGCACCTGATCCTCTACCGAATCATCGATCAGGAGCTGTTGGTCCCCGCCGATCAGGTTTACGGGACCTGGAGCCTGCTGGGCTTTTTGGTGTTCAACTATTTGGTCTATCTGCAAGTGTCGGGGCAATTCCACATCGCCTGCGGGATGCTCCACCTGTTCGGCCATCAGCTTCCCGACACGCACCATCGCTACCTCTTGGCGACGGGCTTCACCGACTACTGGCGACGGATCAACATCTATTGGAAGGACTTCATGGTCCGCCTGGTGTTCAATCCGGTGGTCTTCCGCCTGAAGCGTTGGCCGCAGCCCGCGGCGCTCGCGGCGGCGACGGTGGCGGTGTTCGTCGTCACCTGGTTCCTGCACGGGTATCAATCGTTCTGGCTCCGGGGGACTTGGGGCTTCACCATCCCCGACGCGATCTTCTGGACCGTCCTGGGCCTGATGGTGCTGGTCAACGTCCAGCTCGACGCCCGCCGCGCCCCGGCCAAGGCGCGCCTCAAGGGGCGGGAGAAGGCCGACCAGCCGAAGCCGAACCCGTTTGGCGCCTTCGCGATCCGAGGGCTCAAGACCGCGGCGACGTTCGCGACCATCGTCCTGCTTTGGTCGCTTTGGAACAGCCCCAGCATCGAGGCCTGGTTCGACCTGCTCGGCCGTGGCCTTCGGGCGTCTTGATATAAGGAGCCGAACACGCGATGGCGTTGATTCAACCCACGACGGTCGCCGCCGCCCGGATCGGCATGGCGCAAACCCTGGTCCTGATCGTGATCGCGGCGATCCCGTTCCCCGAGAACTGGTCGCGCGCCCGTCGGCTGCTGGCCGCGGCAAGCTCCAACGTCGCCAATCGGGCCGACGGCGACCACAACGCCACCGGCTATTACGAGGGGCTCGTCGGCGGCGTCGAGGGACCCGGAGGCCGGGGCGAGCTGATGCTCAAGCTGATGGGCAAGCCCAACGGCTGGATCCGATTCAACGACGCCGGGGTCGTCCACCACTTGGACGGCGACTTCCTCCAGTTCGAGCTGATCCCCGACATCCAAAGCGTCCTCTTCGGCCAGCCGTTCGAGACCAACTCGCACGGAATGCACGGGCCCGAGGTCACCGTCGAGAAGCCCGAGAACACCTTTCGGGTCGCGCTGGTGGGTGCCTCGATGGACATGGGATGGGGCGTGAAGGCCGCCGACACGTATGCCTATCAACTCCAAGAGTGGCTCAACGGCCATCCGGAGAAGCGGGGGTTTCGGTCCGACCGGAACTTCGAGGTGCTGAACTTCGCGGTCGCCGCCTACAGTCCCCTCCAGCGCTTGGAGTCGTTCCGCCGCAAGGCTCGGGAGTTTCAGCCCGACCTGGTGATCTTCGCCGCGACGATGCTCGACACCCGGCTGATGGAGATCCACCTTTGCGACATCCTTCGAACCCGATCCAACATTCCCTTCGAATTCGTTCGCGAGACGTTCGACCGGGCGGGGATCATCGATCAGGATTACGCGGTCAATTCCAAGGGTGATCTTGTTTACAAGGATCGAGTCAAGACGAAGCTCTCTCCGTATTACTGGGATCTGTACGACGACTCGGTCCGGGAGCTTGCGGCCGACTGCCGCGAGGCGGGGATCCCGATGATGATGATCGTCATCCCCCGGGTCGGCAAGGACCAGAACCCCGCCCTGCGCGCCGAGCCCCTGGAGAAGCTTCATACCATCGCCGACCGCTACGCGCTGCCGATCTACGACCTGACCGACACGTTCGACGAGATCGACCCGACCAAGCTGGAAATCGCCGCTTGGGACGATCACCCCAACGCCTTGGGCCATCACCGGCTTTTCATGGCCCTCACGCGCCACATCGTCACCGACCAGGCGCGCTACGACCTCTTCTTCCCCGGCCGCGCGGCGATCCCCGATTCGGAATTGCCGGAGGAATTGCCGTGACTATATCAATGTTCCTTTGTGGATGGGGGCTGTGCCCCGGCGCGTGAGCCAAGGACCAACGCCGATCCCGGCCTCGCGGAGGCCGGCCGCAAGGGAAGCCGGCTCGGCGCCTTCCTTCCCAACCACGATTCCAACACGGAGACGACGCCCATGGACGGACGCCACCTAAGCCAGTTGCTGGACGCGGCGGCCGAGCGGCGGCCGGACCATCCGGCCGTCGAGGACGAGCGCGGAGGCTTGCTCACATACGCCGAGCTTCATGATCGAGCCGGTCGGCTGGCGAGCCGGTTGATCCGTTGGGGGCTGAAGCGGGGCGATCGCGTGGGGCTTTGGGCTCCGAAGGGGCTGGAGGCGGTCGCGGCCATTCACGGCGTTCTTCGGGCGGGCGGGGTTTACGTCCCCGTCGACCCGACCGGACCCGCCGGCCGCGCCGCGACGATCTTCGCCGACGGCGGCGCCAAGTTCGTGGTCGTCTCGGCCAAGCTCGCCCCGGCGCTCCGCGAGGGGTGGGGCGATCAGCCCGATTTCCCCCGGCTCATTGTCGTCGACGACGACTCCGCCGCCGTGGCCGAGCCGGACGCCTCCTGGTCGGAGATCATGGCCGGCGACCCTCTCGCGGCGGACGAGTTGCCCGACCCCGGCGGCGAGGACGACTTGGCCTACATCCTCTTCACCTCCGGCTCGACCGGCAGGCCCAAGGGGGTGATGCTTTCTCACGCCAACGCGTTTACATTCGTGGACTGGTGCGTCGAGGCGCTGGGCCCTTGGGGCGACGACGATCGGTTTTCGTCGCACGCTCCGCTGCACTTCGACCTGTCGATCTTCGACCTGTTCGTCTCGTGCCGGAACGCGGCGACCTTGGTTTTGATCGGCGAAACGCTGTCGAAGGAGCCCGCGGCGCTCGGGGATTTCATCGCGGCGCGGCGGATCAACGTTTGGTACTCGGCGCCGTCGATCCTGGCGATGATGACCGAGCACGGCGGGATTGGTCGCGAGGGATACCCGGCCCCTCGGTTGGTTCTCTTCGCCGGCGAGGTCTTTCCCATCGCCCCTTTGCGGCGGCTCCGGACGCTCTGGCCCGAGGCGAAGCTCTGGAACCTCTACGGGCCGACCGAGACCAACGTCTGCACGGCGCACCCGATCCCCCAAACCATCGGCGACGATCAGAACGATCCGTTCCCGATCGGCAACGTCTGTCCGCCCTTGGTTGGTCGGGTGGTCGACGAGGAGGGGCGCTCGCTGCCGGTTGGCTCGATGGGCGAGTTGGTCATCGCCGGTCCCGGGGTGATGCGGGGCTACTTCGGCCAGCCCGAGCAAACCGCCGCGGCCTTCTTTGTGGACGACGACGGCGTGAAGTGGTATCGCACGGGGGATTTGGTGGTCGCCGACGAGTCGGGTTGCCACCAGTTTCGGGGCCGTCGCGATCGGATGGTCAAGAAGCGGGGCTATCGGATTGAGCTGGGCGAGATTGAGTCGGCCCTCTATCGTCACGAGCAGGTGGACCGGGCCGCGGTCGTCGCCCAGAGCGATGACGCGGGGGTCTCGATCTCGGCGTTCGTGGCGATGAAGCCCGGGGGCAAGAAGTCGCTGATCGCCATGAAGCGACATTGTTCGATCCACTTGCCCAACTATATGATTCCCGACACGATTCGATTCCTGGATGGGATGCCGGCCACGTCGACGGACAAGGTCGATTACCAGAAACTCAAGGCGATGACGGCCGAGGGGGGGTGAGCCGCGTGTCCAGCCTGTCGCGCCGGGTGTTCACTTGGAAGTTTTACTTCTATGAAGTGTTGTTGCCGGGCCTCCGCCATCTCGGGCCGGCGAGGGCCGACCGCGCCGTCGCCGCGATGGGACGACTGGGGGCCCGGATCCGTCCCGGCCGACGCGCGGCGCTCCGCGAGGCCGCCCGTCGAGTCAACGCCGGGCTGAAGCGCCACGGCGCTCCGCCGGCCGATTGGCGGACCTTGGCCGAAAGCGCCGCCCGGTTCACCGCCCGCGACTACGCCCTCAACGCCCCCGACGACGCCGAGGTCGCGGCCCGGTTCGACGTGACCGGGCTCGACGCGGTCGAGGCGGCGATGGCCCGGGGCAGGGGGGTGATCCTCTTGGGAAGCCACTTCGGCGCGCACATCGCCGGGATGCACTGGCTGTTTCGATTCGGCCCCCCCGCGAGGGCGCTGGTGCAGCGCCCCAAGCACGTCTCGGCCGCGCTCTCGAAGCTGTTCGACCGGGCCGAAGGCGCTTACGCCCAGTCGGAATTTTTCCTGAAGCGCGACCTCAGCCCCTCGGCCGCGGTGGAGCGGATGCTCCAGGCGCGCTCGGCGCTGCGGGACGGTCTGGCGCTCTATCTCAACGGCGACGTCGTCTGGGACGGCGCCAACACCCGCGTTTGCCGGCTCTTGGGCCTTGAGCATCCGTTCCTGGCGATCTGGACCGACCTGGCCTCCTTGACCCGCGCGCCGGTCTTTTTCATCTTCTGCAAGCACCTGCCCGGAGGCCGGTTCGCCCTCGACTTCGAGCCGCTCGACGAGTCGGCCCGCGGCGACGCCGAGCGCGCCTTGGGCGCGTACATGAAGGCGGTCGAAGCCCGAGTCGCCGCCGATCCCGCCGAAGCCGTCGCCTACCTAACCTGGCCCTGCTACACCACGTCCGATTCCCACGCTCCCCCGAGCCGCCCGC
>Ga0180220_1001525_pt1 | contig 16917 bp, 15 predicted proteins | sample eDN5th37CBELigBY_FD_151335 | JGI IMG/M metagenome (GOLD analysis project Ga0180220, IMG submission 151335) | Enriched backyard soil microbial communities from Emeryville, California, USA - eDNA 5th pass 37_C BE-Lig BY (version 2) (version 2) | ecosystem: Environmental > Terrestrial > Soil >...
TTGGAGCACATTTTTGGCTGTTGCGCATAAACCGATGCATTGGAGCCTCTGCTGAAATTTGCGCACTAGGCCCTGATAACCATCAGGATTAACAACGAGCATGCGGTCGCAGACAGCCAGATGGAGACCCAGCATGCCTGAGTCCGCCTGATCGAATCCGTACTGCTTTGAGTATCCTTGGCTCGGCGAAATGCGATAGAAGCAACGCTCAAGCTTGATATGGCAACCATAGCCGACACGACTCCTTCCAATGTAAGCCCGGAGATTATGGTCCCACGCAGGTAGAAAGCCGATAAAGCGAGGCAAGCTAGACTCGATCTAACCCATGCGAGGTGCGTACGCTCGGGTTGTAGACCGGGGTCTCTCATCGTTGAACAATCCAGTAAATCGTGCACGCAGCGATGAGAGAGACTGAAATTCCTACCGCGGCATTGACCTTCGAAATCGGCAGCGCCCGCCCGTGGCGCATAGCAATTTCGTTAGCGCGCCATCGAAAGTATGACCTCGCACTAAGAGCAAGCGCAATTAGGCAAAGTACGACGCCAAGGCGCCGTATTAACGATGAGTCAGGTGAATGCAAGCCGATCTGATCTAGAACGACTGCTGTGGCGATGAGGGCCAGTGTCGTCCGAATCCAGGCAAGAAACGTACGTTCGTTGGCAAGCGAAAAGCGATAATCCGGATTTTCTCCCTGTTCATACCACGGCTTACGGTCTTCTATTGCCATTACTGAGCCCACTTATCTCTTGCCATTGCTGTGCCCACGCAACGTGGTTGGTTGGGATACCCCAATAGTTTAACGACGTCCCGAACCGAATCGCTCTTGGCGGATGGACTACGCTATTGCGCGCAACAGCTCGGTACTGCTGGCGTCCCCGGCAGGAATCGAACCTGCAATCTTCCCTTAGGAGGGGAAAGTTATATCCATTTAACTACAGGGACGGGACGCGGTTGGGTGTGAGATTATAAAACACTCTGAAGAAGGAAAAGCCGGGATGCGAAGCCCGGCTTTTCGGGCCTCGCCCATCAAGGGAGGAGGCCGCGCCGGAATGAAGAACCCCGGCCTGTAGGCCGGGGCTTTTCGCCGCAGGGGAGGCGCGTGGTAGCGCCGCCTTGATCCGGCCGCGCTCGCCCCATACGAAGGAGCGGAGCAAGCGCTTGGGCCTGGCTTGGATCTGACTCAGGTTCTGCTCAGTGCTGGAGCCTGACTTGGGGCCAGAACCCAGCTCGGAACCGAGACCCGGCTCAGGCCCCGATACCGATGCAGCCGCCCTACTCGAGCTTGATGTTGCCCTTGGCGACCACTTCCTTCGCCCAATCGTATTGCTCCTTGATTTCCTTGGCGAATTCTTCCGGGGTGTTGCCGGAAGGCGCTGCGCCTTGTTTTTCAAGGGCTTCGACCACCTTGGGATCCTTCAGGGCCACCACGGCCGCGTCACGCAGCTTCTTGATGATTTCCGGCGAGGTGCCGGCGGGCGCGAGCAGGCCGTACCAGGCGGGCTGGTTCAGCTGGGGATAGCCTTCTTCGGCCAGGGTCGGCACATCCGGCAGGCTCTTCAGGCGTTCGGGCCATGCGATGGCCAGGGCGCGCAGGCCGCCGGCCTGGATTTGCGCCATGGAGGAAGGCAGGTTGTCGAACATGCTGTCGATCTGCCCGCCGACGGCGTCGGTGACGGCCGGGCCGGAGCCTTTATACGGTACGTGCACGGCGTCCGTGCCCGTCGCCTGCTTGAAGGCTTCGCCGAACAAGTGCAGCACGGAACATGTACCCGAGCTGCCATGCGAGTATTTGCCCGGGTTTTCCTTCAGGACCTTGACGAATTCCTTGAAGTTCTTGGCGGGGAACTTGGGATTGACTTCGATGACGTTGGGTACATTGGCGAAGTTCGTGATCGGCATGAAGTCCTTCAAGGGATCGTAGGGCAGATCTTTGGGGCGGCAGGCCGAATTGACCGCCATGGTGGATACTGTGGCGATGGAAAGCGTGTAACCATCGGGCTTGGCGCGTGCAGCTTCGACGGCGCCGATCGCGCCGCCCGCCCCGCCCTTGTTCTCGACCACCATGGTCTGGCCCAGTTCCTGGCCCATGCGCTGGGTGACTATGCGGGCGACGATGTCGGTCGAACCGCCGGGCGCGAACGGCACAATGACGCGGATGGGCTGCGAGGGGTATTCCGCAGCATAGGCGACGCCGGCGCTGGATAAGGATGCGACACCAGCGGCCAGAGCGAGCACGGCGAATCTTTTTTGGAATTTGGCCATGTGTTTAATCTCTCCGTAGATAACATGAGTTTTAGAAACAAGCTGCTCGTTTTAGGCTAAGCTCGCTCATTCCAGAGCCGCAGGATAACAGGTATCAACGATCTCTGTCTTGCGTCCGGGGCCGGTCCGGGCGCCTGCGGCATCAAACATTGCAAAGGCCTCACGGCGCGCTTCTTTCTTCGTTCGAACGCTTTTTATGTCCATCATACAGCTGGTACTGCCCGACTTCCTGCTCATCGCCCTGGGTTGGCTGCTGTTCCATAAACTGAAGTTTTCCGCCGAGTTTTTTCGCGGAGCCGAACAGCTGGTGTACTTCGTACTGTTTCCCGCTCTGCTTTTCCACTCCCTCACGCAGACGCCGCTGAGCCTGACAGGCGCATACACCCTGTCGCAGGCCACGCTGGGCGTCATGGGATTCGGCATCGCCATGGCCTGGCTGGCCGTGCCCGTACTGCGGCCCGACCCCCTCGCGCACGCATCCGTGGCCCAATGCGCCTATCGTTTCAATACCTACATGGGCCTGTCGCTGGCCAGCGGCATAGGCGGCCCCGCCGGGCAGACAATCATGGCGCTGATCGTCGGCTTCGCCATACCCATCTCGAACGTGGCGGCGGTTCATGGTCTGGCCCGGCAAAGCGGCGGCAAGGCCATGGGCGAAATCGCCCGCAACCCGTTCATCATCGCCACCGTATTGGCCTTGTCGTGCAATTTTCTTTCAGTGCCCATTCCCAAACCCGTGGACGTCACCCTGAGCCGGCTGGGCGCCTGCGCCATCGCCATAGGCCTGATATGCGTCGGCGCGACGCTGTCCCTGCGCGGCGGCCGGGGCTATGGCTCGTTGATGGGCTGGGTTACCGCCGTGCGGCTGCTGATCACCCCGCTGGCGGCCATTGCCATTGCGTGGCTGCTCGATCTGTCCACGACCGAAAGCCAGATACTGTTGCTATTTAGCTGCTTGCCGACGGCGTCTTCGTCCTATGTCCTGGCCGCAAGAATGGGCGGCAATGGCCGCCTGGTCGCCGTGACCATGTCGGCGGGTACCTTGCTGTCGGGGCTGACCATTCCATTGTGGCTAACGCTGGGTTCATATCGATAGACAAAAATCATGAAGACAAATGAGGCCCCCTTGGAGTCCATACGGCTGGAATTGCCGGATGAAGCGGCTACGATCGCGCTGGCCGCGCAATTGGCCCCCATGCTGTGCGGCGCCCATCCCGCTTTGGGGCCCGGCAGCCGCGGGGGCCGCATCCATTTGCGCGGCGACCTGGGGGCGGGCAAAACCAGCTTCGCGCGGGCGCTGCTCAGGGCGGCCGGAATCAAGGGCCGCATAAAAAGTCCTAGCTATGCCTTGCTTGAAAGCTATAATCTTTCTAATTTATACTTCTATCACCTTGATTTTTATAGATTTAGCGATTCTCGTGAATGGGTAGACGCTGGTTTTCGAGAAATACTGGATAAAGAATCAGTGGTTTTGATCGAATGGCCGGAGCAAGCAGGCGGCCTCTTGCCGCCGCCCGACCTGGATATCCATCTCGAATACGCGGACGTTGGGCGGCACGCCAGCCTTACTGCCCACAGCGACAAAGGAAGATTATGGCTGACGACACTCGCCCTCTCCAAACAGGAATCGCCGCCCCGCGCGCCTCGCGGCGCCGGCTGATCGCCGCCGCGGGCACGCTGCTGGTCCTGCCCGTCATCCCGTCATTGACCCGCGCCGCAACCATCGTGGCGGTGCGCACCTGGCCCGCCGACGAGTACACACGCGTCACGCTGGAAATGGACAGCGAATTGAAGGCGCAGCATTTCACGCTGGACAACCCGGACCGGCTGGTGGTGGACATCGAAGGTTTGTCGATCAATTCCACCATCAACGATCTGGTCTCCAAGATCAAGCCCAACGACCCTTACATACAGTCGGTGCGGGTAGGCCAGAACCGGCCCGGCGTCGTGCGCCTGGTCATGGACTTGAAACAGCCCATCGCCCCCCAGGTGTTCACCCTGAAGCCCATAGGGGATTACAAATACAGGCTGGTATTGGACCTGTACCCCAAAGTCGCGCAAGACCCCCTGCTGGCGATCATGGACAACGCCGACACCGACCCGCTGGCCGAAGTCCTGGAGGATTTGGCGCAAAGTTCAGGTTCCGACGCGCCGGTGCCGTCCGTCCCCGGGCAAAAGCTGCCGCCCGTGGCCAAGAAGCCCAATACGCCCGCCGCGCCCCCGCCGCGCGCGCCCGAACCACGCAACAACCGTCCCATCCTCGTTGCGCTCGATCCCGGCCATGGCGGCGAGGACCCGGGCGCCATCGGCCGCAACGGCACGCGCGAAAAGGATATCGTGCTCAGCATCGCCCGGCGCTTGAAAAAGCTGATCGACGCACAGCCGAACATGCGCGCCTACCTGACCCGCGACAACGATTATTTCGTTCCCTTGCACGTCAGGGTGCAGAAGGCCAGACGCGTGAAAGCCGACCTTTTCATATCGATACACGCCGACGCATGGATCAAGCCCAGCGCGCGCGGTTCCTCGGTCTTCGCGCTGTCGCAGAACGGCGCCACCAGCGCCGCGGCCCGCTGGATGGCCAAGCGCGAGAACGATGCGGACTTGATAGGCGGCGTGGACCTGGGCTCGCACAACAAGCAGGTGGCCCAGGTGCTGCTGGATCTTTCCACGGCGGCGCAGATCAACGATTCCATGCGCGTGGGCGACCATGTGTTGACGCAAATCGGGAAAATCAACCGGCTGCACAAGAAAAGCGTCGAGCGCGCGGGCTTCGCCGTATTGAAAGCGCCCGACATCCCATCCATACTCGTCGAGACGGCCTTCATCAGCAACCCCGAAGAAGAGCGCCTGCTGCGCAGCCCGTCCCACCAGGACAAGATAGCCCGCGCGCTGCTGACCGGCGTCAGCGACTACTTCGCCGCCAGCCCCGCGCTGGCTCGCCGCGAAGCCTGAATCGCCCTTCCCTGCGCGGCGCCGTCAGCCGCCGTGCCGGCGCGCGAGCTGGCGCTTGAACAGTTTCCAGGCCCCGCCTACGATCACCGGCACCGCCGCCGCGCTGACCCCTACCAGCACGATGGTATTCAGGTGCTCTTTGATGATGGGCACGTTGCCGAAAAAATAGCCCAGCGTGATCAAGCCCCCCACCCACAAGGCGGCGCCGGCTATATTGAAGAGCTGGAAGCGCAGCAGATCCATGCTGGCCACTCCGGCGACGAAAGGGGCGAAAGTGCGGAAAATGGGCAGGAAGCGCGACAGCACCAAGGTCTTGCCGCCGTGCTTCTCGTAGAAGGCATGGGTCTTGATCAGCGCTTTGCGGTCCAGGTAGCGGAAGTTGCTGGAAAAAACCCGCGGGCCGATATAGCGGCCTATGGAATAATTGACCGTATTGCCCAGGACGGCCGCGGCGACCAGCAAGCCGGCCAGCCATAGAGGGTCCAGCAGGCCCGAGGCGCCGAAAGCCCCCGCGATGAACAGCAGCGAGTCCCCCGGCAAGAAAGGGAATACCACCAGGCCCGTTTCACAGAACACGATGAGAAACAGCACCAGGTAGATCCACGCCCCATACTGCGCCACCCATGCGCCCATGAACTGGTCTATATGGAGGATCATGCTGAAAAGGTCGGTCATGGCGGCTACCTGAAAAGTTAGGGCAATATAGCGCGATGTCAACCGTCCGCGCAAAACGCCCGCGCCCGCCAAAGGCTAAAATCGACCCTGAGCCGGTAGCGCCGGCCCGCTCTCGCGGGACGAGGCCAGGCGAGGCCGGCATGACACACCAGCATGCCCGCGCGCATGCGCATCAGCCCGGAACGCCACAATGTCTGAACGCCGCTCTATCGCCCAGCTTCCCGACCAGTTGATCAGCCAGATCGCTGCCGGCGAGGTCATCGAACGGCCCGCGTCGGTACTGAAAGAACTGCTGGAGAACGCCATCGATGCCGGCGCACGCGCCATCGAGGTAAGGCTGGACGGCGGCGGCATACGGCGGATATCCGTCAGCGACGACGGCGTCGGCATACCCGGCGAGGAATTGGCGCTGGCATTGACGCGCCACGCGACCAACAAGATCGCCAGCCTGGAAGAACTGGAGTCCGTCGCCTCCATGGGCTTCCGCGGCGAAGCGCTGGCCTCCATTGCTTCGGTGGCCAGGCTGACGCTGACATCGCGCGCCGCGCAAGCGGCGCACGCATGGCAGATGGTTCCCGGCGCCGGCCATCCGGAGCCGGCATCGGGCGCAGTGGGCACCACGGTGGATGTCCGGCAATTGTTCGACCAGGTGCCGGCGCGGCGCAAATTCCTTCGCGCCGAGGCGACGGAATACGGCCACTGCGTGGATGCGCTGGAACGCATCGCGCTGGCGCAACCCGGCATCGCCTTCCGCCTGTTCCACAACGACAAGCCGCAAAGAAATTGGCGGGCGGCTGCCATCGGCAACAGGGTGCGCGACGTCCTCGGCGCGGAATTCATCGAGCAAGGGCTGGAAGTCAAAAAAGAGCACGGCCTGATCACCCTGCATGGCATCATCGTGCGGCCCACCCATGCGCGCAGCCGTGCCGACAGGCAATACTTGTACGTGAATGGCCGCTACGTCCGGGACAGAACGGTCGCGCACGCGATACGGCAAGCCTATGCCGACGTGCTGCACGGCGACCGCCAGCCGGCTTATGTGCTTTATTTATCGGTGGATCCGGCCACCGTGGACGTCAACGTCCACCCGGCCAAACATGAAGTGCGCTTTCGCGACAGCGGCGCGGTGCACCGTTTCGTCGGCCAGGCCCTGGCCGATGCCTTGTTCGTCGGGGGCGGCCAGGCCGCCGCCGATGGCGCAAGCGCGGATACGGGCGCGGGCCTGATGCCGCCGGATCCGGCGGCAGGGACTTACCTGCGCGCGGATTCTCTCCCTGGCGCTACGGACGGCAATGCCGCGGGCGCTACGGCTTTTACGGGCGTCCCCGCGCCCTTCCGCCGCGACCAGACGCAGCATGCCCTGCGCCTGCGCGAGCCCGGACCGCACACGGTACAGGACTGGCAGACGCTGTACCGGCCCATCGCCGCGCCGGAAGACCAGGACCAGCCCGCCCCGCCGGCCGAAGCCGTCGCGGACCACGACTTGCCGCTGGGCATGGCCCTGGGCCAATTGCATGGCGTCTATATTCTGGCGCAGAACAAAAACGGCCTCGTACTGGTGGACATGCACGCCGCGCATGAGCGGGTGGTCTATGAACAATTGAAGAAATCCATGGACGCCCAGAGCCTGCCGCGCCAGGAGCTGCTGGTGCCCGTGGTGTTCGGCGCCAGCGCAAAAGACCTGGGCCTGATCGAAGAGCATGCGGCCATGCTGGACGAGCTCGGCCTGGACATGCGCCCGGCAGGCCCCGCCAGCATCGCCGTGCGCGCCGTGCCCGCCCTGCTCGCCCATGGCGACATCGAAGCGCTGGCGCGCGGCGTCTTGCGGGACCTGGACAATGTCGGCGTATCGCCGCGGCTGACCGAACAGCGCAACGAGCTGCTGTCCACCATGGCCTGCCACGGCTCGGTGCGGGCCAACCGGCGCCTGACCCTGGACGAAATGAATGCCCTGCTGCGCAAAATGGAACAGACGGAAAGGGCCGACCAGTGCAATCATGGCCGCCCGACCTGGGTGCAATGGAAAGTCAGCGAACTGGACAAGCTGTTCATGCGCGGCCAATGACCCATGGCGACTGATTTCCCTGTGATCTGCCTGACGGGGCCCACCGCCGCGGGCAAGAGCGCCACGACCCTGGAGCTGGCCGCCCGCTGGCCGGTGGAAATCATTACCATGGACTCGGCCACCATCTATCGCGGCATGGACATCGGCACCGCCAAACCCACGCCCGCCGAACGCGCGCTGGCGCCCATGCATTTGCTGGACATACGCGACCCGGCGGAGAGCTATTCGGCCGCCGAGTTCCAGCGCGACGCCGCGGCGCTGATTGCCGACATACGAGGCCGGGGCGGGCTGCCCCTGCTTTGCGGCGGCACGCTGCTGTACTACAAAGCGCTGCGGGAAGGCTTGAACGACTTGCCGCCGGCCGACCCGGCCGTGCGCGCGGAGATCGACCGCGAGGCCCGGATCCACGGCTGGCCGGCGCTGCACCGGCAGTTGGCGCAATACGATCCGGCCACCGCCGCCCGCCTGGCCCCCAACGACAGCCAGCGCCTGCAGCGGGCCATCGAAATCCATCGCATCAGCGGCCGGCCGATGTCGTCCTGGCTGGCCGATGCGCGCCGCGGCCGCGATACGGGCCTGGACTTCGTCACCATCAGCCTGGAGCCTTCCGACCGGCTGGCCCTGCATGCGCGCATCGCGGCGCGCTATCGCCAGATGCTGGATCAAGGCCTGGTGGAAGAAGTGCGCGCGCTGCACAGCCGCCCCGACCTGCACACCGGCCTGCCTTCGGTGCGCTGCGTGGGATACCGCCAGCTCTGGAATTATCTGGACGGCCGCTGCGGCCTGGATCAGGCCGTGGAAGAGGCGATCGCGGCGACGCGGCAATTGGCCAAGCGCCAATTGACTTGGCTGCGATCCCTGCCGGAACGCCATGCCGTCGATTGCCTGGCTCCGGACGCGGCGGTCCGGGCGGTGGACATCATCGCCGGATACTGGCCAGGCCCTTAGATCACCACGGTCTGCGGAGCGTCGGAGCCATCCCGCGGCACGATTTCGCCCAGACGGCTGACCTGTTCGCCGTGGGCGGCCAGGGTGGCCGCTACGGCGTCCGCCTTGTCGGCCGGCACCACGATCACCATGCCTATGCCGCAATTGAATACCCTGTGCATTTCCGCATCGGCCACGCCGCCGTTCTGCTGCAGCCAGGTGAAGAGTTCCGGCATGGTCCAGGCGTCGCGATGCAAACGCGCCGCTAGGCCGGGCTGCAGAATGCGCGGCACATTATCCAGCAAGCCGCCGCCGGTGATGTGCGCCAGCCCTTTGATGGCCGCGCCATGCTCGGCCAGCGCCGCCAGCACGGATTTCACATAAATGCGGGTCGGCTCCATGACCACGTCTTCCAGCGGCCTGCCGCCCAGTTCCTGGCCGGGCCGGGCGTTGGCATGCGTCAGAATCTTGCGCAGCAGGGAAAAGCCATTGGAATGCGCCCCGCTGGAAGCCAGACCCAGCACCGCATCGCCGGGCTCGATGGACTTGCCGTCGATGATGCATGATTTTTCCACCGCGCCCACCGCGAAACCCGCCAGGTCGTATTCGCCGTCGGGATACATGCCGGGCATTTCCGCCGTTTCGCCGCCGATGAGGGCGCAGCCGGCCAGTTCGCAGCCCCGCGCAATGCCGCCCACCACGCTGGCGGCCGTGTCGACCGACAGCTTGCCGCAAGCGAAATAATCCAGGAAGAACAAGGGTTCCGCGCCCTGCACCAGGATGTCGTTGACGCTCATTGCGACCAGATCTATGCCCACGGTGTCGTGGCGCTGCCACTCGAAGGCCAGACGCAGCTTGGTGCCCACGCCGTCGGTGCCCGACACCAGCACCGGTTCTTTCAAGTGGCGCGGCACTTCGAACAAGGCGCCGAACCCGCCTATGCCGGCCATGACTCCCGCCCGCATGGTCTTGGCCGCCAGCGGTTTGATACGGTCGACGAGCGCTTCGCCTGCGTCGATATCGACCCCCGCGTCGCGATAGGTCATGGTAGCGGAATTTTTGTTTGTCATGAGAAATGCCGTGGGATGTGTAAGAATTGCATGTTGAATTAATATCAGGCTCGATTTTACGACGAACGCGGCGATTTAACGGCCGCCGTCAGCGGCCCGGCTCCGGGCGGGCCGGACCGCCGCCCCGCACTACATGACACAGCAACTGATACTCGATTTACTGCCGCCTCCGCCGCCCACCCTGGATAACTTCGTGGCGGGCGGCAATCTCCAGGCGCTCGCCGCATTGCAAAGCTGCACGCCCGGCCGCGCCATCTATTTATGGGGCGCGCCCGGCGTCGGCCGTACGCACCTGCTGCGCGCCGCCAGCGCGCAGCCCGGCGGCTTCTATTTCGGCAGCCATGATGCGCCCGCCACGCTGAAGGGCATCGCCACCGCGGACGAGCTGCCGTACAGGCTGATCGCCATCGACGATGTACAGCACCTGGACGACGCCGGGCAGGCCGCCTTGTTCGCACTGTACAATCGCTGGCGCGAAGTCGCCGCAACGGGCAAAGGCTACGCATTGGTGCTGTCCGGCGACCGCTCCCCCTTGGCCATGCCCGTACGCGAAGACCTGCGCACCCGCCTGGGCTGGGACCTGGTATTCCGGCTGGAACCGCTGTCCGACGACGAACGCGCCGAAGCCTTGCGCAAGCGGGCCGATGAAAGAGGGCTGCAATTGTCGCCGGAAGTGGTCGGCTGGGTCCTGACGCACTATGCCCGCGACATGAGCCGGCTGAGCGCCCTGGTCGATGCGCTGGACCGTTATTCGCTCGAAAAGCAGCGGGCCATCACCCTGCCCTTATTGAAAGACCTGCTGGCCTCCGGCCAGTCCGATGAATATTCCGATAAGCCATGACGTCCCAGAAACGCCTCGCCCTGTTCGATCTCGATCACACCCTGCTGCCCCTGGACAGCGATTACCAATGGGCCGACTTTCTCGCGCGCACCGGCCGCGCCGGCGATCCGGCTGAAGCGCAGCGCCGCAATAACGAATTGATGGAACGCTACAACGCCGGCCAATTGACGGCCGAGCAGTCGGCCGAATTCATGCTGGGGCTGCTGAGCAGGGCCAGCACCGCCGAACTCGCCGCGTGGCATGAGGCCTTCATGGCCGAAATCATCCGTCCGGCGATACGCTCCAATGCGCTGGAGCTGGTGCGCGAGCACCTGAGCCAAGGGGACTTGTGCGCCATCGTGACAGCCACCAACGAATTCGTCACCGCGCCCATTGCGCGCGCTTTCGGCATACCCCATCTGATCGCCACCATTCCCGAGTTCGTCGACGGGCGCTACACCGGTCGCATCCATGGCGTGCCCAGCTTCCAGGCGGGCAAGATCACCCGCGTGAACGAATGGCTGTCGGCCATGGGGAGGTCGCTGGCGGATTTCGAATATAGCTGCTTCTACAGCGATTCGCCCAACGACCTGCCTTTGCTGGAGGCGGTGACGGACCCGATAGCCACCAATCCCAGCGCGATACTGCGCCAGGTCGCCGAGGAACGCGGCTGGCGCATCATAGACCTGTTCAAGGACATGCAGGACGCAAAGTCATAAAATATTCCCATGCTTAAAGAAACAATAAAAAACTTTGTCAGCCGCCTGTTTTCTTCACCGGCGCGGGGGCCCGAGCGTCTTTCGCGCGACAAGCACGGCATCGATCGCCGCAATGTATCCCGCCACGCCATCAAGGTCTGCGAAGTGCTGCACCAGGAAGGCTACGATGCCTACATCGTGGGCGGCGCCGTGCGTGACTTGATCGTCGGCCTGGAACCCAAAGACTTCGACGTGGCCACCAATGCCACGCCCGAGCAGATCCGCCCCTTGTTCCGGCGCGCCCGCATCATAGGCCGGCGCTTCCAGCTGGTCCATGTGGTGTTCGGCCAGGAAATCATCGAAACCTCCACCTTCCGCGCCAATGCGGCGGGCGACGAGGACACCGACGAGCATGGCCGCATCCTGCGCGACAACCTGTTCGGCACCCAGGAAGAAGACGCGGCGCGCCGCGACTTTACGCTGAACGCGTTGTACTACGACCCCATCAAGGAAGAAGTCATCGACTACCACGGGGGCGTCCAGGATCTGAAGAAGCGGGTCGTGCGCATGATAGGCGACCCTGAAAAACGCTATCGCGAAGACCCCGTGCGCATGCTGCGCGCCCTGCGCTTCGCCGCCAAGCTGAATGCGACGATAGACCCCGCCACGCTCGCGCCCATCACGCGCATGGCCGGGCTCATCGAACATGTGCCCGCCTCCCGCCTGTTCGACGAAACGCTCAAGCTGCTGACTTGCGGCCACGCCATGGATTGCCTGCGCCAATTGCAGTCGGTGGGCCTGCACAAAGGCCTGCTGCCGTTGATGGACGTGATTTTCAAGGAGGAAGGCGGCGAACAGTTTGTGGAGCTGGCGCTGGCGCGCACCGACGCGCGCGTGCGCGCCGGCAAGACGGTCAGTCCCAGCTTTCTATTCGCGGCCCTGCTATGGAGGCTGGTCGACAAGCGCTGGCAGGCCATTTGCGCCGGCGGCGAACATCCCGCCCAAGGCCTCTTGCTGGCCGCCGATTCCGTGGTGGAGGAGCAGACCCGCAAGCTTTCCATACAGCGGCGCTACCAGGCGGACATGCGGGAGATCTGGTTCATGCAGGCGCGCTTCGAACGCGTCAATGCCAAGGCCATATGGCGCATGCTGGAGCAGCCACGCTTCCGCGCCGCGGTGGACTTCCTGCAGTTGCGCGCTGAAGCCCGCGAAGTCGACAGCGTGATGGCCCAATGGTGGATGGACCTGGCCAATGCGGACGACGCACAGCGGGCGGAGATGATAGAAGCGTATCAAGCCAGCAGCCCGAGCAAGGCGGCTACAGGCAAGCGGCGCCGCGGCAGGCGGCGGCCCGCGGGCCGCCGCGCCGGCGCGGCCGAAGCCTGAGCGCCATGGCCGGCCGCCGGTGCATCCCCTTCTTGCCGCGGCGCCCGCACGCGAAGCGCGGCGGCTTCCGGGCCGCGGCGCGGCACCCATGACGCGCGCCTACATCGGATTGGGAGCCAACCTCGGCGACGCCCGCGCCACGCTGCTGCAGGCCGCGCAAGAGCTGTCCCGTACGGCGGAGATCGATGCCTTGAACCTATCGCGCCTCTACCGCAGCGCCCCGGTCGATTCGAGCGGTCCGGATTATGTGAACGCCGTAGCCGCCATAGACACCCGCTTGACCGCCCGGGAACTATTGGCGGCGCTGCAGGCCATAGAACGGCAGCATGGCCGCCAACGGCCCTACCGCAACGCCCCGCGCACCCTGGACCTCGACCTGCTGCTGTATGGCGCCGAACGCATCGACGAGCCGGGCTTGACCGTGCCGCACCCGCGCATGCATCAGCGCGCCTTCGTCCTGCGTCCGCTGGCCGAGCTGGCGCCCGGCCTATGCCTGGAACAAGGCCGCCTGGCCGAATTGATCGAACGCTGTGCCGATCAGGCTTTGCATGTGATGGATTCCGGCCTATAGGCCTCAGGCGCCGGCGGCAAGTATCCGGCGCGCCCGTTCGATCACCGGCGCATCCACCATTTTCCCGTCGAGCTGGAAAGCCGAGCTGCCGGTCTCATCGGCCGTAGCGACCACGCGGGCGGCCCAGGACATGTCGGCCTGGGTGGGGGCGAACGCCGCGTGGATGACGGGCACCTGGGCCGGATGTATGCACAGCATGCCGCCGAACCCCATGTCGCGCACGCGGCCGGCCAAGGCGGCCAGGCCTGCTGCGTCCTTGAAATCCGGATAGACGCCGTCCAGCGGCGCTTCCAGGCCATGCGCGGCGCTATGCAGCAGGATTTGGCAGCGTATATGGTTGAGCAACAGTTCGGCGGCCGGCGTATCCGGCACGGTGCCAAGCTCCAGCATCAAATCCAGGCTGCCGAAGGACAGACGGCTGACGCCCTCGGCGCCGGCGAGCTCCCCGAGGGCGAGCACGCCCCGGGCGCTTTCGACGATGGGCAGCACGGGCTTGCCGCAGGCGGCGACACGGGCGACCTGGTCCGCGGACTCGGCCTTGGGCAATAGCATGCCTCGCACCGCGGGCAGGCCGGCGCACACCGCCAGATCTTCCTCGAACCAGGGCGTGGCCGCGCCATTGACCCGCAGCAGTATCGACGCCTGCGGCCGAGCCAGCGCGAATTCGCGCACATGCTGGCGCGCCGCGGCCTTGAGGCCCTGCTCGACCGCGTCCTCCAGGTCGATGATGACCGCGTCGGCCCCGGCCGCCAGCGCCTTGGCGAACCGTTCCGGCCGGGTGGCGGGAACGAACAAGGCGGTCCTGACTGTTGCTTCCATCAGATAATTCCCCGTTGCTTGAAAGTCTGTATCTGCTCTTCGGCATAGCCCAGGCCGCGGAGTATCGCCGCTGAATGCTCACCCAGGCCGGGTATCTTGTCCATGCGCGGCTGGAAGGCCGAATTGCTGGCGGGCGGCAGCAAAGCCGGCAAAGCGCCGGCCGGGCTGTCGACTTCCCGCCAGCGCTGGCGGCTGGCCAGTTGCGGATGGCGCCAGACATCCTGCATGGTATTGACGCTGGCGTTGGCGATGGCGGCCGCCTCCAGCCTTGCAATCACTTGCTCGCGAGTCAGCGCGGCGAAGGCGGTGACGATCAGCACGCGCAAGGCTTCCTTGTTCTCTACCCGCAGGGTATTGGAACTAAAGCGCTTGTCCTGGGCCAATTCAGGCTGCTCCAGCACCGTCGCGCAGAATGCCGCCCATTCGCGTTCGTTCTGCAGGCCCAGCATGATTTCGCCGCCATCGCCGACGGGAAATGGGCCGTAGGGGTAAATGGTGGCGTGCGCGGCGCCGGCGCGCGGCGGCGGGCTGGCGCCGTCGAACGCATAATACAGGGGGAAGCCCATCCATTCCACCATGCTCTCCAGCATGGAGACATCCAGCCGGCTGCCCAGGCCGGTGCGTTCGCGCAGCAGCAGCGCCGAAAGAATGCCGCTGTAGGCGTACATCCCCGCGGCGATATCGGATATCGAGCAGCCCGCCTTGGCCGGACTGTCCGGCCCGCCGGTCACCGACAGGAAGCCGCTTTCGCTTTGTATCAGCAGGTCATAGGCCTTTTTATCCTGGTAAGGCCCGCCTTCGCCATAGCCGGAAATATCGCAAACGATGAGCCGCGGATGTTTTTCGTGCAGCGCTTCGAAGGATAGCCCCAGGCGGGCGGCCGCCCCCGGCGCCAGATTCTGCACCAGCACGTCGGCCTGTCCCAGCAATTGCTGCAGTATGGAAGCCGCCTCGGCTTGCTTCAAATCCAGGGTAAGGCTTTCCTTGGACCGGTTGGTCCATACGAAATGCGAAGCCAGCCCGCGCACCCGTTCGTCGTAGCCGCGCGCGAAATCACCGACGCCCGGGCGCTCGACCTTGATGACGCGCGCGCCCATATCGGCGAGCTGCCGCGTGCAGAAAGGAGCCGCGATCGCGTGCTCCAGGCTGACGACCGTGATGCCGTCCAGCGGCCGCAGAGCGGCCTTCGCGCCGGCTTCCGCCTGGCCGGATTGAGGTTGTCGATCTGTTTTCATGGCTTGAACTTCAGCTCCGCCTGATGGGCCAATGTGCCGTCCTGCTCCGCCCACAGCCGCGCCAGGCCATCGCCTTCGATGAGGCCGGCCACGTCGAAGGGCTGGGGGCAGATCAGGGGCCGCAGGCCGCGATAAGAAAACGCAAGCACTTGCTTGCCGGGATGCGCGTTGGTGAATGACCGGCACATCAAGGTGGCGATCAAGGGGCCATGCACCACCAGGCCGGGATAGCCCTCGACCTGTGTCGCATAGGGATGATCGTAGTGGATGCGGTGGCCGTTGAAGGTGACCGCGGAATAGCGGAACAGCTTGACCGGGTCGGTCTCTATGCGTTCCGACCATTCGGCCCGTCCGGCCGCTATCGTGCCTTCCAGCTTGGGCGGCGAAGGTTCGCGGTAGACGATGTCCTGCTCTTCCGATATGCACAGCGCGCCGTCCTGGAAATATTCATGCTGCACGGTCACGAACAGCAGCTTGCCGGTGCGCCCGGATTTTTCGTTCACCGCCATGATGGTCGAGACCCTTTGCGCCGCGCGCGCCACGCGCAGCGGCTGCAGGAACCGGACCCGGCCGCCGGCCCACATGCGATTGCGGTCATCGGCCGGCGGCAGGAAGCCGCCGCGGCGCGGGTGGCCATCGGCGCCGAGCTCTTTATAAGGCACGGCATGGACGAACAGGGCCCATTGCCACAGCAAGGGCAAAGCATCGCCCGGGGCGGGCGCTGGGGCGTCCAGGCTGAGGGCGATCTTGCCCACGTGCCCGATGTCGATATTGTCGTCGCAGCGCTCCTGGCGCCCCACCCATGCCGCTAGGTCTTGTGTATTCATGTATAGCCCCGGAATTTTTTCGGTTGAGACTCGAAACTCGTAGCTTGCCTGCGGCGGCCGGATTTTTGAATTCGTTTTTCAATAAGACCCGCTTTGCTTATGACTAAGCGGGCGAAAGCCCGCCGCCCTGGGGGCCACTGCCCAGGGTGGAGGAAACGCTTGCCCCCTGAGGAGCGACGTTGAAACACATCGGGGCGTTCGGCCCCGAAGGAAAGCGGCAAGCTATGCCCTATGCCACCGGAATCAACGGAATCTCGGCGATGCGGGCCTTCCATTCGCGCGGCCCGGTTTCGTGCACCGACGTGCCCTGCGCATCCACCGCGACCGTCACCGGCATGTCCTTGACATCGAATTCATAAATGGCTTCCATGCCCAGGTCTTCGAATCCCACCACCCTGGCGCCGCGTATCGCCTTGGACACGAGATAGGCCGAACCGCCCACCGCCATCAGGTAGGCCGAACCATGCCGCCGTATGGCCTCGATGGCGACCGGGCCGCGCTCGGCCTTGCCTATCATGGAGATCAGGCCGGTTTTCTCCAGCATCATGTCGGTGAATTTGTCCATGCGCGTGGACGTGGTGGGGCCGGCCGGGCCGACGACTTCGTC
>Ga0180220_1001526_pt1 | contig 16914 bp, 24 predicted proteins | sample eDN5th37CBELigBY_FD_151335 | JGI IMG/M metagenome (GOLD analysis project Ga0180220, IMG submission 151335) | Enriched backyard soil microbial communities from Emeryville, California, USA - eDNA 5th pass 37_C BE-Lig BY (version 2) (version 2) | ecosystem: Environmental > Terrestrial > Soil >...
CACTTTCGCTGATGGCATCGCAACCAAGAAGCCGCTTGATCCGCTGCCTTCCGAGATAACCAAGATCCTTGCGCGTCCGCCTGCCATGGAGGAAAGCTGGCTCCGCATTCCGCGCCTCAGGCTCAAGCAGAAGTAGACCGCCTCGGCAGCCGCACCGTCCAATCTAGTCGACGCGGTTTCCGTCCTTCACTCGGTAGGTCGGCCGGTACATGGTGACGAGTTCCTCCGCAGCCGTCGGATGTATGGCCATGGTGCGGTCGAAATCTTCCTTGCTCAGGCCCGCCTTGATCGGAATGGCAAGCAACTGCGCCATTTCGCCGGCGTCGGGGCCAAGTATGTGGGCTCCAAGCACCCTGCGGCTCGTAGCGTCCACGACCAGCTTCATCAGCATCTTTTCGCTTCTACCCGAAAGGGTGTGGCGCATTGGCCTGAAATGGGCGCGGTAAATTTCAAGTTCCCCAAAGCGCTTGGTCGCTTCATCCTCCGACAGGCCAACCGTACCGATTTCCGGTTGCGAGAAAACGGCGGTGGCGATCGTGTCATGGTCCGGCCGGGTAGGATTTCCCTTGAAGGCGGTTTCGACGAAGCACATTGCCTCGTGGATGGCCACCGGGGTCAGTTGCACGCGGTTGGTCACGTCGCCGATCGCCCAGATATTGTCCACGTTGGTGCGCGAATATTCGTCGACGATAATTTCCCCGACCTTGCCGAGTTCGACCCCGGCGGCCTCGAGACCCAACCCTTCCGTATTCGGCGTGCGACCTATGGCCAGCATGACCTGGTCCGCCACCAGAGTTTCGCCCTCTTTCACCACCGCATCAAGCCGTCCGTCGGCCCGCCGGTGGACCGACTCCAGAAGCGAATGGCAAAGTATGCGAATCCCCTTCTGTTCCATGGTCTCGTGCAGCGCCTTCCTCAGGTCCATGTCGAAGCGGCTCAATATTTCCGTTCCGCGATAAACCAGCGTCGTCTGCACGCCCAGGCCGTGGAAGATATTGGCAAACTCGACCGCGATATAACCGCCGCCTTCGATCACGATCGCCTTCGGCAGTTCGGCAAGATGAAAAGCCTCGTTGGATGAGATGCAGAACTCATTTCCCGGCAATGCCGGGTGGGCCGCAGGGCGGCCGCCGGTGGCAACAAGGATCTGGTCTGCCGTAACGGTCCGCTTTTCCTTCTCGAGGCGGATGGTGTGCCTATCCAGCAGCGTGGCGCGCGTATTGAAGGTTTGGCCGCCGGAGCTTTCCACGTTCTTCTTGTAGAGGTTCTCCAGCCGCCCAATTTCGCGGTCCTTGTTAGCGACCAGGGTTTTCCAGTCGAAGGTCGCCTCTGGCACGGTCCAGCCATAGCCTGCTGCATCTTCGAACTGCTCGGCAAACTGTGAAGCATAGACGAACAGCTTTTTCGGCACACAGCCGCGAATGACACAGGTCCCGCCGAAGCGATATTCCTCGGCTATACCAACCCGCTTGCCGAGCGCCGCAGCAACCCGTGCCGCCCTCACCCCTCCCGAGCCGCCGCCAATGACGAAAAGATCATAGTCATAGTCGGCCATGTCACGCTCCACCTTTATGGACTTGACCCACACCTATGCGCCCGGGGGGCAAAAGAAAAGCCCGGCCAAAGTGCCGGGCTCATTGTTAGGTCATGCGCCGTTCAGTTTTTCGGCGCCTCGCCTTCCGCTGGAGCGGCATCCTGGTCCGGCTGCGCGCCTTCCGGCGCCGGAGCCTTGGCACCCGCAGCCGCAGCCAGGGTTTCGGCGACTTGCTGTGCAAGGTCGCGCGCGACGCCGTTCTGCCAGATTTCGGCCGCCCTCATGACGTCCCGCACAGCCAGCGGTCCCTTCTGCAGAAGCGTCTTGCCTGCCTCAGACTGATAGAACGCCGCAATCTCCTTGAGGACATCTTCCGGAAACAGTTTGGCGTAGGCTATCGCCGCTTCCTTCTCGAGATCGGCGCGGCGCGAAGCGAGCGCAAGGGCCTTTTCCGACACGGTCTGGGCGATCAGTTGCTCCATGTCCGGGTTCTTCTGGATGAGCTGCGCCTGCAAGGCTGCGGCGGCCTGCGGCAGGATATTGTCGAACTGGTCGGTTGCGTGCAGTGCCTGGATCGCGTCCTGCGCAGCCTGAAGATGTGATTCGGAAATGTCCTGCGCGAGGGCCGGCGACGACACCGCCACGAGGACAGACGTTGCAAGGGCTGCGAAGGAAAGGCGAAGCCTGGCAGACAATATCATGATTGGTGAAGCTCCATGTTTATCGGGCGGCCCGCACAATTTCGACCCCGTCGCCGCCGGCGATGATCGCCATGGACGCCAGCCCGATGAAAAGACCGTGCTCTACCACACCCGGGATGGCGTGAAGAGCATCCGAAAGCGCTCTTGGATCGGGAATGCGGCCAAAAGATGCATCGACGATGAAATGGCCGCCATCCGTGACAAGTGGTTCCGCTCCGTTCATTCTCAATGCAATCGGGCCGGAAAGACCAAGACGGGAAGCAGCAGCTGAAATCGCGATTTCCGTCGCGCGCAGGCCGAAGCGGTTGACCTCTATCGGCAATGGAAACCTGCCCAGCTCATCAACCAGCTTAGAGCGGTCGGCTATCACGATCATGCTTTTTGAGGCGGCGGCGACAATCTTTTCCCTGAGCAGAGCGCCACCCCCGCCCTTGACGAGCGTAAGCGCCGGATCGACCTCGTCCGCACCATCGATGGTAAGGTCCAATTCGGGCGTTTCATCCAGCGAGGAGAGTGGCACGCCAAGTTCCCTGCAAAGCGCCGCTGTGCGCTCTGAGGTCGGAACACCGACGATCTTGAGGCCGGAAGAGACCTTGCCCGCCAGCAGCCGCACGAACTCTTCGGCCGTGCTGCCCGTACCGATTCCGAGACGCAGACCGTCCACGACATGGTCGAGTGCGTTGCGGGCCGCCTCGATCTTCATCTGTCGTGGATCCATCAGAAACGCCGCCCCTCGATATGGTCTGCCGGTCCCCTAGCATTTTTGCCGGCATGATCAAAGGGGTGGCAATTCCCCTCACTTGCCTCCATCGGTCGCACCGGCTATCGCCTCATCGCAAGCTTGGGAAGGTGTAGCAATGAAGCGACCGGTTATCGTGTTCGATCTTGATGGCACGTTGATCGACACCGCACCAGATCTTCTGGACAGCCTCAATCACTGCCTGTCAGGCACTGGTCTTCCCGTCGTGGACCAGTCGGACTTCAAGCGCTTCGTCGGCATGGGCGGGCGGGTCATGATCGAACGCGCGCATGCCGCCGCGCAAAGGGAGCTCGCAGAAGCCGAACACGAGCGTCTCCTGCAGCTTTTCGTCGAGCATTACAGTTCCGGGATCCCCGGCAAGTCGCGCCCCTATCCCGGAGTGCCGGAGGCCATCGCCCGCTTCGAAAAAGCCGGCTACGCGCTGGCGATCTGCACCAACAAATACGAGGCGCACTCCGTGGCGCTGATCGAGGGTCTTGGCCTGGCCAGGCATTTCGCTGCAATAGCGGGTCAGGACACGTTCCCCTTCCGCAAGCCTGATCCCCGTCACCTGCTTGAAACCATAGAGCTAAGCGGCGGCGACCCGGCACGGGCCTTAATGGTTGGCGATTCGCAAACCGATATCACCACGGCCAAGGCTGCCGGCATTCCCGTTGTGGCGGTCGATTTCGGATATACGGACAGACACGTACGCGAATTCGAGCCTTCCGCCATCATTTCGCACTTTGACGAATTGACCTTGGATCTGGCCGAACGCCTGCTCGCAGCGGCGCAGTAATGCCCACCCGCGAACTCGTCCCCATGAGCCACGAAAATGCGGTCTCGCCAAGGCAATGGATTGCAGGAATGGTGGGCGATGTAGGGATTGAACCTACGACCCCACCCGTGTGAAGGGTGTGCTCTCCCGCTGAGCTAATCGCCCGCCGTTGACCCGAAGGCCACGCGCGCCGCGATATAAGGGAGCGTCGGCGTCGAAGTCAACCAGCTTGTCGCCTCTGCCGTCACAAGGCGCGTCGCACCTCCTAGCTCGACGGCGTGCGCACGGCCTCGGTCGCCATCAGTGCCTGCTTCAGCCGCTCATCGCGGCCATATATGTCGTTGAAATACTCCACCTTGCCGGAGGCGTTCGGCCAGGCAGTGAAATAGGCCACATAGACGGGGATGTTGCGGGTCACCCGCTCCACGGAAGGACCGCGCTTCAGCTTTTGCGCCACGTCGTCCACTGACAGACCCAGCAACGCCGCTGCCATGCCGCGCGGGTCCTGCAGCCGGATACAGCCGTGACTGAAGGCACGCACATCGCGCTGGAACAGCGATTTCTGGGGCGTATCGTGCATGTAGATGGCAAACTTGTTGGGAAACAGGATCTTCAGTTCGCCCAGGGCATTCGCTTCACCCGGTAGCTGGCGCACATTGTAGGGGATGCGGGCACCGTAGGCTTCCCAGTCGATCGAGGCGGACGGTATGCGCTTGCCACGCGCGTCAGTGACCTCATAGCCTGCCCGATCGAGATAGCCGGGATCGGTGCGCAGCTTCGGCAGCATCTCGTTGACAAGGATCGATTTCGGTACGCCCCAATGGGGATGGAAATTGACCGTTTCGATCTGGTCGTAGAAGAAGGCTGTCTGGTTGGCGACGGTGCCAATGACGACCTTCATGTTGAGCTTTTCCTCGCCGTCTTCGATGTAGCTGGCCGTAAAGGCAGGCTGATTGATGAAGACGCGCGTATCGCCCAGGTTGGAAGGCAACCAGCGAAGCTGTTCCAGCGCATATTCCACCCTGGCTATCCGCTCGGCCTTGGGGACGCCTGCGAGCGCAGCGACGGTGCGCGGGCCGATGACTCCATCGTCGGTCAGGCCGGCCTTCTTCTGCGCGGCCTTTATGACTGGCTCCAGTTCGGGCACATAGGTCTCGCTTGCAATCAGGCGGGCCAGGGTTTCGCCGTGGGCACCCCCCATCTCGTCGTCCAGATCGCGCGCAATCAGCGTCAGGATCTTGGGAAGCTCGGCGCTGGACTGACCGGGCTTCAGCAGGAGCTTTGGATCGACAACTATCTGGCTCTCCGCACTTGCCTTGAGTGCCTCCAGCTCGACGCGCAGCGCCTGATATTCCTTGCTCTGCGGATGGCGCGTTTCCAGGTAGGCGCTCACGTCCGTCGCGCTGGCGAGCGCATGAAGCTCAGCCTCGAGTTCGAGCGCCTTGGCGGGAAAATCGTAGTAACCGGTGGAGATGCGATTTGGATCGACGCGCCCGTTTTGCGCATCGCGTATATAGCGCAGCACTCGCGCCGACAGCGCCATCTCGAAGCGAATCATCTGTGTTTCGCGATCGAGCGGGGCCATCCCGGTTGGCACTTCAACCGCGTAGTCGGCTGGCGCAAGGCCATGGCTGCCTGCCTCGCCCAGCGTTCGCAAAGCCTGCTTTGCGCGAGCATTTGGGCCAGCCCCATCCACCCAGATGAAGTCGGGATTGGCCGCATACCAGGCTACGAGCGCCTTGCCGATGGCCGGTTCGGCCATCAGTTCATAACCCTCCAGGCCCGCCAGTCCCTTCCGAAAAAGCTTGCCGCCGGCAGCAGCCCCGCCGACAGCCGCCTTCTGCACGGTCGCACCCGTCGTCTGGGGCACGGTCAGGGCAGAAAAATCCACGGCCACCAATCGGTCCGCCTTGTACGTATTGTATGTCGGGCTGGAAATCTTGGGTAGCGGCGCAGCCTTCTTCTTAGGCGGCGGTGGAAACTCCCCTCTTGCCGGCTGGTTCTTTGCAGGAGGACGACCGAGAAGCATCTCAAGGAAGCCCTGAGCACCGGCTTGCGGTGCCCCAAAGCCGAGTACGGCAATGGCAGTCAGAGGCAACAGAAAGTGCTTCGCAGTGAGAGGCTTCATCGATCACCCGCTCCGGTCAAAAGGCCGGTCCCGTTTCGCCAAAGGCACGATCTCGCCATCGGGATGGCGGATGCACGGTCCGAACATACCGATTCATACCGATTCCGTTAAGCTTTAGTGAAGCTCGCCAAATGCCGGTAACCGGGCTTTCACTTCCGCATCGCTGTGCCGCGCAAATGGCAAAGCAGGTTCGGGGCAAAAATGCGCGCCGCCATTTCCGTCCCTGCGCAACAAAAAGGGGCCCTGACGGCCCCTTTCCGATAAAATCACTACACGATGGGCGGGATTAGGCCGCTTCGGCTTCCGCGCTCTCCGCCTCGAGGCGGGCACGGTCCGCGGCGCCCTTCGCCGAGGTGTCGCGATCGACGAATTCGATCACGGCCATGGGCGCGTTGTCGCCCTTGCGGAAGCCTGCCTTCATGATACGCAGATAGCCGCCATTGCGCGTGGCATAACGCGGTGCAATCGTATCGAACAGGCGCTTGGCGACCTTCTCGTTGCCGATCTGGGCGATTACCTGGCGGCGGGCGTGCAAATCGCCGCGCTTGCCCAGCGTAACCAGCTTCTCGACGATGGGACGGAGGTCCTTCGCCTTCGGCAACGTGGTAACGATCTGTTCGTGCTCGATGAGCGAGACGGCGAGATTGGCAAACATCGCCTTGCGATGGCTGGAACTGCGGGAAAACCGGCGGCCGGCAAATCCGTGGCGCATGGTCTTTCTCCTTGGTCTACGGGCACAGGGCCCAAAGTTTCATCTCGTGAGTTGTGGATAGCGAAGGGTGAACTGGCCTGAAGCCTTTTTCAGTTCCGCCGCAGCCGGCAGCCTTTTCACCATTCTGCCATCCACCGTTCACCGGTTCAGTATTGGTCTTCGTAGCGCTTGGCGAGATCTTCGATGTTCTCCGGCGGCCAGTCGGGCACCTCCATGCCAAGATGCAGGCCCATGGCAGCGAGAACTTCCTTGATCTCGTTCAGCGACTTGCGACCGAAGTTCGGCGTGCGGAGCATTTCCGCCTCGGTCTTCTGGATCAGGTCGCCGATGTAGACGATGTTGTCGTTCTTCAGGCAGTTGGCGGACCGGACCGACAGTTCCAGCTCGTCCACCTTCTTGAGCAGTGCCGGGTTGAAGGCCAGCTCGGTGACCTGCTCCTCTGCCTGCGCCTTCTGCGGCTCCTCGAAGTTGACGAACAGGGCAAGCTGGTCCTGGAGGATACGGGCAGCGAACGCAACCGCGTCCTCGCCCGTAATCGAGCCGTCGGTTTCGATCGTCATGGTCAGCTTGTCATAGTCGAGAACCTGGCCCTCGCGGGTATTCTCGACCTTGTAGGAAACCTTCCTGACCGGCGAGTAGAGCGAATCGACCGGGATGAGGCCGATAGGCGCATCCTCGGCACGGTTGCGCTCGGCCGGCACATAGCCCTTGCCGGTATCGACCGTGAACTCCATGCGGATTTCGGCCCCTTCGTCCAGCGTGCACAGCACGTGGTCGGGGTTGAGAATCTCGACATCGCCAACCGTCTGGATGTCGCCCGCAGTGACCGTACCCGGGCCCTGCTTGCGCACAACCATGCGCTTGGGCCCCTCGCCTTCCATCTTGATGGCGATTTCCTTGATGTTGAGGACAATGTCGGTCACGTCCTCGCGCACGCCGGCAATCGAGGAGAACTCATGCAGCACGCCGTCGATCTGCACGGCCGTGACTGCGGCGCCCCGGAGAGAAGAGAGGAGAACGCGGCGGAGCGCATTGCCCAGCGTCAACCCGAATCCGCGCTCCAGCGGCTCGGCGACCAGCGTGGTCAGCGTCCTTCCCTTGGAGGAAAACTCGATCTTGTTCGGCTTGATCAGTTCCTGCCAGTTTTTCTGGATCATGTTGCCATCCTTCCGTTTCCCCATCACCATCCAATCGTGATGGGTGACCTGGAAAAACCGCAAAAGCGCCCGCTAGTGGCAGGCGCTATGCGGCATTCGATATCGTTAGACCCGCCGCTTCTTGCGCGGGCGGCAGCCATTGTGCGGGATCGGCGTCACATCCCGGATCGACGTGATCATGAAACCAGCAGCCTGCAGCGCCCGCAGCGCTGACTCGCGACCGGACCCCGGCCCGCAGACTTCAACCTCAAGAGTGCGCATGCCGTGCTCTTGCGCCTTCTTGGCGACATCCTCGGCCGCCATCTGCGCCGCAAACGGCGTGGACTTGCGCGATCCCTTGAAGCCCTGGGCTCCGGCCGACGACCAGGCAATCGCATTGCCCTGAGCGTCGGAAATGGTGATCATCGTATTGTTGAAGGTCGAATTGACGTGGGCAACGCCCGAAGAAATGTTCTTGCGCTCGCGACGGCGAACGCGGGTGGCTTCCTTGGCCATGTCGTTCCTTTCAGTCGATCTCTACGCCGCCGTAATGCCAGCGGCTACACCGTGATATGAATGGTCGGTGGCTACGGTGAAGGGCGGAACTGCCATCCACCGTCCACCGCCAACCAGATTACTTCTTCTTGCCGGCAATCGCCTTTGCGGGGCCCTTGCGGGTACGCGCATTGGTGTGCGTGCGCTGGCCACGAACCGGCAGCGAGCGGCGGTGGCGCAAGCCGCGATAGCAGCCCAGGTCCATCAGCCGCTTGATATTCATCGAAACTTCGCGACGCAGATCGCCCTCGACCTGATAGTCACGGTCGATGGTTTCGCGAATGGCCAAGACCTCGGCGTCCGTAAGCTCATTGACACGACGCTCGGCGGGAATGCCGACCTTGTCGATAATCTCCTGGGCGAATTTCTTGCCAATGCCGTGGATGTACTGAAGCGCGATCACCACGCGCTTGTTGGTCGGAATGTTGACGCCGGCTATACGGGCCATCTTTTCTCTTTCTCCATTTGGGCCGGCTTCCCGCACGACGGGCCATCCGGCGCTTTTGCAATATCCCGCGTCCGGTGGAGGCCGGCCCCTGCGGGAGTTCCAGATTCAAAGCACATGCCCCGTCCTTTCGGACAGGCGAGATTCATGCCTGAGCGGGAGACGGGCCGCCATACTCCACGACGGCCGATCCGTCAAGTGTTTGATGCGACTTTCCGTTCCGGACTCGCGAGAAGTTCTTCGATCTGCCGGGTAACACCGTCTATGTCCGCCATGCCATCCACACCGGCCAACAGACCCTTGGCGTAGTAGTAGCCGATCAGCGGGGCAGTCTTCTTGTAATATTCCCGCAGCCTTTCCTCGAATACAGCCGGATTGTCGTCCTTGCGAACTGGCTGTCCAGCCGCCGCGGCTTCCTCCGCGCGCTTGACGATCCTGCCTACGAGCGCCTTGTCGTCGACCACCAGTTCGATCACCGCGTCGAGGGCCAGACCGCGTTCGCGAAGCATCGCCTCCACCGCATCGGCCTGGGCGAGCGTGCGGGGATAACCGTCCAGGATGAAGCCATTTGCACAGTCAGGCTGGTCAATACGCTCTGCCACAATCGCGTTGACGATGGCATCGGACACCAGCTCACCCGCATCCATCACGGCTTTGGCCTTGAGGCCGACAGGCGTTTGGGCCTGAACGGCCGCCCGCAGCATGTCGCCCGTCGAAAGTTGCGGAATGCCGTGCTTCTCGACCAACCGCTGCGCCTGGGTTCCCTTGCCCGCTCCAGGCGGGCCAAGCAATATCAGCCTCATCTGCCTCTCTTCCCTCCGCGCAACTTCGACTTCTTGATAAGCCCCTCATACTGGTGCGCGATCAGGTGACCCTGAATCTGGGCAACCGTATCGAGGGTAACACTGACGACGATCAGAAGCGAAGTGCCACCGAGGTAGAAGGGTATGCCAGTTGCGGCAATGAGATATTCGGGCAGCAAGCAAACGACGACCAGATAGATGGCGCCTATCACTGTAATGCGGGTCAGCACATAGTCGATATACTCGGCGGTCCGCTCGCCGGGTCTGTAGCCCGGGATGAAGCCCGAATGCTTCTTGAGCTGGTCTGCCGTGTCCTTCGGATTGAAGACAATCGCCGTATAGAAGAAGGTGAAGAATGCAATCATGCCGCCGTAGAAAATCATGTAGAGCGGCTGTCCGTGCCCGAGGGTGGCGAGCACTGCATTCGCCCAGCCTGGCAGGTTTGTGGTGTCCGAAAACCCGGCAAGCGTCGCCGGGAGCAGGAGCAGTGACGAAGCGAAGATCGGCGGAATGACGCCAGATGTATTCAGCTTCAGCGGCAGGTGGGAGGTGTCGCCCTGGAACATACGGTTCCCAACCTGGCGCTTGGGGTACTGGATCAGCAGGCGACGCTGGGCACGCTCGAAGAACACGATCAGGCCGATCACCACCACCGCGAGGATCAGGATCGCCAGGATAAGACCGGTCGAAAGAGCTCCCGTACGCCCCATCTCCAGCGTGGCGCCCAAGGCCTGCGGCATGCCTGCGATGATGCCGGCCATGATGATGAGCGAAACGCCGTTGCCGATGCCGCGCGCCGTAACCTGCTCACCCAACCACATCAGGAACATGGTGCCGCCGGTCAGGCTGATGACTGTGGAGATCTGGAAGAACAAGCCCGGGTTCATCACCAGCCCGTTCCCGCCTTCAAGGCCGACGGCAATGCCATAGGACTGGACGATGGCCAGCAGCACCGTGCCGTAGCGCGTGTACTGGTTGATGATCATGCGGCCCTGCTCTCCCTCCTTCTTCAAGGCTTCGAGAGTGGGAATGACCGACGTCATCAGCTGCATGATGATCGACGCCGAGATGTAGGGCATGATTCCGAGCGCGAAGATCGCCATGCGCTCCACTGCACCGCCGGCGAACATGTTGAACATGCCCAGCACGCCGCCGCTCTGTTGCTTGAATGCCTGGGCAAACGCTTCCGGGTTGATTCCGGGCAGCGGAATATAGGTGCCAAGCCGATAGACAAGCATCGCACCCAGGGTGAACCAGATGCGCTTCTTCAGGTCCTGGGCCTTGGCAAAGGCCGCAAAATTCAGATTCGAGGCTAGTTGTTCAGCAGCCGAAGCCATGCCTGATTCTCCGCTAGGTCGCGCTCAGAGGGCCATCAGGCGCGCGCAACCCGAGATAAGCTTGGAGTCTCCAATATGCAAGCGGCCGCAACGACGCGGCCGCCTGTCATGACTAGGTATAGGTGCCGCGCCAGTCACTCACTCGGCCGCAGCCTTTTCCGGCAGCTTGACGGAGCCCCCGGCCTTCTCGATCTTTTCGATGGCAGCCTTGGAAGCCCCAGCCACGTCGAAGTTGACCTTCGTCTTGAGCTCTCCGTCCGAAAGCAGGCGAACCCCATCCTTGGGTCGGCGTATGACCCCGGCCTTGACCAGGGCCTCGGCATTGACCGTCTCCTTGGCATCCAGCTTCTTGGCGTCAATCGCCGTCTGGATGCGGGCCAGCGACACCGTCACGAATTCCTTCGCGAAGATGTTCCTGAAACCACGCTTGGGCAGCCGCCGATAAAGCGGCATCTGGCCGCCCTCGAATCCGTTGATGGCCACGCCCGAACGGGACTTCTGACCCTTTACGCCACGGCCGCCGGTCTTGCCGGTGCCTGAGCCGATACCACGCCCGACACGCTTGCGGGCCTTGGTCGCCCCTTCCTTGTCACGCAGTTCGTTGAGTTTCATCGGTCTTCTCCTGCGCTCGCTCAGGCCTCGTCCACAATCCGGACGAGGTGCTGAACAGAGGCGATCATGCCGCGCACCGAAGGTGTGTCTTCCAGCGTGCGCCTGCGGTGCATCTTGTTGAGGCCGAGGCCGATCAGCGTCGCACGCTGCTCCTTCGGCCGGCGGATCGGCGAACCGATCTGCTCGATGGTGATGGTCTTGGCAGCTTTCTTGGCCATTGTCGTGGTCCTTCCAGCCAGCACTTATTCTTCAGCCGTCACGGCCGTGCCGCGACGCGCCTGAAGGGTCGAATACTTGATGCCGCGAGCGGCGGCGACATCCTTGGGATGCATTTGCCTCTGCAGTGCATCGAAGGTGGCGCGAACCATGTTATACGGGTTCGATGATCCCAGTGACTTGGCGACGACGTCCTGCACGCCGAGGGTCTCGAAAACGGCACGCATCGGGCCGCCGGCAATGATGCCCGTACCGGCCTTGGCGGCGCGCAGGAGAACGCGGCCGGCGCCCCAACGCCCCTCGACGTCATGGTGCAGGGTACGACCGGAACGCAGGGGAACAAAGATCATGTCGCGCTTGGCGGACTCGGTCGCCTTACGAATGGCCTCCGGCACTTCGCGTGCCTTGCCATGCCCGAAGCCGACGCGGCCCTTCTGGTCGCCGACGACAACGAGCGCGGCGAAGCCGAAACGACGGCCACCCTTGACCACCTTGGCGACACGATTGATGTGAACGAGCTTGTCGACGATGCCGTCGTCGCGCTCCTCGCGGTCACGGCCGCGCTCGCGGCTGCGTTCCCTTGGTTCCTGTGCCATGTCCTGATCCTTGTTCTTTTCCGGAAGCACGGGTTGCTAAATGCCGGCGCCCCAACATCAGGCCGCCGGCGGTGAAAAACAGAGGTCTTCTGCCCGATCCATCCCGAAATGTCAGCCCCCTTTCGAGGACACATCCGGAACGCAGGCCTAGAAGCTCAGGCCGCCTTCGCGAGCGGCTTCGGCCAGCGCCTTGATGCGGCCATGGTAAATATAGGCGCCACGATCGAAGACGACCTCCTTGACACCCGCCTTGAGCGCCCGCTCTGCGACCAGCTTGCCGACAGCGGCAGCGGCGGCGGCGTCAGCGCCCGTCTTCTTCGAAGCCTTGAACTCCTTCTCCAGGGTCGACGCGGCTGCCAGCGTATGGCCACGGCTGTCATCGATTACCTGGGCGTAAATGTTCTTCGACGTGCGGTGAACCGAAAGCCGCGGGCGGCCATTGGCAACCGCCTTGATCTGCCGGCGGATGCGTTGCGAACGGCGCTGGGTAGCCTTCTTTTGTGCCATCGTTCTGTTCCTGCCTTCATAAACCGGGGCTTGCCATATGCGGTAGGCTGAACCTCCCGCGACAATGCCCCGTGGCGTTTAACTCTACGAACGGTGAATGGGAAAACCGCCGGATCAGAAAGCGGCACGCCGCCCTGCCCTCTCCGCTATTTACCATCCACCATTCACTGCTTACTTCTTCTTGCCTTCCTTGCGGACGATCTTCTCACCCGCATAGCGCACGCCCTTGCCCTTGTAGGGCTCGGGGCTGCGGAATTCGCGGATCTCCGCCGCAACCTGGCCGACCTGCTGCTTGTCGATGCCCGAGACCGTGATTTCGGTCGGCTTTGGCACGCTGATGGTGATGCCTTCCGGTGCCTTGTAGATCACGTCGTGCGAAAACCCGAGCGCAAGCTGAAGGTCCTTGCCCTGCATGGCGGCGCGGTAACCGACGCCGGAGATTTCCAGCTTCTTTTCGAAGCCTTCCTTCACACCTGTCAGGATGTTCGCGATCTGAGTCCGGGACATGCCCCATTTCGAGCGTGCGGTCCGGGACTGGTCGCGCGGCTCAACGGCGATCTCGCCATTCTCCATCCTGACGAGTACCTCTTCGTTGACCACGAACTTCAGCTCGCCCTTCGGCCCCTTGGCAATGACCGTCTGGCCCTCGACCGATGCGGTCACGCCCTGCGGCACCGGAACAGGTTTCTTTCCAATACGAGACATTTCTTGTCTCCTCTTTCCTTAACATCTGCGCATGGTGAAAACGAAAACGGAGAAGCACAGCGCGCCAGGCTTACTGGTCTCCGTTCGCGTTCACCACCGATCATCCACCTCAGAATACCTGGCAGAGGATCTCGCCACCGACATTCTGCTCGCGCGCCTCATGGTCTGCCATGACGCCCTTCGGCGTGGAAAGGATGGCAATGCCAAGACCATTGGCCACATGCGGGATGGATTTCGCCGAAACATAGACGCGGCGGCCAGGCTTGGAGACGCGTGCAATCTCGCGCACAACCGGCTTGCCGTCGAAATACTTCAGCTCGATTGAAAGCTCCGACTTGCCGTTGTCGAAGTCGATCTGGCTGTAGTCGCGGATATAGCCTTCCGACTTCAGCACTTCGAGGACACGGGCGCGCAGCCTTGAGCCGGGCGTCGACACCGTCGACTTCCTGCGCCCATAGGCATTGCGGATGCGGGTCAGCATATCGCCGAGAGGATCGCTCAGTGACATCTCATGTCCTCCTTACCAGCTCGACTTGACCAGGCCGGGGATCTGCCCTTTGTTGCCAAGCTCTCTCAGCGCAACACGCGACAGGCCGAGCTTGCGATAGAACGCGCGCGGACGTCCCGTCACCTCGCAGCGGTTACGGATGCGGGTCTTGGCCGAATTGCGCGGCAGTGCCGACAGCTTGAGCTGGGCACGGAAGCGCTCTTCCATCGGCTTGGACTGGTCCATCACGATGGCCTTGAGGGCCGCGCGCTTGGCAGCATATTGAGCGACGAGCTTGCGCCGACGCTTGTTCTTCTCGACTGAGCTGGTCTTTGCCATATCAGATTATCCTTTGCTCGCTGCCGTTACTGCCGGAAGGGGAAGTTGAAGGCCTTGAGCAGCGCCCTGGCCTCATCATCCGTCTTGGCAGTCGTACAAACGATGATGTCCATGCCCCAGATCTGATCGACCTTGTCGTAGTTGATCTCTGGAAACACGATGTGCTCCTTGATGCCCATGGCGTAGTTGCCACGGCCGTCGAAGCTCTTGGGGTTCAGGCCGCGGAAGTCGCGAACGCGCGGAAGCGCGATGTTGACCAGGCGATCCAGAAATTCGTACATGCGCTCGTTGCGCAGCGTCACCTTGGCGCCGATCGGCATGCCTTCGCGCACCTTGAAGGAGGCGATCGACTTGCGGGCACGTGTCACAACGGCCTTCTGGCCGGCGATCAGGGCAAGGTCCTCGGCGGCGACCGTCGGCTTCTTGGAATCGCCCGTGGCCTCGCCGATACCCATGTTCAGCACGATCTTCTCAAGACGCGGGATCTGCATCTCGTTCTCGTACTTGAACTGCTCCTGCAGCGCCTTCTTGATGGTCTCATTATAGACCTTCTTCAGGCGCGGCGTATTCTTGGCTTCCGCCCGAGCTGCATTAGCCATTGATCGTTTCTCCCGAGCGCTTGGCAAAGCGCACCTTCTTGCCGTCCTTCTCGAACCTGAAGCCAACGCGGGTCGGCTTGCCGTCCTTGGGGTCGGCAACGGCAAGGTTCGAAAGGTGGATCGGCGCTTCCTTGCGGATCAGCCCACCTTCCTGCGTCTGGGTCTGACGCTGATGGCGAACGACCATGTTGATTCCGCGCACGATGGCGGTGTTTTCCTTCGGCTGCACGGACAGAACTTCGCCGGAACGGCCCTTGTCCTTGCCGGAAAGCACGACGACTTTGTCGCCCCTACGGATCTTTTGCATTTTTCCGGTTCCTTACAGCACTTCAGGCGCCAGCGAGATGATCTTCATGTGGTTCTTGGCGCGAAGTTCGCGCGGAACCGGGCCGAAGATACGCGTGCCCACCGGCTCTCTCTTGTTGTCGACGAGAACGGCCGCGTTCTTGTCGAAACGGATCACGCTGCCGTCCGGACGGCGGATGTCCTTGGCGGTACGCACCACCACGGCCTTCATCACATCGCCCTTCTTGACGCGGCCGCGCGGAATGGCTTCCTTGATCGACACCACGATGATGTCGCCGACGGAGGCGTATTTCCGCTTCGAGCCGCCCAGCACCTTGATGCACATGACACGACGCGCGCCGGAATTGTCCGCGACGTCGAGGTTTGTTTGCATCTGAATCATGACTGGCCGCCTTCTTCTTTTCTATCGGGAGAGGCAAGCCCTCCCCGGTCTGTTCAAAATCCGGTCTATTGTGCCTTGGCTTCAGCCTGCTCGGCCTGAGCCTGGGTCAGGACAACCCAACGCTTGTCCCTGGAGATCGGGGCCGACTCCTGGATGAACACTACATCGCCAACCTTGTGGACATTGTTCTCGTCGTGAGCCTTGTACTTCTTCGACATGCGCACGGTCTTCTTCATTACCGGATGGGTGAAGCGGCGCTCGACCTTGACCACAACAGTCTTATCGTTCTTGTCGCTGACGACAGTGCCCTGCAGGATGCGCTTTGGCATGATCTTCGTCCTTAAGCCTTCTTGGCGGCGGCTTTTTCGGCCGCAATGGTCTTTATGCGCGCGATGTCGCGGCGAACTTGCTTTACACGCGCGGTCTTCTCCAGCTGGCCGGTCGCCTTCTGGAACCGCAGGTTGAACTGTTCCTTCTTCAGCGCTGCCAGTTCATCGGCAAGCTGATCCTGCGTCTTCGAACGGAGTTCTTCGGCTTTCATTTTCAGCTTCCTTACTCGGCAATGCGCTGCACGAAGCGGGTACGCACCGACAGTTTGGCCGCGCCCAGGCGCAGCGCCTCCCGGGCGACCTCTTCCGAAACGCCATCGATCTCGAACATGATGCGGCCAGGCTTTACGCGGCACGCCCAATAGTCCACCGCGCCCTTCCCCTTGCCCATACGCACTTCGGTGGGCTTCGAGGTGACCGGAACATCCGGGAATACGCGAATCCAGACACGGCCCGCACGCTTCATCTCACGAGTGATCGCGCGGCGAGCCGCCTCGATCTCACGCGCGGTAACGCGGTTCGGCTCCACCGCCTTCAGGCCGAAACCGCCGAAATTCAGATCGGTGCCGCCCTTGGCCGCACCATGGATGCGGCCCTTGAACTGCTTGCGGAACTTTGTGCGCTTCGGCTGCAGCATCTTACTTGCTCCAAATTCTCAAATGGGTCAGGCGTTCTCGCGACGGCGAGCACCGGAACGTTCACCGGCGGGCTCGCCCTCAGTCGCGCGCCGTTCCGACGCCATCGGGTCGTGCTCGAGGATCTCGCCCTTGAACACCCAGACCTTGACGCCGCAGGTGCCGTAGGCGGTCTGCGCCTCAGCGGTGCCGTAATCCACGTCCGCGCGCAGAGTATGAAGCGGCACCCGGCCCTCGCGATACCACTCCATGCGCGCGATCTCTGCGCCACCAAGGCGGCCCGAGCAGTTGATACGGATGCCCTCGGCGCCCAGGCGCATGGCAGATTGCACG
>Ga0180220_1001527_pt1 | contig 16900 bp, 15 predicted proteins | sample eDN5th37CBELigBY_FD_151335 | JGI IMG/M metagenome (GOLD analysis project Ga0180220, IMG submission 151335) | Enriched backyard soil microbial communities from Emeryville, California, USA - eDNA 5th pass 37_C BE-Lig BY (version 2) (version 2) | ecosystem: Environmental > Terrestrial > Soil >...
TGCGCCAGGCAGCAAAAACGTAACGATCCAAGTCAACATCAAAAATAAACATGCGGCGGCAAGGACCGCCTCCAATTCGCTGCGGCCGCGGCGCAGGATGGAACTCAGCAAAATATGGACCAGCAGCGTAATGGCAAGGAAGCTGAAATGATAGAACGGATTCGGAATTCGGGAGGTCATTGCCGACAGCAGCTCGTAGAAACCCCAGGACAGCAGCGCCGACAATAAGAAGCCGATGAACGCCGCCCCGACGGCTCCGGCTATTTTGCCGGCACGGGCTTTGCGTTTTTTGACGTATATACCGACAAGCATGAACCACGCGGCCGTCAAAACGATGGTTAGCGGCAAATTCACGGATTGCGGGTAATAAAACAGTTTGCCGAACAAATTGAAATATTCCGCATCCGGCTCCTTTAAATCGCCCAAATCCATTGCCCCAAAACGGCTCGCGACCGCAAGCGCGTTCTCTCCATGATGCTGCAGCGTAGCCATGGAGACGTTTTCGATCGTATCTTCCGCCGAGTGGTATTTATCCCAGCTGCCGACGTAAGCGAAATTGAGTCCGGGAATCCCTTCCCGAAGCGAAATCGTCAGGTCCGTGTCATTCGGCATCAGGCGGTAAATATCGGCCAGAAACGAATTGCTTACAGGAACTGGCGCAATAGCGGCAAACTCGCGAATCAACTTGCCGTTTCCGCTGCTCGTCTGGAACATGAGCGAAGGCCCGCTGGCCCCTCTAGCTTCAAAATTTGCGACCAATCCGACCTGGTCTTTAAATTTGGAGGCGCTCCAAAATGCTTTGGCTCCGAGCAGCCCGCCTTCTTCCCCGTCCGTGATGACAAACAAAATGTCGTGCAGCGGTTTTCCCTGGGCCTTTAATGCCCTTGCGGTTTCGATCAGGGAAGCCACGGCTACGCCGTCATCGTTGGCTCCGGGCCCGTGGGCAACCGAGTCGTAATGGGCCGAGAGCATTAACGCTTTCCCCGGCTCGGATCCCTTCAACGTCGCGATGATATTGTTCATGGCGACGGTTTCATAGCCGTTTCCGCGATTCATTTGCCCTTGAAAAGGCTCCACCTCGACTTCGAGACCCAGCTCCGCGAACTGCCCGACGATGTATTTCCTGACGTTCTCGATCTCGGGCATAAACGGCGTATGGGGCGCTTTTGCGATATGGGTCAAATGGTCGAAAGCGCGATCGGCGGAAAAGACGGTTTCCGGCGATGCTTTTCCTTTGCCTGCGGGCGGCTGTTCAAACCAAAGCGAGGAAATGACCGCCAACCCAATGAATAAAGCGGCAGCAATAACGCCGGACAACCTCCGCAAAATGCTTTCAGCCCTGACGGTAGCGTTCATGAACAAAGCCTCCATTATGATCATCTTTTAAAAAAATCCGGCTGCAGCAGGCCGCAGCCGGAACCAAAACGTTGCGTCAATATCCCGCCACAGGCGAATCCACCTTCCCTTGGATCTGTGCCAGCAAAACGAGCACTTGGGCAGCCTCGGCCTTGGTGACCGGTCGGGCAGGCTCGAATTTGCCGTCTTTAGCGGACATCAGACCCAGCTGGATCGCCTGTTTCACGGCACCTTTATGTTGGATGGCTTGGGCATCCGCCAACGCCAAAATTTGAGGGTCGGACTCGTAAAAGGCCGACAGTTTATCGTATCGAAGCACGTTCACGATCGTTTCGGCCAGCTTATCCCGGGTCAGCTTTTGCTCCGGATGGAGCTCGCCCGACGTATTGCGCAGCCAGCCCCGATCCGCGAACATCTGCACGGCTTCGGCATAGGGACTGTCGGCAGGAACATCTTTAAACTGTTTGCCGAGACGGCCCGGATCGTAGTAGCTTTGGGTCGGGCTCACTCCCTTCGCGATCATTGCCAGCAGATCGCCGTACGTAATCTCTTTGTCGGGATGCAGAAGCCCGTCGGATTCCGGGGCGATGACGCCGTATTCGAGCAGCGTCGCCAGTTCTTTGCCCGCACCGTGGCCCACCGCATCGGAAGGCAGGTTGGCTGCCGGATCAGCGCCGCCGTTCTGGGTTCCGAAATAACCGTAAAACTCGTTTTTGCCGGTAACGGCGTTAATGAACGGCAGGCGGCGGTCGCCGTTGAAGGTCGGCGCGTAAGCCAACAAAATCCGGGGCTCCGCGAATTTGCTTTCCACGTAATATCCTCCGGTCGAGGCATAGATGAGCTGAGCCCCCAAAGCCTCCCGGTACGTTTTCGCCGCGTCCTCCGGTTTGATCTTGGCCGTCAATGCATCAAGCTTTTGGCGGTCATCCCCCGTGAGCGGCAAATTAGCGTTATACGAAAGGAGTTTGCCGCTGCCGTCAAGAACGAGGCTTACCTGCTGGTTATAAACGGGAAGGTCTTTGTAAAATTGCTGGAATACGAATCTGTGAACCGTTTTTCCGTTTGCTTGATCCGTCGAGGAGTCGTTGGACAGCTTTAATGCCTTGGCCGCTTCGGGGTAGTAACGCCCGGCAAGGTCGAAGGCTTTTTTCTGGGCTTCGGATGCCGACATGCCCGGAGCATTGCTTTTCGCATCGGTAATCGGGCTCGGCTTGGCATTGTCCGCCTCTTTCGCGTACGCCGGGAGTTCATTGATATTGTAGCTGATGAGTTGTCCCGTCCCTGCGTCGACCATCATATATACGCTATCCCCGGACATTCCCAACGCGCTTTTTTTGTACCAGTTCAAGGACCATACCTGTTTTCCCGAATCCATCCAATAGTTCGTCAGCGAAGAGGACAGGGAATAATCCTTGCTTGACGGGACAAGATCGGGATATAACTGAAGGACTTCCTTGGAGGTTAGCGTATTGCCCTGATGCGCTTTAAAGGATGCCGACCCGGAGGGCAGCGCCGTGTATTCGAGCGCTTTCGGAACCGTTTGTTCCGAGTTTTGCAACGGATTGAACCTTTTTCCGGTATTGGCGTCCGTCATGGTTATGGAAGGAGCGGGTATGTATGCCAGCCGCCAATCCTTTTTGGAACGGGCAGGGTTGTAATAATCGTTGAATTGAACGTAAGCCAGCCCAAGGGATAAATCCTTTTGGAATGATTCAAGCGCATCGGAAGACGATATTTTCGGATTGGCGGATGGATAGGATTTGGAGGTTGACATGCGATTATAGCTGAAGATCCGCCCCTTGCCGTCGACGCCGATCTGGATGTTTTCGCCATCGGACGGGATGCCGTTGACTTTCGCGCTGTAGCTGAAGTTGTACACCACCTGCCCGAACAGCGATTGGTTCCCGTTATTGACGCCTTCTTGTGGAACCAGGTCATCCGCTTTGATGGAGCTGGCGGCTTGCACGATAAACGCCTTGGCCGCTTTTTCGGCCTGCTCCTGACTGATTTCGGGAGGATAATAGGCCTTGCTTTCGTTGGAAACATACTCCGGCTGGTAGAAATTGAGCACATCGCCGGTCATGCCATCCACGCTCGCCGAGAACGAATACGTGCTGTTTCCTCTTGTTATCGTCCAAGTAAGCATCCAGACCGACTCGTTGAAGGAATTGTCCGTCCCTTCCGTATAGCTGGCATCTTCCAGCTTGGCTTCATTCAAGACGGGAAACAAGGCGACCATTTTTTTCGCAGCTTCTTCTTTGCTTATTTTCGCTTTTTCCCCTGGAGCAGGATTTGCGGCGGCCGAGTTAGCGGCCTTGGCCTCTTTGGCGATCCCCGTGCCCGACTCCGAGACGGATGCCGGCGAAGCTCCCGCCCATATCGGAACTTGCAGCAAGCTGAGCCCGATCGTCCCCGCAATGACGGTTTTTGCTACCTTGTTAGCGGAAGCGGGAATCGGGGCTTGTCTCCCGTGATTTTTGCGCTTCATCCTTTCAACCTCCCAATTTCCATAATAAACCAAAATAATTATAGCATACCTTTTTATTTTACGCAGTTGGCTTGTGTTCATGTTTAAAATGTTTTATGCTGAAAACCGTAACCAGCTTTTCAAAGGAGAGATGCGTGATGAAACAACGGACGACGAAGTCCGCGAAATCCGGACAGACGAGACAGGCAGCGCCGGTTATGGGGGGACGGGTCACATGGAGCCGCAAACCGATGACGCAGGTGGTCATGAACAAAAAAGCGGAGCAGCGCCGAACGTGGTGCCGAAAAGGCACGGACGACGGCGCTTTTTTATTTGTGTCTTAAAAGGGAAAAAGGCCCGCTCTCCCGGGATGTCGGGGATTCGGACCTTGAACGCGGTTCATTTGCTTCGGATGACCTGCTCCCTCTTGTCTTAGGGCGATCGCTTAGTATGCCGTCCAGCCGGCATCGGCGGTAATCACCGTACCGTTGATAAAGCTGGAATCATCGGAAGCCAGGAATAATGCGATTTTGGCGATTTCCTCGGGTTTGCCGTTCCGGGGATTGAAGCCGGCTCCGGACATGGCTTTTCTTAACCCGCGCGATTCGGGGTTCATGTCTCCGGCATCCGCCATAATGTTCGTTTCCACGCCGCCCGGAGCGATCGCGTTGCAGCGGATGCCCGCATCGGCGTATTGGAAGCCCACGTTTTTCGTCAAGCCGACCACTGCATGCTTGGAAGCCGTATAAGCGGCCCCGGCCCGGGAGCCGTACAACCCGCCGATGGAAGCGGTATTGATGATGACGCCTTTGCCTTGCCCGATCATGATCGGGAGGGCTTTGCGGATCGCACGCATCGGCCCCGTCGCATTGACGGCTATGACGCGTTCCCATAGTTCGTCCGTCAGCTCCGTCACCGGCGTCATTTTGTCCATGATTCCCGCGTTATTCACCAGGATATCCAGCGAACCGTACGTTTTGACAGCGGTTTCAATCATGTTCTGAACGTCCTCTTCCTTGGCAACGTTGGCGCTGACGCCGACCGCTTGACCGCCGCTTTGCTTCACTTCCGCCACGACCTGGTCCAGGGCTGCTTGGGAGATATCCGCAAGCACAAGCTTTGCGCCTTCAAGCCCGAACAGCAAAGCCATTTCCTTTCCCATGCCGGAGCCGGCACCCGTAATTACCGCAACCTTGTCTTGGAGCTTCATCGCATATTCCTCCTATGGCCATTAATTAGACAAACTGTCTATTATCTATTGTAACGCTTGTCCCGGAAAGCTTCAAACGTTTCACATGCGAAAGCATGAATTTTTTATAACTTATCGCGAATTTTTACACTGAATCAATACGGCGCATACGATATGCCTTTACACTCAAATCGAGCATGCCGAAAATATGCCGAAAACGAAACGCCGCAGATCGGCATGGCCGTCTTGAGCAGCGTTGGCTAACGGTCCCGGGCGCCGCTCGGAAACTTGATCCATCCGATTCTTCAGTCGGGGCTTTAATTTTTGCGCATTTGCCCCTTGAACATACATAAATTTACTCATAATCTATTATTAGTAGAATAACAACGGATTTTCACACCCGCTTTTCCTTCCATTTCAAAAATTTTTCATCAAACCTGCATGGTTATCTTTTCGCGCATCGTCTAACTACATAGAATAACCCGAACAGGCCTTGTTCCCCCGACCTAGGTCTAGCATGGAAACCAGTCCGCGGTCCGTTTTGGACCCTTTCAATCCGTCATAAACTTATTTCATAAGACGAAGTGATCGAGCATAGAACGGAACCCGCCTGATTTTCAGGGTTGCTTAACGTTAGAACATAAGCTGCCTTCCCGACGAAGGAGCGTCCAATATATTAAGATCGAAGGTGATCATATGCGCAAGAAAAGAGTACTGATATTATCCGAAGGTTTCGGCAGCGGCCATACCCAAGCCGGATACGCGCTGGCCGCAGGCATGAAAAAAATGAATCCCGATATTCAAGCCAAAGTGATTGAACTGGGATCGTTCCTGAATCCTACCGTCGCGCCCTGGATTATTTCGGCATATCGTCTGACCATAAACACCAATCCCGGTCTCGTCGGTTTGCTGTACCGCAAACAGCACGACAAACCGCTGAGCAAACTGGCCATCATGGCGCTTCATCGCATCTTTTATCATCATACGGCTGAGGTCATCGCGCATTTGCGACCGGATCTGATCGTCACCACGCATCCCATCCCGACCAACATCATTTCCAGGCTTAAAGCGGCCGGGCTTAACGTGCCTTTGTTTACCGTCATTACGGATTATGACGCCCATGCCTCCTGGATCAACAAAGAGGTCGACCGCTTCCTCGTCTCCACGGACAACGTCCGCCAGCTTTTGCTGGACCGGGGAGTGTATGCGGAAAACGTCAAAGTCACCGGCATTCCGGTTCATCCCGACTTCTGGTCTTCCGAAGACAAAACCTGCGTCAGAAACACGCTCAACATCAAAAACATGCCAACCGTATTGATCATGGGAGGCGGCTGGGGACTGGTTTCGAATCATCAGCTCGTCCAGCAGCTTCAACGGTGGAAAGATCAGGTTCAGCTCGTATTCTGCTGCGGCAGCAATCAGAAGCTGCTCGACAAGCTGAAAAGCGACCCGGGATTCCAGCATGAAAACATCGTGCTTCTCGGGCATACGCGCGAAATCAGCAAATGGATGGACGCATCCGATCTGCTGATTACCAAACCGGGAGGAATGACCTGCACCGAAGCGCTTGCCAAAGGGCTGCCGATGCTGTTCTGCGAATCGCTGCCCGGCCAGGAAGAAATGAACCGGGAATATTTCGTCAAACGCGGTTACGGCGAAGCGCTGCAAAACGAAAACGTCCTCGAAGAATGGCTGCGGAAGCTGGCGCGCGGCGAACAAATCCGCATCGAACGCTTCTCCCGCCCTTCCCTCTTCGGTTCTCCCGCGAAGGATTACTACAGTCCGAGCAAATGTGCCGCAGAAGTAGCCAAAATGCTGGAATACCCGCCGCAGCAGGCTGACGTCGTGGTTACGCACGGAATTCCTGTCGGCATTTGATCCGTATAGCTTCGCATGAAAAAAAGAGAGCGCTCAGGCTCTCTTTTTTGTCAGTTCGTGCATCAGCCGCTCGCCGATGCTAAGCGCCCGGCTGTTCCTGCCGGTTCAAGCGATTCCGTGACGACAGCTTTCGAATGTGCTCTTCGACCAGCGGGACGGCCTGTTCCAGCGTATCGAAAGAAATCGGCTCCAGTTTTTGGAATTCCTCTCCGTAGGAAGATGCGGTGTGGGCGTATCTCGGATCATAATAATAGGCAAGCAATAACTCCACCGCGCGTTCGTAGTTCCCGGACAGCAGGCAAGTTTCGATTTCCTGGGCTACCGGCGTGTGGATGCGCGATTTGATCTGTCGAAATGCCTGCAAGCTTTGTTCGGCATGCTCGGTCGGACGGTAATCGTTAATGATGTTTCTTACGCGCAAATCCGTGGCGGCATCGAGCAGAATATGAGTGCCCTTTTCCTTTTTATCGATCAAAAACTCGGGCAAAATCACTTTGCCGATCCGTTTGCTTTCCGCTTCGATCAGGATAAACGGCTCGTGCCGGTATCGAAGCAGTTCCTCCAGAAGAAGCGCATCAAAGGTTTTTTGGTTATGGCTTCTCAGTCCGATTTCGCCAAAAATCGATCCCCGATGTCCGGCCAGACCTTCCAGGTCGACAACCGGATACCCTTTGTCCTTCAAGGTCCTCAAAATCTCCGTTTTGCCTGTTCCGGTATATCCGTGCAGCACGTAAACCTCCGGCGGAAATTCCATGGTCCCCAGCGTTTCGACCACCCATCTGCGATAAGCCCGGTAACCGCCGTCCAGCCGGTACACATGAATCCCCATCAACGAAAGCACGGTTGCCGTCGTCCGGCTCCGCATGCCGCCCCGCCAACAGAAAACCGCCTTGTTGCCCTGAATTTCGGCAAAGTTCTTTACGAAAGCGGGCAGTTTGGCGGACATGATCTCGAGCCCGCGTTCTTTGGCGGTTTGGATGCTGACCTGCTTGTAAAGCGTTCCGATTTCGGCACGTTCCTCATCCGTAAAAAAGGGGATGTTGATGCTGCCCGGGATGGTCGATTCGGCATATTCGGAAGGCGATCGAACGTCGATCACCGTGATTTCGTTTTTCCCGCGAAGCTCATTCAGTTTCTCTATAGAAATGTCCTGGAACATAACAATCTCCTCATTCGATTACGATTTGTCCGCTGCCGCTTGCCGTAACCTCGCCGATGATTTTGGCTTCGACGCCGGCTTGCACGAGCTCCTCATGAAGTTTCTCTGCTTCGCTGCCGCTAACGGAAATCAACAGCCCGCCCGATGTGACGGCATCGCACAAAATCCAGCGGTCGATTTGGTCCATCTGCTCAGGGAACCGAACGCTGTCTTTGACATGCTCGTAGTTGTTTTTGGAACCGCCGGGAACCATTCCTTGTTCCGCCAACTCGCGGACTCGGGGAAGCACGGGCACGTCATCCTTGCGGATGCGGATCTCCACGCCGCTTCCTTTGGCCATCTCCAGCGAATGGCCCATCAGGCCGAAGCCCGTCACGTCGGTGCAGGCATGGACGTCGTAACCTTCCATGACCTCGGCGGCCGTTTTGTTCAAGGTCGACATCACTTGGGTCACCCGGGCGATTTCTTCGGCGGTGAGCTGGTCTTTTTTGATGGAAGTCGTCATGATGCCGACCCCGATCGGTTTGGTCAGGATGAGTTTATCCCCCGGCTTGGCTCCGGCGTTGCTGCGTACTTTATCAGGATGGACCAGACCCGTGACCGCTAAACCGAATTTCGGCTCTTTATCGTCGATGGAGTGGCCGCCTACCAACGTCGCTCCCGCTTCCCTGACTTTATCCCCCGCCCCGCGCAGGATTTCGGACAAAATCCGCTTGTCCAGCGTGGAGATCGGAAATGCGACGATGTTTAATACCGTTAAAGGTTTGGCCCCCATGGCATAGATATCGCTGATGGCGTTCGCTGCGGCAATTTGCCCGAAGGCGTACGGATCGTCCACGATCGGCGTGAAGAAATCCAGCGTTTGCACCAGCGCCAGTTCGTCGTTCAGTTTGTACACGCCGGCGTCATCGCTTGTATCCAGCCCTACGAGCAAATTCGGGTTCGGCTCGGCTGGAGGCAGATTACGGAGCACCTGGCTTAAATCCGCCGGGCCGATTTTGCAGCCGCAGCCGCCTTTGCTAGAGAGGGAAGTCAATTTAACGCTGATATCGGAATCCATTCGTTTACACGACCTTTCGTCATAAATAGAATTATCGGATGAGTTACTTCATGTTCCGTTCAGGATGAAGGCATGCCCCATTTAGATCGTACACATCCCCGGAAAAAAAGGCAAATGAAAGAACAGGACCCCGGGCGCACGCAGTGCATGCAGGAAGTCCTGTTTTTCGAATCCATCCGCGCCACGGGTGACGCGAATTATTTGGATACGGGCACCGCTTGGCCGAAATACTGCTCAAGCGTTATGTGGCGGCTCGTCACTTCATTGGCGATTTTGGCGCCGACGTAACGAAGATGCCAAGGCTCGTACTTATAGCCCGTAATCGAAGCTTTCCCTTCAGGATAACGGATGATAAATCCGTATTCATGCGCATGCTTAGCCAGCCACTTGGCCTCTTTCGTGCCGGCGAAACAGCTTTCCGCGGCACATTTGCCCGTAATGCCGGATACGTCGATCGTCAGGCCGGTTTGGTGCTCGCTGTGCCCCGGACGGGCGCTGTACGTATCGGCCGCTTTTACGCCGTCCCGTTTTACGTAGTTGTTATACAGCGTCTTTTGGCGCGATTCGGAGCGGTAACCGGATACGCCCGCCAGCTGAACCCCGTCATTTTTGGCGGCGTCAAACAGCTTTTCAAGTGCCGTTGCCGCCTCCTTGCGCATTTTGCGTTTGTCTGCCTTTTCCGAAAAGATGAACGGGACGTTCGGATAAACGAGATCCGGAGGAACGTAGCCGGCCGGGAGTCTGTACGTTTTGTTGACCAGCACAGCGATGCTTTCCGGATTGGAAACGACATGCTCCACGCTGTAAGAATTTATAAATCCTTTTCCTCCCGTTTTGCTCGTGCCGCTCCCCGCCTCGGAGGCCGCATTGCCGGTTGATGACGATTTGCCCGCAGAAGCGTTTTGCGCAGGTTTCGCGGCCTGCTGCGTTTTCGCGCCCGTATTCATCGCGCCTGAGCCGGCCTGATTCGGCGTTTCTCCTTGCTTGTCTGCGCTGCCGGACGTCAACGTGTCCCCGGTTTGCCGTTTGGCGGAATCCGCTGACGCCTTGTCCTCATCATCATCCTCGCCGACAACCGGCGACGGCGATGGTTGCGAATGTTGCTGCGCGAGCGCGGGCGGCTTTTCGACCACGGCGCCGTCGGCAGCCGGAGCATGGTTTTTCCCCAAAACCCAATAACCGCCTGCTACAATGAGCACCGCGGCGGCAAAGGTAATCATATACTTACGCATGAATCTGCATCTCTCCCCGTGTTCAAGCTTGCCTCTCTTTACAGTTCTTGGGTCATGCCAATCTTCGAATCTATCAATCTACTATTTCATTATACGACAAAAAACGACCCGATCAAAGGATTGATCAGGTCGCTTCTACGAATTTCATGTCGATCTATGTAAATTTCCGGCTGTCTTTTAAGACTTCAGCCGTTTTTGCATAAATACAAGCTCTGCAGCAAGTCTTTCAATCCGCTCCAACACGTTGGGATCATGAATTTCCTTAAACTCGTTAAAATGATCGTCATGCACGTAAACATAACCGGGCGCCACATAGGATCTGAAATAGCCGGCGATCGGCTTCAGCTGATTTTCGATCACGAGATAATGCTGGTACGTTCCTCCCGTCGCCACGAATCCGATGACTTTTTGCTGCAGCGCGGACTGCGGAATCAAGTCGAACAGATTTTTGAGCACGCCCGACATGGAGGCTTGATAGATCGGGGTTCCGATCAGGCAAAAATCGCTGGAAATGACGGCGTCGATCACCTTTTTGGTGTCCCCCGTATACGCGGACGGATCCCTCCCGTCGCAGAATTGCACGTCGTAGTCTTTCATATCCAGCAATTCGGTTTCGATTTCAGGATCTATTTTTTTGACTTCTTCCAGTACTTTTTGTACGACAATGGCTGTTTTGCTGCCGATGATCGCACCTGATATTCCAACCAGCTTCATGAAGGCAGTCTCCTTTTCGTGCGAGGCCGCTGCAAAATGGACGGTTCGCATGGACCCGGTTTTTGCAAAAGCCTCGGGTATGATGTTCGCTTTATTTTGCCGGTACCGGGAGTATCCTTCAGCCGTTGAATGCCGTTGCTATTGGATGCTTACGCTTCCATCGTATTCCCTTTCCGTCAAAAACGAAAGCTTGTCGATCGTTCCGTTACATGTCGTCTTCTTGTTCGTCCGTGTTGACGAAGAAATAGGCGGTCATGGCCAAACGTTCCATCATCTGCTCCCGGAGCGCGGAGTCCTCCACGACTTCATCCATGGCCTGCTGCATGCAGCTGAGCCAAGCCGTCGCCCGGTCGGGCGTAATCGGAAAACGAATATGCCTTGCCCTCATGCGGGGATGCCCTTCTTTCATCGTGTAGAGCTGCGGTCCCCCGAAATACTGCGTCAGGAACATTTCCTGCTTTTCCATGACGGGCGTGATGTCTTCCGGAAACAGCGGAGCAAGCAGCGGATGCTCTATCACTTTCGGATAAAACGCTTCGACGATCGCGCGTATGGTTGGCGCCCCGCCCATCAATTCGTAATAGGATACCGGCCGCCGTGCGGATTCCCCCGTTTGCGCCGCGTTTCCTTGATTATGGTCTGAGTTCATGAAGAAAATTAATCCTCCTTCCGGTAAATGCATGAATGTATCCATATTCCGGATCAGCAAAAAACTGCAATGCAAGCTTTTGGATCCGGCTATTTTTCATACAAGGAACGGTCCAACTTAACCGAGTAACTTCTTTTTACCGCACCCTAATTAGTATACATAAATGTATATTAATTATTATAATCCTTTAAACCCTTTGTCAAGTACGGATCATGAATATCCTTTTACTTTTTATACATATATGTTGACTATATGCGTTGCGTGTTCTACAATTACCGTGTCCTGACTTGTACGCGCGGACGTTTCCGATCCTTTTTCTTGGCCTCCCCATACACGGTGATGGCAATGTCAAGATAACCCGGTAAGGTTTGCGAGATTATGGACATACTTTGTTTTAAAGATCGAAGTGGATTGAAGGTGAGAAAATTTTGACGAAGGATGATCTGGTTGCTGCGATCGCTCATATCAAAGACGAGGAGCGCCAGCTGCCGCTCACGGAGATCGGACTGATCCGGGACATTACCACGAACAAGGATCATGCCGCAATGACCGTGCTTCTCCCCCCGGATTCCGTATCGCGGGAGCAGGAGCTGAAGGAGCAAATTACCCGTGCGGTGCAAAAGACAGGAATTACCGATGTTCATATACGCTTCAAACCTATTTCAAATGAAGAAAAAAATGATATTATAGCTATTAAGCTTAATAAATCGGTGCGCCGCGCCCCGACGCTGATGAATTCCCCGCTGCTTTCCGCGGATTCCGGCGTGACTTTCATCGCCATAGCCAGCGGCAAAGGCGGCGTCGGAAAATCTACCGTCACGGTCAATCTTGCAAGAGCTTTGGCTAAGCAAGGCAAGCGGGTGGGTATCATTGACGCGGATATCTACGGACACAGCATTCCGGAAATGCTGGGGATCAAAGAGCTTCCGCAAAAGCAAGGAAACCGGATCGCCCCTGTGGAGAGCCATGGCATGAAGGTGATCTCGACGGGATTTTTCGTTCAAGGCAATAAGCCCGTCGTCTGGAGAGGCCCGATGCTCGGCAAAATGCTCGGCACGTTCCTGAACGAAGTGGATTGGGGTACCCTGGATTATATCATCTTGGATCTGCCGCCGGGAACCGGCGACGTTGCGCTTGACGTTCATAACCGGATTCCGCAGTGCGCAGAAATCGTGGTGACCACGCCTGATAAAACAGCCCACCATGTGGCGGCCCGTGCCGGCGAAATGGCGCTGCAGACGAACCACCCCATTCTTGGGGTCGTCGAAAACATGTCCTATTTCACCGATCCCGAGGGAAGACGGCATTACCTTTTCGGACGCGGCGGCGGGCAGAGGCTTGCCGATGAGCTGCAGACGAAGCTGCTCGCGGAGGTGCCGATTCAATCGGCCGATACGCCGGATGAAGCCGATGCGGCTTCCAACCTGTTTGACGAAAACAGCGAACAGTGGCATATTTTCATGGATTTGGCATCAAATATCATAAACAACAAACTAGCGAACTAATTTGAAAGGGTGAAAGAAATGGCATACGTTATTACCTCGGCTTGCATGGATGAAAAAGCTGCCGATTGCGTGGATGTTTGTCCTGTAGATTGCATCGAGGAAGGTCCTGACCAATATTACATCGACACCGACATTTGCATCGAATGCGGAGCATGCGAAGTGGCTTGCCCGGTGGGCGCGGTATATTATGACGCGGATTTGCCTGAAGAAGAAAAAGGGTTCCTCGAAAAAGCCGAAAACTTCTTCAAAAATAGATAAGCTGATACACCAACGATACATTTCGAGTGATTGCAGCCTGTTGATCTTTCGTGTCGGCAGGCTGTCTGCACTTCGCACCCGAGCTTCAGGAAAAAAGCAGAACAGGCGGTGATGAAAATGAACCAACAACTGGATATTTCAACCCGGGACAAAATCCTGCAGCTGCTGAAAACCAAAGGCGAGCTCAGTGCAAAAGAGATTACCGAGTTCATCGGAATCACGAGCATGGCCGTACGCAGGCATATCAATACGCTAGAAAAGGAAGGATTGATCGAATCGAAAACGATTCGGCAGCCGATGGGCCGCCCTACCGCGATTTATCATTTGACGGATCAGGCGGAATCCTTTTTCCCGAACAAATACCATACGTTAACGCTGGATTTGCTTGGCGAGCTTGAATTGGACGCCGGATCCGGGATGGTCGACCGTTTATTCGAACGGCGCAGCGAATCGCTGCAAAGGAACCATGCGGCAAAAATGCAAGGCAAAACGTTCGGCGAAAAAGTCGCCATCTTGGCGGAAATCCAGAACGAAAACGGGTATATGGTCGAGCTTGAACAAAACGGCGAAGACGAATATGCACTGATGGAATACAATTGCCCGATTTCGCAAATCGCGAAGAAATACAACCACGCCTGCACCTGCGAAATGAAAATGTTCGAATCCCTGCTGGGGGCCGAAGTGGTTCGTACCGAATGCCTGGCCCAGGGCGACAAGAAGTGCGCATACACGCTTAAAAATAAAAAGAAAACCTCGCAATGAACCGGACCTTGCGTCCGGAGGCCGTTCGCCTGTCAAGGAATGCAGCCTGGTTCATGCGAGGTTTTTTTATGGAATCAGACAGGATCATCCGAGCGGTCCGCTTCCACGAAAAATTGCAAAGCAGCCATTTTGTTTTCCCAGAAGCGCTCGAAATAGGCGTACCACTCTTTGATCTCCTGCAGCGGCTGCGGGTCAAGGCTGTACCTGTTTTCTCTCCCGACCCTTCTCTCTTTTACGAGTCCTGCCTCCGACAAAATGCGGAGATGTTTGGACACGGCCGTCCGGCTCATCGGAAAATGGCTGCTGATGACCGTCACGGGCATTTCTTTCCCGGCTAGAAGCTTCAGCAGCTGTCTGCGCGTCGGGTCGGCAATCGCCTGAAAAACGTCGTGTTTGGCTTGCGCTTCCCCCATGGTTACCCCTCGACGTACGCGCCCAGTTTTTGATGCAGACCGGCCCAGCCTTTGTCCATCACGCCGCGAACGATCGGATGAGGTTGCCCGAACTCCGTCAACGTATGCTCGTTCCAGCCGGAATGAATGATCGTAATTTCGGTTTGATCTCCCAGATCCTTCAATTCAAACGTCAGCGTCCAGTCTTTCCCCCACCGAAACGCAATTTTGCGGGGTTCGTCCACTTCCGTCACTTTGCACGGAGACATTCCATAGGGGCCCGCATTCAGCTGAAATTCATGGCCAACGACCGGCTCGAGATCATTGGGCATAAACCATGCCGACAGCCCTTCCGCCGTAGCGACGGCCTTCCATACCTTCTGAATCGGCGCCTTAAACACGCCGGTACACCGTATATCGGGCAAAGCCCCTTGTTTTTCATGTTCCATTGTTGATCCCTCCCGTTTTTTATACCCAAATGCGAAACCTTCTGGTTTCATTTCTTGTTTATTATATACAACCGTTTGGTTTCATATCAAGTCCAATTTTTGCCTGGGATCCTGTTTATAAAAATAGATTCCCTCTCATTCGGTACCCTGTCGGCCTTTTTTTATTGCATTTACAACAAATAATAAATTCTATATACTTGTCATTGACGTTGACGTCATCATGACTATCTGATCGAAACATAAATCCGGAGAGGGTTGAAAATGATGCATTCAAAAAGAATTACACAATCCGAGGAACTAGAGGCTGCTTTCTTAATAAGAAAGAAAGTATTCGTTGAAGAACAAGGTGTGCCACTCACAGACGAGTTTGATGAATTTGATACGCTGGATGGAGATTGCGAGCATCTGCTCGCCTACTACGATGGACAACCCGTTGGCACGGGCCGGATCCGCGCTCATGATGGAGTAGGCAAATTAGAACGTATTTGTATTTTAGAACCTTACCGCAAAATGGGGATTGGAAAGACAATCATTTCAGGATTGGAAGAAATCGCGCTTGAAAGGGGGCATCAGCAAGTTAAATTGCACGGGCAAACCCAGGCAGAGGGATTCTATAACAAGCTTGGCTACCGGACTTCATCAGCTGAATTTATGGAAGATGGTATTCCCCACATATTAATGGTCAAAAATCTTGAACCTTCTCTCATTTAAAAACAATTCCAAGGGTCATCTACTGTCAAAACACAAAAAAGCCGCAACAATGCGGCTTTTAAAGTGTAATGTTCGCTTCGCCTTGCCGTTTTTCGCCGTACAACGCTTCGCATTAACCTCTGAACTGCTTCAAAAATTGCACGGCTTTGGAAATGTCGGCTTCCGGATCTTCGCCCACTTCGCGTTCGATCGTCAAATATCCGGCATAACCGATGTCTTCGAGCGCCTTCAAATATTCCGTCCAGTTGACGCTGCCTTCGCCAAGCGGAACTTCGCGGAAATATTGGCCTTCGCCTGGAACGAACGTATTATGTTCGTTGACGGGCGCATCGTAGCCGAGGGACTCGTAAATGTAATGCGCCGGTACCTCGCGCAAACGGATGCCGTCCTTCGCATGGGTGTGCACAATGTAATCCTTCAGGTTGTATACGCCCTGCGCAGGATCGTCTCCCGTCACCATGACCATGTTGGCCGGGTCGAAGTTGACGGATACGCCTTTGGAGCCGAGACCGTCGAGGAATTCCTTCAATCTTGCCGAAGGCTCCGGACCGGTTTCGATCGCAAAGTAGGCGTTCATGCTGGTTGCGTACGATGCGAGCTCTTCGCAGGCATCATGCATGTTTTGATAAATCTCGCTGTTTCTATCTTCCGGCACGATTCCGATATGCGTCGTCACGACGGAAGTGCCCAGCTCGACGGCCAGATCGAGAATCCGTTTCGATTTTTCGATTTTTTCCGCATTTACGCTTTTGTCCTGGAATCCGTAACCGCCCAAATCGCCGACAAGCGCGGAAATTTCCAGACCAAGCGACGCGATGTACTCCTTCAGTTCTTTACGCTGCGCAGCAGAGAGGTTTGCCGGGTCCATCTCGCCGCTTACGGCATAAATCTGAACGCCGTCCGCCCCGACCTTTTTAGCCCGCTGCAGGCCTTCTCTAACGCCTACGCGAAAGCTGTCTACAATAACGCCGATTTTATTGTTCATCACCATTGACTCCTTCCGTATCCGTTTGATTTACGCTTCGTTCCAGAAGCGCTTCACGTTTTCCAATCCGATGCGCGTTCCTTGGACCGCGTCTTCCATGCCCTCGAATTCGATGGACAAATATCCGTCATAAC
>Ga0180220_1001529_pt1 | contig 16887 bp, 7 predicted proteins | sample eDN5th37CBELigBY_FD_151335 | JGI IMG/M metagenome (GOLD analysis project Ga0180220, IMG submission 151335) | Enriched backyard soil microbial communities from Emeryville, California, USA - eDNA 5th pass 37_C BE-Lig BY (version 2) (version 2) | ecosystem: Environmental > Terrestrial > Soil >...
GCGGACGCGTTCGGCGACACGCTTTTGCTCGTCGCCGTGGGTGTAGATCGCCGAGCGATACTGCGTGCCGATGTCATTGCCCTGGCGCATGCCCTGCGTCGGATCGTGGGCCTCGAAGAAGACGCGCAGCAGATCCTCGTAGCGGATGACATCCGGGTTGTAGACGACTTGCACGACTTCCGCGTGTCCGGTTCGTCCGCTGCAGACCTCTTCGTAGGTCGGGTTCGGGGTAAAGCCACCGGCATAGCCCGATGCTGTCGAATAGACGCCGTCGAGTTGCCAGAACAGCCGCTCGGCCCCCCAGAAGCAACCGAGGCCGAAGTGTGCGATCTCATACTCGTCAGGGAACGGCGGTTGCAGGGGTGTGCCGAGGACCTCGTGGCGCTGCGGGATGGCGAACTGCGGCTGAGCCCGACCGGCCAACGCCTCGTCGCGTGCGATCATGGTTGCCTTTTTCCGCTGGAAGAACATCTGGATCCTCTCATTCCGCGGCCGTGAATGCGGTGAATCTTCGGACGGTTTCCTGTCCGAAGCGGATGTGCAGCATGATAGATGCCCTCGTACGCAATCGCACACGGCACCTGTCTTTCTCCACTATTTGTAACGCACCGGGCGCTTCGATGTTCCCGAAATGTCGGCGAAGCGTCCCGTTCGTGAAGCAGGGACGCGTACGTTGTTTCCGACTTGCAAGCGCGACAGACGAAGTTCGTGTCTCGTCGGGCAGTATCTATCTCAGGATCCCGATGTCAACTATCCAACCGCAACGTGCTGACTCACGGGATTTTCGCTATCTGTGGGCAGATTCCGCATGTTGACAGCGCAGAGACAAGACTGCATAGTAGGCGCTGGCGGGATTTTCGCACCACAATTCGTGACGCGCCTGAGGGTCACACACAGGTTCTGATCTGAAAGGGGCCGCACGGTGGATCCTGTCATTGCTTCTCGACACCCTCCGCACCTCGCAATAGCTCTCTGCGTCAGCGTGCTGCTTCTCCTCGGTGTAGGCGCATGCGGCTCTGATGAGCGACCGACCGACCCATCTTCGCCAACGAACGATGTTTCGGCGACTTCCACGATACAGATCTCTCCCGCTTCTCCATCAATATCTCCCCATTCCGACTCAACTCCGATCGCGATCGATGACGCGATCTGGAAGCGTGTGCGCACCGAAGGAAATGTGATGGTCATCGTCACGCTCAATATCCCATACCGCCCTGAAGCAGAGCTGAATGGACAGGCTGCAATCGAGGAGCAACGGGCTGCAATCGCCAAGGCGCAGGACGAACTCGTTGCGTCACTGACAGAGGGACATACCGACGTTGTCACGCGGTTGTCGCTGTTGCCACAGATTGTGCTGAACGTGGATGAGCCCGCGTTGCGTCAACTTGCATCTTCACCGCTAGTCCTGGCGGTGCAGGAGAACTCGTTGAGCGCTCCGACAACTACGGGACCATTGACACACGGAGGCCGCCTATAAGCTCGTAGTCACCTCATTGTGGAATAGAGACCTTTCCCTGTAATCAATCAAATCAATGTGCGCACCCGGATTGTGAGGGTAGTCTCCATGAGAAGGTTATTTCTCCCCTATATCCTTCCCGCGTTGCTTCTATTCTCCCTGTTGACACCGATCGCTGGTGCGGCTGGTGACGTGACAATCAGCGATGCTCATGCTGAGCTTATCGCCCGTGCGGCCAACGAAGGGCCGCTTCCGGTTATCGTGACGCTCACGTCGCTCTCGGCTCAGCGGGATGTGACTCGCGCGATAGAGGGAATGGACGCGACCGTGCGCGTCCGCTACGAGCTATTTCCAATACTGGCAATAACGGCCGGCCCTGATGCGCTCGCAACGCTGGCACGTTTGGCAGACGTCCTTGTGATGAACGAGGACATCGCGCGCCCTCCGTCCCTGGCTTCAACGATGCCGGTCATCAATGGCGACGATGTCCAGACACTCGGTTGGGACGGTTCTGGCCAGACGGTCGCCATTCTCGACACGGGTATCGACGTCGACCACCCGTTCTTCGGCCCGCGCATTGTTTCGCAGGCGTGTTACTCGAACGCGGCCGGCGGTGGGAGTGGCACGACGCTCTGCCCGAATGGCATGAATTCTGATACTGGCACGAACTCAGCCGATGCTGAAACGGCGAACTGCCTGAATGGTGCAGATAACATCTGCGACCACGGTACGCACGTCGCCGGCATTGCCGCCGGGAACGCGGCGGGCGTCGCAGGAGCGCCAGGCAATGGGGTTGCTCCGGGTGCCGACATCATCGCGATTCAGGTATTCACGCGATTCAACACCGACGCCGCTTGCGATCCGGTAGACGCCACGCCCGGCTCGGCACCGTGTGTGCGGACCTACGACTCCGACCAGATTCTCGGCTTGCAGCGAGTTCTGGCACTCTCATCGACGACCACGATTGCGGCCGTGAACATGAGTCTCGGTGGCGGCGAGCACGGCACTGCCTGTGACGCTGATGGCCGCAAGACCGCGATTGATTCATTGTTGAGCGCGGGTATCGCTACCGTTGTCTCGGCCGGCAACGATGGCTTCCTCAATTCAGTCGGGGCTCCTGGTTGCATCTCGACCGCCATCACTGTTGGCTCGACAACCGACGGGGATGCCGTGTCGAACTTCAGCAACCGCGGCGCGCTGCTCGACATCTTTGCTCCGGGAAGTGTCGTGAATTCGGCGGTTCCGGACGATACGTGGGGGAACAAGAACGGCACCTCGATGGCTGCGCCACACGTGACCGGCGCGTTTGCGATCCTGCGCCAGATCTATCCAACGGCGACGATCGCAACGCTGCTGCAGTACATGCAGGATTCCGGCGTTGACATCACCTACGCCACGAACGCGGCCGGAACAACTAACGCCACGACACCACGGCTCGACCTGCTCGGCGCAATCCAGCAAGGGAATGCACCACCATCGGTCACCATGAACAATGCAACGGTGACCGTCAATGAAGCACAGACAGCCAGCAACTCCGGGACGTACTCAGACCCGACGAGCGATCCGGTGGCGCTGACTGCTTCAGTTGGCACGGTAACCAATATGGGCGGCGGAAACTGGACGTGGAGCTTCCTGACCAACGACGGTCCATCTCAGACTCAAGCGGTCACGATCACTGCGACTGACAACAAAGGGGAGGCCGGCACCGTCACGTTCCAGTTAAACGTGAACAACGTTGCGCCGACTGCGACGATCTCGGCTACGACGCCGGTCAATGAAGGCGACCCGTTCACGATCACACTGGTGAATCCGGCGGATGTCTCAGGACCAGACACGACAGCCGGCTTCACCTACGCTTTCAATTGCGCTGACGGTAGCGGTTACAACAGCTTCAGCACGGCAAGCAGTCGTGCCTGCCCAACCTATGACAACGCCGTTCTCAGCGTCGGCGGTCGAATTCGCGACAAAGACGGCGGCATCAGCACCTACAACACAAGCGTGACCATCCTCAATGTGCCACCGACGGTGGGTGCAATCAGCGCTCCAGCCGGTCCGGTCATGGTGGGCACGCAGGTGCATGTTAGCGCGCCATTTACTGATCCGGGCATAGCTGATACCCACACATCGAGTTGGGATTGGGGCGATGGATCGGTCACGCCGGGAACAGCTCACAGCTATGTGGCAACTGGCAGCCATGTCTACACCAGAGCCGGGATCTTCACCATCGTCGTTACCGTGACGGACGACGATGGTGACTCCGGCAGTGCGACGTTCGAGTATCTGATCAGCGTCGATCCTGCGGCCGGGACGCTCGTTGGTGCCGGCACCTTCACTTCGCCCGCCGGCGCGTGGACCGAACGACCGACGGTTCAGGTCGGCGGCGAGTTCCGGGTCAACACGTGGTACCCGCGCGGTGGCACGCTACCGACCGGCTATCTGGAATTCGAGCTTGCTCCATCCGCCCGGACGACATCTCCGTTCCATCTGCGGACCAGCAGTTTCGATTGGCTGGTGGTGACGCCAGATGTTGCCTGGGCATCAGGCAGGGCGACGGTGAATGGACGCAGCGGCTTCGGCTTCTGGTTCGCAGCCAGCGATGGGCCGGACCGGCTGCGGCTGAAGGTCTGGAATCTGTCGACGGGCATCGTCGTCTATGACAATCAGCCTGGGGCCAGCGTCGCCGCAATGCCCACGCTGCCGCTGAAGCTCGGCACGGTCACCATCACCCGGCTTCGCCTCTGGTAGCGAAGGAGCGAAGATAGATTCGACCGGCAAGTGATCCGTGGGTGGATCTTTGGCCGGTCCGCTTTTGTGGTCGAATCGGGTTTGGTGCTTGTGGTGACAGTGCCCCCCGCCGAAAATCTGACACGATCCTGATACGAATCAGGCATCGCTGTAAGCGACATTGCGACCAATAAGGCGCATGCTCACTGTGGGGCTGATCTACACACGGCCTCGTAGGGAGTTGGACATGCGCATCGACCAACTGGCCGGTCTTGCATCGGTGGCACTCGGTATTGGTATTGCAGCGGTCGCGCTCCTCGGACCGCTGTGGCTGGGAGAGATTCAGCAGCACATCTCGGCCAATGTCGAGAATCAGGTTGTCGGCGCGGATGCCATCTCGCTCCTGCTCGTTGCGCCGCTCGCGGTCCTCGGCGGTCTGCTCTGGTGGCGAGGTCACCCGCTGGCTTCCTCGCTAACGTTCGGTCCCGCCGCATACGCGGTCTACATCCACTTCCAGTACATCGTCGGCTCGGAGTATGAGCGGTATCCCGGCAACAGCGAGCGCTACTTCGTACTCTTCTACGCCATCGTCATGCTCGGCCTGCTCGTTGCCACCTTGTCGTGGTCGCAACTCGGCACACCGGCACTGCCCTCACGGCGCGTCCAGATCCTTGCCGCCGGACTGCTGATCGGCGTGAGCGCATTGCTCGGGCTGGCGTGGATCAAGGCAATTGCCGATCTGATCGGCGGCACGCGGACAACCGAGTACCTCGAAGCGCCTGTGCTGTTCTGGCTGGTAAAGACAATGGATCTCGCGTTCGTCATTCCGGCTGCGGTGGCCACCGGCGTCGGGCTGCTGCGCCACAGCGCCCTCGCGGCGCGCGTTGCTGCCGGGATGACCTGCTGGCTGGCGCTGATGATGGCGTCGGTTGCGGCGATGGGTGTTGTCATGTGGCTGAACGACGACCCCTCGGCGTCGCCGCTCTTCGTCGTTGTGCTGGTGCCGGCTGCGATCGTGATGGCGGCGCTGACTGTTGCGTTCTGGGGCGCTCGGAGTGGCGCGCGAGATGAGCACGTTCGCCGTCGCGTTTCGACGCTTGGCGGCACTCACCAGCACACCTGAGTGCCAACAGGCCGTGATTGTGTCCCCCTCTGGATAGCCGTATTCTTTCTGCAGGGGGCACATGGCACGACAACCGTACGAACCAGGCAGCTCACCCGACGAGCGCGTGGTGCATTGGACAGATTGGCTCGATTTCCGACGCCTGCTGCCAAGTAGCAGTGGCATTGAGAGCTCGCGCTACCTCGGTAAGTGGCTTCTTCTCGGCGTCGCAGTCGGCATCGTTGCCGGCCTCGGCGCGGTCGTCTTCTACCGTGCGCTCGAATTCGCGACGCAGATCTTCCTTGGCGATATCGTTGGCTACACGCCACCGCTTCCGGTTGGTGAGGGTTCACCGGTTCGCGAGGCGATGGGCCGGCCGTGGCTCCTGCCAGTTGTAACTGGTCTCGGCGGCCTGCTTTCCGGCCTCATCGTTTTTACGCTCGCGCCGGAGGCAGAAGGGCATGGGACTGACGCCGCGATCGAGGCGATTCACTACAAGCAGGGGCGGCTACGTGCGCGCGTTCCGCCGATCAAGCTGATCGCCTCAGCGATCACGATCGGGTCGGGCGGCTCCGGCGGTCGCGAGGGACCGGCGGCGCAGATCTCGGCCGGCTTTGGCTCAATCCTGGGCATGTGGCTGAAGCTCGATGCTCAGGACCGCCGCATCCTCGTCGCGGCCGGTATGGGCGCCGGCATTGGCGCGATCTTCCGCGCACCGCTCGGCGGGGCGCTGATGGCGGCTGAGATCCTCTATCTGCACGACCTGGAGGTTGAAGCACTCATCCCCAGCCTGATCGCCTCAATCGTCGGTTACAGCGTCTTTGGCTCTATCGAGGGCTTCACGCCCATCTTCGGCGCGCAGCCGGGCATCGCTTTCGGGAATCCGCTGACGCTCGGTTACTACGCGCTGCTCGGGCTCGTCTGCGGGGCTGTCGGCATTCTGTACGCCCGCACGTTTTACGGTGTCACCGGCGTCTTCCATCGGTTCCATATCCCGCGTGTACTGAAGCCGATGCTGGGCGGAGTACTGGTCGGATTGATGGGCCTCGCCGTGAAAGGGTCGCTGCACACCGGCTACGGCTGGGTCCAGATCAGCATGACCGACGAGCTGAAGACGCTGCCGCTCTGGCTGGTTCTCGCGCTGCCATTCGCAAAGATCCTGGCAACATCACTCTCAATTGGTTCAGGCGGCTCGGGCGGCATTTTCGGACCCGGCATGGTTATCGGCGGCATGCTCGGCGCGGCATTCTGGCGCATCGGCGATGGCTTCCTGCCACTGCTGCCGACGAGTCCAGCCCCATTTGTCATCGTCGGCATGATGGCACTGTTCGGCGGCATCGCCCACGCGCCGCTGGCCGTCATGCTGATGGTCGCTGAGATGACCGGCAATCTGTCGCTGCTGGCTCCGGCGATGGTCGCAATTGCGCTGGCGACGTTGCTGATTGGCGACACGACGATCTACACCAGCCAACTCCCGAATCGTGCATCTTCACCGGCGCACCGACTGCGCTTCAGCTTTCCATTACTGTCATCGCTCTTCGTCCGCGACGCGATGTCGCCAGCAACGCCTGGTCAGTCGTGGACGAGCGACGAAAACGGCGTCGCGCTCGACCCGGACCAGTCCCTCGATAGCGCGCTGGAGCTGCTGGTTGAGGGCGGTACGCCTGCCGTGCCGGTTGTCGATCAGGGCGTGGTCGTCGGGCAGATCACGCATCGCGACATTGTCACGACTTACAAGGCGATGCTGGCGCGCGGTGTCCGCCGGGCGCGCTCGTTGCCAGAGGACACGGCACTGTTCGAGGTTCGACTTGGTCCAAGCTCGCCGCTGGTCGGTCGTACGTTGCGCGATGGCTGCCTTCCGCGCGGCACGCTGGTTGTATCGATCATTCGCTCGGGCGAAACGATCTTCCCCAGCGCCACAACCGAGCTGGCGGCTGGTGATGTCGTCATGGTCGTCGCTGGCCCCGAGAGCGAGGCAGGGCTGCGTACATTCCTTGCGGGCGACGAGCCGGCGAATGTCGATGGAGACTCATGAGTCGCGGCGTTATTTCCCCCGTATGTGATCCGGCCAGGTATCGGTCAATGAAGCGGGCCGCGGATTGAGCGGGATAGGCGTTGCCTCTATCGTCTTTCCAGATCGGTCAATCATGCGGATGATTGCTTCGCCAGACCAACGATCCGGTGATCTCAGTGGCGCATAAATCAGCACGCTCCCCGCGCTAGCCTGATCCTCGAATACCGTTCCATCGGGAAGCTCAATCTGCAGCGCGTCGATCTCAGGTTGATAAACAATCGCGGCGACAGTGAGCGCTTGCCGCGCATCAATCGTGATCGCGCCCGTCCAGGGCGTTGTCGCATCAGCGCGAAACGGCTTGTAGACCGAGCCTGCGGGCTTCCACCTATCGTCACCGTCGACGCGGCGAGCGACATAGACGATGAGGTGGTCGATATCATCGGTTCCTGCTGCCGGACTCATGGCAAACACGACCGACACCGACTCGTTGCCCTCCAGATCGAACGGGCGCGGCAGATCGGCGAGCGTCCGTCGCTGAAGTACACGCAAATCGGAGGCTGTGACGCGTCGCTCCGATTTGAGCATCGCTGCCTCTCTGAGGAATTCTCGAATGAGATCCGGATGAGGGCCATCGCGCCCAATATCTGAGAGCATTGTGGCCTCGTGTTCCCTGGATGGTCAGAAATCTCAAACGAGTCCACTATTATGTGTACGACGCGCGGATAGGTAAGTCAATTGTCGCGTTCAATGACGGTGATTCGACCGGGCCAGGCCCGCCGACGTTCCCGATGCCGATCCCGTGTGACCAATCACCATTTGAGCTGCCCGGCGCGCCCGCCGACTAGAGCGATCGGCGTTCCTACCAGCGTCCCCAATGCACAACCTCGTCCGGTTCCTTGCGCCCCCGACGTGCAGGTTGCGCTGGGACGGGGTAGCCGATGGCGATCGCGCCGATCGGGTCGAAGGCGTCCGGCACGCCGAACGCTTCGCGGAGCGGTGCAGGGTCGCGGACGCTGAAAAAGATCGCGCCGAGACCAGCGTCGACGACGCTCAGCAGCATGGTCATCGAGGCGTACGCGGTGTCGACGTACCAGTGCGGGATGCGCCAGCGTGCCTCGTAGTTTGCCGGGAAGCCCTTGTCCGGCTCGGCGTAGCGGTCGAGATACGCCTGCTTATGGGCGAAGGGTACGATGATGACCGGCGCGGTATGCATCGATGGCGAGCCGGTTGCCTCTTCCTGTCCCGGGCGGTTCGTCACCACCCAGAACGTTTCGCGGTCCTCCGGCGATTCCAGCACCAGGAAGCCCCAGCCCTGGCTATGGCCGGCCGACGGCGCGCGGGTACCGTTCGTCACGATTCGCTCGACCAGCTCCCGTGGAACAGATCGATCCGGATCGAACTGCCGGTGCATCCGTCGCTTGCGGATAACTTCCTGAAACTCCATCACTGCTCCTTCGTTGTCGTTTCTGCAGCAATCATGAGACGCCACGTGTCAAAACCAAGTATGGAACCGCAAGCATGATCGCAGATCGGTGCAGCCAAAGTGATCTGCTACTGCTATCGATATCGGTGGGGACCCACACTTCCGCACCGGACGCAGGCGTGGTAGGCGTCGTTTGATTCATCCTGCAAGATGCTCTGTACATCTTTTGTCGCTCGTGGTAGTCTGGGTCCACGGAGATCAATTGAGGTCAATCGATACGGGGATCCGGAGCAGCCGCGAGCACTCGCGGTTCTGTTAGTGCGCGCGACGGATGGCTTCTCGCGGCGAACGGGTCGGTCGCCGTCGCTTCGGAGCGAGTTGGGGTGCTGGGGATGGTGGAGCGTACGCGTTGCTCGCCGCTACTTGGTGCGGCATTTCGAGTGCTGCTCGTCGCGGCGATGGTTCTGCCGCTGCTGAATGTTCGCGTGGCTTCTGCTTTCTCACCAGCGACCGCATTTCAGATGACATGGCAACGCACTGATCTCCCCGTCGCCGATGGGACAGTTCAGCGAACCTGGATGTGGGGTCCGACGGCAAACAGCGGTCCCCTGCCAGAGCCATATGTTGAAGGTTCCGGTGCAACCCGCACGATCCAGTATTACGACAAATCGCGCATGGAGCTGAATGACCCGAATGCTGATTCCTCATCACCGTGGTATGTAACCAACGGACTGCTTGTCGTTGAATTGATCACGGGCCGCTTGCAAATTGGCGACGACGCGTTTGTTAACGTTTCATCATCGCACGCCAATGTCGCAGGGGATCCAGATGATCTACATGGGCCTACGTATACATCTCTGGCTGGAGTCCTCGCTGCACCTCCTGCGACGCTGGACACGACGCTAACCGAACGGTTGCTGCGCGACGGTTCGGTGATTGCAGACCCGGACCTGGCGGCTCGAGCCGTCCGCGCTGCGTTCGTCGATGATGTGACGCATCACGCGATTGCGGCACCATTCTGGGCATTCATGACGTCGGTCGGGCTCATCTGGGACGGCGCGCTCGTGGAGGGTCAGCTCTTTGTGAGCCCGTTCTACGCTACTGGCCGCCCGATTACCGAGGCGTACTGGACGACGGTTCGCGTCGGCGGCTCTCCGCAGGATGTCCTGCTGCAGTGCTTCGAGCGCCGCTGCCTGACTTACACTCCGGACAACCCTGACGGCTGGCAGGTCGAGGCCGGTAACGTTGGTCAGCATTACTACGGCTGGCGCTACGAGCCCGGGCATGACATAGCGATAGAGTCGATCACGCAGAATTCTGCTTCGACAGTGACTCATCGCGATGGACTAGCGCTGACAATTTCCGCCGCTGCGATTAGTGCGGATGGCGTCGCGACGATCGCCAAGACGGCCAGCCCGCACCACTATCCTGATTATGATCTCATAGGCAGCGCCTGGGATGTGGCGCTGCATGGCGCGGAGATTGTTGCGCCGATTGTCCTGTCGTTTGAGACGCGCTTGTCCGGCAGCGATCTCAATGGGGCGCTCGTTGCCTACCTTGATGAGGAAGCGGGTGCGTGGCGGCCGGTTCCTACGGTGGTCAATGACGAGACAGGCCGGGTACAGGTCACCACGACGCACCTGTCAATTTGGGCAGTGTTTGTCCCGCTCGATGACAGCGAAGAACATCCACCGTCCCCGCCATCGCCTCCGACACCGCCATCACCGCCGTCACCACCCGATCCCGGTCCGAACGCGAAGCCAGCGGTCGATCTGAATGGGCCCGACGCTGATGGCGCGGACGTCTCGCTGTCGGTAGTCGGCGGCGCAGACGGCGTGCTCGTCGCGTCCGGCGCGACGCTGACGGACGCCGACGACACGACGTTGGACTCCATGTTTATTACGTTACAGAACGCGCCAGACGGCTCCGATGAAGTGCTGTCCGTGACGGCCCTGCCGAGCGTTGTCCTGAGTCGTGATACCGATGGCCGCGCATTGCAGATTCAGGGACCAGCACCGATCGGTACGTTTCAGGCGATTCTCCGCTCGCTGACATATCAGCATTCGGGTCGCGACGCATCTCCGGGAGATCGCAGGATCGCTGTTCGAATTCACGACGGCCGCGATGACAGCGAGACCCGGTCTGCAACCGTCACCGTTGCGCCCGATCCGAATCGCGCGCCGGTGGCCGAAGGCATGACGGTTGCCACCGACGAGGACACGGCTGTCAGCATGGCTCTTATTGCAAGCGATCCCGACGGTGACACCCTCACATGGACGATTGAGAGCTCGCCTGCGCACGGTGACCTCAGTGGCGCTGCGCCGAACCTGACCTATACGCCGGATCCGGACTTCCACGGCTCCGACTTATTCTCGTGGAGCGTCAGCGATGGCGAGCTGTCGTCATCGGTCGCGACGGTGACAATTACGATTACGGCGGTGAACGACCGCCCTGTCGCACATGCTACGTCGATAACGACGCTCGAAGATGAATCAGTGCAGATTACGCTTACGGCCGACGATGCCGACGGCGACGCCCTGACCTTTTCGGTCACGGGCCAGCCACAATACGGCTCGCTCGACGGCAATGGATCAGAGCTTACGTACCAACCCGCCTTCAATTTCGTTGGCTCGGACCAGTTCACGTTCGTCGTCAGCGATGGCCCGTTGGAGTCCGAGCCGGCAGTCGTCACGATTGACGTAGTGGCAGTCGACGATCCTCCGGTAGCGCAGGGCCAGACCGTGACGACAGAAGAGGACGTGCCGGTCGCGATCTCGCTGACCGCGGTGGACGACAGCGACGCGCTTACCTACCGCGTCGTGGCGCAACCGGCGCACGGAACGCTGTCTGGCAGCGGCGCGGAACTCATCTACACGCCGGATGAGAATTATCACGGGGATGACACGTTCACGTTCGTGGCCTCCGATGGCACTCACGAATCGGAACCTGCAGACGTTGATATTCAGATTTCCCCAGTGAACGATGCGCCGGTGGCAACCTCGCAGCAGGTGACGCTCCCGGAAGACGGTTCTGCAACGATCACACTTGTGGCTACCGATGTCGACGGTGATCCGCTCAGTGTCGCAGTGTCTGATTCGTCGCTGACTCTCGGCACTGTCGCAATCGTCGGCGAGACCAGCTGCGATGTCGTCAGCTCAATGATGTTGTGTTCCCAGCAGGTCATCTATACGCCAGACGCGAACGCGCATGGTGACGACATCTTCTCGTTCAGCGCCAATGACGGTGTGCTGACATCTCTGGTCGAAATTGACATCTCGATCCTGCAAGTGAACGATCCGCCGCTCGCAAATGACGATGATCTCGTCGGTGTCGATGAGGATTCCGTTGACGTGGCTGTCGACGTCCTGTCGAACGATTCGATTGCGCCGGATGAAAACGAGACACTGACCATCGTCGGTTTTTCAGACTTCAGCGCCGGCGGTTCTGCGCGGACCGTCGATGGATTTGTTTTGTACACACCGGCCGCGGATTTCAATGGCACCGAGACATTCCGCTACTCGATTTCTGACGGAAATGGTGGAACCGCAAGCGCGATAGTCACCGTCATTGTGCTCCCTGTAAACGACCCGCCGACCGCAACGGACGATGTCTACGAGATGGACGAGGACGGCGGCTCGATTGTCCTCGACCTCCTGGCTAACGACAGCGCCGCGCCCGACGAAGGCGAGACGATTGCAATCGCCTGGCGCATCTCGCCCCGCCTCGGTGCAGTGGATGTGAATCCAGGCAACGGCGAATTGCGCTACACGCCGGCCCCGAATCGCTTCGGTACCGACACGTTCCGCTACGGGATTGAGGACAGCAACGGCGGAAGAGCGGAGGCGTACGTGACGATCACCGTCCATCCGGTGAACGACCCGCCGACGGCGGTCGATGACGCCGCGCAAATTGGCGAGGACGCAGAAACGATCTTCATTGATGTCCTTCGGAATGATTCCTTCTCGCCGGACGACGATGAAATGCTCTTCGTGGCAAGCGTCGGCGCTGCGTCGCTCGGGACCGCTGCCGTCGCAGCCGACGGCTCCGGCGTCTCCTACACGCCGCATGCGGATGCGTTCGGCACGGACTCTTTCAGTTACACACTCAGCGATGATGGCGGGGCGACAACTACCGGAGCCGTTTCCGTGGAAATCCTGCCGGTCAACGATGCGCCGGAGCTCTCGCTGTCAGTCACGAGCCTGGACTACCAGGAGAATGCGCCGCCGATCGCAATTGCGTCCGATCTGTCTGTCATAGACATCGACTCGCAGATCGTCTCGGCAGTGATCTCGTTTGTCAGTCGGCCTGACGGCCCGTTTGAGACTCTGTCGATTGATGACAGCATCGGGATCTCTCACACGGTCGATCCTGAAACGGGAGCAATCACGCTCGCAGGCTCTGCAACTCCCGATGCATATCAGCAGATCCTGCAATCGCTGCGCTACGTTCATAACTCGGACGCGCCGACTGCCGGTGAGCGGGCAGTGACCATCACTATTTCCGACGGTGTGCTGGAAGCTTCGACGCCGGTGACCGTCACCGTCATCCCGGTGAACGATCCACCTGTGCTGGTGTTCGGCGGATCCGTCGTGCGGGATGACGCGCCGGTGCTGGTCGACAGCGACGCCACGCTGTTTGATGTCGATTCTCCGAATTTCGAAGGCGGTCAACTGACGGCTACGATCATCACCGGATTTGCGGACGGGGATGTGCTGTCGGTCACTCCGTCCGGCGCGCTCGGTCTATCGGGCGGAGCGCTCACCTGGGATGCGGGCGGAGAATTGGCGGTCATTGGCGAAGCGGCTCAATCCGAAGGCAGCCTCGTCATGACGTTTACGCAGAGCGCAACGCCAGATCGCGTTGCTGCAGTTGTTCGCGCGCTCACCTTCGCTTCCACATCGACATCGATGGCGAGCCGGGCAATAGCGGTGGTGGTCACTGACGGCGACGGCGGCACCAGCTCGACCGGCATCGTGACTATCGGTGTGAACAGCCCGCCGGATGACATCGCGATTGTCGGCGCAACCCTGCCGGAGGGCGTCCACGACGGGACGATTGTCGGGACAGTGACCGCGCACGATCCGGACGATGACGCGCTGGCGCTGTCGATCGCCCCGGATAGCGATGCGCGCTTTGTTCTCCTGATGACCGGCGACGAGTGGGCGTTGCAGACCAGCAGCGACGCAGCGTTCGACTACGAAACAGAGCCTTCGATTGACGTGGAGATTGTTGCGACGGATCCATTCGGCAGAACGTATTCCGAGACGGTGACGATTACGATCACGGACGTTAATGAGGCACCCGCGCTGGTTACGCCATCGTCGGTTGAGCTGGCAGAGAACAGCGCCGTCGATACGGTCGTTGCAACCGTGGGCGCGTCTGACCCTGATTCTGGACAATCGCACACGTTCGCAATTACCGCGGGGAATGACAGCGGGGCGTTCACCATCAATGCGACCTCCGGCGCTGTCTCGGTCGCTGATTCAGCGCCGCTGGACTACGAGTCCACCACGAGCTTTGAGTTAACGATCACGGTGACGGACAACGGATCACCGCCGCTGAGCGGCTCAGGGACGCTGACGGTGGTGATTACCGATGTCGTCGAGGACGGCGTTGATACCCAGCCGCCGACAATTGGCACGCTGTCATATGGACCGCTGCTGGGCAATCTACGTTTTTCCGCAGACGCCGAAGATGGGCTCCTGAGCACAACAGTTGATCCCGAAGGTTCGGCCGTCACGCTGGTTGACGTTGAGTCGCTGTCTGGCCCGGAATCGGGTGCCTTCACCTGGGATGCAGACGGCGGCTTCACGTTTGATCCGCGGATAGGCATGCGAACAACCACTGTCATCTGGCTCATCACCGTCGAAGATGCAGCAGAAAACCAGGCGACCGCGCTTGTCAAGCTTGTGATGTCCAGCCGCGCGGTCTGGCATGTTGATCAAACATATGCCGGAGGTGCATCAACCGGAAGCTGGAACGCTCCATTCGTCGCGATCAATGAGGTGACCGGCAACTCGCAGGTCAAGGTAAACGACATTGTCTACGTCGCTACTGGAGTAGCACCGTATACCGGAACTATCGAGCTCGGGCCAGGACAAATGCTCATCGGTCAGGGATCTGTTGCCGATACCTTCGCCGAGCTCGTGAACGCACCTGTATTGGAGCGCGGTACCTATTTGTCGCCAGCAATCAACGGCATTCGTCCGACGATCACGACGACGAACGGGCCGGGTATCAAGCTATCCACCGGCAACCTGATCGCTGGCCTGACGATTGGGGGCACACGCGGCGCAGCAATCGATGGAGTTGGATCCTCAAACGATGAAGGGCCGACGATCCGCGATGTCGCGATTAGTGGCACCAGCACGAACCTCGGACCGGCGCTGTACGTTCGTGGTTACGGCAATGCCTCAATGAGCTTCGTCAGCATTGAGCGTAAGATGACACAACCATCTGGTGCCCAGGGCGTGATCCACGTTGCCGATATTCGAGGCGGAACGCTCGTCGTTGAAGGTAGCCTGACGCTCAGCAGCTCCGCTGCGCGTGGCCTGATGCTCGAGCGTTTTGGCAGCGCCGAGCTTCGTGGCGCGGTCACCATCAACACCGAGAGCTACGAGGGGATGTACATCAATACCACGCCGCTCGCGCTCTCCGGGGCGTTCGCTCATGCAGTGACGACGACGAGCGCTACCGGTGTGTATGTCCGTAAACAGTCTGAGTTGATCGTGATGGGTGGAAGCCTGCGTGTGTCGGTGAGCAACAGCAATGCGCTGGATGTTGCCGATTCGCTTCTGGAACTTCCGGGCTCAGGGAACACGCTCGACGCAACGAATGGCACGGGGCTGTGGCTCTATAACGTAACGATCGGGTCCGGGGGCGCGGCGTTCGACCGCATCAATTCGACCTACGCAACCAACGGCATCTACGTTGATGGGCTGACCAGCAACGGACCGCTGACGGTTGGGCCGACTGGAGACGGCCATGCGTTCGGGGACGGCGGGACAATCGCCGGCATGAGCGGACCAGCAGTCCTGCTCCGCTACGCGAGCGACGTAACGCTGCGGCACCTCGTTATTGGTGAGCCCTCTGCAAGCGTGGATGAATCCGCAACGAAGACGCGTGCGACTGATGGTGCCGGCGTCGACGCCTACGTTGTCTCGGGCCTCACGCTCGATCACGTCAAGATCGCGCGGACGGGGGGCCACGGTATCCGCGGGCGTGAAGTGACAAATTTCGCCATGCATAACAGCCAGATCATCAATGCGGGTGACACTGCTGGCGAGCATGCGCTGTCATTCCAGGGCGGTGACGGGGATTCGTTGAATGGGGTTGCCGGCTCCTTCACTGTCACAAACAGTGTCATCGCGAGCTTCTGGGACACCGGCATTGACATCGCCAACTACCCTGATGTTGCTACGGAATCCAGCGTCGCGGTGTCCGGCACGGCATTCTCCGGCAACGCCGTCGCTGGCGGAGCAATTCGCATTCATGCCGGTAACAACTCCACGATTCACCTCAGCGTTGACTCATGTACCTATGTCAACTTGCAGGGGCCGGAGGTTTCGACGACGTCAGCCGGATCTGGCGTCATCGTCCTGCCGGAGCCGTAGGGCCAACAAGCGTCAGGAAGCAACGATCGTGAGTCCGGCAGGTGCCACGCGCACCTGCTGGATTCGCGCTTCCCAGTCGATGGCAACATCCCGAGCGTGGAGCAGCGCGCTGATGTCGATGTCGAATGAGCGCGCCCCGGACTGCCGCAGCCCGGGCTGTTGATTAACCGCGCTGAGCAGAAAGTCGAGCAGCCAGGCCGCGCCGAGCCGACCGACCCGCAGGTCGCTGATTGTTGCCGTCAGATCTCCAGTGCTGGATGGGCTCAGCTCGACACGCGCGGTGACGTGCTGGTTGATGATCGAGCGCCGAACGCGCAGAACCATCTCCAATGCGCCGTCATCGACGCGCGCCGAAACATAGTGCAGATGTGCGCCGCCAACCTCAAGCGGCTCAGCCAGCACATGCTCAACGATCCGAATCAGGCCAGCCTGCGTGAGCGTCACTTCGCCACCAACAATCGCGGGTCGCAGCACGTCGCCTGCCGGGCGAAGCTGGATGATGGCCTTCGAGATGATGATGTCATGTGCAGATTGCAACGCCGGTCCCCTGTCTTG
>Ga0180220_1001530_pt1 | contig 16881 bp, 13 predicted proteins | sample eDN5th37CBELigBY_FD_151335 | JGI IMG/M metagenome (GOLD analysis project Ga0180220, IMG submission 151335) | Enriched backyard soil microbial communities from Emeryville, California, USA - eDNA 5th pass 37_C BE-Lig BY (version 2) (version 2) | ecosystem: Environmental > Terrestrial > Soil >...
GGCAACATTCGGGAGCTCGCGTCGGTGATCGATCGGGCGGCGATCCTGGGGGGTGGTGTTCGTCTGGAAGTCGCGCGGGCTCTCGGCGTCGACGGCAGGGTCGACGTCGCTATGCACCGGGGCCCGGTGGCGCCCGACCAGCGCGAGCCCCAGCCGCTGACCACCCTGGACGAAGCGATGCGGCGGCATATCGAGTCGGCCCTCGTCGCGACCCGCGGCACGATCGAGGGTGAACGCGGTGCCGCACGGCTGCTCGGGATCAACCCGCACACGCTCCGGGCGCGCATGCGCAAGCTCGGCATCGACTGGTCGAGATTCCGGTGAGTCCGACACTTCCGGGGAGACGGCATCGCCTCGAACGCCGGCGGCTCCGGTGACGGCCGCCGCTGCCGCCGCGCCGGTCGTGGTAGTCGGTGCAGGCGCTGCCGGCCTCATGGCCGCGATATCCGCTGCCGAAGCGGGGAGTCCGGTCCTGGTCCTCGAACGCACCCGGGACGGCGGCCGCAAGATCCTGATCAGCGGAGGCGGCCGCTGCAACGTGCTACCCTCGGTGTCGGCGCCTCAGCGCTACGTCACTTCTTCATCGCGCAACACGCTGCGCCGACTCCTCGATTCGTGGCCTCTCGCCGAGCAGCGCCGCTTCTTCGAACGCGACCTCGGCATCCCGCTCGCCCTGGAGCCCGGATCCGGCAAGCTCTTCCCGCGCTCCAACCGGGCGCGTGACGTTCGGGACCGTCTGGTCGCGTACGCCGCGGATCGCGGCGTCGTCTTCCGCTTTGACACGCTGGTGACCGGTCTCGAGCGGATGCCGGCCACGGGGTCGTGGCGCGTGACCGTCGCCGGGGCCGCCGCGATTTCTGCCCGCGCCGTGATCCTGGCCACGGGCGGCCTCTCAGTCCCCCAGACCGGCAGCGACGGCACCGGGCTGCGAATAGCGGCAAGCCTGGGCCATGCAATCCACGACACCTATCCGGCGTTGACGCCGCTGACGTGCGAGCCACCGCGGCACGCGAAGCTCGCGGGCGTGTCGCTCCCGGTAACCATCGAGGCGGGGACGGGCCGGGACCGCCTCGTCGCCAGCGGCGGCTTCCTTTTTACACACCGCGGATACAGCGGCCCGGCCGTGCTGGACGTGTCGCACATCGCGGTCCGCGGACCGCACGCGGGAGCGGACCGGCCCGAGCTGCGCGTCCGCTGGACGGCGCTGGACCGCGACGGCTGGGACGCGGAGATCCGGAGTGCGGGGAGCCGGCGGCTCGCCTCGCTCGTCCGCCAGCACCTTCCCCAACGACTGGCGGATGCTCTCCTCGCCGAAACAGGGATCCCGCCCGACACGCAGGCGGCGCAGTTGCGCCGGGGAGATCGTGCCCGGCTCCTGGAGCTGCTGACCGGCTATCCGCTCCCCTGGACCGGGAGCGAGGGCTACCGCAAGGCAGAGGTTACCGGTGGCGGGGTGGCGCTCGAAGAAGTGGATCCCCGCACGCTGGAGAGCCGCCGGCACCCGGGCCTCTTCCTGTGCGGCGAGATGCTCGACGCGTTCGGTCCGATCGGTGGCTACAACTTTCTCTGGGCATGGTCTACAGGGCGTGCCGCCGGTCGTGGCGCCGCTTCGCGGGCCAGCGCCTGATAGCCCCGGCGCCACTGGGCGCCGCCGCCCTCAGACTCTCCGCAGGACCGTGCGCCGCGCCGCTCGCTCCGGCTGCATGTGGGAGCGGCCCGCTTGAACTGCGCGCCTCCCCTCTGACCGCAGCGGCACTGCCCTCCGTCTGGTCGCCGCAACTTCGCAGTCCACCGCTGCATGACCGCACTGGCGGCACGTGAAGTGCAGCCTCGGAGCCGGCGGCCGGTCGTCCTGCCCCTCCGGGATCCGAACTGCGTGTGATGGAAAGAGCCTCCATACCAGCAACCACTCCCGGTGACCGACAGGAGCTCGTATCGGCGAGGTCGACGCTGATCCCGCTGGCGTTCGTCATACTGGCATTGCTGGCCCTCGCACTGCTTCCCGTGCTGATGCACTCCCGGACTCGCGACATGCAGTCTCTGGTCATCGAGGAAATCTCGCCGGCGCGGCGGCACCTGGCCGCCATCCAGCTTGCCCTCGCCCGCGAAATGTCCGGACTGCGCGGCTTCCTGCTGACGGGAGAGGAGGCCTTTCTCGAGCAGTACGTGGAGCGCCGGGAAGCCGAATCGAGGTACTTCGAGCAGCTCATGCCGCACGTCCAACGCCTGGGACCCGAGGTCCTGGAGCGGGCTGAAGCGCTCAGGGGGGCGACGGAGCGATGGCACGCCAGCGTGGACGAGACGCAGATCGTCCAGCGGCGAGTGGTGCCGCCCGCGTTCATTGCACGGATCCCTTTCGAAGAATCGCTCTTCGTGGCCGCGCTGGCAGCGGGAGCCCGCCTGGACCAGGCCATTGACCAGCGGGAGGACGTGCATCGCGCCGAACTCCGGAGGGTCGAGGAGCAGCAGTTGCTCCTGACGATAGCCCTGGTGATCGTGGCGCTCGTCGCTGCCGCCGTCATCGCCTGGTTCGCCTGGCGGCTGCGTGCCCTCGCGCGGCGGCTCGATCGCCGTGCCCGGGACGAGGCGAACTTCAGGAGCCTCGCCGAGGCGTTGAGTGCCGCGACTTCCATGGACCAGACGCTGCGCCTCGTGGTGAACAGCGCCAGGGAGTACATCCCGACCCAGGGCGCCTTTATCGAATGGGTCCAGGAAGGCCGCCAGTCGGTGGAGGTCCTGTCCGCCCCAGGCGCCCGCGTCCCGACCCCGGGCACCCGCGCACCGCTGCCGGATTCGGTGACCGGCGTGATGGCGGAACGCCACGACTCGCTCATCACGACCGACATGGCCGAGATAGGACCCGTGCTTGCGCCATACCTCGGCCGGGCCTGCGACGACTGCACGATCCTCGCAACGCACCTCGTGTCGGACGGCGAGGCCATGGGCTCGCTCGTCCTGCTACGCGCGACGCGGGACGGGCCGTTCATACCCAACGAGGTCCTGCGAGCCAGGTCGCTGGGCGATCTGGCATCGCTCGCGCTCCGCCGCGTGCTCCTCCTCCAGGAAGCCGAACAACGGGGCCGCGAGCTGGAAAACGTGCTCCAGTCCAAGGCGAGGCTGATTCGCGGCCTCAGCCACGACCTGAAGAATCCACTGAGCGCGGTGAGCGGCTACGCCGACCTACTGGACTCCGGGGTCAAGGGCCGGATGTCACCCGAGCAATCGGAGCTTCTGGCAGGGGTACGCAGAGGTATCCAGTCGATGACCCGGATCATCGACGACCTCCTCGTGCTGGCGGGCACCGAAGCCGGCCAGCTCGAAATCCGCAAGGAAATGATGGACGTGGCCGAGGCGGCGAGGGATGTCGTGGCCGAGCATCGCGCCGCGGCTGTAAACGCCGGCCTCACGCTCGAATTGGCCGCTCCCGAACCGGCGCCAAGGATCCTCTCCGACGCGGCCCGCGTTCAGCAGATCCTCGGCAATCTCCTGTCGAACGCCATCAAGTACACACCGGAAGGCGGCCGAGTCACGGTCACCATCGAGTCGGTCGAAAACGGCGACGCCCCTGACGCCGGTCGCTGGACCGCGCTCCGCGTTTCCGACACGGGCGAGGGCATCCCGAAAGAGGCGCAGGAGCGGATCTTCGAAGAGTTCTTCCGGCTCGGTCGCGAGAGCACAGAAGAGCCGGGGACCGGCCTCGGGCTGGCCATCAGCCGCAACGTCGCCCGCCTCCTGGGCGGCAACATCACCGTGGACAGCGAAGTGGGGAGAGGCTCCACCTTCACGCTCTGGCTCCCGGAGGATACGGCCACCCAGGCGCAGCCGAGGGCGGCCGCCTGACGTGCGGGGCACCGCCATTCCTGTCCGGCACCTCGCCCACACCTCAATCTGCCCGCAGCGCCGCCGCCGTCTCACGTTCCATTCCCAAAAGTCCACGTCCACCAACCTGCAATGCTATTGCAATGGAGGAGCTGCGCCGCTGGCCCGCCCGGCGCATCCGTATCCCGCACCGAGCCGAACGCATCCGCGACGTGGGCGGACGGATGTCGCGCTATTGACGTCCTGCGCCCGGGAAGTCCATCCTACCCCTTCGCAACCCGACTAGCCTGGCGGCCGCCGGGCGCCCGGGCGCCGGCGCGCAATCGGCCATCCACATTCGAGGGGGAAACCGACGTGACGACACCCGCGCGACTCCCCAGGCACGTCTTCGGCGCGGCTTTCATGACCGCCGCCGCCCTGGTGAGCGCGGGTGCCGTCGCGGGCGGTCTGGCCACGCACGGCGGCGAATTCGAATCGCCGGCGTTTCCCAACGACCCTGCTGCCACGGCACTGGCCAGCGTCGCCGCTCGTTCGGCAGGTCCCTCGCGCGGACTCGATCCGGCGGCTACGATCGCCGCCAGACCAGCCAGCGCCCCGGCATACTCCTCCCCGGCGGGCGCGCCATCTCCGCAGTACCCGTTCTACCCCTACGACGGGAGCATCACCTTCGTCCGGATCCGGACGCAGGGCTATTTCTCACGCGGGCGAGGCGGCTGGTCGCACGACTACCCGGACGCCGAGATCAACCTGTTCCGGATCGTGAGCGAGATCTCGAAGGTGCCCGTCCGGCTCGTGCCGACCGGCGGCAACGTCCTGACCTTCGACGACCCGCGGCTCGCACTCTTTCCCCTCGCGTACGTTTCCGAGCCTGGTGACTGGCAGACCTCGCCCCGGGAAGCCGCCGCGCTCCGCGACTACCTCCTGCGTGGCGGATTCGTCATATTCGACGACTTCTTCCTCCGTGAAATGGACAATCTGCGCACGCAGATGAAGGTGGCTTTCCCGGAGCTCGACTTCATGCCCATGGACGGGACCGAGCCGATCTGGAGCACATATTTCTCCATAGATCCGTTGAAGGTCGACCTCCAGGGTCCGCAGAAGAATGGCACACCGACCTTCTACGCGCTCTACGAAGACAACGATCCGGGTAAGCGCATGCTCGCCATCGCCAACGCCGGCGCGGATATCGGCGACCTGTGGGAGTGGGCCGCCGAAGGCCTCTTCCCGGTGGACCCGACCAACGTGGCGTTTCAGATCGGCGTCAATTACCTGATGTACGCTCTGACGCACTGACGCGTGCACGACACCGGCCGCACGCGCTCACCGACATGGGCTGCCGCCGGAAGACGGGATTCGCCGTCGAGAAACATTGTGCGCCAGGGATTTCCCAGCGGGCCGGCGTCGCGCCGCACGCCGGTCGGATCCCCGCCGCAAGTAACGTGTAATCCTGTGGTTGGAACCGAAATGGACAATGCGTGTCCGGAATCCGGGGTCAACGGTCCCGGAAGCGAGGCCGAAGCCATTATCATCCTTAACCTTAGCCCAGGGACCAGCCCTGTCTCCACGGAGGCCGACCGATGAGGCGACCCGTACTGTTGCTCGCACTCGCTGGCACTGTCATCGCAACCGCCTGCGGCGGCCCGGACCGGGCCGATCCGTTCACCTACGACGACATCCGGCCGCTCGACGGCCCGGTCTCCCTCAACAAGGAGGACTACCCGGTCTTCCCGAGACCGGACGAAGGTGCTGATCCCTCCGTACCGGCCGAGCTGGGTGGCGCCGGCTTCACCGGTGAGGGGTGGGAGACCAACCTCGATTTCGATTTCATCGGCGATCCCCGCGCGCTGAAGGGCGGCCTACTGCGCGACGCGATCTCGACCTTCCCGGGCACGCTCCGCATCGAAGGCCCGGAGTCGAATACGGCGTTCAACTACGCGATGCAGAGCCTGGTCTACGAGTCGCTCCTGTCGCTGCACCCGACCACGCTCGAATACATTCCGGCGCTCGCCACACACTGGCAGATCTCGGATGACGGAATGACGTTCAGGTTCCGGATCGATCCGAACGCCCGTTTCTCCGATGGCACGCCGGTGACCGCGGAAGATGTCGTCGCGACGTGGGACTTCCTCATGGATCCCGGTCTGCAGGCGCCGGCCAACGAGCTCACCTTCGGGAAGTTCGAGCGTCCCGTCGCCGAGAGCCGATACATCGTCCGCGTTCAGGCCAAGGACCTCAACTGGCGCAATTTCCTCTATTTCTCGGGGATGGCCATTCTGCCGGCTCACATCCTGGCCGAGGTCGACGGCGCCAGGTACCTGCAGGAGTACAACTTCAAGCTGCTCCCCGGTTCGGGACCGTACACGCTCGAGGAGTCCGACATCAATCGCGGCAACTCGATCACGCTGCGGAAGCGCAACGACTACTGGGCGGCCGACTACCGCCGCAATGTCGGCCTCTACAACTTCTCCGAGCTGCGCTATTCGGTCGTGCGCGACCGCAATCTCGAGTTCGAAATGTTCAAGCGCGGCGACCTGGATTACTACCTGGTCAACCGCGCGCAGATGTGGGCCGAGGAGCTGGACTTCGACCGCGTCCAGCAGGGCCTCATCCAGAAACGGATGATCTACAACCACAGCCCGAACGGGATCCAGGGGATCGCTTTCAACACCCGACGGGCTCCTTTCGATGACATCCGCGTCCGCAAGGCGCTCTTCCATCTCTTCAACCGCGAGCTGATGGTCGAGACGCTGATGTACGGCGCGTACGAGCTCCAGCACTCGTATTACGCCGGCAGCGTCTACGAGAACCCGGACAACCCGCGGGTCCTCTACAACCCGGAGGAGGCGCTGCGGCTGCTCACCGAGGCCGGCTACGAGCGCAACGCCCAGGGCCGTCTCGTGCGGAACGGGCAGCCGCTCGATCTCGAGCTGATCTACAGTGATCAGACCGCCGAGCGCTACCTGACCGTGTACCAGGAAGATCTGCGACGTGTCGGGATCAATCTCAACCTGCGTCTCGTCACGCCCGAGACGCTCTTCCGTCTGGTGATGGAACGGCAGTTCGGGATGGTCACTCTGGCCTGGGGCGGGCTCCTTTTCCCGAACCCGGAAACGTCGTTCCACTCGTCGCTGGCCGACCCGAACAACACCAACAATATCACGGGCTTCAAGAGCGCGCGGCTCGACGAGCTGGCCGCAGCGTACGACGTGATGTTCGACGTCGAGGACCGGGTAGCCGCCATCCGCGAGATCGATGGAATCCTCGCCAGCGAGTTCCACTACATCCTGGAGTGGTACGCGCCGTACCAGCGGATCGTGTACTGGAACAAGTTTGGCCACCCGGAGAGCTACATCTCACGCGTTGGCGACTACTCTGACATCGCGTCGATGTGGTGGATCGATCCGGGCAAGGCGGATCAGGCGAGGCGAGGCATGGGCGATCCCTCGGTCCGCATGGAGGTCGGTGAGACCGAGGTCCGCTACTGGCTCGACTACGCGCGCGCCGAGGAGCAGACCGCCGCCCGATGACGAGTTACTTCATTCGAAGGCTGCTGCTCGTGATCCCCACCTTCCTGGGGATCACGCTGGCAGTCTTTACGATCATGCATTTCGTGCCGGGCGGCCCTGTCGAGCGGCAGATCATGCAGTTCCGCATGGCCGCCGCGCAGGAGGGCGGCGCCGGCGCCGCAGCGGGCATGAGCGCGGGCGCCGACATCCCGGAAGCGGCGCTCGAGGAAATGCGCCGCTTCTACGGCTTCGACAAGCCCGTCCACATCCGTTACCTGAACTGGCTGAAGAACGTCGTCCGGTTCGACCTCGGGCAGTCGTACATCTTCTACCAGCCCGTCTGGGAGGTCATCAAGTCGCGGTTCCCGGTCTCGATCTTCCTCGGGCTGACCGGGTTCCTCCTCGGCTATACGGTCTGTATCCCGCTCGGCGTGCTCAAGGCGGTACGCCACGGGAGCAGATTCGACTTCATCAGCAGCTTCACCGTCTTCCTGGGATATTCCATCCCGGGTTGGGCGCTCGGGACCGCGCTCCTCGTCCTGTTCGGCGGCGGCAGCTTCTGGAGCCTGTTCCCACTGGGCGGATTTCGCCCCGACAACTGGGAGTACCTGAGTTTCTTCCAGAAGGTCGTCACGCAGGCCCATCACATGGTCCTGCCGGTGATCTGCTACATGATCGGCTCTTTCGCGACGCTCACGATCCTGACCAAGAACTCCGTCATGGAGAACCTCGGCCAGGACTACGTCCGGACCGCGTTCGCCAAGGGACTCTCCGAGCGCAGGGTCATCTTCGTCCACACGCTGCGCAACTCGCTGATCCCCATCGCGACCGGTCTCGGCCACGTGTTCAGCCTGATCCTGGCCGGGTCGTTCCTCATTGAGAAGGTGTTCAACATCGACGGGATGGGATACCTGGGTTATACGGCGATCCTGCAGCGGGACTATCCCGTGGCCCTCGGCATCCTGACCATCTCCAGTCTGCTCATGCTGCTGGGGAACATCCTGTCCGACGTGATCTACGTCATCGTCGACCCGCGCATCCGGTTCAAATGACGCAGGCAGTTCTCACGCAGACCCCGGGCGTCGCCGCACCGGAACCGGTTGCCGCGCCCAAGCCGGCCTCCCTGTTCCGCAAGCGGCTCAGGAAGTTCCGCTCGATGAAGCGGGGATACTACTCGTTCCTCGTCATCCTCGGTGCCTATATCGCTTCGTTCGCCCTGCCGGTGCTGGTCAACAACAAGCCGCTCATCATGCGGTACGAGGGCGAGTTCTACTTCCCGTTCTTCAGCTATTACGAGGCCTCCACCTTCGGCCAGGCGGCCATTGGAGAACCGGACTATCGCGCCCTGGCCAGGCGCTTCGAGGAAGAGGACCGGGGCAACTGGGCGCTCATGCCGCCGTATCCGTACAGCCCCCGCGAGTCCGTGCTCGACCAGGCCGGTGCGCCGCCGCATCCGCCGTCGCGGGAGCACATCTTCGGCACCGACGACCGCGGCCGTGACGTCTTCGCGCGCCTGGCCTATGGCTTCAACATTTCGATCACCTTTGCCATGCTGGTGCTCGTGATCGCGTACGCGATCGGGATCACCGTCGGCGCGGCGCTGGGCTATTTCAGCGGAAAGCTCGACATCCTGGGGCAGCGCTTCATCGAGATCTGGTCGTCGCTACCGTTCCTGTACACGATCATGATCCTCAGCTCGATCGTCGTGCCGATCTACCTCCCTGAGCGGCACCAGCTCCTGCAACCGTCGTTCTGGCTGCTCATCGGAATCCTCGCGGCCTTCGAGTGGATGGGGATCACCTTCTACGTGCGCGGTGAGTTCTACCGCGAAAAGGCAAAGGACTACGTGAGCGCGGCGCTCGCCATGGGCGCGTCGCACCTCTCCATCATGTTCCGGCACATCCTGCCGAACGCGCTCACGCCCGTGGTTTCGTTCGCGCCGTTCGCGATCGTCGCCAACATCGGCGCGCTGGTCGCGCTGGACTTCCTCGGCTTCGGCCTCCCCGCACCCACGCCGAGCTGGGGCGAGTTGATCGGCCAGGGGATGGAGAACCTCACCAAGTGGTGGCTGGTCTTCTTCCCGCTGGGCGCAGTGTTCCTGACGCTCCTGCTGATCGTGTTCATCGGCGAAGCGGTGCGGCAGGCGTTCGATCCGAAGGAGTTTTCGCGGCTGCGGTAGCACGCGCCGCATGAGGCAGTAGTAAGCAATAGATGAATCGCGAACCCCTGCTCAGGATCCGGGGCCTCCGGACGTACTTCCACACCGAGGCCGGCACCGCACGCGCCGTGGACGGCGTGGACCTCGACATCTACCCCGGCGAAGTGCTCGGGCTGGTGGGTGAGTCGGGCTCCGGCAAGAGCGTGACCGCGCTGAGCATACTCCGGCTCATCCCGAATCCGCCCGGCGAGATCGTGTCCGGCTCCATCGAGTTCGGCGGGCGCGATCTGCTGAAGCTCTCCTGGCCGGAGATCAGGAAGATCCGCGGCGCCGAGATCAGCATGATCTTCCAGGAGCCGATGACGTCGCTGAATCCGGTCTTCACGGTGGGAATGCAGATCACCGAGATGATCCGGCAACATCGGCACTGCTCGAAGCAGGAAGCGCATGACCGCGGCGTCGAAATGCTGAGACAGGTGGGCATCCCGAATCCGGAGCGGCGGATGAATGACTATCCCCACCAATTCTCCGGCGGGATGCGTCAACGCGTCATGATCGCCATGGCGCTCGCGTGCGATCCGTCGCTCCTGATCGCGGACGAGCCCACAACCGCGCTCGACGTGACGATCCAAGCGCAGATCCTGGAGTTGATGCTCAGTCTGCGGGAAAAGCGCCCCGACGCCGCGATCCTGCTCATCACCCACAATCTCGCGGTGGTCGCCGAGACGTGCGATCGCGTCGCCGTCATGTACGGCGGCAAGATCCAGGAGCTGGCGCCGGTGCGCGAGCTGTTCAGGAACCCGCTGCACCCGTACACGCGTGGCCTGCTCGCTTCGCTCCCATCGGTCGACCACAAGGCCGACCGGCTCCATGCGATCCCCGGCAACGTGCCGAACATCCATCAGCTCCCCGCGGGCTGCAAGTTCGTAACACGCTGCTCGGAGCGGCTCGAGCGATGCGTGACCGTCGAACCGGAGCTGGTGGAGGTCTCACCCGACCACTGGGTGCGCTGCCACGTAGCCGCACCCGTCGCGCTGACCGCCGGACCGGTGGCTGCGGGCGCGGGAGGTGTGCAGTGAGCATCCAGGTCGAAACCCGCGCGACCACTGCCGGCACCGGGAGCCGGGCGCCGGAAAAGATCCTGGAAGTTCGCAACCTCCACGTGGACTACCCGGTCTTCGGCGGTGTCCTCCTTCGCCGGATCGCCGGCATTCGCGCCGTGGAAGGTGTCAGTTTCGACGTCCACCGCGGTGAGACGCTGGGCATCGTCGGCGAGTCGGGATGCGGGAAGAGCACAGTCGGCCGCGCGATCATCAACGTACTCGGCGCGATGGTTCACGGCGTACGCGTCGAAGGCGAGGTCCTGTATCACACGAGCGACGGCGTCGTCGACCTGCTGAAGCTCTCACCCCCGGCGATGCGGAAGTACCGGGCCGAAATCCAGATGGTGTTCCAGGACCCGTACTCCTCGCTGAACCCGCGGATGACGGTGAGCCAGATCATCGAGGAGCCGCTCCGCATACACACATCCATGACCGCGGCGGCACGGCGCGAACGTGCCGCCTGGCTCCTGGACAAGGTCGGCCTCTCCGCCGAGCACGCCAACCGGTACCCGCATGAGTTCTCTGGCGGGCAGCGCCAGCGAATCGGAATCGCGCGGGCGCTGGCCACGAACCCTCGCCTCGTCATCGCGGACGAGCCGGTGAGCGCTCTGGATGTCTCCATCCAGGCGCAGGTGATCAACCTGCTCCAGGACCTGCAGGAGGAGTTCGACCTCTCGTACATCTTCATTGCTCACGATCTGTCGGTCGTGCGGCACATCTCCGATCGCATCGCGGTGATGTACCTCGGCCAGGTCGTCGAGCTGGGAGATTCCGAGCAGGTCTACACGGATCCGCGGCACCCGTACACCCGCGCACTCCTTTCCGCAGTGCCTCGACCCGATCCCGACGGCAGGCGCGATGGGCGCATCCGCCTCGCCGGCGACGTGCCGGATCCCATGAACAAACCGTCGGGGTGCGCGTTCCGCACACGCTGCCCCATGGCACGCCCGAGTTGCGCCGAAGAGGGCCCCACCCTCGAGGAACGCGACGGCCGGGCCGTCGCCTGTCCGTGGGTGTGACGGCTCGCGGGCGTGCTCAGCACTTCCCGGACGCTATTGCGTAGGGGAAACTCACCGTCACATTTTGTGTCAATCATGGAGATCGACACTGTCCATCGGGGCCGGCGGTCGACCCGGCATCGATCGGCGCTGCCGACGGGGGGGGCGCGTGGCGTGGCAGCCGCTGCCCTCGTCTTCCTCGCAAACCTCACCGCGTGCGCCGGAGATCCCGAGCGCGAGTCGCTGGGTGGCGTCGCTATCGTGGAGAGATTGGCGATCGGCGCCGCAATCGGCGACGCGAGCGAGGAGTTCGGCCACCTGGTCGATGTCCGCTCCGCTGATGACGGCTCGATCTTTGTCCTGGACGTCCAGGGTCCGACCATCCGCTGGTACGGCCCGGATGGCGCCCTGCGCGGCGAGATAGCCTCGACCGGCGAGGGTCCAGGCGAGCTGGCTTCGGCGACGGCGATCGCCGTCTACGACAGCCGGCGTCTGGCCGTCGTGGATCCCGACAACGGCCGCATCAGCCTGTACAGGTTCGGCGACGATGGCCTCGCGTACGACAGCCAGATCGCGCAGGGGCTGTCCGCCTTCAACACAGGCGGCCGCTCGGTCTGTTCGATAGGCGACCGCCTGTTCCTGCGCGAGCTGCGCGACGACCTTCTGATCCACGAGCTGGATGCCACCGGCCGAATCGTCCGGTCGTTCGAAGCCGCGACTTCGACCTCGGACGACGAGTTCGGACCCTACGCCGACATCGTGGCGCCGCAACTCAACGCCGGCCACCTGCTGTGCCTCGAGGAGCCCGGCATGATCGTCTCGATGAGCCGGTATCTCCCGACGGTTCGCGCATTCACCCCTGACGGTTCGCTTCTCTGGGAAACCGAGCTCACGAACTTCCGGCCGTGGCGCATCACCGCCACCCCGGAAGCCGGTGTCACCTACCAGGTCGATCCGATCAACGGGTCGCATCTCGGAGTGAGCATCAGCCGGTGGGACCGCACGAATCTCCTCCTCCAATACGCCGTTTCACCCCGTCCCGGGATGCCCGAGGACCGCGACTACTTCGCCATCGAGTCCAGGGTGATCTCCATCGCCTCCGGACGCGATGTCGGCTGGCTGGACGGTTTGCCTCTCGTTGTGGAAACATCCGGCAACCGCCTCTATTCCTTCGAGAATCGCCCATTCCCGCGTGTCCGCGTCCTCGAACGAAGTGAGTGACAGGAACCCGGGTGTCACGGGCGACGCAGTGAAGAAGGCCAGCGGCCGCAACTGGGACGAGTGGCGATCATACCTCGACTCAATGGGCGCGGCCGAGCTGGACCACAAGGGCATTGTCGCGCTGCTCCGCGCCGAGCCGGGCGTACCGGGCGAGTGGTGGTGCCAGACCATAGCCGTGGGATACGAGAAGCTGACCGGCAGGCGAGTTCTCGGGCAGACCGCCCACGCCGGATTTCAGGTGGGCGTGCGGCGCACGCTACAGGCGCCGGTCGACCGGATCTGGGCGATCCTCACCTCGCCGGAAGGCTTGCCCACATGGCTCGGCGATCCGGTGGAGTGGCGCCTCGAGGAAGGCACCCGGTATCGACTCCGTGACGGCACGACCGGCGAGATCCGGGTGCTGCGCCCGAATCAGCGTGCTCGCCTCACTTTCCACCCGCCCCGGTGGCAACGCCCGTCGACCATTCAGATCCGGCTCGATCCCGCGGACGGCAGGACCGTCGTCTCCTTCGACGAGGAGAGGCTTCCCGGAAGCCACGAGCGCGCCGAGCGGCGCGCCCACTTCACTGCCGCCCTGAATGCGATCGACATCATGGCCCGCAATGACTGAGCACAACGCCGCAAGCTCGCCCCGCTACGTCGAGGTCCAGCGGTTCACGCAGACCTGGATCCGGTTGCTGGTCATGGGCACGGCCCTGCTCGCGTGGAGCATCGCCTTCGTCCAGCTCTTACTCGACCGCCCCGTCGGCAACAATCCCGCGAATGACGTTGTGGTCGTTCTGGCCTGGCTCATCATCGGCGTGGCGATGCCCGCGTTCTTCGCCAGCATGAAGCTCCGGATCGAGGTCCGGGAGCATGCGATCTGCGTCCGCTTCTTCCCGTTCCACAGTCATTTCCGCTGCTTCCCGTATGCGGAGCTGCGCAGCCTCTACGCCCGCCGGTACCGCCCTATCCTCGAATACGGCGGCTGGGGGGTGCGGCTGGGCACTTCGGGATGGGCATACAACACGAGCGGCAATCTTGGCGTCCAGCTCGTGCTCAGGAGCGGGAAACGCGTGCTCATCGGTAGCCAGGACCCTGACGCGATCGTCGCGGCCGTCGCGGCAACGGGATGGACGTTCGACGCCGAGCCGGTCCGCGACCGCTGACGACAGACGCAGGCCACGCAAATGCCCCTCTGAGGCGCCGGTCCGTCCATGACCCGCAACCCTTTCACCTTCGGCGGGTACCAGCTCTCACATGAGCGTTGAGACGAGAAAGAAGCCGGCGTTCAATCGCGATAAAGCCTGGCGCGAAGCCCGGGCGCTGATCTGGACGCACAGGCGGACGGTGGTCGTCGGTCTCGCGCTCATGTTCGTCAGTCGGGTGGCCGGGCTCGTCCTCCCGGCCAGCTCCAAGTTCCTCATCGATGACGTGCTTTCCGGCGGCCGTGCAGAGCTGCTCATCCCGCTCGCCGTCGCGGTCGGCCTCGCGACACTGGTCCAGGCCGGGACCGGCTTCGCCCTCTCCCAGGTCGTCTCTGTAACCGCCCAGAAGGCGATAGCAGAGATGCGCCGGGCGGTCCAGGCGCACGTCCTGCGCCTCCCTGTCTCGTATTTCGATTCGACGAAGAGCGGCATCCTGATCTCCCGGATCATGAACGACGCCGAGGGGATCCGGAACCTCGTGGGCACCGGCCTCATCCAGCTCACGGGCGGGCTGGTCACCGCGACCTTCGCCCTCGCCGTGCTCTTCTACGTCAACTGGGCGCTGACGCTCGGGGTGCTCGTCCTGCTCCTCCTCTTCGGCGGCACCATGGCGTACGCGTTCCGGAAGCTGCGCCCCATCTTCCGCGAGCGTGGCGAGATCACCGCGCAGGTCACCGGCCGCCTCGCCGAGACGCTCGGCGGCGTGCGCGTCGTGAAGGTGTACGTGACGGAGAAGCGCGAGCAGCGTGTGTTCGCCAGGGGCGTGCACCGCCTCTTCCGCAACATCGCGCGCACCATCACGGGCACCTCCGCCGTCACCGCGCTCTCGACGCTGATCGTCGGTGCCGTCGGTGTGCTGATCATGGTCTTCGGCGGTCGTGCCATCATGGCCGGCACCATGACGCTGGGCGACCTCGTCCTCTACATCTTCTTCGTGGGAATGATGGCCGCGCCCCTGATCCAGATCGCCTCGATCGGGACGCAGATCACGGAAGCGTTCGCCGGGCTCGACCGCATCCGCGAGATCCGGGAAACCCTGACCGAGGACGACGAGGACCGGAGCCGGGAACCGGTCGCCCACGTCGAAGGCGACATCGAATTCGACGACGTCACCTTCGAATACGAGTCGGGAGTTCCCGTCCTGCGCGGCGTCTCGTTCCGTGCGCCGGCGGGGAGCACCACCGCGCTCGTCGGGCCCAGCGGTGCCGGCAAGACCACCATCATCAATCTCGTCATGGCCTTTGCCCGGCCGAAGTCCGGTCGCGTCCTGGTCGATGGCCGAGACCTGGCCGGCCTGAGGTTGCGCGAGTATCGCAATCACATAGGCGTGGTCCTGCAGGACAACTTCCTCTTCGACGGCACGATCCGCGAGAACATCGCGTTCGCCAATCCGCGGGCAACGGATGCGGAGATCGAGGCCGCCGGCCGCATCGCCCACTGCGATGAGTTCGTGAACAGGTTCGAGAAGCGCTACGACACGGTGGTCGGCGAGCGCGGCGTGAAGCTGTCCGGCGGCCAGCGCCAGCGCGTCGCGATTGCCCGCGCCATTGTCGCGGACCCGCGCATCCTCATCCTCGACGAGGCGACATCGAGCCTGGACAGCGAAAGCGAGGCGCTGATCCGTGACGGGCTCCAGCGCCTGCGGAAGGGGCGCACCACCTTCGTCATCGCCCACCGGTTGTCCACGATCCAGAGCGCCGACCAGATCCTGGTCCTGGACGACGGCCGCGTCGTGGAACGTGGCACGCACGAAGAGCTGCTGGCCGCCGACGGCCTCTATCGCCGCCTCTACGAGCGCCAGCACGGGATCGCGCGCGACACCTTCATCAATCCCGGCGAGGAGCTGGCTCCACTCGACGATACGGAGGAGGATCTGCGGATCGTCGCCCCGGGCAGCCAGCCGCGCTGAACCTCAACTCTCCATCCCGGTCAGCGGAGCGGCGAACGTGGGAGCGGCGACCGGAGCGAGGCGCTGCTCTTCGGGGGCGCTGACGGGCGACGGAAGCGACTCCAGGTAACGGACGAACGCGTCCATGTCCGTGTAATGGGTGCTGTCGACCACGTCGCCATCGAGGAGCATTTCGTAACCGTCACCCCCTTCCGCCAGGAAGGCGTTTACGGTCACCGTGTACGTCTTCCAGTCTTCCACGGGCTCACCGGAATCGAGCGTCAGGGTCACGAGTCGCGCGCCGGCTGGCGCTGCGGGGTCGTACGTGGCGCGCAGTCCACTGAAATGCGCGGCTGCCCTGCCGCCCGTGAGCGCGTGCTCGACCGCCGCCCGGACGGTAGCCCCGGAGAGCTGCAGGAGCACCAGCCTGTTGCCGAACGGAAGGACGCGATAGACGTCTTCGTAGCGCACATCGCCCGCCGGGAGCGATGTCCGGATCCCGCCCGTGTTGATGATCGCGATGTCGGAGTCGAACGCCGCCCGCTTCGAATCCGCTATGAGGTTTCCCAGCGGAAACTCGCCGGCGCCCCGCTCGAGCGGTTCGGCGAGTATCGCCACGACGCGGTTCAGCAGCTCCCCTGCCTGATTCTCGAACTTCGCCATGAGTGCGACGACACCCGGGTCCGGGTCCACCTCGTCCGCCCACGTCACCGGCTGCCCCACGAACGTAGCCTCGACGCTGTCGGGCGTGATCCGCTCGAGCTCCACGATGGAGAGCCGCGTCCCGTACTCTCCGGATGAGACGATCGGGATCCCGTTCACCCGCGTGGCCACGACCGTGTGGGTATGCCCGCTCACGATCAGGTCCGGCGGATACTGCAGCCGCGAGGCGATCTCGATCATCGCGCCCGTGCACGCCGGGTTTGGATCGTCGCTGCAATACGCCCCTTCGTGGGCGGTGACGATCACGAAGTCCACGCCCTGCGCCCGGAGCTGCGGAA